>ERZ1090879.2029-NODE-2031-length-10478-cov-32.852634_pt1 | contig 10478 bp, 6 predicted proteins | sample MGYA00478472_ERZ1090879 | MGnify/ENA primary metagenome ERZ1090879 (study PRJEB33644, sample SAMEA5815723) | chicken gut metagenome | biome: Chicken; feature: Gastrointestinal Tract; material: Caecum | place: Ireland | collected 2019-01-01 | study: A study of...
AAAAATTGACAAATAGAATATCAATAATTAATAAATCAAAATAATCAAATAAGAAATATAAAAATACAAAACAAAAACTGGACTATTTTAAGTCCAGTTTTGTCTTTCCTACTTAGGTTTCTGCCCTAAGATATAGTATTCGGTTGTCACTGTCGCATTGAATTTTGCATACAATGTCAAGTCACTTGAGCCTACATATCCTGCGAAGGCATTTCCGAGAGCCTCGTCAGTGTACCAGCCAGCAAAGGTATATCTAGTAACTTCAAATTCAACCTTAGCCTTATCCCATTTATACCCATTATCAATGTATGTCAACTGTTTTGTTGGCACATAGCCTGACAAATCAACGGAACTATTTTCAGTTACATAAATGGTATCGTAGGTTTCATTGCCGTTTGTTACAAATGAGATTTTGACAATTTTTTCACTCTTGAAAAGTTCCCATTTAGCATAGAGTGTAATATTCTTAGAAGGCATTGTGGTGTCTTCAAAAGGTCTTGTACACTCGCTATCTTCATACCAGCCAGCAAATGAGTAGTAGTATCTTATCATAGCGGTAGTATCATCGACAATTTTATTTTCACTAATTGTAGGTAGGGCGAGGGTGTCTTTATATTGATAAGATTGTTCCGCGATTGTTACATTGCTGTTTGTCACAAAGGTCACAGTGCGATAAATTTTATTTTCGGTATAAGAACCGTTTGTGCCTTGCCACTCAGTTTCCTCAGGGAAAGAGTAAGAATTGATAAAATCATTGAGATTTTTCATCTTATCAGCAACATCTTGAGCCGTTTGTTCACTGTTATAGTCAACCATTTGGAGATTATCAGTTGACAAATTCATATAGAAGACATCGGCGAGAGGAAGTTCGAGGCTAAAACCATATTTACCAATGTAGTTATTGCCGTCACTGTCCTGCATTAAACCAAGAGAGATAGCCATATTGCCAAGGTCTGGGTTGTTTGTAAGTTCGTGCATATTAAGATTTACTGTATAATTCATCTTATCATCATTGACGAGGAATGAAGTGATAATATTGCCCATATCCATAGGTTCAGTTCTTGGGTTATCCATGGACTCAATAATAACGTCCATGATAGAGTCAGAGAAACCGAAACAATATTGTACATAGTGGAATGGATCAGCAAGCACAGTCTCGAGCGAAACTTTTGTCTTGTAATCAATGGTGTCACTGCCGCTTTTTTCAGTTCTGTGGAAGTAAATATATCCTGATTTATAGTAGATATAGAGCATACGATTTGAGGTTGAAAGCCCAGATGCATTTACAAATGGTATGCAAGGAATTTCGCCAATAACCGCATAGAGTTCTATATCTCCTTTTCCAACAACGTTGATATAGATATCAATTGGCACGTCTACATTGATAGGAATTTCAAAGAGGATATCAATTGTGGCATTTACGTTAAATGAGCCAGAAACATGGAATTGCTTGCCATGAGACATATTGACGATGGCTTTTACAAGTTCGTTTGCACCTGAAATGTCAATATAATTCTTGCTTGAGTCTACGTGTTTAAATTCTCCAAGACTACCAAAAGTGATTTCGCCGTTTATAGCATTTGTAAGATTGCTATCAAGATAGCAGTTTGCAAGAGTCAAATTCTTGATTTTTCCGTTTTCACTTGCCAAGGTTATAACAATATCTTCTGCATTTGGATTGTTATAGACTTTCTGCCCATCAAGACGAATAACAAGAGAAGAATTTTGTACTTTTATCTCCTTAACCATGCTAATAATGTTGACGATATCCTCAAAAGTTATTTCCATACTAGCCACGTCAGTATCAATCATCGAGAAATCAAGGTTAAGGTCAATTTCGGATAGGAATGGAATGCTATTTGCATCGATTCCGATAACCTCAAGGACAATAAAGAGAAGTTCATTAAAGCCTGAGTTATCCATTTTTAGAAGAAGCCCATTGTAGTCAAAATACAACATTCCATCTTCAATATTGACGTTTATGTCCATGCCGTCCGCAACGACAGATGCACTGAGCATGATTTGGTCTGTAAGGTCAACTTGAGCATCTCCCACGATTGACATACCAGAGAAATTCACGTTAAGTCCAAGTTCAAACTGCTTAGAAGAGATATAGTCAATAAGCATCTCAGCATAACTCATCACTTCTTTCACATTTACATATTCCCCAGCAGGGTAGAATATGCTTGCCTTGTCAAGAACTGTGACGTCTGCAGTGATAGGTTTTCCATCAAGTGTGTATGCAAAACTGATACTGTCAAGCATATTAGCATCAAGTAAAGCGGTCACATTTAAGCCGTCATAGTTTACAACTATCTTATCACTTGCAAGAGAGAATGTGAGTTTGCTTAAAATCTCTTCAAGGTTAATATCTCCAGTGCTTGGAAGTAGCGATTCAAAGTCGATGCTATCAAGCATAGAGCCAAAATCACTTGAGATGACGATATCACTTCCTATCATCTCACTTAAGAGACTGTCAATATCAAGCCCAAAGTATTCATTTAAGAAGTTTTTAACACTTTCAATGTCATCAAGGTCAAACACAAGTTTAATATTCTCGCATTCTACATAGATATTTCCTTGATAGAACATTATCGAAGCGGTCAGATTTTGATAGGTTAGCCCGAGCGAGAACTCAAGACTTTCAGCAAAGTTTACATATCCTTCAACTTCAAACCCGTCATAACTTGCACCGATTTCAAGATAAAACTCTTTTGCCATTACATAGTCGTAAACGTTGATAACTGTCTCAACCAAATCATCAACTAGGGTGTATTCTTCGCTTGCAATAACAGGTGTAGCAATTTCCTTTTCACTTCCACTGATAGTGATATCCGCTTGAATATTGTCGTAATTTGCAATCAATCCAAGCGAGTTTTCACCATTTGTGATTGTAAGGTTAAGTTTGTTTAAGATTGACATCTCAAGTCCGTCCTCAGTCTTAACAAATTTAGTGATAAGAAGAGGATTGATATCTTTAGAGATTAAGTCTCCAAGACTGTCAGACATTTCACCCATGCTATCTAAGGCATCTGAGATGTACTGACCAAGCGATGAGTTTTTGATTGTGTCAAGTAAAGTTTCAATTCCGTTTAGGTCAACCTTTATCTTGCTGTCACTGACTTCAAGGTATGCATATCCACCAAGGATAGTAACCTCAATCTGTTGTCCGTAAAGGGTGGTACTTAAAACCGCAAAGGTTTCTTCACCCATATGGATAAGGTATTCAACGTCTACACTAAAATCACCAATATTTACAACCGCATTTCCAGAGAATGTGTTGTTTTGCATAATATTGAATACATTTTCAACTGTTGGGATAAGGTCAGATATTTCAACGTAGTTTCCTTCCTCACTTGCAAGAGCGAAGTCTGTGTACTCAATTACGTTAAGGTTTGCATTTACATTTTGCACATTTACACTAATTCCACTAAATGCACCATCATTTGTCAAGATTTCAATTGTGCCAAGGTCTCGGATAGTGACTGTTGCCTTTCCATCAACAAACTCAAACTTTTCAATAACACTAAGGTCAATTGTCGAAAGGTCAAACTCAGGCATTTCGATACTACCAGTAACCCCACTGAAGTCACCACTTACAAGAGCATCAGCAATAGACGATATGATTTCTCTTGGCAGGGTGATATCAAAGTAAGTCTCAACCAAGTCGCATACACTATCAACCTGAGTAATGTCAAACTTAAGATAGATATTGAATATTTCAAGATACAACTGCCCATCAATCAAAAGAACATTTGCCGAGTAGTCACCATAGTTTACAGCAACCTTACCACTTCTATCATTGATATCAACAAACATCTGTCCATTAACATCAATGCCGTCATATTCAACTTGATATCCAAGTCCGATCTTTCCACCTTGTACATAGTCAATAACACTTGATGCGATATCAAGGATATCTTTCACATTTACATATTCCCCAGCAGGGTAGAATATGCTTGCCTTGTCAAGAACTGTGACGTCTGCAGTGATAGGTTTTCCATCAAGTGTGTATGCAAAACTGATACTGTCAAGCATATTAGCATCAAGTAAAGCGGTCACATTTAAGCCGTCATAGTTTACAACTATCTTATCACTTGCAAGAGAGAATGTGAGTTTGCTTAAAATCTCTTCAAGGTTAATATCTCCAGTGCTTGGAAGTAGCGATTCAAAGTCGATGCTATCAAGCATAGAGCCAAAATCACTTGAGATGACGATATCACTTCCTATCATCTCACTTAAGAGACTGTCAATATCAAGCCCAAAGTATTCATTTAAGAAGTTTTTAACACTTTCAATGTCATCAAGGTCAAACACAAGTTTAATATTCTCGCATTCTACATAGATATTTCCTTGATAGAACATTATCGAAGCGGTCAGATTTTGATAGGTTAGCCCGAGCGAGAACTCAAGACTTTCAGCAAAGTTTACATATCCTTCAACTTCAAACCCGTCATAACTTGCACCGATTTCAAGATAAAACTCTTTTGCCATTACATAGTCGTAAACGTTGATAACTGTCTCAACCAAATCATCAACTAGGGTGTATTCTTCGCTTGCAATAACAGGTGTAGCAATTTCCTTTTCACTTCCACTGATAGTGATATCCGCTTGAATATTGTCGTAATTTGCAATCAATCCAAGCGAGTTTTCACCATTTGTGATTGTAAGGTTAAGTTTGTTTAAGATTGACATCTCAAGTCCGTCCTCAGTCTTAACAAATTTAGTGATAAGAAGAGGATTGATATCTTTAGAGATTAAGTCTCCAAGACTGTCAGACATTTCACCCATGCTATCTAAGGCATCTGAGATGTACTGACCAAGCGATGAGTTTTTGATTGTGTCAAGTAAAGTTTCAATTCCGTTTAGGTCAACCTTTATCTTGCTGTCACTGACTTCAAGGTATGCATATCCACCAAGGATAGTAACCTCAATCTGTTGTCCGTAAAGGGTGGTACTTAAAACCGCAAAGGTTTCTTCACCCATATGGATAAGGTATTCAACGTCTACACTAAAATCACCAATATTTACAACCGCATTTCCAGAGAATGTGTTGTTTTGCATAATATTGAATACATTTTCAACTGTTGGGATAAGGTCAGATATTTCAACGTAGTTTCCTTCCTCACTTGCAAGAGCGAAGTCTGTGTACTCAATTACGTTAAGGTTTGCATTTACATTTTGCACATTTACACTAATTCCACTAAATGCACCATCATTTGTCAAGATTTCAATTGTGCCAAGGTCTCGGATAGTGACTGTTGCCTTTCCATCAACAAACTCAAACTTTTCAATAACACTAAGGTCAATTGTCGAAAGGTCAAACTCAGGCATTTCGATACTACCAGTAACCCCACTGAAGTCACCACTTACAAGAGCATCAGCAATAGACGATATGATTTCTCTTGGCAGGGTGATATCAAAGTAAGTCTCAACCAAGTCGCATACACTATCAACCTGAGTAATGTCAAACTTAAGATAGATATTGAATATTTCAAGATACAACTGCCCATCAATCAAAAGAACATTTGCCGAGTAGTCACCATAGTTTACAGCAACCTTACCACTTCTATCATTGATATCAACAAACATCTGTCCATTAACATCAATGCCGTCATATTCAACTTGATATCCAAGTCCAATTTCACCATTAGTTGAAGCAGCATAATCAACTACAGAAACAGCCACGTCAACAACGTCAGTGAGGTCGATAAATTCGCTAGCATCAACCTCGGCTATATTAGAATTTTCGAGGTAGTCGATATCAGCCTCAGCCCCAATATTCATACCGCTGATAGCAAAACTTGGAAGTTCAAATTTTGTCATCTGATAATCTTCGGTGCAAGTCATATTGATAGATAGGTTTTCAACAATAGGGATAGCGACCTGCAGAAGTTTGCTTCCGTCAGCATTGTCGCTTTCTGTAAAGTTCGAGAGCATGGCAAGTATGTCATTTAGGTCAAGCCCGCCGAGCATTGAGCCGATATCAGGCATTTCCACACCGACAAGGGATGTAATTTGTTCAATTGAGTCCATAAAGTTGTCGGTTGCGAGCATAAACTTGCCACCCAAGAGTTCGAAATAGACGACATTATTCTGATATGCAACTGCGATATCAAATTGATTTTCACCTAAGCCAAGATTAAGATTAACCTCAGCCATGAGATTGTCAATCCCGCCCGAAAGGTCGATTTGTCCGTCCAGTCCGACCGTAATATCACTTTCGCCACTTTCTATATCTGCCTGCAAGACGATATCAAGAGCATTTGCCGAAGTGAGATTGTTTACGATGGCATTGATTTCGTCCGCGATAACAATTTCGCCCCCACCACCTGAGCCAAGATTTGAATTGCCGGAGTTGTTATTCATGGAAAATGTGATGACTCCATAAGCGGAAGCCACCGACACGACTAGATATAATAATGAATATGATAGAAACTTAAAAATCTTTCTCATAATAATTTCCTTTTATTTTAACCTAAACGTTAAAATTTATTTGATAAGGGTCGACAGGGAAGAAGTCTTTTATCTCCTCTTCGCTCATCCCAAAGTCGTAGTAAGAGGTGAGATTGCCCGAACAACTAGCCGACACACCATAGATAACCGAGTATTCTTCTTCGATGCTGATACTGATAAGGTTCCAGTTTTCGTCAATGGTTATTGTTTGACTAACCGAAGAGAATGTAGGGAGCGAACTAAGTCCACTTGTCTGCTGAACTTGTCTAACATAGCGAAGAACACTTGTGATAGGGTCAAGGTCGACAGTGAATGAGTAGTAACCGCTCTCTTTGTCATACACGACCTCGCTTTGGTCGATTATGGTCTTATCAGAAATGATATAAGACTGTATTCCGTCAGGTGTTGATCCAGCCAAAGCAATATAGCCCTCATTTGAGTAGTCCTGATAGTCATTCCAAACGGCATCCTTACCACCATTTGTTATGTTGGAACTTGAATAAAGCCTTACACCATCAGTATCCTTTCTCATTACAGAGCATTTGCCGATTTTCAACATACCATCACTGATACTTTCAAAGGTGTAGTATCCGCCATCATAATTTTTTTCACTGTATACTGACTGAGAAGTTGAGATTCCAAAAACCGAAGCAGTAACCTTGCCGTTGCCTACAATATGGAAGGTGTCAGCAAGAGAGGCATTGAATTCGGCGAGGATAAAGTTTTCAGCAGGGGAAAGGTCGGCAGGTGAAGTGATATCATTGTTGTTTTTAAGTTGAGTAAGCCAGTTTTCATAATCTGAGTTTACTCCGTATTTTCCTAGTACACTCTCAGCCGAGACAATGTAGTCGTTTTCGTTATACTGACTATAGTCGATGATAGGCCCCACTGCATTATTGAAATACCACACACCAAGCCCGCTACCCGTGAAAATGCCAAGCACCGTCAAAATACCAATTGTCCTCATACGTTGCTTAGTGGACTTTTTGAGTTTTTTGGTGTGCTTAGCCTTAACTTGCACCTCATCCTCATTATCACTTTGAGAATGACCATTGCCGTTAAGCCCAAAACTTGCATTGCTAACTCCGTCTTTTACAATTACACTTTCATTTTCGTCTTTAATGGCTATAGAAGACTTGTTTTCAGCGGTCAGACCACTATTTTGATTATCTAAATCATTGTCACTATTTTGCCTGCCTTGCAAACTCTCTAGCCCACTATTTTCAATGCTAATCGCACTGTTTTTTGCAGAAGAATTAGAATCGGAGTTATCTTCAATAACAACATCTGATTTTTTGATTGTAACACTGTCACCATTGCCAGCACTGTTAGATGCAAAAAAAGAGGAAGTTTCATCCACATTACTATCTATATTTGTTAAGTTTTTATTTACATTATGTTTATTTCGTTTTAAATTAGCCATGTTCTTAGCCCCCTAGAAATAAGGGCTTCAGCACACTCGCCATTTTTTGACATATTCAGTTTATTATATGATGACACACAATGATTGTGTGATAAAAAATCAAAATCAGCAAAGGAGATGTCAAATTTGACTGTAGTGGCTGGTGAGCAAGTTATGCTCATAATGGCAAAAACAGACGAACTGTTTACCATTTTTTACCCTCCTAAGTTTACTTAATACGTTTGAATGATGATTGAAATATATGTATATATAATATGATATAATGTATAGTTAATAAAGTATATATTTAGGTTAGATTCAATTAACAAAGTAATTCATCCAAACACTATCAGCATTTTTATTTTGCCATAAACAAAACATTTTTAAAAAAGTAATGAATAATGTTTTGTTATTTGACGATTTTATTATATAATATAAAAGTAGATTTGTCAACGTTTTTTAGTGATAAAAAGACAAAAAAGTGACAAAATAATATCGTTTGTACTTTTGCTTACCAATTTTTGTATGGATAGGGCAAGCATTTTCTCAAACTTCACACTATTGACATACAAAAAATGTAACCACTTTTGGTACAAAAATGTTGCCACTATCTTATAGATGCATAAATATTTATAAAATTTTATGAATATTTATGCAAAATTTACATAAATCATTTGGAGATGAAAAACCGTTTATGGTATAATAAAGAAAACAAAGGAGAAAACATATGCAAACAGGATTTATTGAAGATTTGGTAAAAAGATTGCTTTATAGTGAGAAAATTGACCTAGAAGAGGGGCTTATCATATTTGACTGCTTGAAAAAGAAGTATTCAAAGTATTTAAGCGATTGCAAAGAGAGGACTAATGATGAACAAGATGAGAGTATTGAGAAAGTTATAAAATCATTAACAAAGTATACTAAATATTTTGATAATAATAACTTTTCTAAGTGTTTGGAAGAGTATAAGTCACACCTTGGTGAAGGGGTAGAATTAGACGAGAATGATATAATCTCATCCATTAGTGACATGGCAGACAAACTTGTCCTCATGCAGGCAGAACTTGGTAAATTCAGCAGAAATTCGGGTGTAAATATTATAAATGATAAGACCAATTACACAAACAACATAAAAGATTTTGAGTTTGCTCGTGAGAAATTTACCCCAGATTTTATCAAACAAACCATCATGGCAATGGGCAATGTCACACCTGAAATGGCAAATCAGTACAAACAAAAATATGAATATTTATGCAAAAATTTGGCTGAGAGTGCAATCAAGGATAAGGTTGACTACTATGGAAGAACGGTTGACTATCTTGTAGATTTTTATGCTGACAATGAGATCGCAAGAAGAGAGGAGCAACAACTGGCTTAAAAAGGAGTTTTATCAACAAGTCTCGTGAGTGATACTATGTTTCAAAGACCTAGCAAAGATATATTTAAATTGACGAAAAATATTTTAAGAATTTTGATAAAAACACTTGACATTTAGTTGTATATTATATAAAATAAAGACGTCTTAATTTTAAGGCATTTTTTGTTTGCACTAGCCCCGCGGATAAAATTTGCCTTATAGACAGTTAGCGGTTGTTAAAATCCCGAAGGTTTGACAATTTGCAAGAGTATTAAAAATTTTATTCGGAGGAAAATCAATGAAAACATATATGGCAAAACCAGCCGAACTTGAAAGAAAATGGTTCGTTGTTGATGCTACAAATGTTCCACTTGGACGTGTTGCAAGCCAAGTTGCAGACATTTTGACAGGCAAAAACAAGACAATATACACACCACACGTTGACTGTGGCGATTTTGTAATCGTTATCAATTCTGATAAGGTTGCACTCACTGGAAAGAAACACACTGATAAAAAACTTAGATGGTATACAGGTTATATCGGAGGACTCAAAGAAGTTGACTATGGCACACTTCTTGCTAAAAACTCTCCAAAGGCTATTGAGCATGCTGTAAAAGGAATGCTCCCTAAGACTAGCCTTGGAAGAAAACAATTCACAAGACTTCATGTTTACAAGGGTGAAGAGCATAACCACCAAGCACAAAAACCAGAAAAAGTTGAAATAAAAGGAGTTAGGGACTAATGGCAGAGAAGAAAGTTAATAAGGTTAAAAATACAAACCAAGTTATTTCAACTGGTAGAAGAAAAAAATCTATCGCAAGAGTTAGACTTTTCCCAGGCAATGGCAATGTCGTTGTCAATGGAAGAGAGATAGGCGAGTACCTTCAAAGAGATACCGTACTCTTAGTTGCTAAAAGACCTTTTGCAGTAACAAATACCGAAGGCAAATATGATGCTATCATAAGAGTAAACGGCGGTGGTATTTCTGGTCAAGCAGGTGCAATCAGTCACGGTATTGCAAGAGCACTTGTTAAGGCTGATGAAATGTATAAGAAAGAACTTAAGGATGCAGGACTTCTCACTCGTGACCCAAGAATGAAGGAGAGAAAGAAGTATGGACTTAAGAAAGCAAGAAAAGCATCTCAATTCTCAAAGAGATAAGTTTATTACAAAAAGCGGTTGTTGTACAGCCGTTTTTTTATTTATAAATTAAGACTAATGATTATATATTTATTACTAATGAAACCTTTAGAATAAATTTAA
>ERZ1090879.2032-NODE-2034-length-10471-cov-32.849270_pt1 | contig 10471 bp, 8 predicted proteins | sample MGYA00478472_ERZ1090879 | MGnify/ENA primary metagenome ERZ1090879 (study PRJEB33644, sample SAMEA5815723) | chicken gut metagenome | biome: Chicken; feature: Gastrointestinal Tract; material: Caecum | place: Ireland | collected 2019-01-01 | study: A study of...
CGCTGCGCGTTATAGTCTGAAAAAGAAGAAAACAAACAAAAAGACGGGAAAAATTTGTATCCCGTCTTTTTTTGTTATAAAACCGTTATGCAGCAGAGCACCGAATGTGTCAGCGGTTGAGGAGCATGTTTTTGAGGTCGGCTACCACTATCTTTATGCGGGGATTCGTCTTGATCTCTTCCGTTATCTTATCTCTTGCATGAATGACGGTGGTGTGGTCGCGTCCGCCGAAAAGCTGTCCTATCGAGATGAGCGGCATGGAGAGCAGTTCCGTGATGAGATATATGGCGATCATTCGCGGTTCCACAATATTTTTGGTTTTCTTTTTGGAGAAGATGTCCGTCGTCGTGATACCGAAATATCTGCACACGGTGGACACGACGGTTTCCGCGTCGAGAGTTTCCTTCTTCTCGTCGATGAACTCGTGCAGTGCGTCGTAAGCCAGTTCCTTGGTGTCGATGACGCGGTTTGCAAGGGAACTGTAGAAGATTATCTTATTGAGCAGACCTTCCATTTCCCTGATGTTGGTGGTGGAGTGTTCGGCTATGAATTCCGCCACTTCGTCGGAGAGATTGAAGTTTTCGTGCGCGGCTTTCATTTTGAGTATGGCGACGCGCGTTTCCATATCCGGCGGCTGAATGTCCACCGAAAGCCCCCACGAAAAACGCGTGCGCAGACGCTCCTCAAGCGTCTGAAGGTCTTTGGGAGCGCGGTCGGAGGTGAGTATGATCTGTTTGTTGGACTGATACAGATCGTTGAAGATGTGGAAGAAAGCCTCCTGTGTTGCCTCCTTTCCGCTGAGGAACTGTATGTCGTCTATCATAAGCACGTCGCAGGCGCGGTATTTTTCACGGAAGCGGTTGCTGTCCTCGTTGTTGCCGCCGCGTATGACGCTGATCAGCTCGTTGATCATGGTCTCCGAATTTGCGTAAACGACTTTCGTTTTCGGCGATTTTTTGAAAAGATAATTCCCTATCGCGTGCAGAAGGTGCGTCTTTCCGAGTCCCACTCCGCTGTAAATGAAGAGGGGATTGTATTTTCCGCCCGGATTTTCCGCCACGGTCTTTGCCGCGGCGAGAGCGTATTCGTTGGATTTGCCCTGCACAAAAGTCCCGAAAGTGTATTTTTCGAGAAAAGGATTGCTTTTTTCCTGTTTTTTAGCGTGTTTTTCGTCTACGATAAGACCTCTGTCGGGGAGGGAAATGCTTTGTTTTTTCAGATATTCGCCTTCCTGCTCCTTGACGATGATCTCGACGTCCGTCACGAAAGAATCCAGCGACGCGACCACTTCCCTTATCTGATCCAGATAATTACGGTCGATAGTCTTTTTGGAAGTGGCGGTCTTTGCCGCGAGCACAAAAGTGTTGTCGACAAAACACACCGGCTCCAGCGGATCTATCCACATATCGTAGCTTATCGTCTGCATTGTTTTGGAAAGTTCGTTTTTAACGTCGTCCCAAAAATCTTCTTTTCCGATCATAGGTGTTATTATAAATAAAAGGCTTGCATTTTTCAAGCGGAAAAGGCAAAATAAAACACGACCGCAATATGTGCCGCACCCCTGTCGTGCCGCGCCGACGAAGGGGCGGCAGCACTGTGTATCAGCCTCGAAAAAACAAGGTTCGCGCAAGGAAAAAAGTGAAAATAATCTCTCTCGAACTCGAAAATTTCCGCAATTACGCATCTCTCGGACTTGAGTTTTCCGACGGGGTGAACGTGATATACGGAAAAAACGGGGCGGGCAAGACCAACATCCTCGAGAGCGTCTATCTCAGCTCCCTCTTCGGTTCGCCGCGTACCACCAAAGACCGCGAGATGGTGAAGTTCGGCGCCGAAAAAGCGAGAGTGACCGTAAGAATAGAAAAAAAATACCGCCGCCACACCATTGCCATGCAGATAGAGTCCAACGGGAAAAAGAAAGTGCTCGTGGACGGCATTCCCGTAAAGAGAGCGGCGGAACTCATAGGTATACTCGGCGTGGTTTTTTTCTCGCCGGACGAGATGAAACTGGTGAAAGAAACTCCAGCCGAACGACGGAAATTTCTTGACGTAGGACTGTCGCAACAGCAAAAAGCGTACTTTATCGCACTATCGCGATACAATAAAGTGTTGAAACAGAAAAACAATCTACTCAAAGAAGCGTACAAAACACCCGGATCGGACGATATGCTGTCCGTGTGGGACGCGCAGCTTGCGGAGTACGGCGCAGTCGTTGCGGCGAGAAGGAAGAGGTATATAGCCGAGCTTGACGCGCTGGCAGCCGCCGCGCACGAGAAGATAAGCGGCGGCAGGGAGAAACTCGCGCTCTCTTACGAAACTCCTCTTAAAGCCGACGACGAGGAAACGCTGAGGGCGGAGCTTGCCGACAAACTCGAGGAGTCGAGAGAAAAGGACAAACAGCTCGGTTTCTGCACCGTGGGACCGCACCGCGATGACATCTCCATTGTGATCAACGGGCTGGACGGGAGGAGATTCGCCTCTCAGGGACAGCAGCGGACCATTGCGCTGGCGATGAAATTCGGCGAAGTGGGACTTTTTGTGAAAGAGAGCGCGGAGACGCCTGTGCTGCTTCTCGACGACGTGTTGAGCGAGTTGGACAGCGAGCGCCGCGAGATACTCTTTTCCATTGCGCCGGGAGTGCAGACGCTGGTCACTTGTACGGAGTTTTCCGGCGGAAGCGGAAGAGAGAGACTGATAAGAGTGGACGACGGCAGAGCGGAGGTGAAAAGATAATGGGCGAAGTATTTCTCGACGCGCTCATCGACAGTCTTATCGTGCTCGCGTTTTTAGTGCCGATCAACGTCATCATCGCGATAGCGGAGCCGCACCTTGCCGGCAAAATAAAACTCAAAGGCAAAGCGGCGCCGCTCATCGGCGTGACCGTGGGGTTGTTCCCGCAATGCGGATTCAGCGTCGTTGCGACGGATTTGTATCAGAAGAGGCACATCACCGTCGGCACGCTTCTCGGCGTATATCTCGCTACGTCGGACGAGGCGCTGCCCATCTTTCTCGCGGCGGGAGAGCAGGCGATAGACATACTCCCCATTCTTGCGTTCAAGTTCGTCATAGGGCTGCTGACAGGGTACACGGCGGATCTTTTGTACGCGCGCGGCAGAAGGAGAGTGGAGGAGCACAACGCGGAGTGCGACCACGAGCCGGAAGTACACATAGGCTGCTGCGGACACCATATAGAGGACGACGAGGAAAAAAGCGGGCACGACCACTCCGAGTGCGGAGAGCCGTGCGGCGAAGAGAAGGAACTCGACGCGAAGAACAAACGGCAGAAACTAAAACAATATCTTCTGCACCCGCTCGAACACAGCGCGAAGATATTCCTCTACATCTTTGTCGTGAACGTGATCTTCGGCATCATCATCTACTATGTCGGCGAGGACTCGCTCATGGAGTTCCTTTCCGCCAACCGGTACATTGCTCCTCTCTTTGCGGTCATCGTGGGAGCGATCCCCAACTGTGCGTCGTCCGTCGTCATCAGCAACCTGTATCTCATGGGAGGTCTCGGTTTCGGCGCGACGGTGGGCGGACTGCTCATGAATGCGGGCATAGGCTTCGCCGTGCTGTTCCGCAACCGCAAAGCGTGGAAAGAAAACCTCGCGATATTCGGCACGATGTTCGCCGTATCAATCGTCTTTGCCTACATTATTTCGGCAATATTCTCTTTCGGGACGTTGGATCTCGTATAAGACGCCGGATAGCGTATGACAGGACGGATCAGTGGTGGGAAAACCGCGACATCCTGTCCTTGTCGGCAGGATCGATTCCGATAAAGAGCAATATTCCGGCAAATTCCTCCGCAGATTTTTTACAAAAATCCGATGTTTCGTACTCTTTATACTTTTCCAGAAAATCGCTTTTGCCGCCGAACGCCGAAAACTCTTTGTTTACGCCGTTTTTTTGATAACAAGCGTTGAGAAAATCCACATAACCGGAATCTGAAGTTCTTTTAAGAGATGCATAAATCGCTTGTTCCAAAACGCCGGATTTTATTTTAAGAAAGGTTTTTACAAACTTGTAAACGGAAAACAAGGAAAGAAAAACACCGATCAGAATTAAAAAAACGCTTTCGGCTGTTCCGTCCGAAAAAGCGCCGCGCCGACAACGACGAAAATACCGAACAGAAAGAAGAATACGCAAGAAGCAAAATAACTTGCAAAGACGGTATGGGAAAGGAAAGCCTTCCTCTTCTTTTCGGACATAAACTCGAACTCCGTCTTGAAAGAATCCAGAATAAGATGACGGCACCGGGGACAGACGGCGAGCGGCAAGCCGAGCTGAATTTTGGGCACACCGGTTTCTCTGTAGCGCGTCGCAAATCCGCAATTGCTGCATTTGGTCGTAGTATATTCCATAGTAACCTCCGTTTTAATTATAAAAAAGAGAAAAGACAAAAACCGCCCCCGCCCGGCAGAGAGAAACAAACTTCCCAAAAAAAGGCAAAAAATACAGCCCGCGGAGAAAAAGAAAAAACCGCGCGGCAGTTTTGCAGGAGAGGAAAGAAAAAGTCATGTGGAATTAAAAAACACGTCTTCCGCCGTTACCAAAACCGACGGCCTCAAACCGGGGCCCCCGCCGAAAGCATTTTCGGTGGGGCATAAATCGGGGTCCCCGCCGAAAGAATTTTCGGTGGGGCATAAATCGGGGCCCCCGCAAAACGCATGTTTTGTGGGGTATAAAACCGGGGCCCCCGCAAAACGTATGTTTTGTGGGGTATAACAGCGTCAGGGGGTGCGAGGGATAAAAAGAAAATGAGAAGAAAAAAGAAACTGCGGCGAAGCCGCCCCGCGGAGCAAAAATGAGAGAGCGGTGCGATAGTTCCGCAGGAACGAGGAGCACAGCGAACGTCTCGCATTTTTGCGACGCGAAGAGGAGCCGCAGGCATACATGCAAACACCCCGCGCTGTTGCGCGAGGTGTTGCGAAGTTCGCCTTGCGGCGACGATGGCGCCTGCCAGCGGACTCGACCCCCGTAAGGAGCGCAAGGCGCGACGGAATAGCATGTTTTCGCCAACTGATCTGCACGCGGGAGACGTGCAGGGTGAAAACAGCGTCAGGGGGTTCGAGGGATAAAAAGAAAATGAGAAGAAAAAAGAAACTGCGGCGAAGCCGCCCCGCGGAGCAAAAATGAGAGAGCGGTGCGATAGTTCCGCAGGAACGAGGAGCACAGCGAACGTCTCGCATTTTTGCGACGCGAAGAGGAGCCGCAGGCATACATGCAAACACCCCGCGCTGTTGCGCGAGGTGTTGCGAAGTTCGCCTTGCGGCGACGATGGCGCCTGTTGAGGGACTCGAACCCCCGACACTGCGGTTAACAGCCGCATGCTCTACCGGCTGAGCTAAACAGGCAGATTTTGTGTGCTTGATTATAATAATATCCATTTCGGAAAAAGTCAACGGTTTTGGGCAATGTCGTGTTTTTTGGCGGAGAGCGCTTTCGCGCGGGGCGGAAAGAGGCTTTTTCCGTGGAGCCGGAGCGCGACCATGCGTCGGAGCGTGCCGCAAAACCGCCGTTGACAAACATAGCGCACCCACAATATAATCTAAAAAAAGGAGGTATGTATGGGAAGCCTGACAACAACGCTATCCGCGGCGTATGCGGTGAGTGCGGAGGCACTTAAAGAGGTGATAGAGGGCAACATCGCGGCGACCGTCGCAACGATAGGGCTTGTGATCTATTTCGTGTGTACGGCGGCGGTGTTCATCACCAGCCCCGTCAAATTCGGCAAGCAGTATTCCGTCCAGCCCGTGGACAACGCCGGAAAGACGGAGATAAGGGTGTATTACGGCGGTATATCGTTTGCGCTCGGGCTCTTCCTCGCGCTGCTCGCGTTCGTATTCGGGCATCCGTTCTATTCGCTGGTGGGCGGACTCGTGTTTGCCAACACTGTGTTTTTCACAAGGTTCGTATTCACGTTTGTGGACAAAGGGTGGAGCTGTCCTTATACAAAACTCGCCATCCCGGCGGAAGGCGCGTTCATTGTCCTGCTGTGGATATGCTTCGCGGTAGCGGTGGCGGTGGAGGGCGCCTGAAGGCGGACAACGCCGCGCCGTCCGACGGTGCGCCGCAAAAACAAAACAAAACAGTTAAACAAAACAAACACCGGTTAAACCGGTGTTTGTTTTGTTTAAGGTGTTGTTGTGCAAATACCGCGTGCGGATCATGCGCTGACGCCGAAGAGTTTATACATGTCCACCTCTATCGTGGCGGTATCGGGGTTGAATGTCAGCGCGCCGAAGAAATCGGTGATGTGCACGTCGCTCAGGATGTAGGCGATCTCCGCGCTGACGGACACGTTGGCGTATTCGAGCAACTGTCCCACGGTCATCGAAGTGAACATTGCCGTGATGCGCGAAGAAATGTCGTCTATCGTTGCGGTGCGCAGTTCCTCGCTGTCGAATACGGAGCCCGGCTCGATCTCCATAAGTTCCTCCACCGTGAGGGTGTCGATGACGTCGCTCATGCTTCCTATGGTGATCTGTCTTGCGAGCAGCGATGTCAGGATGACGGGGCTCTTTTCTTCCAGGACATCAACTTCCACGGAGGAGAGGGGGGTAAGCCCCGTGCCGCCGTCGTTCGCGGCATCGTTGCCGATGTAGCCGATGACGCGGTCGTATCTGTCCGCATCCGCGCCGTGCACATCCGCGTCATAGAGTACGTATTCGCCGTTCACCTTCGCGTATTCGCCGTCCGCGGCGCGCAGGAAGATATAATCGCATTCGCGCATGGAATAAGTGACGTAGCCTTCTTCGTAGCCGGAGTCGATGAGCGTGTAGTAATACACCGTCCTCACGCTGTCACCGCTGCCTTCCGTGACCGCGGGGAGGGTGACATACGCCGTGCCGCTGCCCGTGTAGGGGACGTAGCCTTCGGTGAAGTCGAACGAGTATTTGGTCACACCGTCGTCCGCAAGCCTCTCGGAGGAGGCGGGATAATATCCGCCGGAGTAGCGGAAGTAGAGCTGCACTCCGTGGTGGGTGATGTCGTCGGGATCGTACGGCTCGTATCCGCCGAAGCCGGTTATCCCTTCGCTTCTGACATAAAGTCCGCCGGCCGCAGCCGCCGCGCCTTCCGCGTTCGCATAAACGGGAGAAGAGGATGCGCCCGGAGTTTCCTGCGTCGCCTGCACGCGCGAGAAAGAGGATTGCAGCACGGCGAGTGCCTCGCCGGAGCTGCCGGCGGCGGCTTGTGCGGCGCAGTAGGCGACAAGGGCGGGATTCTGCACATATTCGCCGTCTTCGAGGAACCATATGTTTCTGCCACCGTCCCTCGCCGTGAGTATCTCATTGACAGACGAATATGCGGCGTTGGACTCATAAGTCCAGTAGGCAGTCCCCGTCTGAACGAGCTGACCGTCCTCCGCTTCGAGGTAAAGGGTGTCGGTCATGTAATATTTGCCGCTGCCGTCGTACACGAAAGTATAGTATTCCGCTTCCGCGCCCTCTCCGACGGTGAAGTCGGGATTGTAAGCGAACAGCCAGCTGCCCGTGCCTTCGGACACTTCGGCGGAAGTGTACTCCGCAATGTCGATGATGTCGGAGAGCAGGGTGTTTTTGATGATGCCGTCCATGGCGGCGGAGATGTTGTCGATCTTGACATACGCCAGCTGTTTCAGCACCGCGTTGCCGCCGCCTTCGCTCACGCGCTCGTAGAGGGTGCCGCCGGCGGGCGTGTTTTCGTCGTAGACTACGCGTTCGGGATAGCCGAGGTCGTTGAACACATAGTAGACCTCGCCGTTCACGGGATCCTCCGCAACGCGGAAGGAATCCGTTTCCACATTCAGCACGTCGCCGAGCACGATGTCGGAAAACGCGGAGGAAATGTTCGGAATGGTGACGTTGGCAAGCCTCTGCAACGCCTGGGAGGATTCGCCTTCGACGGACGTTTTGTCATATCTCTGCAGTCCCGCATGGGACGCGTCGGAGGGATTGTACAGAGTGTAGTAGCCGTCCGCCGTCAGTACGTACGCGCCGTCCGCCGAGGGGGTGTATTCGCTCATCACGATGTCCGTTGCGTCCGAGAGGGTAAGAGTGTCGAGCGCGTCGCTCATCTTGTTGATGGGCGTGTCCGCAAGCGTCTGCAGTATCTTCGCGCTGTCGTCCGTGATGTCGATCACTTCGCCGAGTTTGAGGGAGGTGATCTTGTCCGTCGCGCCGGAAACGGTCTTGAGCGTTTCTCCGGCTATGATCTGCATTGCCGGATCCGCCGTGCCGGTATGTATGCGCAGCCAGCCGGTGTAGTTGTCGTCCAGCCGAGTGTTTCTGTCAGGCGTGACGCCGTCGGCAAGTCCGAACTCCGCCGCAAGTTCCGCTCCGCCGTCTGCGGAGGGGACGTAGACGTCCATGGATGAGAAGTCGAACGTGCCGCTGTCCGCAGGCACCGCGCCGGAGAGCACCGCTTCGGAGAGGGAAACTCTCATGCCGGCTGATACGAACACGGTGGTAAGCTCGGTCATGCCGCCGTCGGCAAGCGCGAATCCGCCTTCGCCGTCGGACACGAAGTTGTTGAGGAGCGTCGGCACCGCGAGCACCGCCGTTTCGTCGTAGTCGGCGGCGGGATCGAACGGAGAGTATATGATGTGGCGGTAGAAAGTCTTGTCGTTCGCTTCCGCGTCGAACGACGACGCGTAGCACGAGTTGTCGGGTATGTAACTGCCGTCGTCGTCAAGCACGAAGCGCAGTTCGCGGTATATGAGTCCGTTGTCGTCCGCGCCCGCGATGTAGGTTTCCGCGCCTGCCGCGGCTTCGGAGGAGAGCAGTTCGTCCGCCGGCACTTCCTCGTAGACGTCCGTGAGGACGAACAGTTCCGTTTCGCCGTCCGGCACGAAGAGGTCGCTGTCCGCGTCCGCGACGATCCCGACGGGCAGATTGTCCATCACCGCCGCGAAAGACGACAAGGGAGTGTGGTAGAGCGTTTCGATGAGGTTGTTGCTGCCCAGCGACAGACCGAAGCTGCGCTCTATCGAATATATCGTCATCGTTTCGTCGTCTATTGACGAAAGGATGTTGTCGAGCGCGACGTTCACGTTGTTGTCAAGGTTGTCCTGCAGAATTGCGAGTTCGGGATAGTCGCTTTCGAAATCCATGTCAAGGAACTCGCCCACATCGCGCAGAGTCATGTTGTTCACGACGTCGCCGAGGTGGTCGGGCACTTCGGTGACGGGATAGTCGAACAGCACGGAAATGTCTATGCCGCTCACCTCGCCGGGAATGCGGATCCCGTAGTCGGTGATCAGTTTGTTGATGGTGAGGGTATCGGGATTCTGCGCGTCGTCTATGATCTTTTGCACAAGATCGAGTATGGTCATCTCGTTGACGGAGCTTTCGTCGTCGAAGATGTCCGTGCCCAGCGTGCTCTCAAGCTGCCCGACGCTGACGAGAGTACCCGCCGCGAAGATCGCGCCCACAACGGCCACGACCAGCAGCACCATACCCACGATCATGCCTATGACGAAATTCAAAGCCTTCATTGTCTACCTCGCTGTGTCAGGAACCGAAGATCCTCGTGAACAGAGTCGTGATGGGATTGTTGTTGTAAAGCAGTCCGGCGAATGCGGATTCCGACAAGTAATTCTGCGCCTCGGCGGCGGGATCGCCGATGGCGGCGATGATGGCGAACACTATCCATACGAACACCAGTCCGACAAGGGCGCTGAACAGTGCGCCGAGTATGCGGTCGAGCAGGCGCACTCCGGGGAGAGCGGCTTTCGCCATAGGGGCGGCGACGCGGCGTATGACGAAGAAGACCAGCACGATCCCAATCACGAACACTACGAACATTATCGCCGCCACGCACACGCCGGTTATGCTTGCGACGGCGGCGCCTGCAACGGTATCTCCCGTCTGCACGCCGAACTTGTCCGCCACGAACCCGGCAAACGAGCCTTTGATGCCGAAATTGCCGCTGTTGAGCTCGGTGGGGGTGTCGTTGACCATGATGTAGAACACGCCGTCCTCCGAAACCGTGACGGGGGAGTTGAAGGCGGGGCCCCAGTCCGCGGAAGCGGAGGAAAGCCCGTCGCTGATCGAGGTGCCGAGCGCGCTGTCGGCCACCGCGTCCTGCGTCAGTCCCGTGAGCATGAGCGAAACGCAAACCACGAAAACGAACACGAAAAATCCTTTCGTGGACTTGGAAAACCCTTTGATGAGGCCTGCCAGCAAGAACAGGGCCAGAAGCGCCGCGAGCGCGACGTCCGCATACCAGCCGGCGGCGGAAACGATGTTTGCGGTAAACATAGCGTGCCCCCGTAAAAATGTGTCTTACGGAATATAATATATCACACAGCGCGCGTATGTGCAAATCGGACAATATAAAAAACTTTGTAAGTTAAAGGAAAAGCCTTTCCGCCGGGCGCGGGGGGGGGGGGGGGGCCCCCCCCCGCCCCCCCCCCCCCCCCCCCCAAAGGGTAAAAACCCGGGGGGGGGGGGGGGGGGAGCGGGGTAAAAAAAAAAAACAACAA
>ERZ1090879.2034-NODE-2036-length-10463-cov-44.389988_pt1 | contig 10463 bp, 9 predicted proteins | sample MGYA00478472_ERZ1090879 | MGnify/ENA primary metagenome ERZ1090879 (study PRJEB33644, sample SAMEA5815723) | chicken gut metagenome | biome: Chicken; feature: Gastrointestinal Tract; material: Caecum | place: Ireland | collected 2019-01-01 | study: A study of...
TGTCTATCAAAAATCACGGAAATTCTTTTCGTCAGTTCGAAAAGAATTTCGTGAATATACGGGAGGAAACATCATGAAAATCTATAATTCGCTGACGAGAAAAAAAGAAGAATTTGTCCCTTTGGAAGAGGGAAAAGTTAAAATGTACGCCTGCGGCATCACCGTCTCGGGCGAGGCGCATATCGGACACGCCTTTCAGGCGATCGTCTACGATATTTTCCGCAAGTTCCTGGAAAAACAGGGATATCAGGTGACGTACGCCCGCAACTATACGGACGTGGACGACAAGATCATCGCGCGCTCCAAAGAGACGGGCATCCCCGCCGACAAGTATGCCGCAATGATGATCGGAAAGATCGACGCGGTCATGCAGCGCGCCGAGGTGGACGAGCCGACGCTTTGGCTCAAGGCGACCGAGAATATCGGCAACATCATCGACTTTATTCAGGGGCTGATCGACGGCGGTCACGCCTATCCCGCAGCCAACGGGGACGTGTACTTTGACGTGGACACCTTCCCCGCCTACGGGCAGCTTTCGGGCAGGGACAAGGAGGACGCCCTGGACGGTGTGCGCGTCGAGAACGACGAGAAGAAAAACCCCTATGACTTCGCGCTTTGGAAGGCGGCAAAGGAGGGGGAGATCAGCTGGGATTCGCCCTGGGGCAAGGGGCGTCCGGGCTGGCATATCGAATGCTCGGCGATGAACCGTGCGGCGTTCGGCGACCAGATCGACATCCACGGCGGCGGGCGCGACCTCATCTTCCCCCACCACGAGAACGAGATCGCGCAGACCGAGGCGCTGACGGGCAAGCGGTTTGCAAAGTACTGGATGCACAACGGGCTGATCAAGGTCAACGGGCAGAAGATGAGCAAGTCTTTGGGAAACAGCCTGCTTTTGTCCGACCTTCTGGACAAGTACTCGCCCGAGGCGTTGAAGTTTGCGCTGCTCTCCGCCAACTACCGCGGCGACGTCAACATTACGGACGATCTGTTCCCGCAGGCGGAGGCGCATGTCGCGCGCTTTTACGAGCTGATCGAAAAGGCTGAGGCGCAGTTCCCGGACGAAGCGGGCAAGGAGACGGAGATCGACAAGAAGTTTGATGCGGCAATGTCGGACGACTTCAACACCGCCCTTGCGCTTTCCGACCTGTTCGGGTATTTCAGGGAAGTTTCGCGCCTGCTCGCGGAAAAGGACGCCGGGGCGCGCCGCATGACCAATCAGATCCGCGAAACGTACGCCCTTTTGGGGCTGTTCAGGCGCGACCCCGCGCAGTACTTCGCGCTTTACGGCAAGAAAGAGGAAGTCCCTGCCGAGGTCGTCGCCGTTGCCGAGGAGCGCAAGGCGGCGCGCGCAGAAAAGAACTGGGCGAAATCGGACGAACTGCGCGAAAAACTCAAGGAGATGGGCTACGCGGTGAAGGATTCCAAAGAGGGATATACGCTAAACAAAATATAATATTCACGACTTTCTTTTCGAACTGACGAAAAGAAAGTCCGTGAGGTTGAGGAAAACCCAACGTTCGCCGTGATGCGGCTCTGCGTTCGGTTTTCCTCGCCGATGGGATTGGCAACAGCTTAGCCCCCATCGGCTCACCTTTCCGCTTAAGCGCTGGACGCGCAAATTGAGGGAAAAAAGGCATAACAAGTGAAGCCTTTTTTCATGTAATTATAGCAAAGGGCGGCGGCGTGGTTTTGCTTGCGCCATAAATTATAAAAAAAGGCGGAAAGGCGCGGCTTTCCTTGCGCCGTAATTGATAGCAAAAGGCGGTGTAATCGCCTCCCCTGAAATGCCGAAGTTTTAGGGGAGGTGCCCCGCAGGGGCGGAAGGGTTAAAATCTTATCCATAATAATTTACAGCAAAGGCGCGCTGCGCTTCGCAAAAGAAAAACGGGCGAGGCGAGCAAAAGCGTTTGACAAACGCGCGCGCGGATACTAAAATATCCGTGAAAGTCTGATTGGAGAAATACTGCAATGAAGATCACATCCAAACAGCTCCGCGAGAGCTGGCTGAAATTTTACGAGGGCAAGGGTCACGTCAACGTCGGCGCGGTCTCCCTCATCGGCGACGGTTCGACGGGCGTCATGTTCAACGTCGCGGGCATGCAGCCCCTGATGCCCTACCTTCTGGGCAAGCCGCACCCCCTCGGCAAGCGCCTGTGCAACGTGCAGGGGTGCGTCAGGACGGTGGATATCGAGTCGGTCGGCGACGCCTCCCACTTCACCTTCTTTGAGATGATGGGCAACTGGTCGCTGGGCGACTACTTCAAGAAGGAAAAGACCGCCTGGACGTTCGAACTGCTCACCACCGTCTACGGTCTCAACGGGGACAAGCTCTGCTCCACCGTCTTTGAGGGCAACGATGCCGCGCCCCGCGATGAGGAGACGGCGTCCCTGCTCAAATTCCTCGGCATTAAGCCGGAGCACATCTTCTATCTTCCTAAGTCGGACAACTGGTGGGAGCTGGAGGGTACCGTCGGCACGCCCTGCGGCCCGGACAACGAGTGGTTCTACCCCATCGATCCCGAAAAGGAGAACCCCGTGTTCCCCGACGACTACGTCGAGATCGGCAACGACGTCTACATGCAGTACCGCAAGACGGAGGCGGGGTACGTCCCGCTCGAGAACAAGAACGTCGATACGGGCTTCGGGCTGGACAGAATGCTGCTCTTCCTCAACGGGCTGCACGACGGTTACAAGACCGACCTGTTTGCGGGCGCGATCGACGTGCTTGAAAAACTCACGGGCAAGAACTATGACGCGGACGAGGTTGCGCGCAAGGCGATGCGCATCGTCGCCGACCACACCCGCACGACGGTCATGCTCATCGGCGACGTCAACGGCATTCTGCCCTCCAACACGGGCGCGGGCTATATTCTGCGCCGTCTCATGCGCCGCGCCATCCGCTATTGCAGACAGCTTGGGGTTGAGCCTGCGTCCGCCATGTGCGCCGTCGCCTCCGAGTTCATCGACGAGGTGTACGGCGAGGCATACCCGCTGCTCGCCCAAAAGAAGGATTATATCCTCGACGAGATCAAGAAGGAAGCGGAGCGTTTCGAGACCATGCTGGAAAAGGGCATGACGGAGTTTGAAAAGTGCATCGCGGGCATCGAGCGCAAGAACGCGTTCATGGCGCAGAAGGACCCCGCGTATGTTCCTGAGACGGTCATCGGCGGCAAGCAGGCGTTCCGCCTGTACGATACCTACGGCTTCCCGCTCGAGCTGACCGAGGAAATGGCGTCGGAGCGCGGTTACGGCGTGGACCGCGCGGGTTTTGACGCGGCGTTCAAGGAGCATCAGGAGAAGAGCCGCGGCGACCTGCACGCGGGCGACGCGAAGGGCGGTCTGGAGAGCCATTCCGAGCAGGCGACGCGCTACCACACCGCGACCCACCTTCTCAACGCGGCGTTAAAGACGGTGCTCTCGCCCGACGTCAACCAAAAGGGCAGCAATATCACCGACGAGCGCATGCGCTTTGACTTCAACTTCTCGCGTGCCATGACGCCCGAGGAGATCAAGGCGGTCGAGGATCTCGTCAATGAGAAGATCAGAGAGGATATCCCCGTCGTCTACAGGGAAATGAGCCTGGAGGAGGCGCGCGCCGAACACTTTGTCGGCGTGTTCGACAGCAAGTACGGCGACGTCGTCAAGACGTACTCCATCGGCGAGTTTTCCAAGGAGATGTGCGGAGGCCCGCACGTCGCGCACACGGGCGAGCTGGGACGCTTCAAGATCGTCAAAGAGCAGTCCTCCTCCGCCGGCGTGAGAAGGATCAAGGCGATACTGGAATAAGTTCACACTTTTTCTTTCGAACTGACGAAAGAAAAAGTCGTGAGTTGAGGGCGCCACCCTCTGCGCGGAAATAGCAACAAAATAGCCTCCGCGCATTCACCCGCTGAGGTCGCAAGCGACAAATTGAGTCCCGCTGGCGCAGGGAAACCCTGCTTGCGGCGTAATTGATGGCGGGTTCACGCAAATCTTTTTGCAAAGGCGTGACAAAATTCCGTGATCTGAGGGGGAGATGCGGGCGCGTATAAGCTGACCGCATCTCCCCCTCTCGCCGCAAACAGGAAGGGCTTACAATTATAGTTTGCGGCGATTCACCCTCTCTCTCAAGCGCTGGACGCGCAAATAGGGGCGCGCTGCGCAAAAACGTGGTTTTGCTTGCGCCGTAATTATAACAAAAGGCGCAAAAGCCTCCCCTGAAGCCATGAAAATTGAAAAAACAATAATACCTCGCAAAAATGTTTTCGAAGAAAAGATTTTTGCGAAGAGGAGCCGCAACGGCGCAACATTGGACTTTGCACTTGCGCAAAGTCCTGAAAGCAAAGTTTGCGGCGACGAAGGGGCGGAAGGGTTGGGAATTTGTTCAACTTCCGCGTGCAAGATAATCATCAAACCATAACATAAGGAGCAAACCATGACGGAACTGGAGAAGATGAAGGCGGGGCAGCTGTACGACTACTCCGACCCAGAGATCTATGCGGCGCATGTGCGCGCGGTGGAGCTGTGCGACGAATACAACGAGACGAAGCGCACCGAAACGGCGCGGCGCGAGGAGATCCTGCGCGAATTGTTCGGAAAACTTGGGAAAAATCCCGTTGTCGAAAAGAATATCCGTGTCGATTACGGCTTCAACATGCGCGCGGGCGACAATTTCTTTGCCAATTATGACTGCGTCTTTCTCGACTGCGCGCCCATCATTTTCGGCGACAACGTGTTCATCGCGCCCCAGTGCGGTTTTTATTCGGTCAATCACCCGCTGGACGCCGCCACGCGCAACAAGGGCGTGGAAAAGGGGTTGCCCATCACGGTGGGCAGCGACGTTTGGTTCGGCGGCGGCGTCAAGGTCATGCCGGGCGTCACGATCGGGGATAACGTGGTCATCGGCGGCGGCAGCGTGGTCGTCAAAGACATCCCCTCCGACAGCCTTGCCGTCGGGAATCCCGCGAGAGTCGTCAAAAAATTACCGCCGCGCGAAAACGCCTGAAAGCATGCTGCGGGCATTTTTGCGGAAAAAACATGTGTTGCCTGCGGGAAAAGATGTGTTCGCAAAAATTTTTTGAAAAACACAAAAAAACTCAATTTCGCAAGGCAAAACAGCTTGACGGAATTTTTGCGAAAGCCTATAATGAAACAGTAATCATCGGATAAAGGGATAAAACCCGCCCGCGCTTCCCCGTTTTGCGGGTCAACCGAAACATTTTTTGTGATCGAACCATCAGAAACCCAAGGAGTCAAAGACTTATGAAAACCTATATGGCAAACGCCCAGACGGTCGAGAGAAAATGGTACGTCGTTGATGCGACGAACGTTCCCCTCGGCAGGCTTGCGTCCAAAGTCGCGTCCATCCTGCGCGGGAAGAATAAGCCTTCCTACACGCCTAATGTGGATACGGGCGACTTCGTCATCATCATCAACAGCGACAAGGTCCTTCTTACGGGCAAAAAGTTGGAGAACAAGTTCTATCGTTATCATACGGGGTATATCGGCGGACTCAAGGAAGTCGCGTACGGCAAGCTGATCGCAGAGAGAAGCGATCTGGCTGTCTACGAGGCGGTCCGCGGCATGTTGCCCAAGAACTCTCTCGGCAGACAAATGATCAAAAAACTTCGCATCTATAAGGGTGCGGAGCACAACCACGCGGCGCAGAAACCCGAAGCGCTGAAACTTTTCTGAGTGAGGTTACGGTATGGCAAAGGTAAACGCGAAGAAAAAATTGCAATTCTGGGGGACAGGTCGTCGTAAGAAGGCGATCGCCCGCGTCAGACTCATCCCTTCGGGCAGCGGCGCCATCATCATCAATGATCGCGCGCTGGAGGATTATTTCCCCATGGGTACCCTTCAGTACATCGTCAAGCAGCCTCTCGTTGAAGTTTCGGCAGAGGGGAAATATGATGTTTGCGTCAACGTCATCGGCGGCGGATATACCGGTCAGGCAGGTGCCATCCGTCTCGGCATTGCAAGAGCGCTTCTTCAGTCCGAGCCGGAAACGCGTCCCGCGCTTAAAAAAGCAGGTTTCCTGACGAGAGATCCCCGCGTCAAGGAGCGCAAGAAGTACGGTCTCAAGAAGGCACGTCGCGCGCCCCAGTTCTCCAAGCGTTAACGTTCAAAAAGACCTGTCCGGACGGACGGGTCTTTTCTTTCATCTGCCGCAGGCGCCTGTGGCGCGGAGGGGAGAAATGATCGATCTGTCGGATGTCAAAGTGCGGCTGCGGCGCGGAAATGCACTGCTTTTCCGTGCGGACAGCCCCTGTCTGGCACATCTTCTTGTGCGTCTTGAGGGTATGAATCGCCGTGCAGTCGTCCTGTGGGCGCTTGGTTGCGTCCGTGCGCCTGTTTTATCTCTGCGTGAATTTTTTCCGGGCGATGCGCGGTTTGAAGAGGCGCTTTTGTTTGCCGGTGCCTGGGCGCAGGGAAAAGTAAAGATGCCTGCGGCACGACGCGCCATTCTCGCCGCGCATGCAGCGGCGAAAGAGACGGGTTCTGTCTGCGCGGCGGCGCTCTGTCATGCCGTAGGGCAGGGCTGTTCCGCGGTGCACAGCGTTCGGCATGCGCCCGGGCTGGCATATTATGAACTGACTTCGCTCGTGCTGCGTTTCGGCTTGGAGGGCTGCGAGGAAGCCGTAAACGCAAAGATCGTGGCATATGAGCGTTTCGCGGAGCTTGCGGCGCGGGATGCCGACATCGGACCTTGGGCAAACTTTTTGCGGGAATAGACGCGCGGAACGTTACTTGTTCTTTTCGGCGTTTTTGCTGATGCGCTCGTGCCGGGCAAGGAAGTCGGAGAGGGCGCGGGCGTTGCGGCCCGGTTCCGGCTGCTGCGCGTTCTGCGTTTTGACCGAAGGTTCGCTCTGCGGTGAAGGCGCGGACGGTGTCCGGGTCATCGCGGGTTGCTGCACGCTCTGCATGGAGGCGTCGGTCTCGGCGGAAGCGTTTCCCGAAGCGGGTGCGTCCTGCGGGGCGTCCGATTGCAGGCCGGAGAGTGCGGAGAGGGCGTCGAGCAATTGAAAGATGCCGAATTTTTCCATGATGTCATCCCCTTTTTTGCAAATTTTCTCAAAGAAAACCGTAACATTCACGGGTTTTTGATTGCCAAAACCCCTGTTTTAGTATATAATGAAATGCGTATCGTTAGAACGGGAAATCCCGCAAGATCGAAGGACTGTTTACATGCGTAAAATCTTCAGAAAATTCAGTATTCTTGCTGCCTGCTCGCTGCTGGCGGCCTCCGTTGTGTCCGTAGCGGCATGCGGATATCAGTTTACGCCCCTTTCGGAGGGGCCCTCGGCAGATGCAGAGGTCACATCGCAGGGCGGCTTCGTCGTACAGAAGGGGGATTATGTCTACTTCATCAACGGCGTTGAGACATACACTTCGGACAACACCTACGGCACTCCCGTCAAAGGCGCGCTGATGCGTGCAAAGATGTCCGATATCAAGGCGGGCGTCAACGAAACGGAGACGGTGATCCCGTCGCTCATGGTCGCGGGAGATTATACGTCCGGTCTGTTTATTTACGGCGACCGTATCTATTACGCGACGCCCAACAACATGAGCAATACTGCGGGGCAGGTGGACAATACCTATCTTGATTTCAAGAGTGCGCGCCTCGACGGTTCGGATATTCAGCATTATTTCCGTGTTGCGGACAATGCGACGGTATATCGCTTTGTTGAGGTAGACGGCACGGTCTATGTCGTCTATGAAGAGGAAAATGCCCTCATTTCCTATAACACGTCGGGGAATACCAGCGTCAATCTTGCGGAGAACGTCACGGCATATACGGTAAACAGCGAGGATGTGACCGATCCTTACATCTATTACACGATGGGTGTTTCGGACAGGCTTGACAGCGCCAATCCTCAGGCGTATGAATACAATCAGATCTACCGTGTCCGCGTCGATCAGACGGAAGCCTTCTACGAATATACCTGGGATCAGGAATATCTGGATGAGGAGAATGAGGGGAAAGCGCCCTATGTCAACCTCGGGGAGATCGTGCTGGACGGTATCAGCATCAACGACGACGTGACCCAGTTCAACCATGATGTCGCGGATGGCAACCGTTCCATCTGGCGCTATAATTATACGCTGCAGTCGTATACCAACGAAGGGATCTACTTCGTGCGTACGGCGGTCCCCACGTCGGGCAGTTCCGTCGGCACATCCGGTGAGCTTTACTATCTTGCTGCGGAAAACATTGATGCATCGGACTGGAATTCCGTCACGGGCAACAGCGTTTACTCCGCGGGTGCGACGGACGGGAGACTGGAAGTCGTTGCAAGTTCCTCGGATACGTCCAATGCGGATGCGACTGCTTACTTCTATATCGAAGAGGAAGGCAACGTCAAGCATCACTATCTTTATGTCAACGATGACGGCGAGATCCGCCGTGTGGACGTCGTAAACGACGGTCTCGGGACCAAGGTCGCCAACGGCAGAAACGGCGACACGAGTCTTCGTATCGCGACGGGTGCTACGGGCGCGGTTCTGACCCATCTTGACAGTACTTCTTCCGAGGTTTACGATTACGTCTACTATACCTCCACGACGACCAACGGGCTTTCCATCGAGCGTGCGGTCTATAACGGCGAGCCGGAGTACTATAACAACCTCACGCCTTCGGGTGCGGACTACTCTGCATATCAGCCCGTACGGGTACTGGAAGCGGAACATGCGTCCGGATGGTACAATTATGAGGTCGTTGACGGAGTGGTGTTCTACATCAATGCAGAGACGTTCAGTTCCACGTCCTATACCTATGTCTGGACGATCGACCTGAACGGTGAAAACGGACTGATGGACAACGCCCAGATAGAGTCGTTCAACGAGCAGTACGAGACGGTTGTCGGCGACGACGGATATCTCAGCGATCTGAGCGATGAAGGGAACAGCAAGCTTTCCTCTGCCGTCCGCTACTTCTTCTATACGGGCGAGAGCCGGCAGGTATTTGACAATATCGCTGAAGCGGAAAGTTTCGGTAAGCGCAACACCTATCTTTATTCGGAAGAGGAACAGGAGGCGTTCCGTGCCTTTGTCGACGGGACGAGCGAAGATGCGATCGCGTTCTTCGGAGAAAATTATCTTGAGACGGTTCGGCTGAGCGCTTATACCAATATGCTCGGCGTAATGACGGAAGACGACGCAGAATCCCTTGCCGATTACTGGAAGAACTATCTGGAGCGCTATACGGAAGAAACGGTGGAGTCCGAAGGCCTGCCCGGTTGGGCATGGGCGCTTATCGGCGTCGCGATCGCGGTCGTCGTATTGGGCGGCGGACTGGCTGCGGTTCTTATCATCCTGCGCAAGCGTAAGAAAGCTTCGGAGGAGAAGCCGGAACTTATGGAAGTCGATACCACGGACGATGAGAACGTGGATGTGTATGCAGTGAACGATTCTGCGCCTGCGGTTCCCGCAGCGGCGGAAGATACTGCGGAGGTCGTTTCGGAACCTGCCGACCCCGCCGATACGGCAGAAGCGGTATCGGAGTCTGTCGATGCGGCGGAATCCGACGGCGCTGATGACATTGCGGAAGCCGCGCCGGAGACGGACGCGCCTTCCGAGGCAGACGATGCATCGGTGAAAGATGCATCTGATACTCCGGAACAAGAGTAAAAGATGAAAGCAGCCCCTTCAGGGGCTGCTTTTCTCATGTTTTTCTGTGACACGACCTTCTCGATATTCTCTTCATTTCGGCAGGAATCCCGGGGGAATACGGAAGGCGCAAATTTTTCTGAGAAATATCCTGACTTTTTCGCAAAACGTATAAAAAAACGGTTTACAAAAAAAATAAATACTAATATAATTTATTAGCCTGTAAGTCGGCGAGCCGACACGATCATAGGAGGAAAAATGGCATGGTTCGTTACATGAAGTGTCCCCGTTGCGAGCTCAACTATATTGATGCGGAAAAGCAGGAGTACTGCGATGTCTGCCTTAAGGAAATGAAGGGCATTCGCACGGATCTGGATGACGCGGATGATGAGACGGAAGCAGAGACCGAACTCTGTCCCGTTTGTGGAGAAAACATGATCCGTCCCGGAGAGAAGATGTGTGAAGAATGCCGGAAGAAGGCAGAATACGAGGAGAACGAGCCGGATCCCGATGAGGACGATGAATGGCGCGAATATCTCGACGACGATACCGATGCGGAATTGGATTCGGAGATGGGCGAGATTGGCGAGGAATTGGAAGAGGAATTCGGCGACGAGGAGGAAGAGGAGGACTATTCCGAATCTGCGGATGATGACGAGGATATGGATTACGTCACGGGAGACGAGATCTATTCCCTCGAGGATGACGAAGACGATGAGGACGACGACAGTTCGGACGACGATTTCTGAGCGTGTCCGACGGTTTGCGGCGCGCGGGGCGGTTTGACCCCCCCCGCCCAGTGGAGTTTTGGGGGCCCCCGGGGAAAAAAACGGGGTACACCCGGGGATACCCGCGGGGGTGGGGGCCAA
>ERZ1090879.2039-NODE-2041-length-10458-cov-4.240700_pt1 | contig 10458 bp, 10 predicted proteins | sample MGYA00478472_ERZ1090879 | MGnify/ENA primary metagenome ERZ1090879 (study PRJEB33644, sample SAMEA5815723) | chicken gut metagenome | biome: Chicken; feature: Gastrointestinal Tract; material: Caecum | place: Ireland | collected 2019-01-01 | study: A study of...
TTGCTTTCGTTAAACAGAAGGAGTGCGTCTGCTCCCTTTTCTTTAATCAGTTTTAATGCTTTTTCTGTCCTCATATAAATCACCAAAATTAATTGTAAAATAAATTGCGCAAACTGTCAAATTATTATTGACTTTAAATTTTGGTTATGGTAGTTTTATTCTATTAAACAGCGGAAAGGTTTTAAAAAATGGAAAAATATCTTATTAACCCTTATCAGAAAATGAGCAAGATCAATAAAGACATTTACGGCCATTTTTCCGAGCATCTCGGCAGATGTATCTACGAAGGCATTTATGTGGGCGAAGATTCCAAAATTCCGAACGTAAACGGTATGCGCTGTGACGTGGTAAATGCGCTGAAAGAAATGAGTATTCCCGTGCTCCGCTGGCCGGGCGGCTGCTTTGCGGACGAATATCACTGGAAAGACGGTATCGGTGATAAAGCGAAAAGAAAGCGGATGGTCAACACCCACTGGGGCGGTGTGGTAGAGGACAATTCTTTCGGCACACATGAATTTTTTGAACTGTGCCGCCAACTTGGCTGTGACGCATATATCAACGGAAACGTAGGTTCCGGCACGGTCGCGGAAATGAATGAATGGATCGAGTATATGACCTTTGACGGAGATTCGCCTATGGCGCGCCTGCGCGCAGAAAACGGGCACAAGGAGCCGTGGAGGCTGAAATATTTCGGCGTTGGCAATGAAAGCTGGGGCTGCGGCGGCAGTATGCAGGCGCAGTATTACAGCGATCTTTTCAGAAGATATAACACCTATGTGCGTGATTATGATCCGAATCATAAGATCTTGCGCGTTGCCTGCGGCCCGAACGCGGAAGATTATAACTGGACAGATGTTCTGATGAAAAATGCCGGCAACAAAGCAAACGGTATCTCTTTGCATTATTATACCGTGCCGACGGGTAACTGGGATCAAAAAGGTTCCTCTACCAATTTTGATGCTGAGGAATACTTTTCAACCGTTGCGAAAGCGTATAAGATGGACAGCATTATTTCACGCCATTGCAGCATTATGGATAAGTATGATCCTGAAAAACGCGTGGGTCTTGTTGTAGACGAGTGGGGCACTTGGTATGATGTGGAGCCGGGCACGAACCCCGGTTTCCTGTATCAGCTCAGCACCATGCGCGATGCGGTTGTTGCCGCGCTCACTTTAAATATTTTTAACAAGCATGCAGATAGGGTCAGAATGGCAAATATAGCGCAGACCGTTAACGTTTTGCAGTCTGTTGCACTGACGGACGGGGAAGATATGGTTCTGACACCCACGTATTATGTGTTTAAAATGTTTAAAGCGCATCAGAATAATACGCTTCTTGGTTCCTATATCACTACGCCTCAAAGAACACTTAACAGCGAAACAGCGCCGCAGTTGGTGGAATCTGCATCCGTAGACGAAAACGGTGCGATCTGTTCCACGATTGTAAATTCCTGCCCGGAACATTCTGCCCGGATAGACTGCGAAATTGCGCACAGTGCTGTTCATTCTGTTGAGGCAACGATCCTTTCAGGCGATATCCATGACGGAAATACGTTTGAAAGCAAAGACTGTGTTGCAGAAAAGAAATTCACAAACTTTACGGTCTGCAAAAACGGATTTCAGGCTGAACTTCCGCCTTGCAGCGTTGTAAAATTTGCGATTAGATAATGGAACATCTCTGTAAAAAATGCCTTTTGTATGAGGCGGGGGAAAAAGCGTCTTTAAAAGGAATACAGGATTATCTTAAAACAGTGGATGATTCGCTGAAAGTCAGTCAGGATGTGTATCGGAAACGGCTGTCTTTCTGCTGGGAATGTGAGGAACTGATCTCCGGCATGTGCCGAAAATGCGGCTGTTACTGCGAACTGCGCGCCGCGTTTAAAAATAAGGCCTGCGCGGATTATGACCACAGAAAATGGAATAAAGTGTAACCTAAACACGCGACTGAACGTTTGTTTCAGTTGCGTGTTTATTTTTTATGTTTACGGTCAATATTTCAAGTATGAAACATTTCATGATCAAAAAATACGATATGACTTTTATGTATATCCCCGTGCTTATCCTAAGTATTTTGTCTGTTATTCTGTATATTGTTCGGTTGTTTCATGCGGCAGCAGCAAATGTTCTCTTTTTTACTTGCACCACCGCATTGCTCTGTTTTTTTATCGTATCCAGAGTAAATGCAAAAGCGTGGAAAGCCGTTTTGATTCTTCTGGCAATATTCTTTTCCGCCGTCTATTTTATATTGGGGGATTCGCTGTTTTCATTTGCGGCTGAAAAATTTGCGTCTGCTTGTGCATCATTTGGCTTTTTTGATTTTCTTTTTAATACGGCGGGTATTTTTGATTTTGAAACGCTGGTTTACCAAACTTCATACGGCGGCGCACGTTTGATCGGCAACGAGCTTGTATGCGGCGTTGTAAATATTGTAAAGGCAGATCCGCAGACGGATCTGATCCGGTATCTGTCCGGGCGCTGTATTTTTCTGTTTGCTTTGCTCGGTATCCTGCTTTCGGAAAAGAAAAATTTTAAAGCAAATTTGCTGATCGGTGCTCTAATGCTGATCAGCGGGAATCCGGCGCCGGCGCTGATTCTTTTGCTGTTTACTTCGCCGCCTTTATATTTTCTTGCTCTGCTGATCAATTTTTGCGCATTTATTGTTTCTGTTCTTTTTGAGATCAAAGGCGCTTTTGTTGTAAGTCCCTCGGTTTTTGAGATCGTTTATCACTCGCAGAATCTTGTAAACTTTCTTGCCGTTGGCGCAGTGTTTTGCGCTGTTTCTTATTTTGCCGCGCGTATTGTAAAGGAAAGAAAAAAATGATATACTGTTTTTGGTGATGAAATTGGATATAAGGCAGGAATTATTCGCCGCGGCGGATCCGAAATACAAAGCGTTTCATAAAAAACTGATACCGGATGTGCAGGAAGATAAGATCATCGGCGTCAGAATACCGCAGCTCAGAGAACTGGGCAAAAAACTGGAAAGCGATGACTTTGCCTGGGATTATTATGAAGAGGTTATGTTGCACGGCTTTTATATCGGCTATAAAAAAATGGAATATTCCGAAAAATTATCTCTGTTAGACGGGTTTGTGCCCAGAATTGATAATTGGGCGGTTTGCGATTGTGTCTGCGCGTCCCTGAAATTTATTGAAAAAAAGCGAACGGAATTTTTGCAATATTTAAAAAAGTATATGGATTCGGAAAAGGAATACGAACTGCGCTTTGCCGCTGTTATCCTGATGGATTATTATCTGACGGATGATTATATAGATTTCTCACTAAACTGGCTAAAGAGTGTAAACAGTGAGTATTATTACGTTCAGATGGCGGTTGCCTGGGCGCTTTGCACGGCCTTTACGAAATATCAGGATAAGATGATGCCTGTGCTGGAATCCAAAACTTTGCCCAAAGACGTGCAGAATAGAACCATTTCTAAAATTAGGGACAGTTTCAGGGTGGATCGGAACACAAAAGAATATCTTAAAACATTAAGGGCGTAGTATGCGCCCTTTTCTTGTTTGTGTAGAAAGATTCATTGCTGGTGCGCACTGAACGCAGCTAATATTACAATTTTGTAATGGAGTTCACCTTTTGTATATGCTATTATAGATAAGGAGGTATCGGTATGGATATTTTTCTGCTTGAAGATGACAATGCAATCGGAATCGGCCTTTCCTATTCGCTTAAAAATGAGGGCTATTCCGTAACGATTGCAAAAACAGTAAAAGAGGCGCTGGAGATCATCCGGAATAAAACCTTTACACTGTATATTCTTGATCTTACGCTGCCGGATGGCAGCGGTTATGACGTTTGCACGCAAATCAAAAAACAGGGTGATCTGCCTGTGATCTTTCTCACCGCTTATGATGATGAAGTTAACGTGATTATGGGTCTTGAACTCGGCGCCGATGATTATATTTCAAAACCGTTTCGGGTCAAGGAACTTCTGGCGCGTATCAAGACCGTGCTGCGCCGCTATAATAAAGACACTGCAGACGGCATGATCAATATAGGCAACATTAGAATCAATACAAATGAGGCAAAAGTCTATAAAGATTCTAAAGAAGTGATCTTAACCGCTATGGAATACAGATTGCTGTTGATCTTTATCAATAACCGCGGCATTGTGCTTTCCCGGCAGAAACTGCTGGAGGATATCTGGGATGTTGCCGGCGATTTTGTAAACGATAATACGCTCACCGTGTATATTAAAAGACTGAGAGATAAGATTGAGGAGGATCCCGCGTCTCCCAACATTATAAAAACCGTAAGGGGACTCGGGTATATATTGGAAAAATGAAAAATAAAGAATTCAGACTCATGCTGATGATATCGGCGTTCGCAACGGTACTATGCTTTTTGATCTGTCTGTTTATCAGCACGGCATGCGCGTTCATTAGCCTTGCGCTTGGCATCATCCTATCCGTTGTGTTTTATGTTTTTACAAAGCAGAGATATCGTAAGATAGAAGAACTCAATGATTATCTTTCAGAAGTCTGCTCCGGCAATTACGAACTTGCTGTCAATGACAATGCCGAGGGCGAGCTTTCTATTCTGAAAAACAATTTATATAAAGTGATGATCCTGTTGCGCACAGCAAGTGAGGATGCGAAAAAAGATAAACTTTATCTTGCGGATTCGCTTGCAGATATCTCACATCAGCTGAAAACGCCGCTCACCTCTATGATGATCATTACTGAGGTTTTGCAGGATGAAAAAGATGAAGAAAAGCGCGCCGGATTTATCAGAATCATTGAAGAACAGCTGGAAAAGATGAAATGGCTGATCACCACGCTTTTGAAATTATCAAAACTGGATGCGGATACAGCGGATTTTAATATGAAATCTCTGAATTGCGCAGATATTATTGATCGCAGCATCAATCCGTTTCTGGTACAGGCGGAGATCAGAAAAATTAAGATCAGCAAACATGTGAATCCCTTTATCTTTACGGGTGATGAAAACTGGAGCGTTGAGGCGCTTGAAAACATCATTAAAAATTGCTTAGAACACACTTCTGACGGCGGAACGCTCAATATAAACACAAATTCCACAACGATCTATAACGAGATTGAAATCAGCGATAACGGCAGCGGTATTGCAAAAGAAGATCTTCCGCATATTTTTGAGCGGTTTTATCACGGCAAAAATTCCTCGGCAGAAAGCGTCGGCATCGGGCTTGCGCTTTCCAAAGCCGTATTTTCAAAAGAAAACGCAAATATAGATGTAAAAAGCAAAGAGGGGATCGGAACGAAGTTTACGATACGTTTTTATAAATTTGTAGTGTAATATTACGAAACTGTTATAAAAAAGTCATTTTGCTGTAAGGTTCAAATGGTATTCTTTTGATCGTAGAAAGGAGATAGATGAAATGAAAATTCTTGAAACGCAAAATCTATGCAAAACTTACGGCAAAGGTGACGTCATGGTCCGTGCGCTGGATAATGTTTCCTTTTCCGTGGAAAAGGGCGAATTTGTAGCAATCGTCGGGCCGTCCGGCTCCGGCAAATCCACATTGCTGCACATTTTGGGCGGTGTGGATACCGCAACTTCAGGCTCGGTCATTATTGATAAGACCGATATCTCAGCCCTGGATGAAACGGCGCTTGCTATTTTCAGACGCAGGCAAATCGGACTGATCTATCAGTTCTATAATTTGATCCCGATCCTGACGGTGGAGGAAAACCTTACTCTCCCGCTTTTGCTGGACGGCAGAAAACCAGATCAGGCAAAAGTGAACAATATCATTCAGAAACTCGGACTTTCCAACAGAATGAATCATCTGCCGAATCAGCTGTCCGGCGGTCAGCAGCAAAGAGTAGCAATCGGCAGAGCACTCATCAATAATCCGGCTCTTTTGCTGGCGGACGAACCTACCGGTAATCTGGACAGTGAAAACAGTCGAGAGATCATTTCCTTGCTTAGAAGCTTCAATAAAGAATTCAATCAGACCGTTATTATGATCACGCATGATGAGCGTATTGCGCTTTCTGCAGACAGGATCATCGCGATTGAAGACGGCAGAATCACAAGAGATGAGGTGAGGATGGGTTGAGCATCATACAGAAACTCACCCTTGCGCATCTTAAAAAGAACAAGGGCAGAACAGTGGTTACGATCCTTGGCATCTGCGTGTCCGTTGCCATGATCACAGCGGTGTTTGTCAGCATTGCTTCCTTTATGAACTATATAGCTGATGTTACTTACTATTCCGGCGGGCACTGGGACGCGCAGGTCGCAAACGTAACAACAGATGAACTAAGTAAACTTGAATCGCAAAATACGGTTTCAAAAGTAGGGGAGATCGCCCAGCTTGGTTCGGAATCTTCCGGTTTTATGATTGATTACGGCGTTTCCCCGCGCACTTCCGTCGGGTCTGTTTATGCTGCGGATTCCGTTGGTCTCAGCCAGACGGTAACTACTGAGATTGACGGCGCTATGCCGAAAAATTATGACGAGATCCTTGTTGAGAAAGAATTTATTGAAAGTAATGAACTTGACTGGCAGGTTGGAGACACGGTAACCATTCCTGTGGGCACACGGCAGTACAAAAGCGATGGTTCCGTACAGGTTGTTACCGGGAATTATGTTGCGGGAGAGTCTTTCACTATAAACGATATCAAAGAATACAGGATCGCCGGCATTGTAGACAATAATTTCCCCACCCGTGGCTATAAGATCCTGCGCCTTGCGGAGCCGGAAGAACTGAACGGCGCAACTGCGTACATTCAACTTACCGATGTAAATATGAAATCAACAGCCGATATTCAGCAGATCATGACCGCCTGCGGTATCGATTCTTCAAGATACCGTATAAATCAAGAATATTTGGGTGCGAATTTCTCGTTTGCGGCAGACGGTGCCTTCGCGTTGAATATTATTCCGATGTGCCTTGTTATTCTTGCGGTTATTATGATTGCAAGCATCGCGCTTATTTATAACGCGTTCGGTATGTCTCTTTCGGAAAGAACCAGATATCTCGGTATGTTGGCGTCTGTTGGCGCAACGAAATCTCAAAAGAGTTCTTCCGTTTATTTTGAAGGCTTTTTGCTTGGCCTTGCGGGCATTCCCGTTGGGATCGGAGCCGGGATCCTCGGTATTTTTATAACGCTTAAGGCGGTTGGAAAAAGAATACAGGAATCCGGTATGATCAATGGCGGAGAGAATATTGAAATGAATGTGGTTGTACCTTTATGGGTCATCCTCGGCATCATCCTTGTAAGTGCGCTTACGATCTTTATTTCCGCCATGATTCCGGCAAAAAAAGCGTCTTCCGTTACACCGATAGACGCTTTAAGGCAGACGAATGAAATCAAACTTAAATCTAAAAAATTAAGATCCTCCAAACTGATCCGCCTGATTTTCGGCTACGAGGGAGAACTTGCAAATAAAAACCTAAAACGCAACGGCAGAAAATCAAGAATGATAACGGCAAGCATTGCTCTGTCCATCATTCTGTTCTTAAGCGTTAATTCTTTTTGCAATATGTTTGTAAAAGCGAATGATTTGCAAAACGATATGCCGTATCAGGTAACGGTTACCGCCGGCGGTGAAGAGGATTATAACAAACTTGTTGAAGAAACGCAGAATATAAACGGTGTAAACGCCGTGTACAGCACGACAAGCAGTATTCTCTTTTACGGCGGCGATACACCGCAGGATAACTTGTATACGAATCAGGATGTTGCAAATAAAGAGAATCTAACTTCATCTTACAGCAAATTGTTTGAAGATACCTGCGCCTATATGAATTTTATTAATGATGAGGATTTTAATGCCCTGTGTGAAGAAAACGGCATTGATTATCATCCGTATTATTCCGTGATTAACGGAAATGATTCTCAAGTCAAAGCGCTGCTGATGAATAATGTTTCTCATGATAATTCAACCGGCAAGGTATTTACGGATAACATAATCGGAAAAGCGTTCTATTATGACGCTACAGATGAAAATGGCAATGTTCTGCCGAATTCCGAAAATAAAAATATAAAAGCAGTCGTTACTGATTTTGTGGATTTTGATGCAGATAATTATCTTTGTAATCTGAACGGCGCCACTATGATCAGTCTCTATATACCGCTAAGTATGTATATTTCCTATTGCAATAATGCTTATTTCAGTAACTATGGGGAGCCGCCGATTCTGCAAATGGGCATTGAAACAGACGATGCAGAGCAAACCTGTGATGAGATCGGCAAGATCATTGATCAGAATTCCATGAGCGGCATTACGTATATCAATCTGACGGAATCCATGGAAACGATGAATACCGTAATTTTTGTTCTTCAGGTATTCACTTACGGATTTGTTGCGCTGATCACACTGATTGCCGTAGCCAATATTATTAACACCGTATCAACCGGAATCGATCTCAGAAGAAAAGAGTTTGCCATGTATAAATCCGTTGGCATTACACCGGCAGGGTTCAATAAAATGATTTGCCTTGAAAGTCTGTTTTACGGGCTGAAAGCACTTCTATTTGGTATTCCCATCAGTATTTTGATCTCTTTTGTAATGTATATTTGTCTTCAGTCAAGCAATATTCCGTTTACGATCAACATCCCTCTTTTCTTACTCGTTGTAGCGGCAGTATTTCTGATTGTTGGTGCCTCCATGTTTTATGCTGTGTCAAAACTGAAACACGATTCAATCGTAGAAACTCTGAAAGAAGATATCTGCTGATGAGAAAAGGGCAGCCGCCTTTTGGCGGTTGCCCTCAGCGTGTAGAAAACGGTGTAAATGCACAAAAATGTGCTGCTTTGCGCGCTGAGAAGACTGCGAGAAATCGAGCTGAATTTCGTTTTCTTGCGAGCGGGTGCCGTACAACGGTACTGCCCCCGAGCAAAAAACGGAAAGCATAATGCCGCATAAACACTTGTTTATGCGGCATTTTACCATTTTGGAATCTTCGGTCTTGTTGATAAGACTTTTTTTATGCGTTTGTTGTTTTTTGTTGATCGTATCTTCAAACGATATGTTAGCGCGATTCAGCCGACTTTATCGACAGTCTGAGGGCAGCCGCCTTTTGGCGGTTGCCCAATTTTTTTTGTTACTTTAATTTCTTTTCCAACATTCTGGAAACTTTATATACATCACCGCAGCCCAGCGTGATCACAAGATCTCCGTCCTTGCAGTGCTCGGCAAGGTAATCGGCAATATCTTCCAGTTTATCAATCTGAACCGCGCCCGGTATTTTGGAGGAAAGATCCGTTGCTTTTATACCGATCGTATTTACCTCGCGGCTGCCCATGATTTCAGAGATCACACATTGATCCGCAATTTTTAATACTCTTGCAAAATCATCTAAAAATTTGGCCGTCCTTGTATAAGTAAACGGCTGGTGAACCGCCCATACGCGTTTGTAATTCATTTTTTTTGCGGCTTTGAGCGTTACCTCTATCTCTTTGGGGTGGTGCGCATAGTCGTCTGCAAGGGTGATCCCTTTAAAGGTGCCGCGCAGTTCAAACCTTCTGCCGGCGCCGTGAAATTCGTAAAGGGACTGCTTGATTTTTTCAAGATCTGCGCCGCTCTCCACGCAAGCAATAAAAGCGGCAAGCGAGTTCAGCACATTGTGTTCGCCCGGAACGGTCAGCACGATATGTGTGATATAAGTTTCGCCTTTATAAATATCGTACTCAATATGAAACCCACCGGGTACATCTATGTTTTTTGCCGTGTAATCATTGCCGTCTTGGATGCCGAAAGAAATCAGTTTCTTTCCGGTTATGCCTTTAAGCATATCCACGGTGTTTTCGTCATCACCGTTATAAATAATGGTTCGGGTTGTGTTTTCGCAGAATTTGCGGAAAGATTTTTTTATATTTTCAAGATTTCCGAAGAAATCCAGATGATCCTCATCCACGTTCAAAACAACCGCCATATCCGGATTCATGTGCAGAAATGTGTTGTTGAATTCACAGGATTCACAAACAAAATTCTGGCTTTTACCAACTCTGCCGTATGCGTCAATTCTCGGCAGTTTGCCGCCGATTACAGCGCTCGGATCCAAACCGGCGTCCAGCAAAGCCTCTGTGATCATACTGGTGGTCGTTGTTTTTCCGTGTGTTCCGCAAACGCCGATACAGTTGCTGAATACCCTGCTGACCGCGCCTAAAAGTTCTGCGCGCTCAAAACAAGGGAAATTCGCTTTTGCGTATTCCAGCTCTTCATTTCCGGCAAGTATGGCGTTCGTATAGATCACAAGCTGCGTATCCGGGCTGATGTTTTCTTTTTTCTGCCCAAGAAATACTTTGGCGCCTTCTTTTTCAACGCGGCGAAAGGTTTCCGTATCGTTATTATCCGATCCCGAAACGTGATATCCCAGGGATATGAGGATTTCAGCAAGGGGGCACATTCCTGCGCCGCCGATACCGATAAAATGCACATTCTTAACTTCTTTCAGCAATTCGTCTATCGTTTTCAAGGGGAATATCCTCCGTTACTAAATTTATAATAT
>ERZ1090879.2045-NODE-2047-length-10432-cov-4.542450_pt1 | contig 10432 bp, 20 predicted proteins | sample MGYA00478472_ERZ1090879 | MGnify/ENA primary metagenome ERZ1090879 (study PRJEB33644, sample SAMEA5815723) | chicken gut metagenome | biome: Chicken; feature: Gastrointestinal Tract; material: Caecum | place: Ireland | collected 2019-01-01 | study: A study of...
GTTATTCGGGCATGCGTCCGGCAAAATAGATGGACAGCTGCGCGTGGATCACGCTCCAGTCCTGCCGCCGTCCCGTCCACTTTTTCGTGATGTCCATCATCGCCAGAACCAGCATTTTCAACAGGCTGTCGTCTGTGGGAAACACCGATTTGGCCTTAGTCACCTTGCGCAGCTGGCGGTTGAAGCCCTCTATGGCGTTGGTGGTGTAGATCAGCCTGCGCACCTCCTGAGGGTACTTGAAATATGTGCTCAGATTGGCCCAGTTCGCCCGCCAGGACTGAGAGATTCTCGGGTATTTCCTGCCCCAGCGCTCTTCAAAGGTGTCCAGTGCATTCAAAGCTGCCTGCTTCCACGGCGGCATAGACTGCCTTCAGGTCGGCCATGAGCGCTTTCAGATCCTTATAGGACACATACCTGCTGGAATTGCGCAGCTGGTGGAGGATGCAGTTCTGGATCTCGGTCTGAGGGAAGGTGGCGTGGATGGCCGCGTCAAATCCCGTCAAGTTGTCCGTGCAGGCGATGAATATGTCCTCTACACCCCGGTTCTTCAGGCCATTGAGCACCGTTGCCCAGAATTTGGCGCTCTCATTTTCCCCGACCCACATGCCCAGAACGTCTTTCCGGCCGTCCAGATCAATGCCTATGGCGATGTATACCGCCTTCTTCACGATCTGACCCTCGCTGCGGACATGGTAGTGGATCGCGTCCAGAAATACTACGGCGTAGATGCCCTCCAGCGGCCGCTGCTGCCACTCCCGTACGATGGGCAGAATCTTGTCCGTGATCCGGCTCACGGTGCTGTCTGAGACGGAGATGCCATAGATGTCCTGGATATGTGCCTCAATATCTCCCGCCGTCATCCCTTTGGCGTACATGGACAGGATCTTTTCCTCGATGTCCTGGCTGATGCTGGTCTGGTTCTTTTTCAGTATCTGCGGCTCAAACTCGCCTTTCCGGTCTCGGGGTACCGATACTTCTACATCCCCAAAGCTGGTGCGCAGCGTCTTGCTGCTGTGGCCGTTGCGGCTGTTATCCGTGGACTTGTTGCGGTAGTCGTACCTGCTGTAGCCCAGTTCATCGTCCAGCTCCGCCTCCAGACCATTCTCCATGAACTCGGCGATGGTCTCCTTAAACAGGTTCTGGATGTCGTCCATGCTGCCGATGTTTGCCATCTGCAGCAGCTCCCGGATTTTCTCCCGTCGCGCGTTTTCTTCCGGGGTACGGTTCTTTCTGGCCATGTGTTATACCTCCTGTGTGATGCTTCTATTCTACACCTTGCGGGAGGTTTACACAAAGTTTGGGACGGTCTCACATCATTCGCAACAGACTGCTATGAATTTTTCTCCAAACGATGTAAGATTTGCAACTCCTTCCTGTACGAATACTCGATCAAATTGTTTAAGGTCGTCACGTTTATTTAGATTGTCACATAGCATTCTATAATAGTCATGTTGATAGAAAGGAGTGTATACCCTGCTATCAGTAATTGACTTATCATATTGTATTTCAATAATGCCAAGACGTTCAAGGCAAACTATGGATTCTGATTGATCTTCGACGCTTCTACTTTGTGTATTGCTCAGAAACACAGGCTTCATTGCGTTTCTCATCATGCCAACAGCAGGTGTCGTAGAGTAATAGTAGGCTGCCACAGGTAATACGTTATCGGTCTTAAAGTATAGTAAATTTTCGGCATCCAGTGGCGACATGCTCCCAATAATGCTCGGAAAGGACGGATGGATTCGTTCACATTTTGTTGTTTGTGCTGATGATGCAATAAGTTTCGCAAACATTTTACGAACAATATCGTCTTCTAAGCAATAACGCGAGGTTTCTAACGCAGACAATAGAACCCTAAATTTGGGTTGAATTAGCTCTGACAATGGAATATCTGTAAGATATTCATGAATCTCAGTACGGAACTTTTCGATTATGGCATCGTCATATACTCGCATAAGATTTGAATTATTATTATAATTGCGGAATATTCTGTAAAAAACATTATCTATGGTTTTCTTGAGAGATTCTGGGACTAATTGTATCATAACATTGATTGCTCCGTTTGTTGAATTATTATTATTTTCATTGAAGTTCATATTCACTACTCCATTCTTATATTGTGAGGCGATTTTAATGTTTTCTGAAAAGCATCTGTATGATCTAATATCTAATGTAAGAAGTCACCCTTTGAAATTTGAACTTTTTGTTCCAACAGAAGAAGAGAATCGTGCCTTTGTCCATCATGCAGTTGACGAAGTCTTGCGTCATGACAAAGATCTTGCTAACGATCCGGAGCGATTTGAAAAAGAACGAGCAAGATTGATACGCAAAGGAATGAAGATGGCCTATAAGCGTTTGATAAAACTCGAATGGCAATTTTCATCCCCGTTGCAAAGACGCCTCATTCGTTCGATGCTACTTGAAGAACTTTTGCTTCCGCTCAGACTTGGGCTTACGAAGTTATACTCAAGATTGAAAAAATACCAACGAGAAAAATGATGGTGTATGTTCAGGACAGTGCGTCGAAAGCTACTGTCCTGAACGAATTGCCGTCAACCTTCTTGTTCGTCAGCTTCTTTCCTCTTCCCCATTCTTGAGATCGAACGCATCACATCATCCAAGGACAAGTTCTTTTCCTTGATGATCCGTACCACATCGTCCATTGTGACCTTTGGATTTCGCAGTTCTTCGTTTTCCTGTTCAAGTGCGCGAATTTTTTCGCGGTAGCTTTGGATCTTCTCCTCGTTTGCAGCAATTTTATTCGCTACAATCTCTTCACGGCTGCGGCGCGTGCGCTTAGTCTTTGTTTCCATACTCATTTCTTCCTTTCCCTTTGATTTATTATCATTATAACCGATGCCCTTTGTAATTACAATGGGGCAGTAAAATTTTATTTTCACATTTATCGTTTGGAGGTATCGAATTATGGCAAATTCAATGTGCGTTGGTGTTGATCGACAGGAACTCATTAACTACAGGATTGTTCATGATCTTTGCGTTCGGTGCGGAAAACCTTTGGACAATCAGACGTTTCTTTATTGCCTTTCATGCCAACAGATTGTTGACGGTACGGAGGGTGCAGAATGTCTAAAAATAGAAGATCAGTCTCAACAAAATATTGCTCCAGCAAATCAGACAGCATCGTACAGCCAGCCATCCTTGGCAAAAATCCATGAAGCCAGACGGAAGCCTAAGGAAGATAAACGTCCGATATATGCTGCTGACTTTGCACAAACGATACTCAACGAACAAATCAAGAAGACCAATACTGCTAAAGCATGCAAGTCAAAGACAACACCCGTCACGCTCGCGGATCATCCGTGTAGAAACTGTGTTTGGGGACGATGGGAAGGGACGACTATGTTCTGCCCGTTCCCTGCTGGTGTTTGCGAGCAAAAGTCACGCAGGGATTCATTGAATGAACAGAAATTGCCTACAGAGAAAGTCAGTTGACCTATAATTTTAGCTTGATTTGATAAGTCCTGTTTTCTATCTATTATTCAAGACAAATTGGCAGAGATAAAGAAGAAGGAGAACACAACATGACTCGAACAATGGCAGTTACAGTAATTAGAGGTCAAGGGAATGGCGCAGAGGTAGTAGTAAATGGCCTTGTCAAACAGGAAATAGAACGTCAAAACGCCGCTCGTGAGGCTGAATATGCACGCAACCAAACGATCGAAGAATCTCGCAACCGGCTGCTGGCCGAGCAGCTCGCCGCCACGCGTCGCGCGCTGTACCGCCGCCCGCCGCTGGGCAAGCGCATCCGCAATCGGATTGCGGACATATGGGCGGTGTGCATCGGCACGGTAATCGTATGGGGTGAGGCGCTGGGACTGTGGGAATACGAGGAGGATTGACAAATGGATCGGAAAAAGTACGAGTTTACCGGCGAAACACGCGAACTATCTCCAACGACAATATTACACAGAATACGTGCCGTAATCGATATACCGAGCGCTGGTGTAAATGCTGGCGATATTGGCGGTTGGATTGAGTCTGATAGTAATCTTTCTCACAGGGGCAATGCGTGGGTATTTGATGATGCACGTGTATTCTGTAACGCACGAGTATGCGACAATGCAGTGATTGCGGATAATGCGTGGATATGGGGTAATGCGTATGTATCTGGCGATACACGAGTATATGACCACGCGTGTGTATATGATGACGCATGGGTTAGCAATGGTTCAGTAATTAGAGACAAGACGTTAATATATAATAATGCGCGGATATGTGGTAAGATGGTAGTGTCGGGCGAGACGCGAATTGGTGGCAATGCGTATATTAAGTCCAGTAAAGACTTTATTACGATCGGGCCAATAGGGAGCAGAAGCGATTTTGTTACGTTTTATAAAAACGAAAGTGAAGACATTTATGTAGAGTGTGGTTGTTTTTCGGGGACAATGGATGAATTCCTTGCGGCTGTACAGAAAACACACGGAAACAATAGGTTTGGCCGGGAATACCGAGTTGCAATGAAGCTCGCAAAAGTACATATATTGGGGGAAGATAATCATGACTAAAGAAAAGCAAGCGATTTCTCTATTATACGCCGCTTATTCCCTTCTAAAGAATGGAGAAGCTGGCCCGTTGGAAATCTATGAGGAAGAAATATTTTATGATGGAGCGATGTGTAATGGATATGCTCTTTTAGATGAAATTGAGGATTTCTTTTATGAGAATGGAATCACTTATCAAACATTAAATAGTGATTGAGAAAGGAATCAAGTGGTATGGAAATTAAAACAGTTTATGTAGCAAAAGACGAAGTTGAATTCGCGAACAAGGAAAATTGTCAGCATTATGAAAAAGGATTAGATCTTCTCGATATGCCGGTAATTAAAAATCGAATTTCTGGAGTAGAAAACTATGAGGGATATTGGGCAGAACTTTATTTGATTAAATCACGAAATGATTACGAAACCGTGCTCTCTTATCTAGGCAGAAAGAGAAAGAGTGAACATTTGACCACTAATTTTAATGTAGATAATTTTGGATGGTTCATCCATTGGTCTAAATTAAATGAGGATGGCTCGACGGAAAGTTTTCTACTAAATTATAAGGATTATTTCCGCAGTCTTTATGATAATCTTATGCTATTTGATGGGCGAATTCAAGAGAAGATTTCTATCGGCAATCGAGCAGGCGGTCATGCAGTGGGCGAAGAAGCCTCAGAACCTCAGTCTCCGACGTGGGAGGAGTGGAAGAATGAGAACTTTCTGAACGCCAGCGCAATTGTTACCCCTTACACGTCTACAACAACAAGCGAACTGGGATGTAATGCAACGAATTGCCGTGTAAGCAAATCCCACTCTATCCCGCCGAAGGAAGGTGTAAACATGAAGGCTGCAAACGACCTGATTTCCCGTTCGGCTTTGCTTGAAACAATAAGGGGCGATCACCCACCTTTTTACGATGGACAAGACGTCGCCAATTGGCAGGAAAAATGTATTAACAAAGCGCCCACCGTAGACGCCAAACCCATGCGACACGGAAGGTGGCTGTTTAGAGACTATGATTACTTCACATGCTCTGTATGTGGCGGTCAGTATTTTACGGGAGCTGATTCCACCAAAGACGCTAAAGCAATGCTAGAGAATAACGACTATTATCCATATTGCCCGTATTGCGGCGCGCGAATGGATGGTGTTTGAAATGAGCTACGATATTTGTATGCGGGAGCCTGTGGGCGGAAACGTGATAGAGTTTGAAACTGAACATTATATGCGCGGTGGCACGTATGCAATTGGCGGTACGCGGGAAGCATGGTTGAACGTCACATATAATTATGGGAAATACTATTACCGCGTGTTCGGCGAAAAAGGCATTCGCACGATCTACGGAATGACCGGCGCGGAAAGCATTCCCGTCATAAAGGCGGCGATGGCGCAGCTCAAGGATGACGTTTCCGATGACTACTGGGAACCAACAGAAGGAAACGCAAAGAAAGCGCTCGCGCAATTACTCGCCTTCGCACAAATGCGACCAGATGGGATATGGGACGGCGATTAGAGAAAAGTATATGATCTCACGAAATCTAAAGAGAGATGATTTGATCGGCAAGAAATGCCGGACGCTGTGTGATATAGAAAATGGCGGCGGGCAAGGAGTTTCGGCAGGATCCGTTTGTACAATCAAGGATGTTGTACGTGGACATGGATTTGCAATTCGTACTGACAAATGTCCATATTGCGGTCAATACACTTATATTACACACGTTGGGAGAAATCAGATTGAACTTTTGTGATAAGGAGGAAATAAGACATGTTTGAATTGTTGTCTTGTCCGTTTTGTGGGTCAGATGCCAAGATAAAATTTAACGAACGAGATCAAGGACTTTTTATAGGATGCGAAGAATGTGACGCACGGACGAAAACATATTCCTTACGCACTTACTCTGTCAATCTTGTTCTAAATATGATAATTGGAACATGGAATACACGCACGAGGTCTTGTGAGGAAGATTGACTGGATTTGTATATTGGAATTGTTGTTTCGCCGATTGTACGATAACGAATATGAACAGCAAAGAAAGATAACGGGAGGTATTCAGAAATGACCGAATCGGAAAAATGCGCCACTGGCCTTGTCAATTCTACAGAGAAACTTCGCAATCTTTTTATCGAACATCCAGACCTTCCGCTTGTCGTGTTTGCGAACAGCGATGCCAATGCTGGTGATTTTTCTCTGATGTCATGTTATTTTGTCAATGCAGAGGTTGGTGAATTTCTTGACTGCTGTCAAACAGTGAATGATGAGCGATGCTATACGGAACGCGAGGATTTTGAACAAGATATATACGATTCAATATGCTTTGATTTTGAGGGTTCCGATCAGGAGCTGGAACAAGAGGTAAAACGCAAAATGAAAGAATACGATGCGTATTGGAAACCTTGTATTATTCTCATTGTGGGAAACTAAAAGATGTGGATAATAAAGTGCGCATCGAAGGATCGAACGATAATCTGAAATATCCAAAAGAATTTGATGGAGGTCAAGGCATATATGGAAAAGCCAATTATTGATGTCGCGTGCGGATCAAAGATGTTTTGGTTCGACAAACAGAACCCATATGTTGAATTTTGCGATAACAGAGTTGTTCCCAAACAAGAATTTTATCCTAAACGTTATATCAAAATATCTCCCGATACGGTGTGTGACTTTACAAACCTGCCTTTTTCTAACAACACTTTTTATCTGGCTGTATTTGACCCGCCTCATCTTATTCATGTCGGTGATAAATCGTGGCTAAAACTTAAATACGGTAGATTAGAAGGAGATTGGCGTAATATGTTGAAATGTGGATTCAATGAATGCTTTCGCGTATTGCGTCAAAATGGAGTCCTTGTGTTTAAGTGGTCTGAGGTACAAGTGCCATTGAGGGAAATTATTCCCTTGTCTCCGTACCCACCGCTATTCGGGCATAAGTCGGGGAAAAACATGACCACGCATTGGTTGTGTTTTATGAAAATGTAGGGATGGATCAGCGATGAATCGTAACCAAATGTCTCGAGATATGTCTTTAAAAACAATTGAGGCATTAAGACTGTGCGAGAATGATACCTGCGTTTGCGATGAATGTGTTTGTTCAGACGACAACGTCAAAAAATGGCGTGCCTTAATGGGCATAGCTGCCGATATGCTTGAAAAACTGATCGCGGAAAATAAGCAACTAGGTAGTGCATTGAGTGATGCTGTGAAAACAACTCGGGAACTAAAGGAAGAATGCAGCGATCTAAAAAATCACGCGAACATGGCGACAGCGGACATAGAACTTGCCCTGTCAGAGGGCGAAATGAGTTGCGACCGATGCGCATATTTTTGCGCGACTGAAAGAAAAGAAGATTTACCGCCCGAGTGCAAAAGAGAACCGCTGTGCCGTCCAAAGTGGCGCGGCATAATGGAGGAGGAAACATGAGCAATATTGCGTATACTCAGAATCACCGATGCAAAGGTAGCGTCGATGCAGGCTTTCGGATTTTGAAAGATGCAACGCTCGGAGTATATGCAGGTTGCAAACATGGATGGTGGCTGCATATGATCGATTATGACTTGGATTATTCAGTCCATCATTGTGAGTCGGTCGCTCAAATCTGGTATTGTCCATTCTGTGGGACGAAATTAGGATGACAAATACAGGTGCGAGCCGCTGGCAATCTCGCAATGGCTGTGTAATCACTTTATGAAACTATTGCCACCAGTCATACGCACAGTCTAAATATTTAACAATAAATAAACATAAATTCGTAACATTTCTATTGACTTTTCCTTTCCGGCTATATATAATAGAATCATGGTTCAGGGATTGCATTCCTGCGCTTAAAGCGTATTCCCGAACCATTTTTATTATCCATTATGAGCTGTGTCCGATGCTTGGGCGCGGCTTTTATTATTCCTTTATCCTCTGCAATTTCCATATTTGCGATCTTCAATTTTTTTATAAAGGGAGGTGATTCCCACGCTCACAAGAAAACTTTGTACACAATGCGGCCAAGAAGTTCCTGATGCTTTTTATCTGGAGCATCAAGGAGAATTTGAAGAAAGCCAACCGCTCTGCCCAATCTGCTCCATGCAGTGCGCAGAATATAGTGAAATCCCTGTAGCCTGTATGTCCAATATGGTTCCGATCGTCGATCTGATTTGGCACCACGCAAACGGTGGGGTTTCTCCACTTCTATCTGTCCACTATCTATCGCACCATCAGATGTATTTTGTGTCTCTTCAGCATGTGCAAAACAAGAGGTTTCGCACGGCAAATGAACGCGATCATTTTTTCCGAAAGATATTAATCGCCTTTGGAAAGTTTCTGCGCGAAAACCCATCTTACTTCCCTGATGATCGGGAAGATGTAAATCAGGAAACATTGATAAACCGGGGATTGTTTTCTGATTTCTACTCGATCTATCACTATTTGTGGTCGATTCTGCTTGCATTAACACAAGACCGGACTGCGATGATTCAACAAAACGATCCCCAGCAACAGATGAAGAAATGAGGTTTGAAAAATGTGAAAGTCATTTTTCTCTGTGTAGATGGTGTTCTGAACGATGAAACAACCAGACATACCTGCTTGACGCCGGATGGTTTTATGGGAATTGATGATCGAATGTTGTATCGTCTTTCAAGAATTGTATGGTCTACAGGTGCACGGATTGTATTGATTGACTTCTGGAAAGAAGAGTTGAATGATACGCTGAATCCTCTTAGTCATGATGGTAAATATCTATTGCGAATGTTCTCTGAATATGGACTCAAACTGTACGATAAAACCGATGACGATATTGCAGATCGTGCGCAGGCAGTTTATAAATGGCTCGGCATTCATCCTGAAGTTACGACGTGTGTTGTATTAGGGTGTGATCCATGTGAATTTGACGGTAGCGCCGGATTTGATAAAGGGTATATTCTTCAAGATGATGATCGGAAAGTTTGTGCGCACCTTGCTTCAACAAACTGGCGGGCAGGTGGTCTTACCGATGGAATTGCCAGCAAATGTATTGAATATCTCAACTCGTTGCCAGTACGCCAGTCAGAATGATTCATTGACAAAAATACAACCAGAAAATTTGAGGCAAGCTGAAATGAAGATTATCGTAAAGCAGCATTCGGCGAATGATTCTCAATTGATGGATCTTAGCGATCTCTTGATGGTTGCTGCTCAGGCGATCAAGGGAGAAACTTACTGTAAAAATGTGGATGAACAGGAGTCAGAATCAAGTGTTTACGAAATTGAACGTGAGTGGCCGGATGGGGCAGACCCGAATTATCAATATAAAGTTCGCAAATCGCGTCTGGAAGAAATCAATCGCGTATATAAGACCTGTAAAACCGCCTATGAACTGTATGCGTCTTCCCGCGACACCTTGGAGACATTACTGGTTCTCTACCACGACGATTATGGAGCACTTGACCCGGAAGGCGTGCTCAACCTGCTGGACAAGGAATTGAAAGATGTATGTCTGTAAGGAGTGCGGCAATGTATTTGACCGCCCATTTCGGATTACTGAGTGCCTTGAATTCTTCGGTCAACCATGTGTCCGCGAAGAATTCTGTTCTCCATGCTGCAAGGCGTCCTATGAACAATCGCAGCCCTGTGCAATCTGTGGCGAAGTGATTTGCGGCGATTATATTGAAACGGCGAATGGAGAGAGAATATGCGATTCCTGTTATGTGCGAAAAACCATATTCAACGATTAACTCAGTGCTTGTTCAAACGTCACGGAACTGTGCAGCCTGAACAAACATACTTCGTGTGGTCAGATAAGGACGAACGAGCATGGGTCAGTCTGCGCGAATGGGCACGCGAAACCTTTGCCTATCTGCCCGAAACCGGGTTCAACGAATTGGATGACCTCGACGAAAACAATGATGAAGAATCCTGCGATTGCAATGACATTTCACAAGTTTCTGCGGACGCAGATTTGAGCAC
>ERZ1090879.2046-NODE-2048-length-10427-cov-4.183475_pt1 | contig 10427 bp, 9 predicted proteins | sample MGYA00478472_ERZ1090879 | MGnify/ENA primary metagenome ERZ1090879 (study PRJEB33644, sample SAMEA5815723) | chicken gut metagenome | biome: Chicken; feature: Gastrointestinal Tract; material: Caecum | place: Ireland | collected 2019-01-01 | study: A study of the...
CCGGGAGTGGTACCGTGTTCTGAAAAAAGGCGGCGTGCTCTATAACTTTGACGCGGACTGGTACGGCCATCTGTTTGATGAAAAGAAAAGAGACGGATACGAGCAGGACCGCCGCCAGGTGGAGGAAAAGGAATTCGAGGATTATTACGAGGGAACAGATATTGAGCGGATGGAAAATATCGCCCGCCAGGTTCCTTTGAGCAGGCTTGAGCGGCCGCAGTGGGATGTGGAGGCGCTGGAAGAAGCGGGATTCTGTAATGTGTTCTGCGATGAGGAAGTCTGGAAAGAAGTCTGGACGGAAGAGGAGATCGTCAATAACAGTTCCTCGCCGGTATTCCTGCTTTGCGGGGAGAAGAATTAAGAAAGAGAAGAGGCAGACAGTTTAAATGGAAAATAATAAGACATTCCGGTTAAATAATATAGAGGTACAGCCGGGGCAGCGATGGTGCGGATACCTTGAGCTGGGCGGCGGAAAGTTCCGCCTGCCTGCCGCCGTTCTTCACGGAGAACAGCCGGGCAGGACGATGCTTATCACCGCGGGCGTTCATTCCGGAGAATATGTGGGAATCCAGGCGGCCATAGAGCTTTCTCAGAAATTAAAAATCGAGAAGGTGATGGGAACGGTGATCATTGTAAAAGTGATGAACCGCACTGCCTTTGAGAAGCGCGGCGGAAGTCTCGGCTACGCGGATCAAAAAGATCTGAACAGGGTGTTTCCCGGAAAAGAGGACGGCACGGAAACAGAGAGACTTGCCTGGACGGCTGCGAAGGAATTGCTGCCGGCCGCGGATTACTATATAGATCTTCACAGCGGAGACGATTATGAACAGCTTACGCCCTACGTTTATTATGCGGGCAGGGCGGAAAAAGAAGTGTCTGCCATGTCCCGCAGGATGGCGGAACAGGTGGATGTGCCGTATATGGTGAAATCCGATGTGGCTTCCGGCGGAGCCTACAATTACGCCGCGTCTCAGGGAATTCCCAGCATTCTTATAGAAAGAGGCGGTATGGGCGGATGGAACAATGAGGAAGTCCGTTCTACCAGAAGGGATGTGCGGAATATCCTCTGCCATCTGGGGATGTATCAGGGCCAGAAGGATTACCGGACTTATTATCCGCTGGAGGTAACGGACGTCTGCTATCAGGACGCTTCCCAGGACGGCCTCTGGTATCCCTGCCGCAAGCCGGGAGATATGATCCACAGAGGCGAGAAGCTGGGAGAGGTGCGGGACTATCAGGGAAATATAAAAGAAATCAGCATAGCGGAGTTCGGCGGCGTGATCCTTTATCAGACGGGAAGTCTTCAGGTGATGGGAGACAGTCCCATGATCGCCTACGGAAAAGTGGTCAATCCCTATGACGAGCGCAAGGAACGTATCGTCCACTACTGGGAAAAACGGAGCAGTGATTTTCTCACTCACAAAAGAGAGGAACTTCACAGCGCCATGGCGGAGCGCTGGATGAAGGAGATACGGGCGCAGCTTCCCGCCGGGGGACGTCTCCGGATCCTGGATGTGGGCTGCGGAGCGGGATTTTTCTCTGTTCTTCTGGCGAAAGAAGGACACCGGGTGACGGGAGTGGATCTTACGCCGGATATGATCGAAAATGCGAAGATCCTTGCGGCGGAGGAAAACGCGGACTGTGAATTTATCGTTATGGACGCGGAAAACGTGGATTTCCCTGACGGGACTTTTGACGTGGTGATCTCCAGAAATCTGACCTGGACCCTGCCCCATGTGCGGCGCGCCTACCGGGACTGGGTGCGCGTCCTGAAAAAAGGCGGCGTGCTTTTGAATTTTGACGCCAACTACGGGCTGAGTGATTTTACAGACGTTTCCGCTCTTCCTGAAAATCATGCGCACCAGACTATCGGAGATGAGATGATGCGGGAATGTGAGGAGATCAAACGTCAGCTTCCAATCAGCTCCTACAGCCGTCCGGCCTGGGATCTGGAGACTCTGGGGGCGATGAAACTGCAGGAATTTGCGGTGGATCTCGGCATCAGCAGCAGGATTTATCTGGAAAAAGACGCATTTTATAATCCGACGCCCATGTTCATGATCCGGACGCGGAAGCCGGTGTGAAAGTAGTATGATTAAGACAGGCAACAGGGATTTTTAGATAGAATGGATAAACAAAATGGATATTAAACAGCTTGAATATTTTATAGCCTGTGCGGAAACCGGTTCCGTAAGCGAAGCGGCTAAAATCCTATATTCAACCCAGTCCAGCGTAAGTAAGGTTATTAAGACTCTCGAAAATTCAGTGGGAATCCGGCTGTTCGAACGGCTTCCCAGAGGGATTCGACTGACGCCGGACGGCAGGAAATTTTACCGGCGCGCCTGCAGAATCGTGAATGAAGTTAAAGCACTGGAAGGAATGGCAAAAAACGGCATGACAAAGTGGATCAGGATATCATTAAATCCCAGTTCCTGGTTTGCAGATCAGTTTGTAGATTTTTACAACGAAAATTATGATCAAAATTATCATTTTCAGATTTATACAGCCGGCATCCGGACAGTAATGGAAAGGGTAAGAGACTATTTGGATGATGTGGGATTTGTATATATTCCGCAGTGGCAGAAAGAGGATTTTTTGTATGAACTTTCCAGAAACAGAATGGAATTTATCCCGATGCATGAAACTGAATTGATGTTTTATTCTGGGGGAAAGAATCTTTTTGATATTACAGAAAAAAAGAATGTAAGGCTGGAAGAACTTCAGGGGATCCGATTGATACAGAATTATCAGGACGAGTTTCTGCGCACGGAGACAGATGATAAAAATAAATTTTTGTCATGGGACAGCCTGGATATAGCTGTAGTCACAAACAGTGATTACATTATGGAAAGGATGCTGAAACATACGAATATTGCAAATATAAGCGGCAGTTATCTTTCCGACAGGAAGACGGGCAGCACTTCCGGAATCCCTCTGAGTGTGGAGGAAAATCAGGTAATATTTGGCTATATCACACACAGAGGGGAAAAGATGGAGAAAGAAGTAGAAGCGCTGATTGAATTTCTGAGAGCACGACTTTATTGAGTCAGCTATTTCATACGTCTGAAGGATCTTCTTTTGTATGTTCGGGTATAGATGAAGCATCTTCTATAATATCTGTTACAAGCTGCCGGAAATCATCAGCATTTTGAGAGGTGATTACCGGTCTGCCGGTTTCTGCTTCCAGAGCCTGACGGGCTATTCCGGCGATTTTACCGCCCCGGCGGGCAACATCCTGGTGTTCAGAAAAAGTTTGCGGGTCTGTGGTTTGGGATATATCGGTGGTGGAAGCTTCGGCAAGCATTGTTAATACCAACTCCAGATCAGACATATTGTCGCGGAGGTTTTCTTTTTTTAATCCTTTTAGTCTTTTGTACTGTCGTGTTGTCATACCGGACCATGCATGAGAAATTTCGTCCGTCAGGATAGCATATTCTTTTCCTTTTTTTATGCCACGTTTCCTCCATTCATCTGTCAATTCATTACGAATGCGGATAGACAATATCCGCTGATGTACCCATTCTTCTGAGTATCCTTTTTTTAAATAAGTTTCCAGTGCCCGGTCAATTGCCTGTTCGGGATCAATGGTTTCTTCAATTCGTTCTTTTCCTACCGTGGCGAGCCAGAGTTTAAAAGGTTCTGCTTTAGGAGAGGGGATAGATTGAATGATCCGTAACAGCTGTTCTGTATTAGCTGCATCGGTCAGACGTTTTTTTCCATCGGCAGCAGGCATTTTGAACTGTACGATTTTATCGTACAGTTCAACAGCTCCTTCTGCTTTAAGTTTTCTCTTTAAATCACTCCAATATCGACGAGGGGTTATGGTACCGGTAAGAACAGAAATTACATCAATAATAGAAAAATACCATTCTTCCTCTTCCTCGTTCCAGACGGTACGGATTTTATTGTCTTCAAATAATTGAATTGCTTCATTATCTTTTCGATCATTCATTTTTATGTACCTCGCTTTCTTGTGTTTAGTTTACTTTATTTCTGTAGAAAAATCTATTTAAAGTGAAAAGAAGTTTTCGACATAATCTGACATTCTCAAAATATTTGATTTATGAAAAATAAGAATACCATATAACCCCTGTGGAGGGTTGTATGGTATTTTTATTTTTGATAAAATTTTATCATTGTTGAAAAACCATCAGGTTTTTTTGACAGAAATTTGTTGTATGAAAATGTGGCGTTAGAAAGATACCACGTTAACGCCAAAAGGATTAAGATTATGTTGAAATATACTGCAAAACGCCTCCTCCTGCTGATTCCTGTGCTGGTGGGGATCACCTTCCTCTCCTTTGCCATGATGCGGCTGGCGGGCGGAGACGCCGTCACCTATATGTATGAAAACGCCGGAACGGCGGTATCTCAGGAGATCATAGACGAGGCCCGGAAAGAATACGGGCTGGATCAGCCGTTTCTGGTGCAGTACGGGCGGTGGTTTATGGGGATGGCGTCAGGAGATATGGGTACAAGCTATGTATCCGGCCGTGACGTATACGATACTTTTATCGAAAAACTTCCGGCTACGATCCTTCTTATGCTTTCTTCGGTACTCCTGACGATGGCGGTCTCGGTTCCGCTGGGGATCCTCTCGGCGGTGAGACACAATAAATGGCCGGACCGGCTGATACGTTTCTTCAGTTTTACAGGGAATTCCATGCCGAATTTTTTTGCGGCGCTGGTCCTGATGTATTTTCTTTCGGTGAAACTGGGCTGGCTTCCGGTGGTCACGTCGGAAAATACGATACTGAGCCTTGTGCTCCCCACTCTGACGCTTACGGTTTCCATGGCGTCGAAATACACCCGGCAGGTGCGGGCCGCGGTTCTGGAGGAGCTGAATAAAGATTACGTTATGGGCGCCAGGGCGAGAGGCGTAAGCGGAAAAGTGATCATCTGGAAAAATGTAATGAAAGCGTCCATGGTTACCATTATTACCCTGCTGTCTCTCTCGGTGGGGAGCCTTCTGGGAGGAACCACCATCGTGGAAACGATCTTTATGTGGGACGGAGTTGGAAAAATGGCGGTAGACGCCATCACTATGAGAGATTATCCCATTGTGCAGGCCTATGTGGCCTGGATGGCGGTGATCTATGTGCTGGTAAATCTGGCGTCCGATATCCTCTGCCACTATATCGATCCCCGCGTAAGACTGGGAGGTGAGAGGCGATGAGACGAGGAGCAGCAGCTACAGGGAAACAGAAACTGATTGTTTTTGCGGCGCTGACTTTGATCCTTCTTCTGGCAGCCGCTTTCGCCAGATATCTCTGCCCTTATGATCCCAATGAACAGAATCTCCTTCTGGCGCAGAAGCCGCCGGGAGTGGAGCACTGGATGGGAACCGACCGTTTCGGCCGGGATATGTTTTCGCGGGTGCTGGCGGGAAGTACCATAAGTGTTTACGCTACCCTTGTTCTTGTTGCCGTTGTGACGGTGACGGGAACGCTTGCGGGTATGATCTGCGGATGGCGCGGCGGCGTCATCGACACAGTTGTGATGAGGGTTGCGGATCTTTTCCTGGCTTTTCCCAGTCTCGTATTCGCTCTCGCCGTGGCGGGAGTGCTTGGAGGGGGGATACAGAACGCGGTGATCGCCCTGGCGGTGATCGGCTGGCCGAAATTCGCCAGGCTGGCCAGAGGGCTGACCATGGCGCAGAAAGAAGCGCCTTATCTGATGGCGGCCAGGCTTGCTGGCAGCAGCACGCCGAAACTGCTTTTTAAACATATCCTTCCGAACATTGCCGGACCCGTATTGGTGACGGCAGTCCTGGATATCGGCACTATGATGATGGAGCTGGCGGGACTTTCTTTCCTGGGACTGGGCGTGCAGCCGCCTGTCGCGGAATGGGGAAGTATGATCAACGACGGAAGGAGCATGCTGCAGATCGCTCCCTGGATGGCGCTGGTGCCGGGGGCGGCGATCTTTGTTACCGTGATGATCTTTAATCTTTTGGGAGACACGCTGAGAGATTACCTGGATCCCAGGCAGAGAGGCTAGTATGACCGCCGCCGGACCCGGGAACGGACGCCTGTTTTTGAGAGATGAAAGACAGAAAATACGAAAAGGAGTACGACATGAGGAAAAAATTAATCGTGGCAGTGTTGGCGGGAGCGGTACTGGCAGCTGCTCTGCCGGTTCAGACGTTTGCGGAAGAGGAAAAAACCTTTGTATACGGGACTACCGGCTACAGCGAGGAGATGGGAGACGCAGGACTGAATCCTCACGATAATTATTCCGGCTGGAGCGCGGTGCGCTACGGCGTGGGGGAGACTCTGTTTAAATATAACGACAATATGGAGATCGAGCCCTGGCTTGCCACGGACTATGAATTTATAGACGATACCACTGTAAAGATCACGCTCCGGGAAGGGGTGAAGTTTTCCAGCGGCCGTACAATGGACGCCCTGGCGGTTAAGGAATGTCTGGAAGATCTGATCAAAGTCCATGACAGGGCGCCTTCGGATCTGAAGATCGATCGCATGGAGGCGGAAGGAATGACGCTTACCATTTATACGAAGGAACCCTGTCCGGCCATTATCAATTATCTGGGAGATCCCTATGGAGCCATTATCGATATGGAATACGGGATCCAGGGAGAAGGCGGATCAGCCAACGTGGCGGGGACCGGTCCGTATATCGCCGAAGAGGTAAGCCCCACACAGATCGAGCTGGTCAAAAATGAGGATTACTGGGGCGGCGAGGTGAAGGTGGATAGAGTGACGGTGAAATCCTTTGCCGATGGAAGCGCTCTTACTGCGGCCCTTCAGACAGGGGATATTCAGGGGACTTACGGCCTTCAGTATGACAATTACGCATTGTTTGAAAACAATCCGGACTATACCATTCATTCCTGCGCCACCAGCAGATGTTTTTTCGGACAGTTTAATTTTGAGTCGGAGATCATGCAGGATCAGAATGTAAGGAAGGCCATTGAAATGGGCATTGATAAAGAAGGGTTCTGTTCCGTGATCATGCAGGGAAGAGGACTTCCGGCGTCGGCGGCTTTTCCGGACAGTTTTTCCTATGGGAACCAGGCGGTAGAGACTGTTTCCTATGACCCGGAAGGCGCGAAGGCGCTTCTGGAAGAATCCGGCTGGACAGATTCGGACGGGGACGGGTATGTGGACAAAGACGGGGAGAAGCTGACGGTAAACTGGCTTACCTATCCCACCCGCCTGGAACAGCCGAAGCTGGCGGAATACGCCCAGGCTACTCTGAAGGAGATCGGAATCGATGTGAAGGTGAACAACACATCGGATCATATGACTTACGCCGGAAACGGAGACTTCGACGTCTATGTCTGCTCGCTGACAACGGCGCCCACCGGGGATCCGGAATACTTTTTTACCAGTACGGTGACAGGTCCGAAAAATTACGGCGGCTATCAGAACGAAGAAGTAACGGAACTGACGGAGAAACTCCTTCAGACCTTTGAAACAGAGGAACGGTCAGCTCTGGCGGTGGAGCTTCAGCAGACAATCCTGGATGACGACGCAATGTTTTTTGTTTCTCATCTGAATATGGGGATCGTGACGAAGTCAGACGTCACAGGCATATCGGCCCATCCGTGCGACTACTACGAGATCACGGCGGAGCTGGATGTGGAGTAAACGCCGGCATGAGCCGTAATGGAGACGTACTGCAGGCCCGGAACGGCTGAGCGCCTGCGAGGGAGAAAGCGTCAGACAGAAAAGGAAGTGAACGGTTATGGAACCTCTGCTGTCAGCAGAACATATCACCATATGCTACAATGGAATACCGGCGGTGCAGGACGTGAGTTTTCAGGTGGAGCCGGGAGAGATTCTGGGTATCGTAGGAGAATCCGGGAGCGGGAAGAGCACTCTCATCCGAGGAGTCATGGGGCTTCTGGGAGAGGGCGGCATGATAACCGGCGGCGATATCTGGTATAAAGGAGAAAATCTTAAGGATATGCCGGAAAAAAAGTTCCGGAAGTATCAGGGACCGGAGATCGGCATGGTATTCCAGGACTGCAAGGCAGCTTTCTGCCCTGTCCGCACAGTGGGAGCGCAGATTTATGAAGCCTTGTCCGCCCATGAGAAAATCACAAAAAAAGAGGCCGAAAGCCGTGCCAGGGAGATCATGGAGAAGATCGGGCTTACCGATTACAAAAGAGTCCTGAGAAGCTATCCCTTCGAGCTTTCCGGGGGAATGAACCAGAGGGCGGGGATCTGCGCGGCCATGATCCTGAAACCGGCGCTTCTCCTGGCGGACGAGCCCACCAGCGCCCTTGACGTGACGGTGCAGAAGCAGGTGGCGGAGGAGCTCCTTCTGATGCGCAGGGAATATCATACGGCGATGATCCTTGTGACGCACAATATGGGACTGGTGAAAAAAACGGCGGACAAGATCCTTGTGCTGAAAGACGGCAGGATCAGGGAATACGGAAAAACCGCAGACGTCCTGGAAAATCCCCGGGATCTGTATACAAAGAAACTGATGGATTCCGTTCTGAGTCTTAAAAGGATCAGGAGTAACTGAGGGACAGGTTATGAGAGACGTCATATTAGAGACAGAACATCTTACAAAAATATTTTCATCGGAAAGGGGCGGGTTTACCGCCGTGCATGATGTGAGCTTTGAGATAGGAAAAGGCGAGGCGCTGGGGATCGTAGGGGAATCCGGTTCCGGAAAGACTACGGTCGCCAGGCTGGTCACAGGGCTTCTGCGCCCGACGGAAGGGAAGATCCGCCTTCTGGGACAGGATCTTACCGAAGCGGGAAACAGAGAGTGGCGGGAAGCATACCGCCATATCCAGATGATCTTCCAGACGCCTGCGGAATCTTTCAACCCCAGATATACCCTGGGAAGCGGGATCGGCGAAAGCCTTCGGAACGCCGGGACCGGCAGGAAGAAAACGGAGGAAAAAGTAAAGGAACTCCTCCGAAAGTGCGGCCTGACGCCGGACTTTGCCGGAAAATATCCTCATCAGGTCAGCGGCGGGGAATGCCAGAGGGCGGCCGTCGCAAGGGCCCTTGCCATTGATCCCAAACTGCTGGTATGCGACGAGCCTACCAGCGCGCTGGATGTGACTGTCCAGAAACAGATTCTGGATCTGCTTCTGGAACTGAAGAAAAAAGAAAAAAGAAGTTTTCTTTTTATCTGTCACGATCTTGCTCTGGTTCAGGCCTTCTGCGACAGAGTCCTTGTGATGTACAACGGTAAAATAATCGAAAGCGGCACGCCTGAGGAGATCATCTGCAATCCCCGCGAGGATTACACCCGCCGGCTGGTGGACTCGGCGCTGTAAAATTTCCTTCAGTCTTCCGGATAATCTTCCCGGCGGAAGGGAATCGCGAAAGTTCCTGCGGCGTCCGCAAGATCCTCTGCGTTCCGGGGACCGTACAGGGGCAGGCAGGTAAAATCCCGGCAGGTCAGAAAGCCCAGGACAGCCTGTGTCAGAGAACATCCGTATTCAGCGGTGATCTGATGAAGAGCCTCGGCAGTTCTGAGATTTCCCGGCGTATAATATTCAGAATCACGTACCGCGTCTTTTCCTTTTGCAAAGAGTTTGTGGAAAAATCCGCTGCAGTTTGCCATATAGGGCATGGCAAGATTATTGGGATTTGCCCTGTGATAGTCCTGCATTTCTTTATCCATCAGCGCGAGGGTGTCGTCGGCGGGAGGATTCATGGAAGCCATGCCGACGTTAAAAAGCGCCTGGTTGGCGGCGAAACCGCGGTAACCGTGCGCCGCGGCGTAAGCGTCCGCTTCTTTCATTCTCTCTGTGCTCCAGTTGGAACACCCGTAATAACGGATCTTTCCTTCTCTGCGGAAGTTTTCCATGATCTCGATCAGTTCTCCCGCGGGAATGTCTTCATTATCTCTGTGATAAAAATAAAGATCAATATAATCCGTACGCAGTGTCTTCAGGGAAAGCTCAAGATCTGTGCGCATGTTTTCCGCGCTCACCCTGGAACTGTGCATATCGGGGGAGGGAACGGTCATGTCAGGATGCCCGCCCTTGGTGATCAGGATCACGTCATGGCGTTTCCCGCTGCGGGAAAGCCAGTCGCCGATCACACGCTCGCTTCTGCCGGTTTCCGGAGGGATCCAGTCTGAATAAACTCTTGCAGTGTCATAAAGATTGCCGCCCATGTCAAAAAAAGCGTCAAAAATATGGTCCGCGTCCGTGCCGTCCCATTTCAGGCCGGCATTAACGCAGCCAAGCCCCATGGGGGAGAGTTCAAGGTCGGTTTCGGGTAAATGTATTCTTTTCATAAATCAGCAAACTCCTTTTATTGATCATATAAAGATATTATCCTTATCAGTTCCGGCAATGTCAATGGAGGAAAACAAAAATATTATGATGTTTTTGCTTTTTTTCTATTGACAAGAGACTGCCGCAGGATTATACTTTGATAATCAAAATATTTAATTTTCAAAAACATCAATCTTCAAATTAA
>ERZ1090879.2047-NODE-2049-length-10426-cov-4.422428_pt1 | contig 10426 bp, 10 predicted proteins | sample MGYA00478472_ERZ1090879 | MGnify/ENA primary metagenome ERZ1090879 (study PRJEB33644, sample SAMEA5815723) | chicken gut metagenome | biome: Chicken; feature: Gastrointestinal Tract; material: Caecum | place: Ireland | collected 2019-01-01 | study: A study of...
AACTTACACCTACGAGAAAGCCAGAGGAATCTTACATATGTCAATTTTAGAAGCTGTCCTGCTGGGTATCATCCAGGGTATAACCGAATTTCTCCCGGTGAGCAGTTCCGCGCACCTGGTTCTTGCTCAGCAGCTATTGAATATACAGAACAACCAGACCATTCTGTTTGACGTGGCTCTTCATATGGGTACGCTCGTCGCAGTCTTTCTGGTATTTCGCAAAGATATCCGCAGGGTTGTTTTATCCCTGTTCGGAATCCTTCAGGATCTGATCCATAATTTAAAGCTGAAGTTTCGCCACCGGCATTCCATGGAGGAAGTCCCCTACCGGAAGATTCTCTCCACGAACTACCGGAATCTTGCTTTTCTGCTTGTGATCACCACAATTCCTACGGCTGTGATCGGATGGCTGATGCGCGATATTGCGTTTCTTGCCTTTGATTCCCTTCTGATGCCGGGCGTTCTTTTTTTCATCACAGCAGTCATGCTTCTGGTAGCGGATATGGTTCCCAGAGGAGAGAAAATACCAAAAAACATGAAGCCTGGGGATGCACTGATCGCCGGTATTTTTCAAGGTTTTTCCGTACTGCCGGGAATTTCCAGATTCGGTACCGGCCTGTCCGCATGTCTTCTGGCAGGTCTCGGCCGCAAATTTGCAGTCAAATATTCCATGCTCATGTCCGTGCCGGCAATCATCGGCGGTATGATCCTGGAAATCACAAAGGTCAGCGAACCGCTTTCGGTGGGACCCGGACCTTATATCACAGCCATCCTGGTTTCCGGTATCGTCGGATACTTTACGATCCGCGTCATGCTCCGGATCGTCACCAGGATCAAATTAAAAGTTTTTGCTTTATATTGTGTAATCATCGGTATTATTTTTATTGCCGTTAATTTTGCACTGTAAAGACGGAACGATAAGGGGAGGAACGTCTGCATGGCAAATGCAACTAAAAATAAATCTGCCGGATCCAAAACCGGCACTGCACGAAAAACAACGGCAGCAAAGAAAACCACAACAAAGAAAAAAACAACCACTTCCGGAAAAAGACGCGGCCGTCCGCCGAAGAAACAGCCGTCGGACGGCATCCGTGTGGAAATCGTCCTTCTGACAGTCCTTGCCGTTTCCATCCTTCTGATGCTGAGCAATTTCGGCGTGGGAGGAATTGTAGGCAACGCAGTCAGCGATTTCTTTTTCGGGCTTTTCGGAATTTCCGCATGGATCTTTCCGATTCTTCTGTTTGCTCTGACGGCATTTTATATCGCCAACAAGAAGAATTCTCTGGTCATCTGGAAGCTTTCCGGGTGCATCGCATGTTTTCTTCTGTTCTGCGCCTTTATGCAGCTGCTGACATCTGGTTACAGCGATACCACAAGGGTCCTGGACTATTACACTGACAGTGTCTATGATCATCTGGGAGGTGGTCTGTTCGGCGGGATCCTCGTACGGATTTTCGGTGCTGCCTTTGGAGCAATCGGCGCTTATGTGATCGTTATCATCGGAATCATCATTTCCGCGATCATCATGACACAGCGGCCGGTTCTTCGCAATCTTCATGAGGGAAGCAGCCGTGTCTGGAACTCTGCAAAAGAGCAGAGACGTCAGGCGGTACAGCGGAAACAGGAGGATCATAAAAAACGTGCCGCCCGTGTGGCTGAAGAGGACCTGTCCGAGGAAGACGAGGAACCTGTATCCTCTTTTTCGAAACAAAACGCTTCAAAAAAGAAACGGGCTTTCTTTGACTTTAACCTGAAAGAAGAGGAAAAAACACACCAGATGGCGCTGCCGGAACTGTCCATTCACCGGGCATCTGAAGAGGAAGCGGCAGATTCCGCGGAAACCGCCGCGGCAGAGGAACCGGAAAATATCCCTGCTCCTTCCAGCCGGGGAAAGCATCTGAATCCAAAATCTTCCCCCGGGGAGATTGCGGACAGCGTCTCCAGCATCCGGCAGGAAATCAGCGGCAATTCCGCGCCGAAAAAAAGTGTATATAAATTTCCGCCCCTGTCCCTTCTGAAGAAAGGGGACCGCAAAATCTCCGGAGACTCCGACGCTCATCTGCGGGAGACTGCCCACAAGCTGGAACAGACGCTCCGGAACTTCGGAGTAAACGTGACCGTCACCAATGTGAGCTGCGGTCCGACTGTCACCCGATACGAGCTTCTGCCGGAACAGGGCGTCAAGGTCAGCAAGATCGTCAGTCTGACGGACGACATCAAACTGAACCTGGCTGCGGCGGACATCCGTATTGAGGCCCCGATCCCGGGAAAAGCGGCAGTGGGAATCGAAGTTCCCAACGCCACCAATACCCCGGTCATGCTGCGGGATCTGCTGGAGTCCCAGACGTTTAAAAAGCATCCGTCCAACATTGCCTTCGCGGTTGGGAAAGATATTGCAGGTCAGCCTGTGGTCACAGATATCGCTAAGATGCCTCATCTGCTGATCGCCGGCGCAACAGGCTCCGGTAAATCTGTCTGCATCAACACGTTGATCATGAGTATCCTGTACAAGGCAAAGCCGGAGGATGTCCGTCTGATCATGATTGATCCAAAAGTGGTGGAACTTTCCGTATACAACGGGATCCCGCATCTGCTGATCCCGGTTGTGACCGATCCGAAGAAGGCTTCCGGCGCGCTGAACTGGGCAGTTTCGGAGATGACCGACCGCTACAACAAATTTGCGGAATATAACGTCCGCGATATCCGCGGATACAATGCCAAAATCGAACAGTCAAAATTTTCGGGCGGTTCCGATGCTCCGGAAAAAATGCCTCAGATCGTTATCATCGTCGACGAGCTTGCAGACCTTATGATGGTCGCTCCCGGCGAGGTCGAGGACGCGATCTGCCGCCTGGCACAGCTTGCCCGTGCCGCCGGCATCCACCTGATCATCGCGACCCAGAGACCGTCCGTCAATGTCATTACAGGGCTGATCAAAGCCAATATGCCGTCCCGGATCGCCTTTTCTGTTTCCTCCGGCGTGGACAGCCGTACCATCCTGGATATGAACGGAGCAGAAAAGCTGCTGGGCAAAGGTGATATGCTTTTCAAACCTCAGGATTATCAGAAACCAGCCCGTCTGCAGGGCGCATTCGTCTCTGATAAGGAAGTTTCAGATGTCGTCGCTTTCCTGAAAGAACATATCGGGGAAGCTGCCTATAATCCGGAAATGGAGCAGAAGATCAACAACAGCGTTGCCGAATCCACGGCAGCTGCCGCCGGACACGGCGAAGATCAGGATGCCTACTTCGCGGATGCCGGAAAATTCATCATCGAGAAGGACAAGGCATCCATCGGAATGCTCCAGAGAGTCTTCAAGATCGGTTTCAACCGTGCCGCCCGGATCATGGACCAGCTCTGTGAAGCCGGAGTCGTCGGAGAAGAAGAGGGTACAAAACCCCGTAAGATCCTCATGACGATGGAACAGTTTGAACAGTATCTGGAATCACGATACTAACATACTGCCCCGGAACGTATTTTCAGGCATGCCGCCTGTGGATACGCTATGTGACAGTGTGTTAAAATAAATCATTTTAGGAGGACATTATGTACAAAATTGTAAAAGCGGAAAAACTCGCTGCTAACATTTTTCTCATGGAAGTAGAAGCGCCGCGGGTTGCAAAGCACTGTCTGCCAGGACAGTTCGTCATCGTCAAGATGGACGAAGAAGGGGAACGCATTCCTCTGACTATCTGCGATTACAGCAGAGAAAAAGGTACGATTACCATTGTTTTCCAACCCATCGGTGAATCCACAATGCGTATGGCTGAGCTGAAGGAAGGCGACGCATTCATGGACTTTGTAGGCCCTCTGGGACAGCCGTCCGAATTCTGCAAAGAAGATCTGGACGAACTGAAAAAGAAAAAAATCGTGTTTGTTGCCGGCGGCGTCGGAACCGCTCCGGTTTATCCTCAGGCGAAATGGCTCCATGAGCACGGCATCGAAGCAGATGTCATCATCGGCGCAAGAAATAAAGACCTGATCATCCTGGAAGATGAGTTCAAGCAGGTCTGCAACCTGTATATCACCACAGACGACGGTTCCTACATCCGCAAAGGCATGGGTACTGATGTGCTCCGCGATCTGGTAGAAAACCAGGGCAAACACTATGACGTCTGTGTAGCGATCGGTCCTATGATCATGATGAAATTTGTCTGTCTGCTGACAAAAGAACTGGGCATCCACACCATCGTCAGCATGAACCCGATCATGGTAGACGGAACCGGCATGTGCGGCGCCTGCCGTGTGACCGTAGGCGGAGAAGTGAAATTTGCCTGCGTGGATGGTCCTGAATTTGACGGACATCTGATCAACTTCGACGAGGCAATGAAGCGTCAGCAGATGTACAAGACAGAAGAAGGACGTGCGATCCTGAGATTAAAAGAAGGCGACACGCATCACGGCGGATGCGGACATTGCGGAGGTGACAAATAATGGCAAAAGGATTAACAAGAGTACCGGTCCGTGAGCAGGATCCAAAGGTACGTGCGACAAATTTTGACGAGGTATGTCTCGGATATAATAAAGAAGAGGCAATGGAAGAGGCTTCCCGCTGCCTGAATTGTAAAAATGCAAAATGTATCACCGGCTGCCCGGTAAACATTGATATCCCTGGATTCATCTCCCAGGTAAAAGAAGGAAACATCGAAGAAGCTTATAAAATTATCGGAGAGTCCAGCGCCCTTCCGGCAGTTTGCGGACGTGTCTGCCCACAGGAAAGCCAGTGCGAAGGAAAATGTATCCGCGGTATCAAAGGTGACCCGGTTTCCATCGGAAAACTGGAGCGTTTCGTTGCGGACTGGGCGAAAGAGAACGGGATCAAACCGGCTGCTCCCACGGAAAAGAACGGACACAAAGTCGCTGTCATCGGTTCCGGTCCTGCAGGCCTTACCTGTGCCGGCGATCTGGCACGTCTGGGCTATGACGTAACCATCTTTGAAGCGCTGCACAAAGCCGGCGGTGTTCTGAGCTACGGAATTCCGGAGTTCCGTCTTCCGAAGGATAAAGTCGTTGCAGAAGAGATCGAGAACGTAAAATCTCTCGGCGTAAAAATCGAAACCAATGTCATCATCGGAAAATCCGTGACCATCGACGAACTGATGCAGGAGGAAGGCTTTGAGGCTGTCTTCATCGGTTCCGGCGCAGGTCTTCCGATGTTCATGGGAATCCCGGGAGAACAGGCAAACGGCGTATTCTCCGCAAATGAATATCTGACCAGAAACAACCTGATGAAAGCATACCGCGAGGACTATGATACCCCGATCGCTCACGGCAAAAAAGTCGCTGTTGTCGGCGGCGGAAACGTGGCAATGGATGCTGCGAGAACTGCCCTGCGTCTTGGCGCGGAAGTACATATCATCTACCGCCGTTCCGAGGCTGAGCTTCCGGCGCGTGTGGAAGAAGTACATCACGCAAAAGAAGAAGGCGTTATCTTTGACCTTCTGACGAATCCGGTAGAGATCCTTGTAGACGAAAACGACTGGGTAACCGGTATCCGCTGCATCCGCATGGAGCTTGGCGAGCCGGATGCTTCCGGAAGAAGACGTCCGGTAGAGATCCCAGGTTCCGAATTTGAGATTGAAGTGGACACCGTCATCATGTCTCTGGGAACTTCTCCGAATCCGCTGATCTCCTCCACCACCTATGGACTGGATGTGAACAGAAGAAAATGTATCATCGCAGATGAAGAGTTCGGAAAGACCTCCAAAGAAGGCGTATATGCCGGCGGAGACGCAGTAACAGGAGCCGCTACCGTTATCCTGGCAATGGGCGCAGGAAAAGCCGGAGCAAAAGGTATCCACGAATATATCATGGGAAAACAGGAGTAACCTCTATGGTACATCATATTGTGATGTGGAACTTCCGTCCGGAGGTTCCCGAAGAAGAAAAAAGCGAGCGTATGAAAGAGATGGCGGAACACCTGGAAAGCCTGGTAGGCAAGGTTCCGGGGCTCCTTACCGCAAGATTCGTACCGGCTCCGCTGTCTTCCAGCACCCATGACATGGCGCTAGTGACAACGCTGGAGAAACCGGAGGATGTGGCAGTCTACGGCAGCCATCCGGAACATGTAAAAGTCGCTGACACCTATGTAAGGCCTTTCGTCTGCGACCGTGCCTGCCTGGACTATGAAGAATAGTCTCTGGATATGATCGTTTGAAAATGACAGAATACGTGTAAAAAAAAGCCGGATTTACAGCGGAAAAGCAGGCGTGTGCCGCCGCGTAATCGTCAGACAGCTGAACGGTTACGCCACCGCTGCAGATCCGGCACTTTTCTTTTCTTGCCAGTCATTCTTTTCGCTGCAGCTATTGCTTTGCTACCGTACTTACCGAAAGGAGAGGATCCATTGAAAATTACACTGCTCACAGTTGGAAAAATCAAGGAAAAATATCTGAAAGACGCGATTTCGGAATATGACAAACGCCTTGGACGCTACTGTAAACTTGAGATCATCGAAGTCGCCGATGAAAAAACCCCGGATGCAGCCAGCCCTGCCGTGGAACAGGCGATCCGCCAGAAAGAAGGAGAGCGGCTCTTAAAACACATCCGGGACGACGCCTATGTGATCACGCTGGAAATCGACGGTCATATGCTGGACTCTGTAACCTTTGCCCGAAAGATCGAACAGCTGGGAATTCAGGGAAAGAGCCATCTGATGTTTGTGATCGGAGGCTCCATCGGCCTTGGAGACAATGTGCTTCAAAGATCTGATTACGCGCTGAGTTTTTCGAAAATGACCTTTCCTCACCAGCTGATGCGGGTGATCTTGCTGGAACAGATCTATCGCGGATACCGGATCATCGAGGGAGCGCCGTATCACAAATAATGGACTACAGGATATCCTCATTTTTTATCCGGCTCATCCGGCTGAGGAAAGAAAGGATAACCGGCACCATAAAGGCTGCCACCAGCCCGCCGGCAAATCCGTTATTGTACAGATTCATCCCACTGTACACAATCCCCACATTCAACGCAACGGAGGAATGCAGGAAACCCGCCACAAGGCCTGCAAAAACGCCAAATTCCCCGGCAATGGGCGCCAGGGTCGTAGAAAACAGCAAGGCAAGCAGAGGCGCCGGTTCGTTGATGGACCAGTGCTTTGTCAGACTTGCCAGGTACACCCCGATCATGATCGGTGCAATATTTCTCAGATGCTTTCCGGTAGAGGAAAATCCAACGATCGTAAAAATCCCCCCGATGGTCGGTCCGTTCAGATCGCCGCCCACAGCCAGCACAAAACCTGTGGCGAACAGACCGTTGACTCCCATATTGAAAAGAACCGCATAATCCCCGTAGTCTTTCCAGTAATCCGTTCCTCCGATTCCGGAGCATTTCAGGATCTGCCAATATTTTTTCAGAACGCATGTCTTTTCCCTTGCCAGCGCAAATACGATCATTCCCACAAAAAACACGCTCAAAAGGATACCGAACAATGTATTGTGACTTTCATCCCAGATCAAGCGGGATTCTACCGTGATCCCAAAAGATTTGAACAGAGAAATGACCACCGTCGCAATGATACCGGCGGAGAACCCGACATTGTATAAAGAATAGCCTTTATGAATATCGCGGACATGAGCGGAGAGGGGCGGAAGGACAAATCCGATACAGATCCCCACAACAACGCTCAGGACAAGCCTGCCCGCCAGCGGAAGATGGCCAATCTGCATCACCTGGGTAATGATCGGTGAAAGACTGGTGCCGTAGAGGCCAACATACAGATGCTTCCGGATGGAGACTCTGTGGTAGTGTGCGTACAGGAACACACCGAACAGAATCGCCCAGATATTCAGCAGATTTTTTCCGAACAGAGAAAAACCGAAGAGCAGACAGCAGGAAGTGATCGTGTGCCCGTCAAATTCCATTCGGATACAGTAAAGAAACACCAGAAGGATCAGGGTGACCGTCCCTGCATTAAAAAAAGCCGCACCTACTCCACCGACTACAAAGTAATCGGTAATCAGAAAGTCCGGCTCACGAAGGATGGCAATCAGCCCGCTGAAAATCTCATCCACAGGCTGACAAAACAACCCCGCGATCATAAAATAAACTGGCATTACCGCCAGCAGAAGGTATTTTCCCCGATACGATAAAGGTTCTTTCGTTTTCACCTGTTCCCCTCTTCTATGTACGAATTTTTCATGGTTCGTCCACTTTGTTTCTCATTTCTTTCATCATACCACAGAAGCGGGAGAACAGGCAACTGAAATTGTCCCTCCTTATGCCTGTGAAGCAATCGTTCAGCCAGATGAACTGTTATGTGTATTTTCATCGTCTGTGGGGAACCCGTTCCGGCCAGCCGGAAATCTTGCCGTTCAGGACAGCAGAAAACATCCGTTCTTTAACGCCCGGATTTTCACGGTTCAGCTGGGCGAGCAGTTCTTTGACATATTGCCGTTTCGTATATCCGTCCGCCGGACACGGGCTTTTTTCCACCGGAAGCTGATACTTGTTTCTGAATCCAATCACATCCGCTTCGTCCACGAACATCATCGGCCGTATCACAGTCAGATCCATCCGGTCCAGATAGGTTCTCGGAGAGAAGGAGTGAAAACGTCCCTCATAGATCAGTGACATCAGCATCGTCTCCACAATATCATCCTTGTGGTGCGCGTAAGCGACCTTGTTGCAGCCCCGTTCTTTGATCGCCTGGTTCAGAGCTCCCTTGCGCATTTTTGCACACAGAGAACAGGGATTGGTTTCCTTCCTTTCATCAAAGATAATCTGAGCAATCTCTGTCCGGACGATAGTATAGGGAACCTCCAGTTCCCTGCACAGCGCCTCGATACGGCTCAGATCAAAGCCTTGGAACCCCAGGTCTACGGTAATGGCCTCCAGTTCAAAATGCTTCGGATAGAACCTTTTCAGACCGTGCAGCGCGTAAAGCAGCGTCAGGGAATCCTTTCCGCCGGAGATTCCCACCGCGATCCGATCCCCTTCCTCGATCATCTGATATTCATCTACGGCTTTTCTTGTATAGCTTAAAAGCTGCTGAAGTTTCATAAAATTTTCTCCAATCCAGTTAAAATATAAAAACATGTACGGTTTATTATATCGGAAAGTCCTGCGTTTGTAAATAATCCTGATCGCTTTCTGCCGTCGGGAACTTGTCAAAAATTGGCTTGTCTGGTATCATTATTTATCATCAATTCAAAGGAACAGAAAAGGAGACAACAAATGAAATTTGTAATACAGCGTGTCACGGAAGCATCCGTGGAAGTGGAACATAAGATTGTAGGAAAAATCGGAAAAGGCTACCTGGTCTTCGTTGGGGTAGGGCAGGGGGATACGGAGGAAATCGCTGACCGGTATCTGAAAAAGCTTCTGGGTCTTCGCATTTTCGAAGATGAAAATGGAAAGACCAATCTCTCTCTGAAGGATGTGGACGGCGAACTGCTTCTTGTGGCACAGTTTACCCTTAATGCCAGCTGTAAAAAAGGCAATCGCCCAAGTTTCACAGACGCCGGTGATCCGGAATCTGCACAGCGGCTGTATGAATATATCATTCAGAAAGCGAAAGAACAGGTGCCTGTGGTGGAAACCGGCATTTTCGGCGCCGAGATGAAAGTTTCCCTGGTCAACGACGGTCCGTTTACCATATTGCTGGAGGATCTTTGATCCATGCGTACCCTGGAATACCAGGCAATCGAACAGGACGACGGCATTCGTCTGGAATTGATCCTGAAACGTCGTCTGGGACTGTCTGCCAGACAGATCCGGCAGCTGAAATTTCTTTCTGACGGAATCACGGTCAACGGAAACAGAGAGAGGATTGTCTATTCCGTCCGCAGCGGCGACAGGATCCGTGTGACTTTTTCCGAGCAGAACCGAAACGTGCAGGAACTGTCTTTTCTGGAAAAACCACTCCATATCCTGTACGAAGACGAAGATCTGCTGGTGGTCGACAAGAAAGCCGGAGAGGTCTGTCATCCTGCGCACGGACATTATCAGGATACCCTTGCGAACCAGGCTGCCGCATATCTCGCCGGACGCGGCGCGGAAAAAGCTCCAGTCCGCTGTATCGGCCGTCTGGATAAGGATACTTCCGGAACACTGCTTTTCGCCAAAAACCGGCTTGCCGCCGAGCGTCTGGCACGCCAGAAAGAGGAAGGCGTCTTTCGGAAGGAATACCTGGCACTTGTGAACGGTCTCTTTTCCTCATCCGAACGTTCCGGCGAAATCTGCCTGCCAATTGCGCCTCTTCCAGGCAGCCTGATGAAGATGCAGGTTGCCGCCAACGGAAAAAGGGCATTGACCCGATATGAAGTATTATGTTCCGACCGGCATTGTTCACTGGTTCTGTGCCGTATTGAGACCGGGCGGACCCACCAGATCCGCGTCCATATGGCAGCAATCGGACATCCACTGCTGGGAGATCTGTCTCTTATACACATCTGACGCTGCCGACGAAGCTAGAAGTGTAGAT
>ERZ1090879.2050-NODE-2052-length-10421-cov-3.934401_pt1 | contig 10421 bp, 6 predicted proteins | sample MGYA00478472_ERZ1090879 | MGnify/ENA primary metagenome ERZ1090879 (study PRJEB33644, sample SAMEA5815723) | chicken gut metagenome | biome: Chicken; feature: Gastrointestinal Tract; material: Caecum | place: Ireland | collected 2019-01-01 | study: A study of the...
TAATAAAGGAGGAAACAAAATGATTATTATCGGTGAAAAGATAAATGGATCCATCCCGTCAGTGGCGGAAGCCATCGCCAACAGGGATGCGGAATTTATTAAGAACCGTGCCCGGATGCAGGACGAAGCGGGAGCTACATATATAGACTGCTGTGCTTCTGTTCCGGAAGAAGTGGAAGTTGAGACCCTGAAGTGGATGATCGACTGCATCCAGGAAGCGACAGACCTTCCGATTTCCGTGGACAGCCCCAGCGCGAAGGTTCTGGCGGAAGTTATTCCCTACTGCAAGAAGCCGGGTCTTGTAAACTCTGTATCCGGCGAGGGAGACAAGATGGATGTGATCTTCCCGCTGATCGCGGATACGAAATGGGAAGTGATCTGCCTTCTGTCTGACGACACGGGTATTCCCAAGAATGCGGCCGACAGGCTGAAAGTATTCGACAAAGTGATGGCAAAGGCACAGGAGTACGGTATCGCTCCTTCCAGGATGCATATTGACCCGCTGGTTGAGATGCTCTGCACGTCTGAAAACGGAATCGACACGAATGTGGAAGTGATCAGCACGGTAAGGAACCGTTATCCGGATATCCATATCACAGCGGCGGTGAGCAACATTTCCTTCAACCTTCCGGTAAGGAAGATGATCAACCTGGGCTTCACGGTTCTGGCAATGAATGCGGGACTGGACAGCGCGATCCTTGATCCCACCAACAGAGACATGATGGGCGTGATCTATGCCACAGAGGCGCTGCTGGGCGAGGACGACTACTGTATGGAATATATCGGCGCGTACAGAGAAGGGATCTTCGGACCGAAGAAATGATATTAAGGACGGAGGCCATCCGCCCGGAATCATAAAACAGCAGGCGGTTTTTCAGGCTGCTTTGCTGTAAAAGAATTTTAACCAAAAAAGAGGAGGTAGACAAAATGGCAGGTATTCAGGAAGTTTATGATCTGGTAGTAAAGGGGAAAGCAAAAAAAGTAGGAGCAGCTGTAACAGAAGCGCTTGACGCAGGCTGCGATCCCACAGAGATCCTTAATAAAGGTATGATCGCGGCTATGGACGAGGTTGGAGCCAAATTTAAAAACGGCGAGATCTTCGTTCCGGAGATGCTGGTAGCGGCAAAGGCTATGAAGAACGGCGTAGAACTTCTGAAACCCCATCTGGCATCCGGCGTTGCGGGCGCGGCAGGCAAGGTGATCATTGGCACGGTGGCCGGCGACCTTCATGACATCGGCAAGAACCTGGTTGCCATGATGCTGGAATCCTCAGGATTCGAAGTGATCGACCTTGGCGTGGATGTACCCAAGGAGAAATTCGTGGAAGCATATGAAGCGAATCCGGATACGAAGCTGATCTGCTGTTCCGCTCTTCTGACCACTACCATGAACGCAATGAAAGAAACGGTAGAGCTTCTGAATGGTTCTCCGTTCCGCGGCAATATCAAGGTTATGGTAGGCGGCGCGCCTATCAGCCAGGCATTTGCAGATGAGATCGGGGCAGACGCATATACAGAGGACGCCGCATCCTGCGCACAGAAGGCGAAAGAGCTTGCTGCATAAAACCGGCGGAGTGAAAGGAGGGTTTTTACATGTTAACAGCAAAACAGAATATGATTGAGTGTATCAAGGGAGGAAATCCCGATAGATTTGTAAATCAGTATGAAGCGATCCAGCTTCTGTTCCATCCCTTTATGTTTGCCAGTCCTCTTCTTCAGGAAGGACAGGAGAATGTGAAGAATGCCTGGGGCGTAACCCAGAGTTTTCCCAAGGGAACTCCCGGAGCGTTCCCGGTACATACTCCCGATAAGATCGTGGTAAAGGATATCGAGCACTGGAAAGACTATGTACACGCTCCTTCGCTGGATTTCTCGCAGGAGCAGTGGGATCAGTGCAAGGCGATGTATGACGCTGTAGATACAGACAAGGCGTTCAAGGCAGTATTTGTGGCTCCCGGAATCTTCGAGCAGACACATTATCTCTGCGAGATCGTGAACGCTCTTACCTATTATGTAGAATATGAAGATGAGATGCATGATCTCATTAAATATCTGACAGAGTGGGAACTGAAGCTTGCGGAAGGTATCTGCAGCAACCTTCATCCGGATATGCTTTTCCATCATGATGACTGGGGCAGCCATGACAGCACATTTATGAGCCCGAATATGTTCAATGAATTCCTGCTGGAGCCGTATAAGGAGATCTATAAATATTACAAGGATCATGGGGTGGAATACATTGTTCATCATTCTGACAGCTATGCCGCTACTCTTGTTCCTTCCATGATCGAGATGGGCGTCGATGTATTCCAGGGCTGCATGGAGACCAACCGTGTAGACGAGCTTATTAAGAAATACGGCGACAAGATCAGCTTCATGGGCTGCATCGAGAACGCCGACGTGGACAGAGAAGACTGGACGGACGAAGCATGCGAGAAAGAGGTTCGCAGAGTGTGCGAGACCTACGGCATGAAGCACTTCATCCCCTGTATCGCACAGGGCGGCCCCGGCTCCGTATATCCGGGCGTATATCAGTCGCTGACCAACGCTATCGACAAATTAAATAAAGAGAAATTCGGTATTGAAGATCCGGATTCCGCACGTATGCCGCTGCAGATCCTGTTCTGATATCAGTTTTTCTTCGGAGAGAAAATCCGGGACAATTTCAGGTCCCGGATTTTTTTCGTGATGCGCCCGCCGGGCAGCCGTCATGCCTGTATGAGTGGATATTTGCCGGGCAAAAACAATATGTCATTAAATGAAGAATAAACGGCATAAATTTCAAGAAAATATTGAATTTTTTGGCGGGAGGGGGTGGAATTAACTAAAAAAAAGAATATAATAGAATTGAGTGTACATTAACATAGGAAGCAATGGCACATAATCAAAATGCTGCGGAACTTTTTGGAGGGGTATTCTCATGGATGGAGAGAGGGCCAGAAAACTTATTGAAGACAGAATCCGGAAAATGACGGATGAGGACGTCTGCGGCGCTTTTATGGTGGATCTGGACAATTCCAGAGAGATCAATGAGCGTATGGGACGGGAAGAAGAAAATAAGGCGGTCGTTCAGGCGGGACAGCTTTTGTCCGCCCTGTTTCCTGCGCCGGATATTCTGTGCAGGATCGGAAGGGACGAATATCTGGTGTTTCTGGGCCGGAGCATTACCCATGGGGAGATGTTTGGAAAGGCGCGGGAAATCTGTGAGAAACTCTGTTTTCCGGTAAAAGCGGCCGGTGAAGAATTACAGGTAACGGTCTGCGTAGGAGCATATATCGCCACAGGAAAAGAACTTTCTTTTGATATTCTGTTCGGACAGGCTGCCGCAGCGCTTTTTGAGGCAAAGAAAGACGGCAGGGGGAGCTACTGCCTGCTTACGGACGAGACAGAAGTGAGGAAACGGGAAGACAGAAGCGCTCTGCGGAAATTGGACGGAGTTGCCATGAACACGCTGATCAGTTATCTGAACGGAGGCGTCGCCCTTCTGGAAGCGGGGCCGGAGATCCGGGTGATCTATGCAAGCGGCGGTTTTTTCCGTATGCTGGGGATTTCTCCGGATCGGCTTATCCTTCCCTGCAGCCTTGAGAATATCGGGATCCATCCGGATCATATAGCCGAGTACATGCAGACGGTACGGGATACTGCCGAGAACAAAGAGACGGCGGAACATATCCACCGGATCTCCGGAGACGGGCGGAACTGGATCTGGAGACAGGCCAGAGTGACCAGGATCTCCTATCCCGGAAGCGAATATCCGGTGGTACTGGAGCTCTCCACAGACGTGACGGATCTGATCCGGACAGAGAGCGAGCTGGAGGAAAGCAACGAGAGACTGCGGGTTGCTTTTGGACAGACTCCCCATCTTATGTGGGAAGTGGATATAGAGAAGAAAACCTACAATACATTTAATGTGGACGAACAGCGCTGCAGTCCGGAGACAGTTGTGGAGGGTTTTCCGGAATCCTTTATCGAAAACGGTTTTGTCCATCCGGATTCCAGGATGGAATTTAAAGAGTTTGCGGAAGATCTTATGGGCGGCAAGAGAGGGGACAGCGGGAATTTCATGATCAAAGACCGCGTCAACGACTGCTACAGCTGGGTCTCTCTCTCTTACCGGATGACATACGACAGAGACAGAACGCCTGTCAAGGCGGTGGGAATCCAGCGGAAACTTCCGGGGATACCGGGGATAGGCGGGGCGGCTATGTCGGTCCGTCCTGTGCCGGAAATCCTGAGACACCATCTCCTTCTGCGGCTCAAAGTGAATCTCACCAGAGACTATATCAATGAACTGTGGTACAAAGGCATTGACCAGACGGCCTGGACCTGGGATAAAACATATTCGGATCTTGTGGAACAGTGGAGCGCGACGGTTTTTGCGAAAGGCGACGTCCAGGACTTTCGGGATCTGTTCAACCGTTCTCACCTGCTGAAATGTTATCAGGAGGGAAGATGGTGGCTGTCCTGGGACGGCAGGAGAGTGGACGAGGGTGGCAATATCCGCTGGTCACGCTGGGTGATCAATCTGGTGGCGGATTCAGAACAGAAGAATATATATATGTTTGTCTGCTGTACGGATGCGCAGCAGAAATATGAATGGGAAAAACTTGCGGGAAAGGCACTGGAACTTCAGTCCGACAGCGGTCTGTATACCCTGCAAAGTGTGAAAACCCTGGCGGAATGTCTGATCAGTCAGGGCGGCGGAGGAGACTGCGCGTTGTCTGTGGTATGTATCCTGGGAAACAGAAACGGAGAAAAAGATCCTTTTCCGGTATTGTACCGTTTTATTGCAACGGCGCTGTCTTTCGCCCTTGGCGGAGGATGTGTTGCCGGACAGGACTCGGCGGATTCCATTACCGTTTTCTTTCCGGAGGCGGGTTCCGGATTTGAGATCAAAAGAAGGATCGAGGACGCTTTTGCATATATCAGGACGTCCATGGAGAATATACCTGAGATCAGCGATCTCAGATTTGTGGCGGGTACGGTCCTGGAACGGACGAAGGAAGCGGATTACGATATCCTGAGCCTGAGGGCGGGTTATCTCTGCGAGATATGGAAGGATTCCGCCGTCGATACAGTAATGTTCCCAAGTGAGGATGAGAACTGGGCCTGGGCGGGACTCCGGAAAGAAAACTCCGGGCAGGAGATCTTCGTGCAGGCGGATGATCCTGACCGCGCCCTTACCAAAGAAGAGCAGAGGAGCGCCTTTAACTGCGCCACCAATATGCTGAAGGCAAAGTCGCTGGAGGAATCCTTAAGAAACGCTCTCTCCTGTATCGGAATGTATTATCACGCGGTCCGGGCGTATATCGTGGCTCTGTCGGAAGACGGACGCACAGTTACCATGCTTCACGAATGGAAGCAGCTGGGAAAACAGAGTATTCAGCATGCCATGTCGGGCATTGAGATCGAGAAAGTTCCCCTCCTGTACAGATGTATGGAGAAGGGCGTTCCGGTCTATATGGAAAATAACGCGCCTTTCTGGGGACGCCGGACAGAGGATGACAACTGGAATGTCCTGGCCTATCCTCTCAGGGAACGCGGGAGGATCACGGGGTTTCTCTGTGTGGAGAACGCCGGGGAATATATCGGCGACGTGACGCTGATCCGTACCCTGGTACCTTATATCCTGGGAGAACAGAAGAGATTCAACTCCATGAACGGAAGAACGCAGACGGCGGGACAGGATGTCCTTACTATGATGCCGAATCTGAATTCCTACATGGATGTGATCTACTCCCTGAATTCGGATACTTACAGCACCATGGGAGCCCTGTCGGTGGACGTACCCAACTTTTCGGTGATCAACAGCACGTTCGGTTTCGAGTACGGAAGGAAATTTCTGCAGTTCATAGCGGATACGCTTCTGAATATTTTCGGGAAGACTTTTATCTTCCGGACCTGGGATGCGGAATTCGTCGTCCTTGCGCCGAATATGATAAGAGAAGTGTTTGACGGCCGGTGCGCCCGTCTGAGGACCGCGCTCCAGCGCCGTTATCCCAAACAGGTGCGGATCGGCTACGTATGGTCGGACGGAGTATTCTCTGCCCGGAACCTTGTCCGTGAAGCCCAGGCGATCATGCACTGCGAGAATGTAAAACAGGCGTCCGGAGGACGGAACGATTTTCTGGACGGAACAGACGAGTTCAGTGCAAAAGAGATTTCCAGCAAAAACTTTGTGCCCTATTTCCAGCCCAAAGTGGACATGCGGGACGGAAGCCTGATAGGAGCGGAAGCCCTCGTGAGAGGCGTGGCGGAGGACGGGACGGTTATTCCGCCGGTACGCTTTATCGAGACGATGGAAAAGGACGGTACCATCAGAGAACTGGATCTGTTTATGCTGGAAAGTGTATTGAAACAGCTGAGCGTATGGCGCAGAATGGGGCTGCCGCCGATCACGGTTTCAGTCAATATGTCCAGGCATACGCTTTTTAACTCTACAGTATTCGCCTCTGTGCTCGCGCTTCAGAGCCGGTATCCGGACGTGCCGCCGGAGCAGATTGAACTGGAGATCACAGAGACGGCGGGGGATATGGAGAAAGCCACCCTTGCGTGTATTGTGGATAACTTCCGGGAATGCGGCATTCAGTTCGAACTGGACGACTTCGGTTCCGGCTATGCCAATATTTCCATATTCAGCAACATCCGGTTCCATACCATCAAACTGGACCGGAGTCTGATCAACGATCTGCCGGATAACGAGATCGGAAGAATGCTGGTGGAAAATATTGTCCAGGTCTGCCATAATTTTGGGATGACCTGTGTGGCGGAAGGTGTGGAGACAGTCAGACAGGAGACGGTTCTTCTGAACTCCGGTTGTAATTACGGGCAGGGATACCGATATGCGCGGCCTATGCCGGCGGCGGAGTTTGAGGTAAGATATCTGGGAAAGAATATAGATAACTGAGCAAAGGAGGAGGCCGGGAATGGCTGGTACGGATTTAACGAAAAAAACGGAGGATAAAACAGAAATGAAGGAACCTTTTATTGTGGGGATCGGTGCTTCCGCAGGAGGGCTTGAGGCGCTTCAGCAGTTCTTTCAGCATATGCCGGAGAACAGCGGGCTGAGCTTTGTAGTCATCCAGCATCTCTCTCCGGACTACAAAAGCCTGATGGCGGATATTCTCGGAAAGAGGACGCAGATGACTGTGCTGCAGGTGGAAAACGAGATGGAAGTCCTGCCGGACACGGTATATCTGATTCCACCCAAGAAAAACATGACTCTGCAGGGGGACAGGCTGATACTGACAGAATACGCCCACAGGATGTTGAACCACCCCATTGACGTGTTCTTTACCTCCCTTGCCAGGGAACAGAAGGAGAGAGCTATCGCGGTAGTACTCTCAGGGACCGGATCTGACGGGACCGGCGGCGTCAAGGCTGTGAAAGAGCAGGGCGGTCTGGTTATCGTGCAGAAACCGGAGACGGCCAAGTTCGACGGTATGCCCCGCAGCGCCATCAATACCGGACTGGCGGATTTTATTCTTTCCCCTGAGGAGATTGTGGATGAGATCCTGAATTTCTCCCATTATCCCACTTTGATCCGCCGCGAGGAACAGGATGAGATGTTCACCGATGAGGAGACGTTCCCCAGGATCTATGCGATCCTGAAAAAAGCCAGCGGCATTGATTTTACAAATTACAAAAGGACTACGGTTCTCAGGAGGATCGAGCGCCGGATGGTGGTGACGCATAATTCCAGTCTGGCGGAGTATGTGAAGTTCCTGGGAACGGATGATGAAGAAGCCGGTATCCTGGTAAAAGAGATCCTGATCGGGGTGACGAATTTCTTCCGCGACGCGGCCTTTTTTGAAAGCCTGAAGCAGAACGCCGTATACAATATAGTGAAGAAAGCGGGACCGAAGGAGCCGATCCGCGTGTGGAGCGCGGGCTGTTCCACCGGCGAGGAAGCCTATTCTCTGGCTATCCTGTTCCGGGAGGTTATGGACGAACTGAACGTTCAGAGAGATGTGAAGATCTTTGCCACAGACGTGGATACGAAAGCCATCGAGCAGGCGGGCAAGGGCGTATTTACAGACAGTATTCTGGATGACGTGTCCGGGGACCGCCTCGCGAAATTTTTTACAAAGAAAAACGACCAGTATATGATCTCAAAGGAAATCAGGCGGATGATTATTTTCGCTCCCCACAATATGCTCTCGGATCCGCCTTTCGGCAAGCTGGATCTCATAAGCTGCAGGAATGTGATGATCTATTTCCAGCCGGTGCTCCAGAGATCTCTGTTCGCCATCTTCCATTCCGCCCTGAAGGACGGCGGTTATCTTTTCCTGGGAAAGAGCGAGACGGCCGGGGAGTATTCCGGGGTCTTTACTCCGGTGTGCAGCGCGGAGAAAATATATCTCCACAAAGGAGAGGGCAAGGTGGACGAGCTGCTGCCGCCGGCATATAATATCCCCAATGTCCTTACGGTCTCTGCAAGACCGGCAAGCATTTCGGACAGAGATTCGGGAGATTATACAATGGAAAGTACATATGTACATTTTATGGAATCCTTCCTTCCTGCCTCTGTGGTAGTGAACGAGGCGAACAATGTGATCCATTTCTTCGGAAACTATATGGATTACATGACGATCGCTCCCGGCAAGGCCACGTTTAACTTTTTCAGCATGATCAATGACGATCTGAGTCTTGTGGCGTCGACGGCCCTGAACCGCTGCCGCTCGGAGCATATAACGGTAACCTATACCGGGATCGCGGTGGACTGCCCGGAGGGCAGAAAAGATATCAATCTTACGGTAAGCCCGGTGCCGGGAAGGGGCAAAGAGGAGACCGGACTGATCGCGGTGCTTTTTGTGGAAAACAATGAAATTCCCGCGGACGGCGTGGCCGAAAAATACGATGTGGACACCACCGCAGCGAGAAGGATCGCGGATCTGGAACAGGAACTTCATGAATCCCAGAACGACCTGAAATCCACCATCGGCGAACTGGAAACAGTGAACGAGGAACTGCAGGCGGCCAACGAGGAACTTCTGACAGCCAACGAGGAACTGCAGAGCTCCAATGAGGAGCTGCAGTCGGTAAATGAGGAACTGTATACGGTAAATACGGAATATCAGCAGAAGCTGGATGAACTGACCATGCTGACCAACGACCTTTCCAACTTCCTTTCCTCCACCATGATCGGAATTCTTTTTGTGGACAGCAACCTGAATATCCGTAAGTTTACGGAATATGTGGGAAGAGAGTTCCAGCTCATGGAACAGGATGTGGGACGTTCCTTCCAGATCTTCGCCCACAGCTTCCCTGAGGAGGATATCATCAAGGACGCCAAGGACGTGCTGAAAAACCTTGTGCCTATTGACCGGGAAGTTACCGCCATGAACGGAAGATATTATACCCTGCGTATCGCGCCCTACCGGACGACGGAGAACAGTATCCGCGGACTTGTTATCACCATCATCGACAGTCTGGGAGCGCAAAACTGAGATTGACAGGATACTGCCCTGATGCTATAATCAGGGCAGTATAATTCCATATAGAACATATGAAGTGCTGGCCGTCCTGCCGGGCGGACAGAAGAGGGAATCAGGTGTGAGTCCTGAACGATCCGGTCACTGTAACAGAGGAGCGATCTCTCGAGGTCCCATTGTACGAAAGATGAGAACTGAATCTGCGGCGCAGAGAGGAATCGTCTGGAATGTATGAGAAGGGGAGAGAAAGCATTGATTCTGAAGTCAGGAAACCTGCTTTGTATGGCGAGGTTGAACTTCCGTGTAAAGTGCAACAGCCGATCCGGGATTTTGTGTCTCCGGTGTGTTGTCTGCTTTTCTGGAAGCAGGCATTTTTTATGGGATTCGCCTGTTCGTATGAATTATACAGACCGCCGCCTGTATCCGCAGCAGGATGAGCGGAGCCTTTTGAGGTTATGATTAAATGGCAGGCGATGCTGCTCCGGTTTATCGTTCTCTCCGCAAATCAGAACGATCATTTTATCTGACTTTCCGGAGCAGAGTCGCGCTCCTGAAGAAAGGGGAAAGTTATGGAGAAACCATTTTGGGAAGGTAAAGAGTACTCTTTTTTCAGCCATAAAAAATGTGAATATTTTCCCTGTCATAAGGGCGCGGATCCGGAGAACTTCAACTGCCTGTTCTGCTACTGTCCGCTGTACGCGCTGGGAGAGAAATGCGGCGGGAATTTCCGTTATACAGAAAACGGAATCAAGGACTGCACGGGCTGCCTGGTTCCCCACAGACGGGAAAATTACGGATATATCACCGGAAAATACAGAGAGCTTGCGCAGATGATGAAAGAACAGCGGGAAAGACAAGAATCAGAGCCTGCTGAAAAATAAAAGGGCAGGAGTTGATTCTGAATAAAATGCCGGACCGGAAACAGATGAATTGTTTCCGGCCCGGCCTTTTTTATAAATATTCTCTGCCCTGAGCTACCTTGTTTCAA
>ERZ1090879.2054-NODE-2056-length-10406-cov-57.672592_pt1 | contig 10406 bp, 14 predicted proteins | sample MGYA00478472_ERZ1090879 | MGnify/ENA primary metagenome ERZ1090879 (study PRJEB33644, sample SAMEA5815723) | chicken gut metagenome | biome: Chicken; feature: Gastrointestinal Tract; material: Caecum | place: Ireland | collected 2019-01-01 | study: A study of...
CGACCGGGTCAGCTTGTGCTCCCCGCAGATGCGGATCCATCCGGGCCACCGGTAACGGCAGCCACGGTCGGAGTGGATGACCGGACGCTCCCCGTCCCCGAGCGTGGCGCACGCGTCGCGGAGCATCCGGTTGGCCAGCTCGGCGTTCGGGCTCGTGCCGATCATCCAGGCCACCGGCATCCCGTCACAGCAGTCGATCACCGGGCTGAGGTAGACCTTGCCCGCGGGGATGCGGAACTCCGTCAGGTCGGCCGCCCACAACCGGTTCGGCCCCTCGGCGTGGAAGTCCCGGTTGACGAGGTTGTCCGGAGCCTCGCCGCCGATCTCGCCCTTGTACGAGCTGTAGCGGCGGGCCCGCTTGAGCAAGGGGACGAGCCCGTGCCGCTCATACAACCCCATGGCACGTTCACGCTGCTCCCTCGAGTATTTCGCCACAACGACTCATCCCATTCAAGGAGTCCAACATTCCGTCACCACCCCCGCCGCCCGCTTCCGCTGCATGCCCGACAGGCACAATTCCACCGCGCGACACCGCGTCCCCCGACGGTATGGGCGGCTTGGGGACGGCATCCGCATACCTGGGATCGTCGCGCAGCCACCGTACCCGGACACTGTCTGATCGGATACCCCAGATGCTCCACCACCTGCTTCGTGGACATCGGTGTGGAGAAATACAACTCCACCGCCCGCTCGCGCTCCTCACGACTGAACACGGCAACAATCCCTCCGCTCGGTCCCCAAGAAAACGTCCGCAGCCCCCAACCGAGAACGCGCTTGGTCGGCAGCTTCCCCGGATGGCCGGAGAGCGCGCATGTTCATATGCGTCAGAATCCGCTATGCCGCCGACCAATGGTCTACGTGCCGTTACCTAGACATGTCCCGACTCGACGGCATGATGCAATCAACCGATAGAAGCCTCCAACGACAGGCCAGACCGTTTCCGCACAAGACATTGGACCAACCGAAGCATACATGACCGCTACATGCATTGAGAGCTGGAGTCGGGCGTCTCCGATGTGTCTGTCGTTTTCGCGGAGGACAAACAATCCTGAAATTTAACCCACTTCCGCAAACGGTCGCTGTCGTCGAGTCGCTCACTGAGTCTGATGCACAATGCCGATAACTCAAATCTTACATCCATGCTATCGTGCAAAATGCATCCCTTATTACTGTCGAGTTTCCATATCAATGCTCCCGCATTCGGATTCCAATCTTCCGGTGTGCCGTAAATATGGATACGGTAGTTGTCTGCAACACGAAGTGCCGATTCAAGGTCTTGCTGCAAAATCTGACAGCAGCACAGATTATAAGCAGCAAGACACGCACATCTGTAGCCGCGAGATATCGCATCACGAATGATACTCTCCGCTTCAGCCGGAGATTCCGGAATGAGGCAGAAACCCATTGAATTCAAAGCATTAGTGTTTTGCGGATTTTGAGTCAAATAGAATTTAAATAACGCGGCGGCCATCCGATAATTGTTCTCCTGCAAAAACAGTTTGGCTGATTCAAAAATCTGCTCATATAACATCGATTCATTTTCGTAAGAGGCTTGTCTGACGGCCCGTTCTGCTATTGCGGCGTTCAGTTCCATTTCGCTGACACGTATTGGTTCGAGCGCCATGGGGGCGAATGTATCTGTGTCGCCGTCGTGAATAAACAAATATTCTTTGTAAAGAGAATTCGTACTCCATGTGTTCGGATCGCCGCGCAAATAACGGTCGCAAAGCCATTTGTAGGATGCGATGACAGGTCGCTCTTCCATCGGATTGAGGTTGATGCTGCTCCAAATATCAGGATCAGGAGGATTAAGTCTGATAAGATCATCAATCTTCGCGATTGAAGCCCAGGTCTCGAACCTACGAAGATTGTCCGCGAACCGTGACCAAAACATCTCATCGGGTACCATCTTCCCAGAAGTGTCAAAACGCAAGCACGCTCTCCAACGAGCCAATTTTGCTGATGATACTTCCGAAGGATTCCCCCCATCCGCCGCTAGGAGAAACAATGGTACCGCCAAGTCGTGGGCCATCCCGTATCGAACGACACCATCTGTGATACCACATAATTCCAGCGCTCTTAGCATTCGCTCGATTATTTTTCCCGGATCGCCGACCGAGCATGTTTCCACAAGGGAAGTTTTAACAATTGCCCACTTGAGCTTCCTGAACATTTTCCCCAATGTTGGTTCGCCGCATGCCAAAGTCGTGGTTTTCTGTGCATCTTCACTGTCCATTTTATCTTTCTCCATATTTGCTGGCTTACATTCATGATTATTATGGTGTATAATATTGTATACGACTTTATGTCGACTATTTTGATAAATGAACACTGTGACGCAGGAGACTTTAACATGAGCATCTTTCAAGTTACGGATTTAGCAAAACATAGAACAGAGGTGCTAGAAGCAGCTCGCCAAGATACCGCAATCATAAGGGATAATCAAGGGCCAGAACTTGTGATGCTGCAAATGAACAGGCTGAAGAACCTTGAAACATATAAAGAATGGTCGCTAAAGTTGGAACGGCTTCGAGATATACTCCAATCCGGAAACCGTCCGAATGCAGTAGGTTGGGGTGATTTAGCATGGTTGCGAGTTTTCGACGATGACGATTTACGAAGCTTCTGTACTGACCTCTCAAATGAACTGGTTATCGACGCGGCCGAAGATGACTTCTCTGGCCTCGAACAATTATTACGAGAATGGAAAGTAACCGCTGGACAACTTGAAGATCCGCTTCGGAAACATATTCTTATGTCACCGCGTTTTAGCCACGAGGAGTTTATCGAAGCTTCTGAACCGAACGACAATGGAACCGAGGTGAGATGAACAGAGCCTATGACCCCATGGTGCCTGCAAAACGCCCAGGTGGAAAACCTAAAGAGAAACCAAAATATCGTGTATTGGTTCACCGTAAATACGGATCTGCTTGGGAGCAGATTGTGGACCGCGCCGGACTCCAACAAGCTCGTCAGTTCTGGGATCACGTTTCTAATACGCCAGGAGTAAAAGACGCAATTGCAAACACGTGTTACTTGAGGGGGAAAGCTGGAGCGCCAAAAGCCAAAGGCTTTTCAAAGACGATACATTATGAATTGACAAGTAAAGCTCGTATCAACTACCAGTATTGCAATAACTATCAGACAGAGCCAGGCGGAGACCAGCATGGGGTAGTTTTCATACTTAGCATCGATTACTCATCCCACTGAATATTATCTTCAACGCCTGGATGGTTACGCACGTTGCGATGTTTGTCGTAAGTTTGAGCGTATATTTCTGGTTGTTGTGTTGCGGATGTTTTTGGATGATCATACGACCGATCCAAGGCTTTCGCTGTATTACACTGTGCTTTGCCGGTCCAGTGATTTCTTGATGCGTGTGTTCCATGCAGAGGGGCAGATGTGCGGCGTGACGTTCGCGAAACTGTTCGCAAGCCATGCCCCTCCAGCCTCTGCAGAAAAACTCGTTCTTGAACTTGCTGAAGAATCCCTCGGTCGCGGTGTTGTCTGGCGAGCAACACATGGCGCTCATGGAACGGGCCGGCCCGTTTTTCTTGCGTATGCGAATCCATTCGGCTCAGCGGTAGTAGCAGCGATGGTTGGAATGGTTCTCGGGATGCTCACCGTCACGAAGCTGTTTGCGGGCTCTTCCGGTTTTCGTGTGTGTCGGGGGTTCATGGTTGTGAGATTCGTTCCTGTACGGTTTGTCTGAATCCTCCGGCGTGCAGGAGGCTTCTGGTGATGTAGTTGCCGAGGTTGGTGAAGCCGAGGGCGATGCCTCGCAGGTGTTCGAGCCTGCCGTTGACGGCCTCGGTGGGCCCGTTGCTGGAGAACTCGTGGTCGAAGAAGGCCAGGACATCCCGCAGGCGGCGTTTGAGGGTACGCGCTAGTGTCCCCGGCTCGCCGGGCGCGTTGGCGGGTCTGGCGTTGATGCTGTCGACGAGCCCGTTGCGTCATGCCGCGCGCCTTGCGCCGGTCGGGTTCGGCGTAGCAGGCGATGATCTTCTGGTAGGCGCCCCACATGACCTTCAGCGGCTCGTTGTCTTCGTTCCCGAACAGCCGGTCGAGCAGGGAGCGTTGCCGGTCGGTGAGGGTGGCGCGGGTCTTGAGCAGGATCCGGCGGGCCCGGTACAGCGGGTCCTGCTTCGTGCCGCGCCTGCCGGTGGCCTCCTGTTGGAGGCGCTGCCTGCATCGGGAGAGCCTGTCGCCGGCGAGCCTGACGACGTGGAACGGGTCGAGGACCTCCCTGGCATGGGGCACGGCTGTGTTGCGTCAAGTTCGGGCGTGCCGTTGGGGGTGGTGACGTTTTGTTGGACTCCGGTGTCCTTGTTCTTTGATTATGCCATGAGTCCGAGCTCACGTCTTCGTTTGGCGATGCTGGTGCCGAACGTGAGTTTGATCCTCTCGTCCCGGTACCAGGTCATGTACCCGTCCAGTCGTTCGATGAACCCCTTGATGGTGACGCCGGCGAAGTCGCGCCCGTGGAAGAACTCCTGCTTGAGACGCCCGAAGAACCCCTCCGCGGCCGCGTTGTCCGGGGAGCAGCCCTTCGCGCTCATGGATCGGGTCAGCTTGTGTTCCCCGCAGATGCGGATCCATCCGGGCCACCGGTAATGGCAGCCGCGGTCCGAGTGGATGATCGGATGCTCCCCGTCGCCGAGCGTGGAGCACGCGTCGCGGAGCATCCGGTTGGCCAGCTCGGCGTTCGGGCTCGTGCCGATCGTCCACGCCACCGGCATCCCGTCGTAGCAGTCGACCACCGGACTGAGGTAGACCTTGTGTTTGTGATCGAATAAAGCTGTACGGTGTCGGCACTTGTTCTGAACAGTGGCGGTGTTCATTCTGGACGGTGCAGGCGGTATGGTGCCGGTGCGGTGCGGTGCGAGGGCGCCGGTGCCGTTGGTTTCCTGATAGATTCCCGAGTTCTGGTCAACCATTCGTTCGGTTTCTCGGGAGGAAAGGAATGACGACACCGGTGCGTATCCGACAGCGTATCAGGCAGCTCGAAGGACAGGGATCGGATCACACGCGGATAGCCAGGGAGCTGGGCGTCTCGCGTACGACCGTGATCAAATACGCGACGAGGGACTACTCGCCGTCGTCCACCGGCGGCCGGGCCGCGACGCGGTCCTTGATGACGGGCGAGTACGCGAGGGCGGCTGACGAGTGGCCGGCCTCGGATTTGCGTCTGCCGCGCAAGCAGCGTCATACCGCGCGCCGCGTGCACGAGCGGCTGGTGGCCGAGCTCGGGTTCCCGGGCGAGTATTCCTCGGTGCAGCGGTGGGTCAAACAGTGGCGGGAGGCGCATCGCCGCGAGTCCGACGGGTACGCGGAACTGGAATGGGCCCCGGGCGTGGCGCAGGTGGATTACGGTGTGGCGAAGGCTGTGATTGCGGGTGTGGAGCGGACGGTGCATTTTCTGGCGGTCTCGTTTCCGTACTCGAACATGAGGTACGTGGCCGCGCTGCCCGGGGAGACCGCGGAGTGCGTGTGCCACGGACTGTCGATGGTGTTCGCGCATATGGGCATGGCGCCCCGGGTGCTGGTGTCCGACAACGCCACGGGCGTCGGACGCCGCGGCTCGGACGGTACGGTCGCGCTAACGCGCCTGTTCTCCCTGTTCTGTGCGCATCACGGGTTCGAGGCGCGGTTCCGCAACCCGTATTCGGGACACGAGAAGGGCAGCGTGGAGAACGCGGTCGGGTTCGTGCGACGCAACCTGATGGTGCCCGAACCGGCGGCCGAGGGGTGGGACGCGCTGAGCCGCGCCTGGCTGGACGAGTGCGACGAGATCGCCCGCCGGGAGCACTACCGCCAGGCCGTGCCGATCAGGGATTTGTTCGAGACCGACCTGGATCACATGCTCCCGTTGCCGGGCACGCCGTTCGACGCATGCGACTGGCGGAGCGTGAAAACGGACCGCACCGGCACGGTCCCGGTTCGATGGCAACCGGTACCTCGCCGGTCCGAGATGGCGTTCCATGCGCCTCCGGGCCGGTGTCAGGGCCCTGGACATCGAGATGCGAGGCCCCGACGGGGAATACATTGTGACGCTGGAACGCGTATGGGGCCACGAGCCGCGCACCGTCATGGAACCGACGACGCTTCTGGCGATCATCGCGCGCAAGCCCCGCATGTGGGGCGAAAGCCCGATCCGCGTCGACTTCCCCGCAAACGTGCGCGACCTGCTCGACCGGATGGACGCCCGCGCACGCGCCGACCTGCTCGACGACATCAGATACGCGTCCGCGACCAACGGTTTCGCGGCCGCCGCCAAGGCCGTCTCCGCGATCATCGACGCGGGACGCCGGATTGATCGCGCCTCGATCGACCAGACCGCCAGAAGGATCCGGCAGGGCGACGGCGCCGTCTCCGGCCCCGACCTGAGCCGATACAACACCTACATGGAGGAACGATGACGACGGATCCCAAGAAGCGAACGGACCGCACGACCCGGAAGGCCACCGCCGAACAGGTCATGGAACTGTCAAGGAACCTGCCGCTGACCCGAAGTGTGCTCAGACGGGCCGTCGAGAACGCGACCCCGGGCCAGCTCGGCTTCCTCTCCGACCTGTTCAGGGCCGAGAACGCCAGCCGCGCCGAACCCCGAACGGGCCCGTCTGCCCGGACAGGCCGGGTTCCCCCAAGCCAAGACCCTCGACGGCTACGACCGGAGCATGGCCGCGTTCCCCACCGACTGGGGACGCGAACAGCTCGCATCCCTCGAGTTCACTCGGCCACGCCGAGGACCTCGTGCTCCACGGACGACGCGGGCATGCGCGCAGGACCTCGCCTCGCCATCGCCATCGGCACCCTCGCCTGCCGCAGGGGCATCCCCGTCCGGTTCTTCACCGCCTCCGGCCTGATCATGCGCCTGCGCAAGGCCAAATCCGAGAACAGGCTCGACCAGGAACTCAAGACCATCGGCAAGGCCGACCTGCTCATCATCGAACGGGCCCGGCTACCTGCCCATCGACATCGACGGCGCCAGGCTCCTGTCCCCGGATCATCGCCGACAGCTACGAAAGGAGAAGCATCATCTTCACCTCGAACCTCGAGTTCGGCCGATGGGGCGACGTGTTCGGCGACGGCGACATGGCCGCCGCCGTCATCGACCGCATCGTCCACCACGGACGCATCATCAGGTTCCACGGCGAATCCTACCGAAACACCCACTCACTCATGAAATAACCAACAAACAAAGGAAACCAACCAACCGCCCATACCGTCCAACCTGAACGCCGACAGTGTCCAAATCAACCGCCGAACACGTCCACCTCGATTTGACGAAAGACAGCATGAGGGACATCCTCGCCTTCTTCGACCGGCCCAACAGCGCGAACGGGCCCACCGAGGCCATCAACGGCCGGCCCGGTGACCCTGCGCGGCATCGCCCTCGGCTTCCGTAATCTCGGCAACTACATCACCCGCAGTCTTCTGCACACCGGAGGCTTCAGACAAGCCATCCAACCCCACCTCCGATAACCCATCCACACGCCAAAACCAGAAGAGCCGCCATAGTCCGTCTCAAGAATTGATTTCTAAAGAACACATTGCTAGCTAAATCAAGGAATCTAATCCAGAAAAAGCATAAAGCTCTCTGATTACTCCCACATGTTCTTCATGCAAACCCTATGTTTACGAAGAAGAAAAGGGGCATCAATCACGTCACACCAGAAAAAACGCAAATCAAAGTAGATGATTAGCCATACAAGTGACGATATCCAAAAAGGAAAGACTAACATAAACGGAAGTCCTGCAACACCTCCACGGAATCCCGTCATTATCCAGACGTTCACTACAGTAAAGAGCCATGGAGTCACCATGGTAAAGTTGATTAATTTACATTGTCCTTGATTATAAAATACTGGAGTTAATAATGAAGCAATCCAAAATATTATAAGTATGACAACATGAGTGCAGAAACCACCTGTTAATAATAATGAGGGTGTTTCCCATAAGGGAATCATCCCGAATTTCGGATATATTTCCCGCATCAGAAGCAATAAGGCGATATAGATACTAGCAACAGTCATAGCAAATGCACTATACCGTGGAACCCGCATTGTCCGGGTTGTCGCAGGGTTTTCACCAACAGATGGGTTAAACAAAGTAAATCCAACTTGAAGTCCTGTAATAACCGAAAAAATAATGCTCACCCAATCGACGCCGGATGACTTGCAATAATTTTCCCGCTTAAAAAGTAAAATAAACCCAAAAATGAGCATCAATGTTGATAAAATAAAATACAGCACAAATGGTGTAACTAATCGCAAACGCGGAATCGTGATCCATCGAGTATATTCTTGTAAATCGGGAGTTCTCTTATGTAACGATGAAAATATTCCTCCATCGTATATTATGCTTCTATCATATAGGAAACCACAGTCTTGCAATCCCGCAGGCCGACATGTCTTGGGAAGTTTATAAATTCGAAATACAGATTCCCTTAACCAATCACGCCCATATTCAAGGCCGTTTTCATAAAAAGACAAAGCATGCTGCAATAGTCTACGTGGACGTCGATAAATATAAGGACCTTTCACTTCTGCTAAACAATCTTTCAATTGTTGGCGTCGGTTCCTTAATTTCTGCAAATCGTTACTAAGTTGTTTTATTGACGTTCTCTTTACATAAGACGTCCAAAGCTGTCGGCGTTTTGTCCACAGTGTCTGGTTATTATCTTTAAGTTCTTTTTTTACTGTTTCAATCTTTTCTTTACGGGCTTTTCCCTCAAGACAAACATCATGCATTTTGATTACAAGCCTTTGATCATCTGGAATTTCATATCTGATCAAAGTAAAATTATAAGTTTTTCTGCCTCCCTTTTCGTGTGGTAAATATGCAAGAACAGGATATTGCTCCGCAAGTTCATGAGCATTTTTCACAAGAGATTCAGTTTCTAACATTCGTCGCACCGCAGAAGGCCAATCCCACTGATTGTTTTTAGGTTTATTCTGGCAACAAACCCCATATTTACTGCACGCTTCATTAAACGCCGTATTCCCTATTCTCCAGTCTTGTCTTAATTTATTTTGAGTGGTAGCAAGCTGATTATTTTTATCTCCCGCAACTATACGAAGATACTCACATTCCTGTTGAGAAATAAACCCATGGTAGTCAGCAATATGCAGTAAGGTTCCAGATAATACTAACCGTTGTCTTTTTATACGTTTATTTCTTTCATCACGTGTGTAATTTCCACCGTACCCCTCGGCCGGATCTTGATCGTTACTAAAAGCGTTGTACCATAGTTGGTAAAATTCTTCACATTCCAATGAATCGCAATTCTTTACCTTTGGGTTTAAACCCAAATCGCACTTAAGCTGATACGTCATCATCAGCGCTCCCAAGGCATTGTTCAGTTTTCTATGGCTCAATGACACATTGGGGTCAGTTGAACTGTAATCTGTGGCAACGAAACGACGAACCATCAGCAAGGGCAATGGTATAACGTCCACGTTCTGCATCTTCTTGATTCCACAATCAGCCGCAATCTCATGAAGTACGTTCCAGTCGATTTCAAACGACCACGTTTCATTTTGAGTACCATTTTCGTAGGAATCGGATGATATATCAATAGTGCGTCGTATTTGCCGGAGCCATTTGCGTTCACGTACTTGCTGATTAATTTGTTTATTTTTGGGTTTGATAAGACAAACATGAAACTGTAAGCGATATATAAACTCCATTTCCGGATTGTCAAGTAACTGTATACGATTATCTTTGAGACTCTCGGAAGACGCAAAATTATCAAATAAATTTGCCAAAATCACTCTTTCTCAGAAATCTTACTCATCGTCGAGTAATAACAAATACAACTACAATATGAGTACCTGCTGCTTAAAGCAAAATTCAGAAATGTACGTGGGAGGACTTCGTTGCGGTAAACCCTCGTTGCAAATCATAAACTTCCTGTTCGAAAGAGCGCAGAGGCGATTCCCTATAGTATTGCAACATAACGTCAACCAATTCGGAAGTGGTAAGCTCTCTATCTTTCTGTACTTGCTCACGATCAATCATCGTCTGTAACAGGTTGTTCACTCCCGAAGACGTCATATCTTGTCCTTTGACTCTTTTGCAACTATCTACGGACTCAAGACAATACACGACGAAATGATGAATACGCCGCCAGCGTTCATCCTGAGCCAGGATATTCCCACTATAGAACATCTTTTGTTACTACACGCTGCGGAAGCCCAGTGATGGGTATGTGGGGGGACTGGAGTGGCGCCGGGCTCGGCGCGACGGAACTTACGCCTAGCCCGCGCACACTTGGCAGGCGAGTGGGTCGGATGAGGGGCTGCGGACGTTTTCTTGGAGATAGTCATGCAGCCATTCCTTGGCTTTGATGAATATTTGACTTGTTGGGGTCCGGGGTTATTGCGTTTGGGGGCCATTATGAG
>ERZ1090879.2058-NODE-2060-length-10393-cov-6.031050_pt1 | contig 10393 bp, 10 predicted proteins | sample MGYA00478472_ERZ1090879 | MGnify/ENA primary metagenome ERZ1090879 (study PRJEB33644, sample SAMEA5815723) | chicken gut metagenome | biome: Chicken; feature: Gastrointestinal Tract; material: Caecum | place: Ireland | collected 2019-01-01 | study: A study of...
GCGGTAAGCTGTTCCAGGGCCTCTTCTTCCTGTTTCAACTGGTCGGTCCTCTGTTCCAGGCGTTCCTGGATCACTTTCAGGCTCTGCTCAAATTCCTGCAGGTGCGCTTCCTTTTTTTCCTGTTCTTCTTTCTGTACCGCCAGTGTTGTGCCGATCCGTTCCAATTCCTCTTCACGGCTGCGGATTTGGTCGTAGAATTTTTGATATTCACGCTCCCGTTCTTCATAGATTCTGTTCATCCGTTCCAAAAGGCCTGTATCAAAAGAATCACTTTCCTGCTGAATTTCCTGTTCCATCTCTCTTGTTTCTTCCATTCAAAATCCCTCTCTTTATCAAAATTCCTGCACTGCTGGCAAATAAAAGGCAAAAAAATAAGACAGGTGTATTGTCACCGGTCTGCACCGGCTGCACACTTATCTTATCTGCTTGTCCTGTATTCGGTTTTGACGCAGTTTCTGCCGTTTCTGTCTGCTGCTTTTTTTCCGTTTCATCCTCGGACGTGGAATCCGTACGGTTTGGATCCTGCGTCTCTGTTTTCTTCTCTCCTGTTTGCCCTGACGGTGATTTTGTCTGTTTTTCTGCATCCATCGTCTGGTTTGTCCTGTCCGGCTTTGACGGAATTGCCCTGTCTCTGCCAGCGTAAAAAGCTCCCGCCGATAAGAGGATGCAGACACATGCGGCAGCAAGCATTCCTATTTTTCTCTTCATTCCTCTCCCTTCCCTGCAGCAATGTGGTCCGTCACCACACACTGGACAACCAAACGGTCTTTTGCCGATCCGGAATCTACGCAGGTAGACAGCGTAAAAATCTGTTCCTGCCCGGTCGGCGCGATCCCGCAATCATAAGCGGCATGCCCTACCGTATCATGGATCCATTCCCGGAAAACTTCTGTTCCCGTCTCATAGCCAATCGTATATACCGCGCTGTCATATCGTGTCCGATAAGCGGCATACACGGTACATGTGCAGGATTGCTCCGGAGTATAAATATAGACATACGGATAGCGGTCACGGAAACTCTGATCCGCATAATTGGATAGCTCGCCGAACATTTTTCCTGACCGCATGTTGTGTCCATATAAAATGGTATGCGCATCCGTCAGACTCTCGGAAGTTTCCGCCGGAACAAAAATCGCTCCCAATGCATTCCGGCTGCGCCGGAAACTATGGGTAAGATAATAATCATTGTCTGAGCCGCAGCAGATCGGATAATCAATCTGTGTCCCAGGCACATAAATCCATCCAACGATCTCCGGATTGATCTGCTGCAGCCCCTCAAAGTCAAGGTTCCTGTACATCGGGGAATTCCCTTTTGGATCTTCCGTGTCAGAATCTGACACGCTTTCCTTTGGCTCCTTCTCTTCCGGTTCCTCCAGGTAACCGCTGATAAGATCGACCTGTTCCTGGCGGATCAGATAATTCTGCCATACTTCCGGCAGCCAAAAAGACCCGACGATCAAAAGCATTCCAACAGCCAGACACATACCCGCCTTTTTCAATTTCCCACCTCCTGACCATGCCGAAGGCCGATGCCCCGGCACATATTTTTCTGTATCAGACTTTGACACCATAACAAAAAACCGCAGAAATCTTTTTGAAAGACTCCTACGGTTTTTCTTACTGCGGGGTATTTGACTCCTTTAACACATGTCCCGTGTCAAAGTCTGACACGGTTATTTTTCCATCGGGATCACGTTTTCTACGATGTTGTTGTGAGAATAATCATCCCAACGGTATTTTTTGTTTTCGAATGTCACGCTGGTTCCTGTAGGTTTTTTCTCCAGGTTTGCAGATACGTGAAAAATTTCAGAAGGTGAAAGCCCGTATTCCGGTTCCTGCAGCTGTTGGATGGTTACATTATCGGTTCCCGTAACGGCAACCAGCCCGTATCGCAGCACCTGCAATTCGGTTACCGCATAATCCTTTCCCATCGGTATGTTTTTGAAGGTAATCGATGCCTCCACATATCCCTGGCCGTCCGTATTCTTCTCTACATAGTCTTCCGTAAATGCAACAAACTTCTGATATTTATGATGGACGCCAAAAAGGTCGGTTCCCTCCACTGTGAAGATAAACGTAGGATTTCCATGTGCCCAGGTGATCTCATCGGTTTTGATCTTCTTCACCACCGTCAGGTCGGTATATCTCAGGTCTTTCATGGTAACACTCTGTACCTCTGCTTTCTGTTCAAAAGTAAAGGTGATCGATTCCGCAAGCTGGTATCCGTTCGGCGCTGCTTCTTCTACAAGCGTATATTCTCCCGGAGCAAGTTTTTCGATCCGGTGCGGAGAGTTGCCGGACGTCCATGATGCGATTTTTTCGTTCCCTTTGTACAATGCCATTTTCGCTCCGGCAACTGACTGTCCGGTGGATGCGTCTACCTTTGCAAGGTCCAGTTTCGTATAGTCATTTTCCACCGTCAGCGTTACGGATGCCTGTCCATTGACCTTTCCGTCTTTACTTACCACAAATTCACGCACGGTGCTGTCGAGAAGATATCCATCCAAAGTTTTGCTTTCTTTGTAACAATACGTCCCCGGTGCCAGCCGCTGTACGGTAATTCTTCCGTTTTGGTCTGTTTTGTAGGTATCCGCCGAATGTTCGGACTCGGTTTTTGCCCAGATTTTGAACTCCACGCCCGCCAGTACGGTGCCGTCGTTTTTGCTGACCTTCTGCAGTACCAGCTTATTCGGTGTATTTTTATAATCGACCGTCCGCTCGGTCTGGCTGTCGCTCAGCATAACCTCCTGGCTCTGCCCGGTAAGGACATATCCGGGCGCAGCTGCGGTTTCTTTCACGGTATAACTGCCGAGTTCCAGCGCTTTTGTCGTAGCGGTTCCGTTGTTTACCGTTACCGTATCAACCACGGTACCTGCTTTCACCAGCACTTTGCCACCGGCGGTCGTGATATTGTTCTTGGCAATCACCTGGAAGGTTGCCCCGGTAATCGCCGCCCCGTTTTCCGCATCGGTTTTCCGGATGGTAATAGTACCTTTCTTTCTTGTATTGGTCGCATCATATTTCAGGGTGACCGTACCTTCCTCGGTAATCGTGAATTCCTTTTCCCAGCTGCCCGTATAACCGGATGGGTTTTTCGTCTCAACTACTTTGAACCTTCCCTGGTTTGTGCCGTTGCGTTCCAGCCCTGTTTTCCAATAATATTTATAAACATTTTGCCATTCCAGATTCCCAATATCTTTCCATCCGCTTCCAGTCCACTCGTAGCACGTAAACGTAGCTCCCGCCAGGACTTCTCCTGTTTCCGCATCTGCTTTTGTCACAATAACATTGGCTTTCGGACTAAACCGCATAACTGCTTCGGACGTATAGCCAAACTCCGAGGTGATCCATGCGGTATAGGTGGATTCATCCACGTTCGTATGATTCGCCCCCTTATAGTACCAGTGTAAATTTCCTTTTGCACTGTTAGGAAGATTTTCCCATTTAGATACGTCCCATTTTTGATACTGGTAGTCTTTGGACTTTGGATTTACAACATCGACAAAAAACTGTAGCTGCGTTTCCGAACCTTCAAAGGTATAGGTTACCCAGCCAACTTCATTATTGGGATCGGTGGAAGAACTATCCGCCCAGATGGTCTGCGTTGCAGCGTCGTATCCCATTCTGGCTGCTGCTTCCTTTGTATAGTACACATCACCGCCTGAACTTAAGATTTTAAAGCCTTGGTTATAGTCCAGGTCATTCAGCGTATAATGTCCTTTCAAAGAAACCGGCTGCCCCTGGTTATTATAATAGGAAAATTTTACGGAGATATTCTGTGCACAGATGATATTGATCTGCGGAAGCCTGGTATCCCCGCCCATGGTGATAAATACATTGGCATAATCGCTGCTTGGCAAATTCGTAAAATTGGTCCAGTCTGTCAGGGTAACCTTCATATTGATGATTTCCCCATTGTATTCCCCGACATTTTTCAAGTCAACCGATAAATTCCCTTTCTTGTCATTGGTCAGGATCGCACTTCTGGTATTTCCCCAGCCCCTTGTATCCGCATACGGATAAAATCTGCTGATATAATTTACATCTGCTTCCGAATTCCTGCAGAACGTATTATCCCAATTTCCATTGAACACAATCTGTGTCTGGTCGGTTACCGTTGGGACAAACTTATAGTCGCCATCCACCACATAATCTGACGTAACTTCGTGTCCGTTTCCCATCGTTGACAGATCCGCGTATCCGGCTGCCGCCTCCGCAGGCTTTGCCGAAGCAAAGCCCGCGATGGTTGTCAGGACACAGGCAGCCAGAAAGGATCCAATCCTATGGTTCCATTTCATGATTCAAGTTTCCCTCCTTCCTTCTGCTAAGCAGTATGGTACTGGTTCCGGCCGCCGCTGCCAGCAACAGTGGGACAACCACATAGGGATTTTCCAATCCTGTTTTGGGTGCTGCCATCTGGTCGATTGCCGGGCCGTCTGGTGTATCCACAATTTCTTCTGCGCCTTCCACGGAAAAAATCCAGTTAATAAAGGTTTCTCTCTGCGCATACGCATTTTTCAATTCTGCAGGAAGAGATAATTGAAATACAAAATTGCCCGTTTCTCCCGGCTGATACGTTCCGAGGCTGATCCTGTTGTTAAGCGAAGCTGCTTCCAGATCCCCGGAATAGATCGGAGATCCATTTTGTGAAATCGTAAGCTGAAATTGCTTCAACAGATCCAGTTCTTCTTCGGTTAGCCCTCCCGGAGTTTCCGTCCGGAAGAAAAACTCTGCTTCCGTGTCTGTCGTATTGGAAATCGTAAAAGTATCCTGTACGCGATCCCCCGGCATTGCTTTGTCCAGATTCCGGAAGAAATCCTCCGGAACTGCTACCAGGTTCCGTGCCGCTCCTTCATAGGTCACCGTCATCTGCTGGTACTCCCGGCTCACTTCGGTAATGCCGTTATCCTCTTCATGGACGCAGATCTCAATTTCCTGGTCGCCCCAGGGCTGTTCTGACTGAAAATCAGGGGTAAAGTTTGCCGCCTGAATGGCTTCCGCTGTTACCGTAAGCCCCAGTGAAGTCCCGGAAGAAGCTTCCGTCCACTCCGCCGGTATGGTTACCGCTTCAAAAAAATCAACCGATGCTCCCTTTTCGAGCGGTTCTGTGTAGTAATAATACTCCCCTTTCCGGATCCACTGACCGGAGATCCCATTGATGTTTTCATCTGACAGGATATATTCGGTTTTTTCCTCTGTGTCAGATTCTGACACGGGTTTTGAATGATGCGTTATCTTTGCCCGTACATAACAAGTTTCTGCGTAATTTGTGATACGCGGGATTTTGGATACCACCTCAGATGGAAGGACAATCCTGTTTTCTGCCAGATCATATTCCGTTTCCTTTCCATTGATTTCCTGATATTCCTGAATTCCGATATTGATATCTCCGGTTGAAATATGGTTCTGCACCGAAACAGAATCCTGATAATACGCATACGTCCCACTGATTCCCAGGCACGCAGTCATGAGCACACCTGCGGCAATCATCCGTTTTTTCTTCAAGTCTGCCCACCTCCTCCATAATGCGCCCAGGCTTCTTTATAGTCCTTGTAAGGCTGCGATCCATCGGTCGTCTGTACCGATTCTTCGTATACGTCGATCCTGATGTCCGACGCTTCCGCCTGCCCTTTGGCTGTCACGCCAGAAAACAGGTTCGTCGTGCTGCTTCCCACTTCTACAACATGTTTATAATAATAATACCCGTCTTCTCCCGCTTCCCAGTTCTCTGTATCCAAATTTTCTAACGCAATCAGATCCTCACTGTAAGACAACGCTACCCTGATATAACATGGTACATTCCCCTGATTCGTGACCTTTACCTTTTTTGCCACGTGTTCTCCCGGAGAAACAGGAGTCGGCGTTGGGAATTCTTCTTCAACGGTTGTTGTATTATTTCCAACCACGAACTGGTTGTTCACATCCGCGTGGTCTGACATGTATGCCGTCGCAGACGCCGTTCCGGAAACAGCACTGATTACAGCGATCATGCCGCAGAGCAATCCTGCGGCAGCCGCCATGATTCTCTTTTTTTTCATGCTGTCTTCTACCTTTCTGTCAGATCCGGATCATCCGGATCCGATCATCACTGATCCGCCGGTTATGCCAGTCCTGCCTCGTCTTCGATGCCTTCATCCACCTCTGGTTCAGCCTCATTTCCTGTATCGGTTTCCTCACCTGCTGACGGGTCTTCTGTCGTTCCTTCCTCTGCCGGTCCAGCTTCCTCTGTTGTTCCTTCATCGGCTGATCCAGCTTCCTCTGTCATTCCTTCGTCCGACTGAACAACGACATCACCTGCCTGTCCGTCGTTCTGGTTCACATATTTCTGCCATGCATCTGCTGCCTGTTCCGGAACGCTGGTGCCGTCCCCGGTATTCAATGCCTGGATCGCGTAGAAATTGACAGGTACATCAAACTGATCCTCGTCAATCTGTCCTTCCACCACATTCGCGAAGGTTACGGACGTGAACAGCGGATCGGTTGTTTTTCCCGGCGCAAGGATCTCATTATAGCTGTAAACATATACCATGTTATTGTCAACGCGTCTGGAATACATCAGGGTCCATTTTTTTGAAACATTGTTCATCGTAAACAGTTCGGTATCTTTTGCAACGCCCCCATTCTGCCGGTTTCCATCGGCATCTGTCGTGATAACCTTCGCAATTGGAATCGAAACATCCATGTATACATACGCGTCGTTTTTTCCTACATTTTCAATCTGCGGATCTTTCGCGATTTCCTCTGTCGGTACGATATCATTCGTTTTCCCATCCGGATCCGGGGTATAGTTCGGCTCTTCTCCTTCAATGTCCACTTTTCCGACGGTAAACTGGTTGGTCAGATCCTCTTTGTCGGTAAGGTATGCTACGGTACTTCCGGCTGCCAATGCGGCACATAACGCTCCTGCAACTACGAATGCTGCGATTTTCTTTCTCTTCATAATTTTATTTCTCCTTTTTCATTTTCTTTCTTTTCCAGTTTGTAATCTTTGTTTTTTTCAGATTCCTGGACACCCGAGAAAAGCAAGATCAGAAAGAGAAGAAGTACAGCCACCCCGATCACCAGGTACCTGTATTCCTGCAGCCACATAATCCCGTAACCAAGATAGGGAATGCAAAACACAACCGTACCAATGATGTTTTCCGGAGCCGTTACCCCTGTATCTTCCTCCTGGTTGGCATCCCCTTTTGTGATAAATCCTCCTTCTGCCTCTTTGATGATGCGATGTGTCACTGTCTGGCCATTTTTCGAAAAAGCAGCAATGTCTCCCGCCGATACAGCCGTCCGGGATTGATCGGTAAGGACCACCGATCCGACCGGAATCACAGGCTCCTTATATCTATACAGGACGTCGAAAGGCTTTATCTCCCGTGTTAAAAAGATAAAATGCGCAGCGATCGCAAGCAACCCCACAGCTTTCCAGACTCTTCTCTTTTTTCTTTTCACTCTTTTCTCCTCACTTCTGTGTCATACTTTGACACGGTTTTCCATGCGGTTCGTTCAGACCCTCATACGCATCCTCTCCTTTCAAAAAGGGCAGAAAAAAACACCTTCATGTACCATATCCGGAACACAAGGTGTTTTCTCCCTTTGCTTCATTTTTCGCCAGAGATGAATTTCGAGGTGATTTCCTATCCACTTCTGGTGATTTTATCATACCACCCTTTTTTCGGTATGTCCATTTCCATTTTTGCCATTTTATTTCGATTATTTCCATTTTTGCCGTTTTATTTCCATTATTTTCATTTTCGCCGTTTTATTTCGATTATTTCCATTTTCGCCATTTTATTTCCATTATTTCCATTTTCGCCGTTTCATTTCGATTATTTTCATTTTCGACGCTTTATTTCCATTTTTTTATTATCCGCCGGTTTTGACAATTATTATGAAGTTTGCTATTATGTAAACAGATAAGAAGGATTAATTTTTTTACAGATATTGCAAAATACACTACGTAAAGAACATCACTTAGGATAATCTGTAAGAAATGAACGCTACGATCGGAGGATTCCATATTGAAATACAAAATCTTTAAAACCAAAGGGAAAATTGACCGGGATATCAGGAAACACGAATTGATCGGGATTGAATACGGCAAGGATATCTATTCCGCTACAGACGATATCATCCGCGCTGTAACGGACGATTTAAAGGAAACGGAAGAATATCAGCATGCAGACGTATCTGCCTATGCTCCAGAACCGGTAGAGGACTTTCGGCGCAGCCATCGCTATGATTACTATAGCCTTGGAATTGTTTCTCCGCCCCATGCTGCAAAAAACATTCTCATAGAGTACGGCATCATTGAAACAAATTGACCGGATGCCATTCTTGTTCGCTGCGAAGTAATGAAAATAAGTAGTAAACGATGCACTAAGAAAATACTTTAAGTATAAGGACAAGAAATAATAAAGTATGTAGCTTTTGCGAAAACTCTGCTCGTGTCACACTTTGACACGGGGGATTCTCTCTATCTTCGGAGAACATCTGATACTATGACAAGGAAATTACCAATGACAAAAACAAACGATTGGGATTCGCTTGGCTTATCCAATGATTTCTTATTTGGCAAAGTCATGAGCGACCCGGAATTATGTAAAGAACTTTTAGGACTGATTCTTCCGGAACTGCAGATTGACCGAATCGAATACCCCGAGCTGCAGAAGCCCATCCGTCCGGACGTAGACGCGCGGAGCGTCCGCCTGGATGTCTATGTAAAGGACAACAAAAATACTGTATATGACATCGAAATGCAAACGGTAAATACCGGAGAATTACCGAAAAGAAGCCGGTACTACCAGGGAATGATCGATCTGCAGCTGATTGATACAGGACAGTCCTATAAAAAACTGAACCACAGCTATGTCATCTTCATCTGCCTGGCAGACATCTTCGGGCTTGGGCTTCATAAGTACACCTTTGAAAACATCTGTCTGGAAAACACAAGCCTGAAACTGAAGGATGGCGCTGTAAAGATCTTCCTGAACACCGAAAGCAGCCGGGAGGACGTCAGCGACGGGCTTCGCTCCTTCCTTGACTATGTTGCCGGACGGAAGGCAGAAAACAGCTATGTGCAGAAACTGGAAAACGCCGTCAGAGAAGCAAAACGGAACCGTGAATGGAGGCATGAGTATATGACTTTATTGATGAGAGATTTGGAAAATTTGGAAAAAGGACGGGAAGAAGGACGGGAAGAAGGGATCTTCGGAATGGTAGCTGCCTTGAAAGAACTCGGCATTCCTGCCCAGGTGATTCTCGAGAAGCTTCAGGAAAAATTCCACCTCACCGCTGAGAATGCAAAAAAATATTTATGATCCCTATAGCAACGTCTCCAAAACTCTTCTTGGAGTCCTCTGCCCGTGTCACACTTTGACACGGGGGATTCTCTCTATCTTCGGAGAACATCTGATACTATGACAAGGAAATTACCAATGACAAAAACAAACGATTGGGATTCGCTTGGCTTATCCAATGATTTCTTATTTGGCAAAGTCATGAGCGACCCGGAATTATGTAAAGAACTTTTAGGACTGATTCTTCCGGAACTGCAGATTGACCGAATCGAATACCCCGAGCTGCAGAAGCCCATCCGTCCGGACGTAGACGCGCGGAGCGTCCGCCTGGATGTCTATGTAAAGGACAACAAAAATACTGTATATGACATCGAAATGCAAACGGTAAATACCGGAGAATTACCGAAAAGAAGCCGGTACTACCAGGGAATGATCGATCTGCAGCTGATTGATACAGGACAGTCCTATAAAAAACTGAACCACAGCTATGTCATCTTCATCTGCCTGGCAGACATCTTCGGGCTTGGGCTTCATAAGTACACCTTTGAAAACATCTGTCTGGAAAACACAAGCCTGAAACTGAAGGATGGCGCTGTAAAGATCTTCCTGAACACCGAAAGCAGCCGGGAGGACGTCAGCGACGGGCTTCGCTCCTTCCTTGACTATGTTGCCGGACGGAAGGCAGAAAACAGCTATGTGCAGAAACTGGAAAACGCCGTCAGAGAAGCAAAACGGAACCGTGAATGGAGGCATGAGTATATGACTTTATTGATGAGAGATTTGGAAAATTTGGAAAAAGGACGGGAAGAAGGCAGAAAAGAAGGGATTAAAGAAGGAAAAATTCAGCAGGCGAAAGATACGGCTTATGCCTTAAAAGATATGGGCTTATCCATCGAACAGATTGCAACAGCTGTTAAAACGAATATTGATACCGTCAGTCAATGGTTTTCCTCACATGAGAAATAGGATAGGAGTATATAACGTTATTATCGACAGATAACTGCAAAACCTTTCTTGTCATCATCTGCTCGTGTCACATTTTGACAGAGGGTGTAAAATAAAGTGTGTAAGTTTAAGAAGAGAAATTCAAAACTTACGCA
>ERZ1090879.2059-NODE-2061-length-10388-cov-30.760186_pt1 | contig 10388 bp, 1 predicted proteins | sample MGYA00478472_ERZ1090879 | MGnify/ENA primary metagenome ERZ1090879 (study PRJEB33644, sample SAMEA5815723) | chicken gut metagenome | biome: Chicken; feature: Gastrointestinal Tract; material: Caecum | place: Ireland | collected 2019-01-01 | study: A study of...
AAGGCGCATTAACGCGGACGCGCGGCGTACTTTTCCGTACGTAAGCGGTCGCGTGAATGCGCCTGACAAAGCAGGTTGCAAATCTTCCCCATCACGAAATCAAAGATTTTGTGATGGGGACCCCAAAGTTTACCCCCCACCGATCCGGAGAGCGCGATATTTAGATGAGATGCGCGAAAGCCCCCATATTCAGGACTCGCCGCGTACTTGTCGTACGTAAGAGGTCTGAATATGGGGGCTGACAAAGCAGATCGCTAAATAGCGCGCTCTCAGCGGATGCCGATGATGGGCGGCTGCTTGTGCTTGCTCACCGCGGCGGGCGCGTCATAGTTCACCGGCTCGATATCCGCGGCAGGCACGGGCACCATGACGGGTGCGGCAGGCGCGGGCTCGGGGAATATGGAGTCGATGGGCGCGACTTCGACGGGCACGGGATCGGGCGCACGATGCAGCTTGACGAGCACTGCGATGAGTATCGCCGCCGCAAGCAGTACGATCAGTGCCGCAACCGCAACGGGAATGATCCACCACATGAATGCGGGTGCGGAGCTGTTGACGAACACGAGGTTGGAGATGTAATCCGTCGTGTAAGTGATGTAGCCGTCGCTCACCTGATAGTCCTCGAGTTCGGCAAGTCCGCCCTCGGGCGTGACGTAATACACTCTGTACCCTTCGCCGACGCCCACGGGAATGAGCGCGCTGACGGTGACGGGCGAGGACAGCGAAGTCACATTGCCGTTAGCCGAGCCGAGAGTGATGTTGAGTATGCCGCTCGTGGTGAGCGTTTCGTACTCACCGGCGAGGGACTGGACGTTGCGGTCCACGATCCCCCAGTAGCTGGAAGAGGGCGACATCGCGGTGTCGGAGAGCGTGTAGTTGACCGCAACGGGCGAAGAGAAGGATATCTTCACATATGTCGTACCGTCACTGACATAGGACACTTCGTCGATCACGACCATAAGTCTTCCGGTGCTGTTGCCGCGGACGGTATAGTTGGGATCGTTGCTGGAGATGGTGTAAGTGTACACGCCGGGCGAGGTGACCGCGCGCACGATGTTGCCTCTGCCGTCGCGGTAGGTGACGGTGAAGCTGTCGGTGGGGAACCCTTCCGCGGAGAAAGTTATCTCGCAGTTTCCGTCCGCGCCGCCGGTGACGTTGTGCGTGGTGGACGCCTCGTCCACCGTGACGGTGACGGGACGCGCGCTGACTCTTATCGTGGGAATACGGTTGACGACGTTGTAGTTCGCTGCGTCGAAATCGCCGTATTCGCTGTCAAGCGTGATCACCACGGTGTACGCGCCGGCATTGAGCATTCCGGACACCGTCTCGCCGCCGAAGGTGTAGCTCACGAGTACGTTCTGCAGGAATCCTTCCACACTCTCGCCCGTAAGCGAATCGGTCGCAGAAAGATCCTCGTCCCTGTTGATGTAGTAGGCGTGTCCGCTGTAGGTGTAAGAGGACTGCCCCGTGAGCGTAACGATGACGTTCCTCTGCGTAATGACGTAAGTGCCGTTCGCGGTATAAGTACCCGCGAAGTCGTACTTGCGCGCGTCGTCCGTCGAGATCTTCCTCGTGATGGTGACGGTCCAGTTATATGTGCCGGCGTCTGCGGGCGCACCGGAGAGGACTGTGCCGTCGGAGGTGCTCCACACCACTGTCACTCTGTCAAGAGCGTCTATACCGCCGACGATGTCGTCTAAGCCGACGGTCACGGGCGCGCCGTCCGAGTCGAGTTCGTAAGGACGCGTACCGCCCGACACGGGAGAGTAACGTCCCCCGTCTATCGCAGGCAGCGAAACAGTCAGAGTGTACGAGGTCTGCGCTCCGTTCGCGTCGACGAGCACGACGTCATAGTTGTCGAGATCGTCCACGACGAGGAGATATGCGCTGCCGTCGGCGAGGTTCGCGCTGATCTCGCAATCGGTATCCGTAAGCGCGTCGCCCGTGCCGTCAAGACGGAAGCTGTACTGTCCGCGGAGCGCGGCAAGGAGCGCCGATGCCCTGTCGAAACTTGCGACGTCCGTTTCGTCGTACACCGCAAATTCGGGCACGGGAAGCGTACCGATGAAGTAATCCGCGGCAAATCCGCCGTCCGCGCTCCCGGAGGACGCCGTCACGCGGAGCGTCGCCTTGACGATGTTCACCGTGCGCGTTTCCGGAGATTCGGTGAAAGTGAAGTTGCTTGCGGTCGCGGACACCGTCGCCTTGTAAGTCCCCACAGCGACAGCCACCACGCCGTCGCCGTTGAGGATACGCGTGCCGTCCGAGGTGACGGGCACCGCCGTACCGAAGCTGCCGTTGATGCGGACATAGTCGCCGTTGGCATCCTGCACGAAGGTGCCGTCGGCATTCATGCTGTACAGCTGCTCCTCCGCGGGATCGACGGGCGTAAGCTCGCGTCCGAACGCTTTATTCCAGCTGTCAATGCCGTTGATGTAACCGTAACCTTCCGCGTCGACGATGACGCTTACGCTGTTCACGTTGTAGCTCACGCCGTATTCGAGCGCGCCGCCGTAAGTGCCCGTGATGTCCGCATTGCCTGCCGCGGATTCGAGATTCACGGAGATGCTCGCCGGGGTGATCTCACCGCCGCCGCGCACCGTAAAGCTGTTGCCTGCGTTGAAGACGTAGTTGCTGTCCTGCGAACTGCCGCCCACGCTCACCACTCTGAACACCACGTTTTTCACTCCGACGTTCGCATCGGAGAAGGTGATCTCGAAATCGCTTCCCTCGAATTCGTATCCCACAAGACCGCTGGAGAGCTCGATGTAGTAGTCGTAATCGCCGCTGTCTCCCTCGACCATATCGGGCGTACCGTACACGGGATCGCCGGTCACGGCCGTCGTGTCGTCAAACGGCTTGCTGAACGCGGTAGGATCGGTGATGAACACTTCGAATGTTATCTCCGCGGGAGAAATGCTGCCCGTCGCCCCGATAACGCCGAGAGAACGGTTTTCTTCAAACGCCAGCCCTTCGGGGACTGTTCCGTCCTGCACGTCGCTGCTGGGAATGAGGTAACGGGTGCCGTTCGAACCCTCGAACTGCGCAACTATGAGCGCGGCGGTATCGGGCAGGGACGCCAGATCGCCCGTGAGCCTGTATACGTTGAACTCTTCCGTATAATCGGGTTTGATGACATAGTTGACCGCGCCGTTCGCGTTGTTGTACAGCTCGAATCCGTAGATCGCGCCGGCATTCACACCGTCTGTGACGTCGACATCGACGTCGGTGTAGCCTGCGGCTGTGATCCTGACGCGGTAATTGCTGCTGAACTGCTCCGCCGGGACGAATCCGCTGAGGACCGCCTGCACCGCGCTCTCGTTCACGCCGCCGTACTTAGTCCCGTCATAGGTTTTGCCGGGAAGAGTGAAATCGACATTGAGCTCCGCCGCGGTGATGTTCGCCTTGAAGCTGTGCGACACCGCGCCCTCCCATGACACATGGTAGGAGCCCGCAACGTACTCGTTGTACTGTTTCTGTTCCTCGCTGAGCGCCGCGCCGCTCTCGTCAGTCGTCCTGGCGACGATTTTCACGCCGGAAACGGTCACGAGTTTGCCCGTGCCGACGTCCGCGCTGTTGAACGTCGCGGTGTAGTCGAAGTCGATACTGGTTATGTCGCGCACGGTGGTGGTGTCGCTCGTGTGTTTGATGAAGTCGCCGTCCTCGTACGCGAGGTTGGGCACGAAATTGAGAGTCGCGGCGGTGGTAGCGTCGTAAGTCTTGCTCTCGACCGTAATGCCGCCGAGATGGAGCTCGATTTCTTTGGGATCGAGCACCGCCGCCTTTTCGAGGAAGAGGTCGGACACAACGTAATGCCCGTCGCCCGTGCCCTCCTCGTACGTGACGTCAAACGAATAGTTGCCCCAATCGAAGCCGCCGGCGATGGTGATCTCGAAGTTGACGAGCACGTCGTGGTAGTAATGCCCGTTCTCGTAATTCTCAGTCTGCACGAATACGAAGGGAGTATAGCCATTCCCGTCCGCATTCCGCATTGCATAGATATAAGTCGCGTTGCCTATCGTGGCGCTCTCGCCTTCCACGATATTGCTGATGTAGGGCTGCGTTGCGAATGAAGGACCTTCCGCCGCGACTCCGCCGTCACCGTACTGCGACATCTCGAACTCGATCTCGAACGTAAGCGGACGTTGCGTAATGGAATAGGGGGTCGCCGCGTCGCCGTTGATGACGCCTTCCGCCGCGGTATATCCTTCGTCCGTGCCGTCAAGCCCTTCGCCGAGCGCGTAATTTGCGCCGTAGAGCGTGATGTTGGTGACGTCGATGCTGTATTTGCCCACGTTCTTGTTGTTGGTGGTCGCCTCGAAGGACAGGGCGACGTCCGCCGCGTCGAAGTTGGCTACGCTGTCGGCGAAGGTCTGCTCGAAGGAGAACGGGACGATGACGTTGGCGTTGCCGTCGTACACCTTGGTGAGGGTGTCCGCGTCGAAGCCGAACACTATGTCGCCGAGCGTTATCACGCGTTTGGCGATGCTGCCCGTCAGGCCCGTAACGGTAACTCTCGTACCGCCGGTTGCTTCGTCGCGCTCGACCGTGCTTCCGTCGAGGTCGAAGTAAGCCTCGAGATCCGCGCCTTCCACGGGATTGCCGTCGTCGTCAAGCGGGAACGCCACCGTCGGGAAAAGAAGGGTGAACGTCGTCACCGTGACTGCGGTGCCGGCATTTGCGGAAGCGAAGTAGCCGCTGATCAAGGTGAAGTTCCCCGCCAGGAACTCGTCGTACAAGCCCGAAGTCGCGGATGTGACGGTGACGTTGTCCTTGAACACCGTCGTAGTGCCGTCATAGACCTTGGACACCGCGAAGTGGCTCTGTGCGATGATGAGCGGATTCTGCAATATCGCGTAGATATAAGCCGTGATTATCTCGTTGGCAAGCAGCTCGTAATTCGCGCTGTCCGCACCCTCGAGTTTGATATTGGTGAAGCGCACCGCATAGTTGTCGCCGAATGCGGAAACTTCCCTGCCGTCGAACCAGTAGTTTGCATCGAACGTGACCGAAACGTCGTCGTTGTTGATGATGACCGTGTTGTCGAAGGTGATGCTCGCGTCGGGCGCGGTGCTGTCGCCGTCGTAAGTCTTGTTCGTGCCGCCGGATATGGTCACGCCGCTGCCGTCGAGGGCGATGGATCTGGGCGTAATGGATATGGTCACGGAGTCGAACACGCCCTCCGCGAAGGTGATTTTGAGGTTGCTGTCGTAAGTAGTATCACCCTGCAGGTATACGCCGTAATCGCCGACGCTGTCGTATCTGTTTCCTATTCCCGTACCGTCGGCGTTGGCGCGGTGGATGTTGCCAATCTCCGGCGCCGGATACCCTGCGGGCAGTCCGTCGAATTCAAACACGAAGCTGAGCTGATCCGCTTCGAGGTCGCCGTACACCTTGGAAGCCTGTCCCTGATCGAGCTTCGCGGAAGTGACCGTCACCTCCGCCGGTACAACGGTGAGAGAGGTAATGATATTTCCCTCGGAATCTACAAACCGGAAGTCATAATCCGCATAATTCGCTTCAGTAGTACCGTCAAAACCAGTTACACGGAACTCTATAGGATAATCGCCGACGTTATTGGAAAAAACATTCTCGTCCGTTCCGTCATAGCTTACGATCCTCACGCTGAATATAGGATTCGCAGGCAGAGCAGCTGAAGCTCCCGTGCCGTCAACGTATGTTACCGTATAATTGCGGTTCGCGCTGATAGAGTTATAGTACAAGCGCGTCACGTCCCAGAACGTACCGAACTGCGTGGTAAACCCGATCGATGAATTGTACTGTATGGTGAATGTACCGGACGCCGTTTCGAACGACACGCGTACCGTAACACTACCGGGTTCAACATCAAACAGAACATTCTCATATTCGTCGAAGTTGTGCGAAGAAACCAAGTTATATCTGTCTGCGCTTATCGAGTAATTTCCGGATCCGCTCGCGCTCTCCGTATTAATGTACAAACAACCGCTCACGCCGAACTTATTCGTGTTGTCTGACGGACGGAAACTTATTTCTACGGACATGAGCTCGTCCGGATCGCTGACACGGACAGGAGTGGGATTATCAACAGGTCTGACCGTCACCGTAACGGGAGAAACGGTGATCTGTCCGTTGCCGTCGGACGCGAGTGCCGCGGAGAAGTTCGCATTGAAATTGAGCGCGGAAGCGTTGAACTCCGTGAAGTCGTAATCCCCCGCGTTCACATAGCCGAAGCTGTTTGCCGTCGCATTGTTGCGCAGCGCGGAAGCCGTCAGCGTGACCGTCCACACGCTGCCGCCGTCCGCCACGGCGGAGGAATCCACTCCGAACACACCGGCGATCTCCTCTGCGGAGTCGAACAGTCCGAGCGTGTTGTCGAAATCGAACGCACTCTTAAGCACCGTCACCTGATACGTCGAAGGCAGCGCGTCGCCGTAAGTTATCCCGACCGTCGGCGCCGTCACCTCGAACCCGCGCGGCAGCACAGTGAGCGATTGTCCGCCCTCCCAGCTTACCGTCACCGTATAGTCCTGGGCGGTGAACTCGGCAGTGACCGTATGGCTGCCGGCAAGGGCGTATCCCGTCCCCGTGATCGAGAACGTTACTCCGTTGCCGGGCAGATCGGTAAACGCCTTGCCCGTATCCTGATCCTGTCCGACAAGCCCGGACAGGATCGCGTACTCGATATATTCGGCAAGGTTGCCGCCCGCGCCGAGGATGATATCGCCGTAGTATTTGTCGCCTTCTTTGATGGAGGCCTGCACGGTGAGGGCGACTTTGTCCACCGTATAAGTCGCGTCCGGGGTTTCCGCGGCGAGCACATAGTACCTCGATTCCGCCTCGGAATAGAGGATCGACACGCTGTAAGTGCCGGTGTGCGTCACACCTTGCTCGTCATAGAAATTCTCGGGATACACGACGCGGAAAGGCTTGTCGCCGTCGGAGATCGTCGCAATGCCGCCGTTGGTGTACGTCAGATCGGGTGTGATCGTGATCCCCTCGCCCGTATAGTCGGTCCTCAGCCCGCTGAAAGCGGCATTCACCACCCTGCGGTAGGAGAATACGAGCTGAGTCGCACCGTTCTCCAACGCGGGAAGCGCCGTGATGGACGTCCTGTCGACGGCGAGATCGATCGTCGAGCCGTCCGCGCTCACCGAAGCGTAAGCGTAACCGGCCAGCAGACCTTTCTCGGTAAATGTGCCGCTCGTGGAAGTGTACGGATGCGAATATATCGGCGTGTCGATGACTCCGCCGTTCCCGTTCATCTTTTTGATTTGATAAGGTACGTACGCGCCCGCGCCCGCGATAGACTCGTCGAGCACCGGTGCAAACCTCGCTATCTCGCCGCGCTTGAAGGTGTCGGTAAGCACGCCGTCGCTGTTGGTGAAGCCGAGCGTCGTGTAAGGATTGCCTATCGCGTCGATATATCCGGCGGCATGTGTCGCGACGATCGTATAATCGTTCGCGTCAGCCAGCACGCCGTACACGCCGAGCGCGCTGAGGTTCGCCGCTCTGTCCACGCCGATAACGTATGTAACGTAATATCCCGCGCCGCTGTCAAACGCCAGACTCACCGGTTGTGTGCCGGCACCGATGTCGCTGTAGTAAACGGATTCGAAGCCGTTCTCCTGTGAGAAATCGCGGGCGGCGTAATATCCCCTGAACACTTCGAGCCCTGCCTCGAACTCTTCCTGCGAAGCGTAATATACCGTCGCATAGTAAGCCTCGTCCCACTCTGCTCCGACGAAGGACAGCACAGCCCCCATATCCCATGCGGCGGTGTACCAGAACCTTCCCGTCCGCGTGTCGGCGTTGTAAATGCCGGTGGGGATGAGGTCATTCGTATTGAGGATGACGTGGTCCGTCGTGTCGGTCGTACCGCTCTCGGACAGATCGGGAGTGACGGGAGCTTGGGTATCGATGTACACCCTCACGCCGGCAGACCAGTTGCTCGCGTTGCTTTCCGTCTGGGCGTAGGAGGATTCGGACGCGTTCCACGCGATGTCCGCGTTGGAATACACCGTGAAGTTGGTCGTCTTCTCTACCACGGTGTCCGGCACGCCCGTATAAGTCACGGCGAGAGAAGCCGCCTGCAGCGCACCGCCGCCCGTCAGCGTGACCGTAACGGTCGCAAAGGTATCCCCCGTCATCGTATATCCGCCGTCCGCGGACGTCCATGTGCTGCCCTGCACTTCCGCGCCGGATTCGTTGGTTATCTTCGTGATCGCGCCGCTCCGGACGTAGACGTAATACATGCCGCCGTCCGCGCCGAGCACCGCGACTTTATTGCCGGAGAAGTTCTCCGTAAATGCGATCGTCGCCGTGAGCGAAGTACCTACCCACACCTCTTCGCCGGGTGCGATCGTCCCTAAAGGCGCGGCGTCGTTTGCCGCATACGCCGTGCCGCCGAGCGTGTCGTAAGTGACCGTGGCGGTATTCGTCGGCTCGACATTATCCATCTTGGCGTATATGACAATGCTCGACGACGACAAATATCCCGCATAGTTCATCGCGTACAGCGTAATGCGGTAATATCCTGCCTCGGTTGCCCCGGCAGCGTTGTTGTATTGACCATATCCGTTGATCTGTCCGCTCGCGAAATCGTAGGCGGAAATATCGCCTTTATCGTTCACGATAGCATCGTTCGTGGAATAACCGAAAGGATAATAACTCGTCAGACTGCCGTCCGAGAGCTTCGGTGACGACGCACCGAACGCGGCGGACGCGCTGTCATAACGCTCCGCGGCGAAGTACCATATCAGCGAATTCGCTCCGCTGCCCGCGCCGCTGATGCTGAGGTTGAGATTTTCCGCATTCCACACCAGCCCGTCGAACGGATTTTCCGCCGCCGTGGACAGCGTATTGTCGTTGTACACCGACACGCCGCCGAGGTCGCTTCCGCCGGTGCCGTAGATTCCGCCTACAACGATTGTAAGATCTTGTGTGTTTCCTGCTGAGTCGCGGATCTGTATCTTCACTCCTTCCGCGCCCGTGTTGTCGCGGAACTCTATCGCCAGCGTGCCCGTATCTCTTGCGGACGAAACGTTCCACGTGATCCGCCCGTTGTTCGTGCCGCCGTTATAGCTGAAATCCGCGCTGCCGCTCCCTCCGTATTGCGTCCCGATAGTATCCGACGAAGAGCCGTTGACTCTGATTCCGGCAAGCCCCGCGTAATACGTCGCGCTGCTCGCGCTTGCGGCGACGCCGTCGTTGCAATAATCCTGCACGTTCAGGGTGAGCCTCTTGGCATACCCGTCTTCGTCATACCTTACAGCCGCGTTGGTCAGGCTTATCGTGTTGCCGTTGATCGTTACGCCTCTGTCGTTCGGCGCATTGTTGACGATGGCGTTGTACAGCGCGCTGTTCGTGCTGTTGAGATAGCTGCCGGGATCCGCCGCCACAGTGGACGTGACCGTCGTGCCGCTCTCGTCTATCGTCGCCTGCGGCGCGCCCGAATCGACCGTATTGGAGTTTGTTGTTATTGTGAAAGTGAGGTTGTGATTCGCGGCTCGAATACCAGGAGTTTGGAATGTACCAGAAGTACGTGCCAATCCCAGCACCAAGTTTGAATTTCCAGAAGTAATGCTTACATTCGTCCCGAATGTACGGTTTGTTCCGGAGGTAGGTCCGCCGCCGAATGTTGTCCAGCCGGACTGATTCCAACTATCGCCACTTAGAAATGAACTTGCCGCCACAGGCGAGGAAGTAACTCCCATATAAGTGCCATTTGTTTGATCATTGTCATATGATGTATAAACCGTAGCGGAATAAGTGGCTGTAACGGTATATCCGGCACTTACGAAAGCCATTACACTATCAGGAATCTTTACATTTATGACAACTATAACTTCCGGCTCATAGAACCAGTGCTGAGCACTCGAGTTTGCACCCCAGGAGCTGTTTGTCCCTCCGTTCCAAAAGCCTAACCCTTCACCGGTGCCGCCGGTCTTATAGTAACTCACGGTTGAATTACTAAAAGTAACATCCGAAAGATTTGACGTCAAAGTAATCGAATTCCCCACACCATTTGCATGGAATCTCTCCTGCAATGTGCTAATTGTTGTATTGGAATTTGCATAAGATGTCACTTGATTCCCGTCGCCGCCTGAATGAGCCGCGTCCGCGACGTTCGCCCCAGTGTCCGCGTTGTCGCCCATGACTCCCACAGTCAGCACCAGCGCGAATATCAGCGCAAAGCACATCAGCAGCACTACGGCTTTCATGGTTCCGACCAAAAATCTTCTCTGCCCGTTACGGCTGTTACTCATAATCCCACCTCTCAAAAGCAACTTCCCTGGGTTACTTCCAAAATTTCTGTTTCTTTTCTTCCGCGCCCGCACTCTTCCGCCCTGGATTCGCTCCGCTCGGCTCTGCCTTGCTTCCGCCCTGGGTTCGCTCCGCTCGGCTCT
>ERZ1090879.2063-NODE-2065-length-10372-cov-3.815644_pt1 | contig 10372 bp, 8 predicted proteins | sample MGYA00478472_ERZ1090879 | MGnify/ENA primary metagenome ERZ1090879 (study PRJEB33644, sample SAMEA5815723) | chicken gut metagenome | biome: Chicken; feature: Gastrointestinal Tract; material: Caecum | place: Ireland | collected 2019-01-01 | study: A study of the...
TTATGAACATGGGCAACGACGTCCAGTCCGCGCTCTATTATCACCGCGCCTTTGCGGAAGAGGGGCAGCTCTCGCCTGAGGGCGCCGCCGAAATCGGGAATCTGTTCCGCCGTGCCGCCGCGCCGCGGCTGCGGCTGGTGCATGCGGAGGGCGCGCCCGAGCCGGAGCTGCTGTCGGAGGGGCTGGCGCTGTTAAAGGCGGGCGAACTTGACAAGGCGCGCGAAAAATTCGGCGAAGTCCCCGCGGAAAGTTCGGATTATCCGTCGGCGGCGGGGCTTTCCGCCATGTGTACGCTCATGACGGGCGACGAGGAGGGCGCGCAGCGCGAGTGCGAGACATTGCTGGAAAACAACGTGCAGGCGCTCACGACCTACTGCGCCGTGCTGGGCGCGCGCGGGGATAAGGACGGGGCGAAGCGCGTTGCGGAAAAACTTGCCTCCCTTTCCGTGGACGCGACGGACGATCTGTACCGCGTCGCGACCGCGCTGTGCGAGACGGGACTGGATGAGCCTGCGTACGAAAAGCTGACGCTGCTTGCGGACCGCCTTCCCTATGATGAAAACATACTTTGGTTCCGCGCCGTTGCCGCGTGGCGTACGGGCAGACAGGACGAGGCGATCGAGTCGCTGGAAACGCTCACCACCGTCTATCCGCGCAAAGCGGTCGCCGACTACTATCTGGAGCGCATGCGCAAGTGCAAGGACGGCGACGAGCAGACCTTTTCCATGACCTACTATTACCGCGTTCCCGAGGACGAGTACGAGACGATCGCAAGTTTTCTGCTGGCGGCGGCGTCCGTGGAAGAGCGTGACGCGCGGCGCATCGCGGAACTTCCGCAGCTCGACACTTTTTTCCGGATCGCCTTTGACGAGATGGAGGGGCGGGACGAAAAATTGCAGTCGCTCGCCGTGCGCGTTGCCGTGCGCGTCCGCGCCGACGCGTTTTTGCGCGAAGTTCTGCTCGACTGCAACCTGGAGGAATTTTCCAAGATCAACATTCTGCATGCGCTGACCATGCGCAACGAAGAGGAATCGTTCGGCATCGTCGTGTGCAACGTCTATAAGGAATTTTTCACGCACAAGATCGAGATCGGGCAGAAGAAGGCGGACGCGTTCATGAAGGCGTTTGCGGACGTATATTCCAAGTTTGCGCTGCTTTCCGAGGAAAACGAGGGCAAGATCTGCGCGGCGGCGGAGGACGTGTATGCCACGCTGGAAGAGGCGGGCGCGCTCGATTACTGCGACGAGCGTGCGGCGCTCGCCGCGGCGATCTACCGTGAATCGCGCCTGAAGGGCGGGGAACGCTCGCTTGCCGAGATCGTCGGTCTCTTCGATGCAAACAAGTATACGACGCAGCAGATTCTGGATTTCATGATGTGAGGGCGATATGAAAAAACTCATCGATTTCGACGGTCTGTTCGACGAGAAACTCGCTGAATATATCCGCGACAATCCGACAAAGTATACGGAAAAGCAGTGGGAAAACGTCATTCCCAAGCTGTACCGGCAGTTCGGCGATACCTATATCGCCAAAGCGGGCGCGACGCCCAGACAGTACTACTCTTCCATGACGGATGAAGAGCTGTGCGATGCGCTTGCGCGGCACGTTTCGGAAGGGGTGCCCGTCTCCGATTTTCTGTGCCGCGAGATCGAGCGCCGCGGCTGCACGGATGCGCTCGTGCGCCTGCTGTCCCTGCGGGAGGAGGAGATCCTGACGCTTGCCGTCAATCTTGCGGGGAGCAGCGAAAAGGCGTATCCTGCCTATTTCGATCTTCTGATTTCCGAAGTGAGCGCAGACATCAAGGAAGCGGTCTGCGAACAGCTCAAGGGAGGGGCGGACGCCGCCAAGGAGCGGGCGATCGCCTGTTACGAGGCTGGGCAGGAGCGGGAGATCATGCTGGAGATCCTCTCGCGCTGCAAGCAGCGTGACGACAGGGTGTTCGATATCCTGATGAACGCTTTCCGCACCGGGGACGAAGTCCCCATGCACGCAAGCTATCTTGCCGCTTACGGCGATGAGCGCGCCCTGCCCGTTCTGCTCGACTATATCGACCGCGACGACATCAATTTTCTGGAGTTCCGCGAACTCAAATATGCGATCGAGGCGCTGGGCGGCGAATACGCCAAGCCGCGCGATTTTACCAACGATCCGTACTATCAGGAGATCCTCGAACAGTCTCAGCTTCCGCTTGAACCCGCTTCGGGCAAGACGGATGCCTGACGGTGAAGACAGACATATTGAGTCGCAGCGGGGCGCGCGTAAGTGCGTTGCCGGGTGGAAGGAGGGGTACATATGATCCTGAATACGGGCGCGCGGACGGACACTGTACAGTATTTTTCGGAGTGGCTGTTCAGACGGTTTCGGGAGGGCTACGTCTATACACGCAATCCGCTCTTTCCGCACAAAGTCACGCGCTATGAGCTTTCTCCCGACAGGATCGACTGCGTTCTGTTCTGCTCCAAAAACTATGCGCCTGTTCTGTCGCGCCTTCATGAGATCACGGACCGATACCGCACGTATTTTCATTTTACGATCACCGCATACGGCAGAGAGATCGAGCCGGGCGTTCCGTCGATCGACGACAGCGTCGGAACACTGAAGATGCTTTCTGCGCTGGTCGGCAGACAGAGGGTGGCATGGCGTTACGATCCCGTTCTGCTCACGCGGGAATATACGATCGAGCGCCATCTCGATACGTTTGCGTATCTGGCGGAGCAGCTTGCGCCGCACATCGACCGCTGTATTTTCAGTTTCGTCGAAATGTATAAAAAGCTGCAAGCCAATATGCCCGAACTCATCCCGCTGACGGAACGCGATAAAGAGCGTCTCGCCGAAGGACTTGGAAAAATTGCGGCGAAGTACGGCATTTACCTGCAGACCTGCGGCACCAACGGGGATTGGTCGCGCTACGGGATTCATCCGTCCGGATGCGCCACGCTGGAGATCCTTGGCAGGGCAAACGGGTGTGAATTCAAAGATCTGAAGCACAGGGGTCTGCGTGAAGGCTGCCATTGCATCGAAAGCCGAGACATTGGCGCATACGATACCTGTCTCAATGGCTGTAAATACTGTTATGCAAACAAGAGTCCGCAGAAGGCGCAGGTAAATTACCTCCTGCATGATCCCGATTCACCGCTCTTGCTGGGGCATCTTGAAGAAGGCGATACGTTGTTGCAGGGCGACCAGAAAAGCTTTTTGAAGAGTGTATCCCGTCAAAGTTCGCTCTTTGACGGAGACGCAGAGTAGACCGCCGACAGAGTTGGATTCCGCAGCGGAACATAAATGAAAACGCCGCGCCGTTCTTCAAGAACGGCGCGGCGCGTCTTATGCCGCCGATCGGATTCGAACCGATACGGATCACTCCACAGGATTCTAAGTCCTGCGTGTCTGCCAATTTCACCACGGCGGCGGATAATGCCATTATTATACGCCGATTATGGGAAAAAGGCAAGCAAAGTTATGCCTTATGCAGGGCGGGATGTGCGGCGGGCTGCTGTTCCGCTTCGGGAAGGGCGGCACGGCGGTCCTTGCCCCAGAAGAAGAGTCCGACCATTCCGGGGCCGACGTGCGATCCCGTGCAGATGTCGTGATACTCCACAATAATATTGTTCACGCCCTTCGCGCGCAGCAGATTTGCAAGGAATTCAGCGTCTTCGGGACAGTCGCCGTGCGTGATGGCGACCAGACTGCTTTCGGGGCGGATGGCGCGTTTGAAAAAGGTGTCGGCGATCGCTTCCAGCGCCTTTCTCCTGCCGCGTGCCTTGCCGCAGGCAACGATCTTTGCGTTTGTGCTCTCGTCGGCGCGGAGAAGGGGCTTGATATTCAGAAGCGTTCCCGCGATTGCAACCGTGCGTGAAATGCGTCCGCTGCGGCGCAGGTATTTGAGATCGTCCACCGTAAAGTAGCTGTTCATCTTATAGGTATTTTCTTTCACCCATTCTGCGCACGCCTGCGCGCTCTCGCCGAGGTCCCGCAGGTCTGCCGCTTTGATGGCGATGAGCCCTTCGCCGAGGGAGGCGTTTGCGCTGTCGAGTGCGAAGACTTTGCGCTCGGGGAATTCCTTCATGAGGCGTCCGGCGGCCTCCTGCGCCTGCGCAAAGGTGCCGCTGACCCCGGAAGAGATGGTGAACAGCAGGACGTCGCGCCCTTCTTCCAAAGCGGGACGGAGCGCCTCTTCGAAGACCTCCGCGCTCAGCAGGGAAGTCTTTGCTTCGGCGCCTGCGCGCATGGCGTCATAGAATTGTTTTGCGGTCTCTTCAAACGGCATGTCTTCCGTAAAGCAGGGGTGTTCCACGCCGTCGATCATATACTGAAAAGAAATGACGTGTATCTCACGCGCGATGCGGATGTCGTTGGGGATATTTGCACCCGAATCGACGAAAATTGCAAATTTCTTCATTTTGATCTCCTTGGACGGAAAGCGCCGTCTGTTAACAGCATATCACGCGGAAATGGAAAATACACCCTATTTCCGTCCATATGCGCTCTCCATTCGTTCACTTTGTGTCTATTGTCGCGATTATGAACTCCACGGCGCGCAATTTTCACTCTACTCACGGTAGAGTGGGGTATTTTTCGGCAAAATTCTGCGTTTTCCGCATGGGACAACGGGTGCGCGGCATATGGTAGCGTGAGGTGACTGTATGCTGGAAATGCTTTGCTCGCTCCTGTGCCGTCTGTTCTTTTTTACGGGCGCCGTGCGGGACGAAAGTTCTTACCCCAAGCCGCTCTCCAAGGAGGACGAGGAAAAATATCTTGCGCTTGCGCGTCAGGGGGACAAAAATGCGCGCGATCAGCTTGTGCGTCATAACATGCGCCTCGTTGCGCACGTCGTCAAAAAATATACGGGGGCGGCGGAGACGGACGACATGATCTCCGTGGGGAGCATCGGGCTCATCAAGGCGATCAACACCTATGAACCGTCGCGCGGGACGCGCCTTGCAACTTATACGGCGCGCTGTATCGAAAACGAGATCCTCATGTTCATCCGTGCGGGAAAAAAGCACAAGTGCAACGTGTCGCTCTCCGATCCCGTCGGAACGGATAAGGACGGCAACGAACTTACTCTCATGGATCTGTTGTTCGAAAAAGAAGACAAGGTGTTCGGCGGCGTCGAACAATCCCTCATGCAGGCAAAGTTCCTTGCCGCCGTCAAAAAGCTGCTGAACGAACGGGAAACGACGGTGATCTGCCTTCGGTATGCGCTCACGGGGGGAGCGCCCATGCCGCAGCGGGAAGTGGCGCGTCGGCTGAAAATTTCGCGCTCTTATGTATCGCGCATCGAAAAGCGCGCGCTGGAAAAACTGCGCGACGGACTGAACCGGGAAGATTTTTTTGCGGAGTAGTTCCGCAATTACGGGGACGGCGCGGGGGGGGAAGTTTTCCGCGCCGCCCTGTTTTCAGCCGATTTGCGCGCATTGATTGACTTTTTCCGCATGATTTTGTATAATAACCGAAAAATCCGCGTGCGTATGCACCGTCTGCACTGCCGGAAGGGCGGCGCAGGGCAGGACTGCGCCGCGGCGGTACACGAGGTATTTCTATGCGGATCGATGAAATTCTCGCGCAGAAGCGGACGCTCTCCTTCGAGGTGTTTCCGCCCAAAAAGGGCATGGAGGAGCGGGACAAGCTGTTTTCCGTCATTGACGAGCTCAGAGAGCTGTCCCCCGATTTTATCAGCGTTACCTACGGGGCGGGCGGTTCCAATTCCAAAAATTCGGTGGAGATCGCCGACTATCTTCAGAACCGGGCGCAGATCACCGCGCTCGCGCACATTACGGGCGGACCTTCTTCGCCCGAGGACGTGACCGCCGTCGCGTCTGCTCTGCGCGACAGGGGCGTGGAGAATGTGCTCTGTCTGCGCGGGGACAGACCTGTCGGCTACGAAGCGGATTACTGCCGTTGGTTTCCGCATGCGACCGATCTTGCCGCCTATCTTGCGCCGTACGGTTTTTCGCTGGGCGCGGCGTGCTATCCCGAAGGGCATCCCGAGTGCGAATCGCTCTATGCCGACCTCGTCAACATGAAAAAGAAGGAGGAAGCCGGGGCGCGCTTCTTTATCACGCAGCTTTTTTACGACAATTCCTATTACTATCGGCTTGTGGGCGAAGCGCGCAGGATCGGCGTGACGTCGCCCATCATTCCGGGGATCATGCCGCTCGTCAACCCCAAAAATATCCGGCGGATCAAGGAAATGTGCGGCAGCGCCATTCCGCTCGAGTTCCGCAACATGATCGAGATCTATTCCTCCCGCCCCGCCGTGATGGAGGAGATCGGCTATAACTATGCGGTCTATCAGATCATCGATCTGATCGCCAAGGGGGCGCCGGGCATCCATCTGTACGTCATGAACAACGCCGCCACGGCGCGGGCGATCTGTTCCCGCATCGGGAGAGTGCTGCATGAACTCTTCTGATCTTCGCCGCACTGCCTGCGCCTATCTCGGCTGCCGCGGCGAAGCGCCTGCGGAGATGCTCGCCCTCGTGGACGGATGCCTTGCCGAGGCGCGCTCGCTTTCGCATTTCCGCGCGGTCGCACGGGAATACCGTACGCCGCTTCCATTTTTGGAGAAAGAGCCGTACCGTTCCTTTCTGGCGGGGTGTTCGGGCTATGCGCTCGTCGCAATGACGCTGGGTGCGGAAGCGGAACTGCGGGTACGCGCGCTGACGGCGGTCGATCCCGCCCGCGCCGTGGTGCTGGACGCCTGCGCGAGCGCACTCGTTGAATACGAAGGGGACTGCTGGGAGGAGCGCTTCGGCGCGGACAGAACGTACCGCTTCTGTCCCGGATACGGGGGGAGCGATGTTGCGGACAACGCGTTCATCTTCCGCGAGCTGCGCCCCGATCGCATCGGGATGCAGCTTCTGCCGTCGGGCATGATCGCGCCGCAGAAGTCAATGGCGGGAATTGTCGGATTGGGAAAGCGCGCGCGGAAATCGTGCGCGGAATGTATGGCGGCGGCCGGCTGCCTGTTTCGGAAGGAGGGACGCACATGTTACGGCTCGGAAAAAAGCTGACGGTCTTTGACGGCGGCATGGGGAGCGAATTGGAGCGCGCCGGATTGGGTGCGTATGATCCCGTGGAACTCAATCTCACGCATGCCGAAGCGGTGCGCGCCGTGCATCGCGCCTATGCGGAAGCGGGGGCGGACGTGATCACCGCCAATACGTTCGGGCTCAACCGCATCAAATACAGGGGAGAATATTCTCTGAAGGAGCTTGCCTGCGCCGCCGTGAAAAATGCGCGCGCCGCGGGGAAAGAGGTGCTCTTCGACGTCGGACCCACGGGCGCGCTGCTTGCGCCGGTCGGGACGCTCACCTTTGACGAAGCGTATGAGGCGTATGCGGAAATCGCGCGCCTGACCTCGGACATGGTGGGGGGATATCTTGTCGAGACCTTCTCCGATCTCTATGAACTCAAGGCGTGCGTGCTGGCGCTGAAGGAGCATTCGGACAAGCCCGTGTTCGCCACGGTGACCTTTGATCGGTCGGGGCGGACGCTGACCGGCTCCACGCCCGAGATCGTCGCGCTGCTGCTCGAAGGTCTGGGCGCGGATGCGATCGGCGTCAACTGTTCGCTCGGTCCCGAAGAACTGTTTCCCGTTGCGGAACGGCTGCTTGCGGCGACCGACTTGCCCGTCATCGTGCAGCCCAACCGCGGACTGCCTGTCTGGAAGGACGGCAGAACGGTCTATGAACTTCCCGACGAGACATTTGCGCTCTGGGCGGAAAAGTACGCGCAGATCGGCGTTGCGGCAATCGGCGGATGCTGTGGCACGACGCCCGAGACCATCCGCCGCATTGCGCATCTCAAAGGCCGCGCCGTGCCCGCGCGCAGCGTACGGCAGGAGACGGCGGTCTGCTCGGCGACGCGTCTCGTCCGCTTTGACGGCGTGCGCGTCTGCGGCGAACGCATGAATCCTACGGGAAAGCCCAGGCTTCGCGACGCGCTCCGCACCGGGGACGACGATTATCTTGTGGCGGAAGCGCTCCGCCAGGAGGAAGCGGGCGCGGACTTGCTCGATCTCAACGTCGGCGTACCGGGACTTGACGAGCCTGCCGTCATGCGCCGCGCCGTCTGTGCCGTGCAGGAGAGCTGCGCGCTTCCCCTGCAGATCGATTCCTCCGATGTGGCGGCTTTGGAAGCGGGGGCGCGCTATTACAACGGCGTGCCGCTCCTCAACAGCGTGAACGGTGAGGAAGCGGTCATGGCGCGCGTGTTTCCGATCGCAAAGAAGTACGGCGCGGTCGTACTTGGGCTGACCATGGATGAAAACGGCGTGCCGCGCACGGCAAAGCAGCGCGCCGACATCGCCGCCCGCATATTGAAGCGGGCAGAAGAATACGGTATCCCCCGCCGCAGGGTGATGATCGATACGCTCGTGCTGACGGCGTCTGCCGAACAGTCCCTCGTTGCCGAGACGCTGAAGGGGCTTTCCCTCGTGCGGGAACGGGGCGTGCGGACGGCGCTGGGGGTTTCCAACGTCTCGTTCGGGCTCCCCGCGCGCCCGCTTCTCAACCGCACCTTCCTCGGGATGGCGCTCGGGTGCGGGCTGTGTATGCCCATTCTCAACCCCTTGGACGGCGAAATGATGGGGACGGTGCGCGCATTCCGCGTCCTTTCCGGCGAAGACCGGGGCGCTGAAACCTATATCGGGACCTATCGGGATGTGCAGCTCCATGCGCCGCCTCCCGTCGGAGCGGCGCCGTCCGCCGCGGAAAAACTGCCCGCCGAAGATCTCTATGACTGCGTTCTGCGCGGTCTTACCGGGAGCGCGGCGGAGCTGGCGCAAAGAGAGCTTTCCGCGCTTGCGCCGCTTGCACTCGTGGAACAGACGCTCATTCCTGCGCTCAACGAGGTAGGGAAAAAATATGCCGAAGGAACGCTCTTTCTGCCGCAGCTCATCGCGTCTGCCGAAGCCGCCAAAGCGGCGTTCGTTGTGGTCGGGGAGCGGCTCGGCCCCGGAAAGAACGTGCGCGGAAAGATCGTAATGGCGACGGTCAGGGGCGACGTGCATGACATCGGGAAAAACATCGTAAAAGTGGTCGCGCAGTCGCACGGATATGAAGTGATCGATCTCGGCAAGGACGTCCCGAAGGAGCGCGTCGTCGAGGCGGCGCTGCGGGAAAAGCCCTTCGTCGTCGGGCTGTCCGCGCTCATGACGACCACAGTGAGGAGCATGGAAGAGACGATCGCCGCCCTGCGTGCCGCCGGATGTGAGGCGAAGATTTTTGTCGGCGGCGCGGTACTGAACGCACAGATCGCCGAGCAGATCGGCGCGGACGGCTATACGGAGGATGCGCCTTCCTTCGTCGCCGCGCTCGATCGGCTCCTTGCCGGACACGCTGACCGTTAAACGAAAAAACCACCGGGGATGCCGGTGGTTTTTTTATGATTCTGTTTCTTCGATGATCGTTTGCAGACTGTGCAGGAACGCTTTCGCGGGTTCGGAGAACGCGGAACATTTTTTCCAGGCAAAGATGAGATCTGCCCGTATGCGCGGTTCGAAAGGGCGGAATACGACGCCCGTTCCCCGCGTATTGACCAGTCCGTCGATCGTCACGGCGCAGCCGAGTCCCTCCTGTACCATTAGGACGGCGTTTATTTGCCCGCTTCGGTCAACTCCAGTCTGCGCCCGCCGCGTTCGAACAGTTTTTTGCCGAGTTCGTCTTCAAGCTCCATCAGCTGCTTGGAGAGCGTCGGCTGTGTGATATGCAGCGTTTCTGCCGCAGCCGTGATATTGCGTTCCCGCGCCACCGCAAGGAAATACCGCAGCACCCGAAGTTCCATTGGCGTCTCCGTCTATCGGTCAGCGCACCGTTACGGTCTCGCCGTCCATGCGGATCTCGGCGGTCCAGAAGGAAGCAAGACCCTTTTCCAGCGCTTCATAGTCGGCGCAGGCGATCGTCTCCACGGCGGAATGCATGGCGAGCTGCGGCAGACCGATGTCCACGGTGAGGATGCACGCCTGTCCGAGGCTGATCGCGCCGAGCGTCGAGCCGCTGCGTGCGTCGGAACGGTTGTAGAAGACCTGCAAAGGCGCATCTGCGCGGGCAAATACCCGTTTGATGACGGCGGAAGAGAGGGCGTCCGTCGTGTATGCGCCGCCGGCGTGCCCCTTGATCGCAACGCCTTTCCCCAGGATGGCGCGGTCCTGCGGATCGTACTTTTCGGCGTGGTTGGGGTGGAACCCCTGGGCGTTGTCGAGCGAAATGCAGAACGATCTCGCATAGGCGCAGAGCTGTTCTTCTTCCGTCAGATTTTGCCGAAGCGCGATGCGCGCAAGCACTGCCCGCAGGAAGTCGCCCGCGGCGCCCTGCCGCGTATGACTGCCCACTTCTTCGCTGTCGAGGCATGCCGCCACGCATACGCC
>ERZ1090879.2065-NODE-2067-length-10366-cov-10.726700_pt1 | contig 10366 bp, 22 predicted proteins | sample MGYA00478472_ERZ1090879 | MGnify/ENA primary metagenome ERZ1090879 (study PRJEB33644, sample SAMEA5815723) | chicken gut metagenome | biome: Chicken; feature: Gastrointestinal Tract; material: Caecum | place: Ireland | collected 2019-01-01 | study: A study of...
GCTCCTGTCGTTCGGTCGTTGCAGGAATAGCAAGGACAATCTATGTATGACATTACTCAATCCCGCCTTTCTCTTTAACAAACACTTTATTCCCTATCGCAGATACCGGGAATGTGAAATATTTTTCTCTTTCAAAATATCCTTCTTCGTCTCCCGTCTCCGGATCAAACCATTGTTCAAGCCAGTATGCTCTTACTGATAGTTTCATATATCGTGTATTGCTGTTCTTCCTAAGTGAAATTACTCTGGCAGGGAGATATTCCGTATTTTGGTATCTATCTAAATCAAGTTTGCTCATTGGAAGAGAAGAAATTTTTGCATACACAATATCTCCAATACTGACTGGAAATTCTATTGTACAAGCTGGCATTACTCAATCCCGCCTTTCTCAACAATCTTGATCACTCGATCTTTTTTAATATATCTTCCAGCCGTCATCGGATTGTATGATACCACTTCTATTTGTCCCTTTAATTCTTCAATTACCTTTTCTTTGTCAAAGGATGCCGGAATTTCCTCTATTTTTGCATATATTGCCTCCTCTGGAAGACCTGCTTGAATCACCATTTTTACAGCTTCAATAGTCGCTTTCCTGCTGATTAAATCATCACTCATCTTTCTCTCCTCCATTCTCCCATTCTATTTCTCACTTCATGTGCGAATTGACCAAGACAATGAATTAATGTCATCACTTCTTCCAAATCGTCAAAATCAATTCTCATAATCTCACAACCTGGTTTATGATCTGAAGTGTCTTCATATTTTGCGGGAATAAGAATCCTATACCTTAAATCTACCCCGTTATGTACAAATTGGATCACCTGCACATCTCTATCACTTCCGTTTGACCTCATCCTGTTCACCTGCCCTCCTGTTCCATTTCTTTATTGCTTTTTCCCTTGTAGTGTATGACTTTGTTACTACATCACATTTTTTACACCGTACCCAGAACATATCAGGCGTTTCTGGTTCTATTCTTCCAGACACATAGCAAAAGGCTTCTCCACCACAAAATGGACACGGCTTTAATTTAATCTCGCTCATTCTCCCTCACTCCTTTCGAGCCTTTTCGAGTTCTTTTCGAGTTTCGAGTGGCTCCGGGCGGTATGGATCAGAAAGTGGTTTCCAAGCAATTACTTTAAAATTATCCAGATTGAAAGTTACCCACTCTCCATTGTATGTGTTATCAACATATGTAAAATATTTTTCTTCATCTCGATCATACACTGTCACCTGTACAATGTCTGATATTTTGTACCATTCTGTGTCTATAACTGCTAATGTAACAGGATCATATACATCATTAAATTCTTCAATCTCTTCCGGCAGCCTTTCTTCTACCGGGATCCAGCTGTCATTCATGTGCCTGCGGATAATGTCTTTCGCTATATTCAATCCATAGCAGAGATCAGTTACTTTTACGTCAATATATGGATTCGTTCCATACCTTTCTATTGTTTCATCTATCTCTTCCAGAATCTTCTCTAAGTTTTGCATATCATCCCTCCAATCTAAAGTCCTTGCCTTTCCCTTGTGGCTGCGAACGTCTCCTTCTCAATTCTGCCTTCAACTGTGTGGTTGAATATTCTTCAAGCCCATTTGTTCCAATATGGCCGGCCTCTTTGTCCATGTGTCCGAAGCGTTGTTCTAAAATTGCCTTCATGCACCGCCTTTCTATGTCTTTGTAGCTTCTGATTTCTGACAGGTCCGCACCGCAGAAAATAGCCGTCGTTGCTTTTTCGATTGCATTGACTTTTTCGAATATTGTTGAAAAATTATTTTCAACAACCAGAACAATTCTCGCAGCCGTTTGTTTATTTACCACATGATACAATTTATCTTTGTATTCTTCGTAAATCGCATATTGCCGCATAATATCACTTGCGCCTATGTCCATGCCGCCGTCTAAAATTTTAGACAGTGCATACTCTCGAAGCTTTTTCGTTAATTCTTCATTGCAACTCATATCATTTTCTCCTTAACTTTTCTTAACGGATTCAGTTTTAATCTCAGTTTCTTCCTTCCCGCAATAAACACAATCTTCATCGCACACAAACTTCTGTGTCAACGGTACATCACACGGACACATGATCAGGTCTCTTATCGGTTTCCCTTCCAGTTCACAGATCCTGCCTTTCATCTTTTTCCCGTTTAGCATTTACATACCTCCTCATGCAGGTGTTTCTTCAGGACTTCTACCGCGCTTTCTTCGCCTTCCATTTCCAACAGCTTTATAATGTTCGGCAGAATCCGAAGATTGTGCCTTTCATCAAAACTCTCCTGATTCTCCTTCACGTCCTCGACTGAAACATCGATATGGTATTTGGTTTTCAATTCTTTTGCCATATCTTCAAATGTCACGTAATGTTCTCCGTATCTGTCAAACTCAAACAGCATCTCTGTCTTTTCTGTATACGCTTTCTGCACCCGCTTGAGTCGTTTCTCTCCGAATCCGAACTGTTCTATCAGTACCTGGAAGATTACCGTCTTCATGTTCTGGAACAGCATGGTGCACATCTTTTCAAAGGCTTGCTGGAATGTTTTGTCATCCACTGCCAGATTTACACCAAGGATTCCTCTTGCCTTTATGTCATTCTCTAAACCGGAAATTCCTCTTTCTCTTGCTATCTTAAGCGCATATGCCATGCCATCCATCCTTGCCTGTGCCTGTGCGTCTATTTTCCCCATTTGTGTACTCCTTCCAATTTGCGTTTTTTTGCAAAATGCTATATAAAATCTTCAATTTTCATCTGACCGGGTATATTTTCATCTTCCATATACCATGCAAAAACTTCTTGGGCGTTACTCCACTCACAATTAAGCCCACGCTTTCCCCTTTCTTTTATCATTTTTTTCAAATGCATTCATGTACATCTTTTTATATTTGGGGAAATCGCTAAATTCCTTATATCGTTTTTTCCTGGCCATTGGGCATCCGATGCATCCAACTCGGTCATAACCCATTTTATATAAATCGCATGTTTTTATATTTTCTGAATGAATAAAATCCCATATATCTTTGTGTGTCCAATCAATAATTGGATTTACTACCATTTTATTTTTTTGCATACAATGCTCGTTCATCCTTCTTCTTGAATCGTTGTCATTCATTAGCATTATCTTTGAAAACCCATCTGAATCTTTTAGACTTTTCCCTATTTTTTCAAACTCTTTTCGTTTTTTTCTTTTTGAACTTTCTTCCCACCTAACTCCTGTTGCTATGTAACGATTCTTGCATCCTGTTTCTTTTAGCACTGCACAACAATATCTAACAATTCTAGTTGGAGGCATTAATTTCTGCGGAATTAATTTCCACATACTTGTTCTTTCGCCTTTATATTTTGGCATTTCAATTTCGCAATTTATCCCATTTAATTCTAGGTTTCTAAACACTTCTCTTATATGCCAAACTGTCTGCGGGGCATCGGCTGTAGTGTGGCTGTTGTGAACTTCAAATGGAATTTCTGATCTTTTGAAAAGTTCCAGCATTACATCAGAATCTTTTCCCCCGCTGTATGTGCATATAAGCGGTTTTTTATAATAATGCAAGCTCATTTCGCTTGCCATCTGGATTCTTTCTATGGACTTTTTTTCTAAATCCATATCCTCCTCCTTTCCGCCCGCTGCCAAAAGGCAGCAGGCTCATGGTTTATACATTGGATTGTTCCTTATGCGCATCGGTTACTTGTGGTATATGAAACTGGTGCGTTCAAAGCGGCCATCTCGGATTCCTGCCGATTGAGAATCACTTGAAAACAACTATATTTAGTATGGGTTTACTGTTGCTGGCAGTCTCCCGATCAGGCCGGCTCTTTGCCTTAACCAATGACTGTGATCCGGGATGAAAACTCTGGATCCAGATTCTTTTTGATGTATTCTTTGATTGATTCTACAGCCTCGTACTTCCAAAGACCTCCATCTGCCTCGATCAGCTTAAAGATCGGCGCCTTGTCGGCGTCCTCGTTGATCCGGAAGACAAACTTGCTTTCCGGCTGTTCTACTTCCATGAACGTCCGATATGGTCTCAACACGACAGGGTTCGGTACTTCTGCATCCTCTCTCCCTGCAATACCATGGCTGATCGTTACCTTCTGGTTTGTTCCGTTATCTCCGTAATTCGCAACAGTTTCGTTTACCACATTTCCTGCCACGGTGGTGATATATCCAACCTCTTCCGTCTGTTCAAAACAGGTCTGCATATTGATGATGAACCGCTCCTGGCCATAGTAATGATCGAATTGGAACCCTACATCTTCTGCCCTGGCAAACATCAATGTTTCCCTTTCTCTTTCTTTGGTTAATCCGGAAACAAGGCTCACAAATCCCGGTCCTTCCACATGGACGATCATGGATTCTCGAAGTTCTTCGGATTTGCCGTTAATGTACTCCACTAATGATTTCAGGCTCCTGACCTGGATCGCTCCCGCCAGGTCTTCTTTCGCATATCGCTGCATACCCTTGTCGCAGTATGTCTTTCCTCCGATCTCTACAACATGCGGTTCTCTGGCATCGTTCGCCATTTCAGTCAAATACTCCAATGCATTTCTTAAATCGTATCCCATGATATGTACCTCCTACATCTTTCTCGCTCTCAGATCGACTACTTTATCGTTTGCTTCGTAAATTTCCCCGGTCTCCGGGTCAAACGTCTGCTCCGGTCTTTCTTCCGTCTCAACCTCATCAAATGACATCTGCCCAGGTATCTGATTGACAGTCTCCATCATATCAACAACCCCGGTCTTTAAATCCTTCCCGATAGAAAAACCGGTCCGGATGCCTGCGTCTGGTGCAAGGACGGATTTTGTCTCAATGTAACAATCCGTATAATCCCTGTCATGGTTTGCCTTGATCTTAATCGTTACTGTAATCTTCCTCTCTTTGATCGGATCTGTATTCGGATCCTGGATATTCCTTGCAACTCTCTCAAGTTCTTTATTGAGCTTCGCAGACAACTTTCCTTCTGCGAAAGATTCTAAATCCACATGTCTCATTCTTCTTCCTCCTGTTTTACTAAGTGATAAACTGCAACACTTCTCTTTGTCAGGCTATCTTTCCGCTTTCCGACAACCGATATTTTTCCTTCCTGCATCAGTTCCGTGAGTCTTGGCTGCACCTGCTGCCGTGAAGGAGACAACACTAATCCGTGTCGGTATAATATCGCTCCAATCTCTCTGGCCGTCATATCGCCGTAGGATAGCTCTTTTAGTATCATGCTATACATTCCTTGCCTGTCCGTCTTTTCGTTCGATTCACGGCGGGTCTGGCGAGTTATGCGGCTACTCCTGTATGCGGTAGGACAGCCGAACATGCTCATCTGCTCCATGTATCATCCTCCTAACTGCTTTTGCATGAGCTGTCTTTCCAGCTCATCAAAGTCGTAATTTCTCTGCGTAAAGTTGTGCAGTTTATCAGGCTCATTCTTCTTCCCGCCTTCTCTCCGTTCCCAGTTCCGTACTGCTGCCTTCCAGTCCTTCATCTTGTTTTTGCCGACCATCCAGCCTTTTGACTGGTAAAAGTCCAGGAATCTCTGTGCGTCCACATCATTCCCTCTCTCCTGGCAATAACTGGAGACTTGCTCGTATGAGGGCGGCACAAACCGTGCCCTACTACACTTCTTTTCATTCTTTACATTCTTTTCATTCTTGTTTGTGTGTTTCTGTGACGTTTCAGTGTCGTCTTGCTGTCGTTTTACTGTCGTTTTTTCGGTTTCAGAATCCTGGAAAACGCTGTAATTTACGATATTTATCACCGTCTTTTTACTGTCGCTTTTTACGTTCACCATTCCATCATCTTCGAGCATTTTCAAAAACCGTCTTACCTTGGTGTTGCTCCATCCCCACCGGTCACAAAGTTTCCGGATGGATGTGATCGTCTGCCCTCGATCGATCTCCTGGAGTGTCCCATCGATCAATGCCTTTTTCGGCGTATGATTCACAAGGAGCAACAGATCGATCCATGCCTGTCCTTTTGAAAATGGTTTGTCCTGCCACAGCCAGTGGTCTGCCAGGCTCCTGTAAACCTTAAGCCATCCAGACAATCAATCACCTTCTTCTATCATTACTTCTATCCTTGGATGTTTCTTGTCAACATGAAAGAAATCGTGAAAACCTTTGATATATTTCTGACTGTCATTCGGAAAGACCTGTTTTGCGACCAGGGCATCCAGGATGAACTTTGCGATGTTGTCGATATCCGGTTTCTTCGTCGGATACAGCTGGCCGTCCAACATCTCCTGTTTCTTTTTCTTGCTGTAACTCTTTGGCACCTCATAAAATGCGATGATATCCACCGCCAGAGGCTGCCCATCATTAAATAACACATGCCCTGCGTCCTGCAGATAGCAGGCCTTGATCAGGTTTTCATATAAGACTGTCCCTTCCGGCGTATAGGAAAAACTCTTCCCTCCGCCTCTCCGGACAGTCCGTGCCCGGGCTTTGCCTTTCGGCTGCCCTGGCACTGTAAATCTAACGGATCCCATCCTATCACCTGCCTTCGATTTAAAAGAACTTACCATCATTTTCAGGCTGTGGTTCTGCCTGTGGGACTGGCTCTTTTTCTGCTCCCTGTGTATCATACATTGCCATATCCGGTATCTCATCCTGCTGCTCGATCAGTTCTTCACCTTCCTGTGTCGTGATATAGCTCTCTCTTCCTTCCACCTCTACAAACCCAGTCTCTTCTGCGCTGTACATACCACCAAATGTGGTCGGAAATGCTTCTCTGAGTGCCTGTACCAATGCAACCTTCCGGATCATAGTCGCTGGCCTCTTTGCCCACTGGGCATTCAGCGATCCATCCTTTTTCCTGCCGGCATATTCATCAAAGGATACTTCGGAGACAAAACTGTGTTCTCTGTCTTTTCTCCATACCTCGGCATATCCACCAACGACCTCTTCTCTTTCTAATAGGAAACTTCCCGGACGTTTCGTGATCGTCTCAGTCTCCGGATCGTAAGCGATGACACCTGCCTGATATCCGTCATAGGCCGGATGCTTCTCTGCCCTCTTCATGAAAGCGTCCTTTCCGACCACCATCGTTGCCGGTTCATTGCCGTACTTGATGCAGTACGCTTCCTTCATCCACGGGTTCAGGCCGCTGTACTTGCACAGGTTCATGAACATCACGATCTCCTGCATGGTCACACGATCCTTGTTCCCACTAACCAGATAGTTCTTTACGACCTCCGGCGTCAGTTCCACTTTGGCTCCTGCGACTTCATAGGTCATGATCCTCTTTGCTTCATTTTTCTTTGGTTTTACCAGATTGTTTCCTACTGCCATTTATAATTCCTCCGTTCTTAACACTTTTACTTCTTCTGCATGCTCCCTGAGCATGTTCAGGATCCGGTTGAGATCACTGAACTGGCTCATATTTGCCGTGATCGATACAACGACCCTTTTTCTCCTTGCCGGATGCGTAGCTTCTTTTTCCATATTTGTTGCGCTCTGCCGGTCCGTCTCCGCCTGCCCTGCTTCATGGACCATCTTTGCTTCTTCTTCCAGGCGCTTCTGTCGCTCTTCTTCTCTTTTCTTCCTCTGTTCCTCAAAGGCCGCCTTTCTTTTAGCCGCCTCTTCCAGTTCCTGCTTCTTTGCCATGGCTGCCGTAAGGTCGAAGGATTTCATATATTCTTCCTTCATCTCAAAAGCATAGGCGCTGCCCTCCATGTTGATCAGTTTCAGATCCGCATCCACTTTATCCCGGATGTTTGCGATCTCTTCCCGGATCGACTTTAATGTCTTTGTCTTGTTCAGCCAGGATTCCTGATAAACTTTTTCGAAAGGGATCGTCCGATCCAGATCCCCGATCTCTTCTTTATAGATCTCTTTCGTTTTCTCGAGTTTTTCCTGGCGGAGCATCTCGTCATACTCTTTCACCTGGACATCCAGTTCCTGGATCGCATCATCTAAGATCTGGATCAGTTCCTTCTCCTTTACAGCAAAGTCATCATATGGCTTTAAGATCTTCTTTTTTGCTTTGATCCTTTCATCTTCCAGGGCTTTCCTGAGCTTCCTCATATCTGCCATATGTTTCTTTGCATCCTGGATCTGCTCCTTATCGGCAGTCACGACCAGGCCGTGATACTGTTCTGTACGATCTAAGAGCCATTGCTTCAATTCCTCATGATTCCACCGGATCGGCTCGATCTCCGGATAGTGCATTTCGATTGCCTGCATATCTTTTCCTCCTATACTTCAGGAAGGATGCGCGCTGGTTCCCGGTCTTCTTCTACCATGTGCCAGAACGCTTCTTCCTGATTTTTTATATACTCAATATCTTCCTCTACTTCTTCCCGCTCGATATGATAGTCTCTGGTATTCAGCCGGATCTGTCCCTGCCAGACCGATTTCAGCTGTGCCCTGAGCTCTACGAACTCATACTCTGTAACGAGCAGGTAGTGTAAAATCTGTATGTAGTAATTGTCCGGGATCTGATCATTCCACTTTTCCCGCTGCATCGACTGCAGGATGTTTGTGGTCTTGATCTCCAGGATCCCTTTTCTTCCATCCTGATCGGTCAACTCTCCATCCAGGGAGGCATGCGCCCATGGATACTTTTCGTTCCGGATCATGTTGTCCCCAAAGTACTCCGCTTTGTATTCCGGATGATCCAGGGCAAACAACTCCCGGAGGAGCGGCTCTGCATCATGTCCATACTTAACGTAATCCTTGTCAGATATGTCTGGAGCAACTGCTCTTCCGGTCTTCTCCATCCACAAGTCCTGGTTTGATTTGTAGGGATTCTTCCCGATCACGGCACTTGCATCAGATCCGCCGATCCCGTGTCTGGCATCCAGCCATTGATCGAATGTTTCGAACTGGATGCGCTGGATCCCCGGTGCGATCTGTGTTATCTTATTCATTTACCTGCCTCGTTTTCATCAACTTTTATTGCCTCTTCGATTTTTTCTCTGTTTCTCATTTCTTTTTCTCTCCAATCTGTGCTATAATGCACTTGAAAATGTTATTTAGCTACTTGCCCTTGGAAGTTGCCGCTTCCGGGGCATTTTTGTTTTCTGTAATATCTGGGATTCTCTCAATTTTCTTGTACTTACCTTCATCGTAAATGAATGCTGAATCATCCAGACGACGTCCTGTCTCTCGAAAATCATGCAGCGTTGCTCCCGGTTCTTCACTTTCTTTTAGAAGAAGTTCTTTGTCTATTTCCATCTTTCTCACCTCCTTCCGGTGTTAAAAAGATTGCCGGGGCTGCCACGCAAATCCCAAGCCATAAAGGGTAATCCATCCATACCAGGATTAGTCCTAAGATGGTCAGGATTGATAATTCTATTTTGCTCATCTATGTCCCTCCATCTTTTGTAAAGCCATAACAATTGCCATTGCTATCCTATCCGCATTTTCTTCCGGTGGCGATGCCCCGATAAAGAAGTTTACCCTCTGCGGAATCTGCAAGGCGTTTGACATAATTGCCAGCTGTTCGACCGTGAACTTGCCGGGATCGTCCATCTTTCTTAGAAATGTTCTTTCAGAGATTCCTAATTTTTCTGCCATGTCTTCATCCGTTGCATTCCGCAAGTTCATATATTGAACAATTACACCTTTTACTGCAGAAGTCTTCTTCTTTGTGTCGGAAACTGCCATTCTTCCCATAGTTATCACCTGCCTTTTTGCTTATATTGAATTTTGTCTGTATATCTCCTATACTTTAAATACAGGCACTGCCATGCCGAGTATTATGAAAGGAGAATAGATTATATGACATGTCCAATGACCCCAAGAAACAAAAATGGATTTCAAGAACCTTGCCTTAATTCTTGTGCTTTCTACATAAACGGAAAATGTGCCATCCGGATATTAGCAGAAAAATCCATTTACGATGTCAAAAAGGATAAAAAATCTAAGGAATAGAATGTAAGGTTACATACAATTCTCTACAAAGGTTGATCAGCTGGATTGTTTCACCTGAAAGTTGATCATCCTTTTCCTTTTCAATTTTTTTCTCCGTAATCTCTGACAGTTTTTCATATATAACCGCAAGATTATGTTTCTTATCCATCTATGTCACCTCCATTCCGTTTAAAATTATTGGTATCGGGAGTTTATTTGAATTTTTGATATCTTGCACTTCAATATCTGTCGATGCATCCGATATATCAAACGTGATATTGAGTTCAGAATCGCCATATGCGGAAATTGAAATATTGTAATCCAGTATTTTTTCAACTTTTTTTCCGTTAATTTCAACAGAAGATTCCTGTCCGAGTTTTCTAATCTTTAGATGTTCTATTTTTATTACCCAAGCCTTCTTATTTAGTTTAATCTTTTTAAACTTTTTCTGTAAAAAAATATTCGCCTACTTCTTCTTTTGAAATATCCAGCATTTCAGACATTTTTACAATGTCATCTGA
>ERZ1090879.2066-NODE-2068-length-10361-cov-7.417039_pt1 | contig 10361 bp, 6 predicted proteins | sample MGYA00478472_ERZ1090879 | MGnify/ENA primary metagenome ERZ1090879 (study PRJEB33644, sample SAMEA5815723) | chicken gut metagenome | biome: Chicken; feature: Gastrointestinal Tract; material: Caecum | place: Ireland | collected 2019-01-01 | study: A study of the...
TATTATAATTTTTTTGAGGCAAACAGTACTCCGCGCAGAAAAATATTTGCGCTTGAGCAAGTATTCCAAAAATCCTCAGACAAAACTTATGACCGAATTTTATTACTTAATGGAAGAGTGCAATAAATTCGCGCAGGGCGAAGGGAACAGGTACATTCTTAGGCAGGGCAAGTCCAACGCCGCGCACGGGCAGCGAGGGGCGGATATTCACCTCGAACAGCTCGCCCTTTTCAAGTTCCTCGGTGCAGTACTCGCGGGGGATACAGCCTATACCCATACCCTTTACCGCAAGCTTGAGCATCAAATCCCAGTTGGCAACCTCTATGTCGGGCTGCAGCGAGATGCCGAGTGTGGCGAGGTAACTATCTACCGCGCGGCGGGCGACGGTGTTCTCCTCCATCATCATGAGCGGATACTCCTGCAATCTCTTTACGGGAACAACCTGACCGCGCAAATCGCCGTATCTGTTGCCAGCGACAAAAATATCGCTCAGCAGGCTTACGCTGCCCGATAGCATGACCTCTTCGTCGTCTATGGGCAAGTTCAGAAATACCACGTCGCAGCGGTTTTCCTTGAGCTGGGCAATGGTGTCCAGAGTTGTACCCGTGATAAGGTCGAACTTAACCGCAGGGTACTTTTCGTGATATTCCGCAATTTTATCGGCAAGGATATTGGAAAATATAGAGTCCGTTGCGCCTATGCGTATTGTTCCGGTAGCCGTGGTTTTAAGCTCTATAAGGGTATTTTCTGCACTTTCAAGAAGATTGAGGGCGTCCTCCACCTTTTTGAATATGAGCTTGCCGCCCTGCACAGACAGCTCCATCCCGCGGTGAGTGCGGTTAAAGAGCGAAGTGCCAAGCTGATTTTCGAGCTGTCTTACAGCCTGCGAAACCGCCGGCTGCGATATGAACAGCTCCTCTGCAGCCTTTGTAAGGCTGCCGCATTTTGCTACCGTGTAGAAAACTTTGTAAAGTTCGAGATTAACCATAGAAATCACCTTAGAATTTAACGCCGAAAATTGAATAATTCGGCCATATATCGGGCTCTTTTATTTTATTTGTTTATTTATGAATTTATGAGGCAAACATTAAACGCAAGCCTGACACAGTAATGCGACGGTTGTTGCGGGCAGAATAAATTTAAGTCACGCCGAAAAAATTAATAGTTGCGAGCAGGACAAGGAAGGCGCGGATTTATCCGACGGGAGCTTACTTTAGTGTAAGTGACCGAGGAAAAACGCAAGCCTGACACAGCAACGCGCAGATTGTTGCGGGCAAATTACGTTTAAGCCATGCCGTAAAAATTCATAGTTGCAAGCAGGACAAGGAAGGCGCGGATTTATCCGACGGGAGCTTACTTTAGTGTAAGTGACCGAGGAAAAACGCAAGCCTGACACTGTAATGCGACGCAAATATGGATTTTTACTTGCCTACGCAGAACTTTGAAAATATAGTATCTATAATCTCTTCCGTGGCAGTCTCGCCCGTGATTTCGCCGAGAATATCCCAGGCGGACTGAAGGTCGACGGAGATTATGTCAAGCGGAACAACGCCAGCGGCCTCTTTGGCATTTTTTAATGCGGCGGCGGCGCGCTTTAACGCCATATAATGCCGCTCTTCTATAATGAATGCGCCGTCTGAAGAGCCCTGCGGAAGAGCGCGCTCCTTCATCATTGTCTTGAGTTTTTCTATGCCCTCGCCCGTGAGCGCAGATATAAACACATCCTCCTCGCCGCCGGGCGCGTCGGAGATATCGCGCTTGTTGCGCACCTTTATTACAGGGCAGGAGCACTCAGAAACGAGCTCCCTCTCCTCCTTGCCGAAAGCACCCTCGTACACTATGAGCGCGAGGTCGGCAGAGGCAAGCGTCTTTTTTGCGCGGTCTATGCCCTCGCGTTCGACTTCGCCAGACGTCTCGCGTATGCCAGCGGTATCGTAAAAATTGAACCTTATGCCGCCGAGCTCTATGCTGCCCTCCACCACGTCGCGCGTGGTGCCGGCATAAGAGGAAACTATGGCCTTATCGTAGCCAAGCAGTGCGTTCAAAAGCGAGCTTTTACCGGCGTTCGGTCTGCCGCAGATTGCAACGGTTACGCCGTTTTTTATGACTTTACCCCCCGTATATGCCGCAACGAACGCGTTCAGGCGCTCTTCAAGCGCGGCGATATCGTCCTTTACGGATATAAGCTCCGTGCGCTCTATATCCTCTTCGGGATAGTCGACGTCGGCACCAATTTTCGCCAGAATATTTTTGAGCTCGTCCTGAACGGCGCGTGCCTCTTTTGTGAGTTTTCCAGAATATAAAAGGCTGCCCGCGCGCACCTCGGCAGTGCTCTGACCGTTTATCATATCGGCCATGCCCTCGGCCGCGGATAGTGATATTTTGCCGTTAAGGAAGGCGCGCATTGTGAACTCGCCCGCCTTTGCCGCACGCGCGCCGCACGCAAAAGTGCGCTTTAGCACCGCACGCGAAAGCTGCACGCCGCCGTGGCAGTGAAATTCCACCACGTCTTCACCCGTGAACGAATGGGGAGCGCGGAAATAGACGCACAGGCCAAAATCGGTTATTCCTCCTTCGGCAAGGATATTCCCAGAATACATATAGCGCGGCTTGAAATCCTTTACCGCCCTTTTGCCCGCAGGCACAAACATCTGCGAAGCCACGTCGAGCGCACCCGCGCCGCTTATTCTTATAATAGCCACGCCGCCGACGACGGGCGCGGTTGAAATTGCAGCAATACATTCGCCCTGCATAATTCACCTATAAATACTGCTTAAGTATGGTATAAAAAATAGTTATACGTATAACCTGCATTTATACCTTTACCGTATTATACCATACTAATATAATCTGTGCAAATAAATCAGGGCGTACAAACGACATTTTATGCCATTTGCACGCCCTTAAATACATATTAAAGATTTAGAAAAACTTAATAAAACTCGTAGAAAGGCGAATCTGAGGAGCTGCCGCCGTTTGAATAATTGCCAACGCCCGATGAATTTGCGCCGTCTGACTGTGAAGAACTGCCGCCTCCGTTTGAGGTGGTATCGTAAGGAGAACCGCCCGAAGAACCTGAGGAGGAGCCGTATTCACCGAACGGGTCGGGGGTCTGGTTATAGCCTGCGCCGCCCTGACCGGAATATCCGCCTTGCCCGCCCTGATTGTACGGATTGTTGTTGTAGGGGTTGCCGTACTGCTGCTGATACATACGGTAGCTCTGCTCGCGCATTTTATTAACATAGTCCATATAGCTTATGCCGGCATTGTTACGGACGGCATATATGAGTATGCCCGCCAGCGGGAAGAATGCGCCAACGATAGAGAAAGCAAGGTAATAGCGGGTTGCATAGGTGCGGAAAAACGCCATAAGCAACAACATCTTTATGACTATGAACACCAGGTCGGCCAAAGAGAGGATTAAATTGTTGAAGTTTGCAAATATCCACGCCAACCAGTACAAGTTTTCAGGCTCGCCGCTGATGCTCTCAGGTACATAGTATGCTATTTCGCCGTTAGAAAAATATTCGGGCATCCAGGTGAGATAATCCCACATCTTGAATGCGGCAACAAAGTAAAGAATATATCCTACTACAAGAACGACCTCTATAATGGCGGCGGCAAGCGCAAAGTTTTTGGCTTTTACGTTATAAATTTTGTTCTTCTGCGCACACACGCCTATATAGTAGGTGTTGAAAAAGGGAATGAATATCATCCACTTATGCGGATACCTCTCCCTTTTTGCTATGACGAAGAGGCCGACAGCCTGGAATATATACACGATGAGAAAACACAACGCGCCGACAACAAGACATACCCACAGTCTGTTGGGCGGATTGGGAGTATCGCTCATCATAAAAAAATTCAGCATAAAACTGGCAAACTGAAAGAAATCCATAACTCTCCCTGTTCAGAAAATAGTGAACTATCTGTGCAGCACCGCGGCGGTTGCCGCAGATACTCTGTCATTATTGCACAAAATATTATACGCTTATATAATGTATTTAGAAAAAAAGAATTGTGAAAAGCAAGTAAAATTAGGTTGCGCAGCCACGCGCAACTTTATTTGCCGGATTTTGATTATCGCACACTGCGCCGTTTCTTCCTTATTGTATGTGCCGCAAAGAGGCGCGCATTGTTTACAGAGCGCATTAAGTTATATGATGTGCCTCTTTGCGATATGGCGCGTTTATTTACAGGGTGAACCTCTTTGTGCAGGGCAGGTTTTATTTGTCAGTGCGACAGACAAAACCGCTTTGCGCACTCAAAGAACTGAAAGTTTTAAAAGAGCGGAAAACCGTAGTCTACGCTTTCAAGCGTCAGCCCCTTTGCAGGCATTGTTTTGCCTGTGAGTGAACGGTCGCCGCGCTCTACCGAGGCCTGCACATCAGACAAAGAGATGCGGCCAAGACCGAGATACAAAAGCGTGCCCGCCATTGTACGAACCATGTTATATAAAAAGCCCTCGCCGCAGACCGTGACAAAAATATCCTCGCTACCGCGGGAAAAATCGCACGAAACTTTTACCGAGCGGACGGTGCGCATGGTCGTCTTTGCCGAAGAACCGCTTGCACAGTACGCCTTAAAGTCGTGCTCCCCTTCAAACAGCTCCGCACCCTTTGCCATCAGTTCAATGTCGGGGCGCGGCCACACAGCCACGGCATAGCGCGATTTGAGGGGGTGCTCCCTGCGTGCGACATACATGCGGTAGCAATAGGTCTTTGCCTTGGCAGTACGGTTGGCGTCGAAATCCTGCGGCGCTGTAACAGACCTGAGCACACAGATATCGGGCGGAAGACGGAAGTTGAGCGCGTCCGCCACCTTTTCCGCAGGAATTGAAATATCGGCGGAAAACGAGCAGACCTGACCTGCGGCATGCACGCCGCTGTCCGTACGGCCGCTGGCAATTATATTTACTTTTTTGCCGAACGCATCAAGCGCAGCCCGTTCGAGAACGCTCTGGACGGAGATACCGTTCTTCTGCGTCTGCCAGCCGCGATAGTGCGTGCCGTCGTAAGCCAAAAGCAATGCAAACTTCATAAAAAATCAGCTTAAAAGCACATCAGGTTATAATGATATACTCGTATATTTCAGGCCATATCTGAGCGGCGTAGACATTGAACAGCACCACGCCCGCAATGAGAGCGGCGCACACAATGGCGGAAACAAGGTCGCGCCATCCGAAAGTAAGCTTTTTATACTTTGTTCTGTTTTTAGAACCAGAATAGCAGCGTGCGTCCATTGCGTCGCCCAGCTCCTCCGCGCGCCTGAACGCGCTTATGAGAAGGGGTATAAGTATGGGCACAACCGCCTTTATGCGCTTTACTATGTTGCCGCTTTCAAAGTCGGCGCCGCGCGCCTTCTGCGCGGAAATTATACGGTTGGTTTCGTCTATCAGCGTGGGTATGAAGCGCAGGGCTATGCTCATTATCAGAGCAAGCTCGTGCACGGGAAATCTTATCCACTTGAGCGGGGTGAGAAGGCTCTCTATACCGTCGGTGAGGCGCACGGGCGTAGTCGTGAGTGTCAGCACGGCCGACGCCATAACCAGAAGGAACAATCTTAAAAGCAGGAAGATGGTGAACACCACTGCCTCGAGATAGATTTTGACCGCCCAGTTTTCTGGCGTTAAAAGGTGCTCGCCGCCGTGGAAGAACAGGTTGAGTACTGAAGTTAAAATGAGTATGAAGATTATGCCCTTGACCGAGCGCAGAACCGAACCGAAAGGCACGCGCGCCACAATGACGACTACAATGAGGGCCAATGCGCACAGCACCATGCCGTACAGCGTCTGCGCTATGAATATGGCGACTATGAACGCAATCAGAAGCAGCAGCTTTGTGCGCGGGTCAAGCGAGTGGACAAAGGATTTTGCGGGGTAATACTGGCCGAAAGTTACGTCGTTAAGCATTGCTTTCACCCCCGAACATACTTATTACTTTTTGCGAAAAATCTTCGCAGGTGAAGTCGGTATCCACGCTGTACCCAAGCTCGCTCAGGCGGGCGGCCGCCTTTGCCGTGAGCGGAATATCCAGGCCGAGGGAGGTGAGCTCCTCCGCCTTTCTGAACAGCACGCGCGGCTCGGCGCAGTCGGCCACAATTCCGTCTGAAATTACCGCCGCCATAGTGCAGTTATCGGCAATTTCGTCCATATCGTGCGAAACGATTATTACTGTGCTGCACCATTCGCGGTGAATTTTGTGCAGCAAATCCATTATCTCCTGCTTGCCGAGCGGGTCAAGTCCCGCGGCGGGCTCGTCCAGAATGAGTATGTGCGGGCGGGTGACTATTACGCCGGCAATGGCAACGCGCCTCTTCTGTCCGCCCGAAAGGTCGAAGGGGGATTTGCCCTTGACATCTTCATAAGAGAGGCCAACCATCTCGATTGCGGCGCGCACGGCGGCCTCCGTGTTCTCCGCGGATATGCCCTTTCTGAAATTTTTAAGGCCGAAAGCCACATCGTCGAAAACAGTTTCGGCGAAGAGCTGATATTCGGGGTACTGGAATACCATTCCCACACTTTCGCGCAGTTTCAGAAAGTTGCACTTTTTGTCTGCAAGATTGAATTGACCCACGGATATGGCGGGATTAACGGGTGCAGGCTGTCCCTTTTTAGGCTTTTTGGCATGGTAATGCTTCTGCGCCTGCGGGAGCTTTATAAGCGCGTTGAGGTGCTGCACCAAAGTAGATTTTCCGCTTCCCGTATGGCCTATTATGCCGAAAAATTGCCCCTCGCCTATGTGCAGGTTGATGCCCTTGAGCGCCTTTGACGCAAAAGGCGATTTTGCCGAATAGGTGAAGGTCAGGTTGCTTATATCTATATCCCATTCGTGGAAATTTTCCTTAATTGCCTGCGGGATATATGCCGCCGAATGAGAATTAGCGCCCATCTTTTCTGCGGCGCTGGCAATCTCCTCGGCGAGCACTTCGGGAGAGAGGCAGTCGGCAACGGGTATGCCCGCCTTCTGCAAAGACTTACATATCCTGCCTATGCGCGGCAGGCTGAGGTTGTACGCCTCCAGCCGCTCGCTGTGCAAAAATATTTCGGCGGGAGTGCCCTGCATTACCAGCTGGCCGCAGTTGAGCACGACCAGCCTGTCTGCAAGCAGCGCCTCCTCCATGAAATGAGTAATGAGTATTACCGTCATGCCCTCCTCTTTATTGAGGCGCGCCACGACGGACATAACCTCGCGGCGGCCTTTGGGGTCGAGCATGGCAGTGGATTCATCCAGAATTATGATATCGGGCTTTATTGCAAGCACGCCGGCTATTGCTATGCGCTGTTTCTGTCCGCCCGAAAGGCGCGAGGGAGTGCTTTCGCGGAAGGCCTCCATGCCGACGGATTTAAGTGCCCAGTCTATCCTTTTGCCTATCTCTTCGCGCGGGACACCCAGGTTTTCGGGGCCGAAAGCCACATCGTCCTCCACTATCGAGGCGACCATCTGGTTATCGGGGTTCTGGAATACTATACCCGCACGCTTGCGTATCTTTATCGGGTTTTTGCCGTCTGAAGTCTTGAGGCCGAAAACCGAAACCGTGCCCGAATCGGGCAGGAGCAGGCCGTTTATCAGGCGGGCGAGCGTTGACTTGCCGCTGCCGTTGTGACCTATCACGGCGAGAAATTCGCCCTTTTTAACCTCTAAAGAGAGGTCTGAAAGCGCGGGAGCAGACTGCTCGTCGTACGAAAAATTGACGTGGCTGAATTCTACGGCTACGTCGCTATCCCCTGCGCTGCCCGCGGCGGCAGCAGTCTGTTCGGTTGTCTGGGTGGCTTTATCGCTCTGCTTTTCTGTTTGCTTTTTCATACTTTATATAATTTTTTATACCGATTTAAAAAGATTATAGCAAATCAACAAAATTTTAACAACACTTTACGCCGCTTTTTTTGTTAAAGTAAGGTAAAATTTTATTTTATTCCGCACAACTTTTTGCGCGTCATTGTTTTTTGCGCAACATTGTTTTTGCGCGACAATTCTTTTAATGATAATGCGTTTTGCGCGGCTGCGCTGGGCAACAAACGGATATATGCGGCCGCAACGAAATTATTTTAATTTTTTGCGGCAAAGAAAGCCAAAAATCTGTTAATATATTGACATTTTTTTGCGCTTGTTTTATAATATCTGCGTATGAAAAGTACGCGCTTTACGCGCGTGCGAACTATCGGCAATATTTTGGATTGCAGTTATTTTAATTCAGACACATTTTAAACGGAGGTTTTTTTGATGAAAAAGTTGACTATCGACGGTAATACCGCCGCCAGCCACGTTGCCTATGCTTTTTCGGAAGTAGCGGCCATCTACCCCATAACCCCCTCTTCCCCCATGGCGGAAGTAGCGGACGAATGGGCGACCGCGGGCAGAACAAATATGTGGGGGCAGAAAGTTAGAATTGCAGAGATGCAGTCTGAAGGCGGCGCCGCTGGTGCGGTGCACGGCTCACTTTCGGCGGGCGCTCTTACGACGACTTTCACCGCGTCGCAGGGTCTTCTCCTTATGATCCCCAATATGTACAAGATTTCGGGCGAGCTCATGCCCATGGTAATGCACGTTTCGGCGCGCGCACTTGCGGCTCATTCGCTCAACATATTCGGCGACCACGCCGACGTTATGGCTTGCCGCCAGACCGGTTTTGCAATGCTGTGCGACTCTTCCGTTCAGGAAGTTATGGACCTTGCACTCGTTGCTCACCTCTCCACACTCAAGACGAAAGTTCCCTTCATCAACTTCTTCGATGGTTTCCGTACCTCTCACGAAGTTGCAAAGATAGACGTATGGGACGAAGCTGACAACTATGCCGAGATAAGGGCTATCTGCGACGAGGCAGGTACCTGGGCTGACGTTGCAGACTTCAAGAGCCGCGCACTCAACCCCGAACATCCCATCCAGAAGGGTACCGCGCAGAACGGCGATACCTACTTCCAGAACAGAGAGACGGCAAACAGCTACTATGCAGCTGCACCCGCAATCGTTCAGAAGATGATGGACATCGTATCTTCTAAGTGCGGCAGAAACTACCACCTGTTCGACTATGTAGGCGCACCCGATGCAGAGGAAGTTATAGTTGCTATGGGTTCAGCCTGCGAGACTGTTGAAGAGAGCATAAACAAGCTCAACGCAATGGGCAAGAAGTACGGCCTTGTAAAAGTTCGTCTCTACAGACCTTTCGTTGCCGAAGCTTTTGTTGCCGCCCTTCCCAAGACGGTTAAAAAGATTGCCGTTCTTGACAGAACGAAGGAACCCGGCAGCCTTGGCGAGCCCCTCTACCTCGACGTTTGCTCCGCACTCTTCGAGATGGGCGTTTCCAAGGTAAAGGTAGTCGGCGGCCGCTACGGCCTCGGCTCCAAGGAGTTCACTCCTTCCATGGTTCTCGCCGTTTACAAGAACCTTGAAAAGAAAGAGCCCAAGAACCACTTCACCATCGGTATATACGAAGACGTAACCAACAGCTCGCTCGACTTCTCTGAAAAGTTCGACGCTGCTCCCGCAGGTTCAACCTCCTGCAAGTTCTACGGCCTCGGCTCCGACGGTACGGTAGGCGCAAACAAGAACTCCATAAAGATAATAGGTGACCATACCGACAAGCACGCTCAGGCATACTTCTTCTACGATTCCAAGAAGTCGGGCGGCATAACCGTTTCGCATCTCCGTTTCGGCGATACCCCTATCCAGAGCGAATACCTCATCGATTCGGCTGACTTCGTTCAGTGCTCCAACCCCTCTTACATAACCCGCTACGATATGACGAGCGACATCAAAGAGGGCGGCACATTCCTTCTGAACACAGACGCCACCACCGTTGAAAAGCTTGAAGAATTCCTGCCCGCAAAGGTTAAGCAGGACATCGCTAAAAAGCACATCAACCTCTACGTTATAGACGCAATCCACATTGCAGCTCAGCTCGGCCTCCGCGGCAGGACGAACACCATTCTTCAGTCTGCATTCTTCCGCGTAAATCCCCAGATTATGCCTTACGACAAGGCCATCGAGTACATGAAGTACATGGCTAAAAAGTCATTCGGCAGAAAGGGCGACGCTGTCGTTCAGATGAACTACAACGCAATTGATTCCGCCGCAGGTGACAACCTTATAAAGATAGACGTACCCGCAAGCTGGGCAAACGCCACCACGGGCGCAGCTATGCACGAAGGACATGCCGACAAGTATTACCAGGAGATAATCAAGCCCATCCTCTACCTTCAGGGCGACAAGCTTAAGTCTTCACAGTTCAATGCAGACGGCCACGTTCCCACCGGCACAACCCAGTTTGAAAAGCGCGGCGTTGCGGTAAACGTTCCCGAAATAATGCAGGACAAGTGCATACAGTGCGGCACCTGCTCGTTCGTATGCCCTCACGCCTGCCTC
>ERZ1090879.2067-NODE-2069-length-10354-cov-5.924362_pt1 | contig 10354 bp, 10 predicted proteins | sample MGYA00478472_ERZ1090879 | MGnify/ENA primary metagenome ERZ1090879 (study PRJEB33644, sample SAMEA5815723) | chicken gut metagenome | biome: Chicken; feature: Gastrointestinal Tract; material: Caecum | place: Ireland | collected 2019-01-01 | study: A study of...
GAGCCAAGCGGACATGCTTGCATGTCCATTTGGCGACTGCCGCGAGGGTCAAATATCCCGCAGCTCTGCTGTGCTGCAAGTTTGATGCCCCGTAGCTTGCTGCGGGGTCTTTGACTTCGTGCCGAACAGTTCTTTTGCTTTTTCCATGCGTTCTGCGATCGGTACATGGAACGGACATCTGCTCTCGCAGCCTTTGCAGCCGATGCAGTCGGACGCATTGGCATTCAGCTGCTCGTAGTGTGCCCGGACAGTTCCGGGGATTTCCTCATGCATCAGGGCAAGATCGTACAATTTGTTGACCATCGCAATGTCGATCCGTACCGGACACGGCGCGCAGTGTCCGCAGTAAGTACACTGTCCGGTGGAGAATGCGTGCTTCGGAGCTGCCGCAAGAACGCTCGCGTAATCTTTCTCCTCTTCCGAAGCTGTCTCATACGCAGTGGAAGCATAGACCTGTTCCGATGTGTCAAAGCCTGCCATCACACTTGCCACTCCCGGTCTGGTCAATGCATAATGCAGACACTGTACCGGCGTCAGAGCGGCGCCAAACGGCGAAGTCCGGGCATCAAACAGCCGTCCTCCCGCAAAGCCTTTCATCACCGTAATACCCACGCCATTCTGCTCACACAGCTTGTAAAGCTCTTCCCTCTCCGGCGCGATGCCATTGTGGCTGTTCTCGTAATTTCCCGAAAAATACTGGTCAAGATCCTCCGTAGGCGGAAGCATATCAAAGGCAGGGTTCACACTGAACAGGATCATTTCAATCTCGCCCTGAAGCGCCGCCATCTTTGCCACCGCAGGATTGTGGGAACTCATACCAATGTGACGGATTTTCCCTTCCGCCTTAAGCTGACGGACATATTCCATAAACTCCCCGTTGGTCACCCGCTCAAACTCCTCCGGCGTATCCACAAAATGAATCATACCCAGATCCACATAGTCCGTCTGGAGCCTGGTCAACAGATCCTCAAACGCGGGCTTCACCTTATCCAGTTCACGGGTCCGGACATACTGCCCATTCAGCCAGACAGAACCAATATGTCCCTGAATCACCCACTGCTCACGCCGCCCCTTCAGCGCAAGCCCGATATTCGACCGCACATTCGGCTCCGACATCCAACAGTCCAGAATATTAATGCCCTCCTTCTGACAGACATCAATAATCTCCTTCACCTCTTCTGTATTATGCCTTTCCAGCCACTCCGCGCCAAGCCCGATCTCACTGACCTTCAACCCAGTCCTGCCTAACTCTCTGTATCTCATACCTGCTCCTCCTTTTGCTTAGTAATAATAAAGCACTTCACTGCTTTCATTATACGCTTATCCTCTGCCTTTTTCAATTTGCATGCACATAATTCCAAGGAAATCATCCACAGAATTCCAATAAAAATATCCCGATATTTTTTCGATAAAGCCATCCTCAACCGCCTTACTCCACACCCACCCGCCCTAAAAAGCCAGAACGCGTCCAGGGGCAGGGGGGCTGCGTGTGCGGCGGGCAGCTGCAGCGGTGCGAGAAAATCTTAGCGTTCCGAAGCCCCGGAGGACGGGTCAGGCGAAGTGCCTCACGCACTGAGCCTGAGGAGCGCTGAGTTGGGAATTGATCAACAATTCCCAGCGAATCGCTCCGGTGCCCGTCCGCAGGGGTTTTGGAACGCTTAGATTTTCCATGCTTTTTGCAGCAGCCCAACGCGCACCCCTACCACCTGCCCCTGGCGGCTTTCGTCCGTTTTAAATCAAAAAATGGCATCTATCGGACCAAGTAAGGTTTACTTGCCTCGATAGATACCATTTTTCTTTTACCAAAATCTCGGTCCCCGGACACATCTCCGGAAATTTCTCCCCGGATCCATCTTCTCTGTCTTTCTCCCCCTCAAAAGAGAAGTCCCAGAAATCCAGGAATCAGGAGTATTCCTCCGCAGAGAAGGTCAGACAACAGCCGGCATAACGCACGTTCTTCCGGTTCCAGCTCACTGTAGGAGACCACCTGTTCATCCACAAAGTCCGCCATATCGCTGGAGCTGTGCCGCTTTTTCTTTTTCTTCTGCTTTTTATCGTTCAGATGGCTGATCCCCATCCCGTCCAGCCGCAGATACTCAAACCACGCCATCAGGAAAATAATCCCTCCGATGCAGAAACATCCGTACTCTGCCGCCGGCAGGCCGAACGTGTTGATATAGCGATCCCACAGAAGGACAAGAACTATGGCGATCACCAGCTTTGTCACTGTTTTGTACAATATCGGACGAAACATATATTTTTTGTAAATACCAAAGATTTCTTTCATCCTCAACGACCTATTTGACTTCTTTTCTGTATTCCTCTAACTCTTTCTGGTTGCCGTATACGAAGTGGCCTTCCTTGACCTCTTCCCATACCGGTTTGTCTACGCTGTAGTCATGCATGGACGGGTCATAAACCAGAAGCTTTTTCTTCTTCTCCATTCTCGGATCCGGCATCGGAACTGCAGAAAGCAGAGCCTTTGTATATGGGTGCAGCGGATTGAGGAACAATTCTTCCGCTTCCGCCAGCTCGACAATCCTTCCCTTGCTGATAACCGCGATTCTGTCGGAAATAAAACGTACGACAGACAGGTCATGGGCAATGAAAAGATACGTCAGTCCGCGGTCCTTTTTCAGGCGGTTCAGAAGGTTCAGCACCTGCGCACGGATGGAAACGTCCAGCGCGGAGATCGGCTCATCGGCAACGATGAATTCCGGTTCCATAACCAGCGCGCGGGCAATACCGATACGCTGTCTCTGTCCGCCGGAGAACTCGTGCGGAAATCTGGACGCGAACTCCGGAAGAAGTCCTACCTCGCGGAGCGCTTTCTGCACTTTCGCTTCTCTGTCCGCATCATCCTTGTACAGATGGTGGTTGAGCAGTCCCTCGGAAATAATATAATCTACTTTGGCACGTTCGTTCAGAGATGCCATCGGGTCCTGGAAGATCATCTGACATTTCTTGATTACTTCCAGATCCAGTTCTTTGGGGATTCTTCCATTGATCTTCCGGCCTTTGAATAAAATTTCACCGCCGGAGGTCGGATTGATCCTTGTGATCGCACGGCCGATGGTCGTCTTTCCGGAACCGGACTCTCCTACCAGCGAGAAAGTCTCTCCTTTGTAGATATCAAAATTTACATGGTCAACTGCCACGAATTTCTTTCTTCCATGGCCGAAGGTGATCTGCAGATCTTTGATTTCTATTAATTTTTCTCTCTCAGCCATGTGCCTTATCCTCTCTCTCTCATTTGCTGACGCAGCATACGCACTGCAGGCGGCTGCTCGATCTTCGGCGCTCTCGGATCCAGATACCAGGTTTTTGCCTGATGGGTCTCAGAGACCTTGAAGAACGGTGGCTCTTTCACAAAGTCAATGGCAAGAGCCTGTTTATTACGCGGGGCAAACGCATCGCCCTTGATCTCGTTGAACAGGTTTGGCGGAGTTCCTTCGATGGTCGGAAGATCCTCACCCTTTACGCCCAGCTGCGGTAATGCAGACAGCAGCGCCCAGGTATACGGATGCCACGGATCGTAAAAAATCTCTTCTACCGTTCCATACTCAACAATCTGTCCGGCATACATAACTGCCACACGGTCAGCCACATTTGCCACGACGCCGAGGTCGTGAGTGATATAAATAACAGTCATCTTCAGTTCTTCCTGCAGATGACGGATCAGATCCAGGATCTGTGCCTGAATCGTAACGTCCAGAGCTGTGGTCGGCTCATCGCAGATCAGGATCTGCGGACGGCAGGCCACCGCGATGGCGATAACAACACGCTGGCGCATACCGCCGGAGAACTCATGGGGATACTGGTTGTAACGCTTTTCCGGATTCGGGATTCCTACCTTTTCCAGCATTTCCAGCGCCATTTTTTTTGCCGCTTCTCCCTTGATTCCCTGGTGCAGTTCAATACTCTCCTGAATCTGTTTGCCGATTTTCTTCAGCGGGTTCAGAGAAGTCATTGGATCCTGCATAACCATTGCGATCTTCTTTCCACGGATCGTCAGCCATTCTTTTTCTTTCGTATATTTTGCAATGTCCTTTCCCTCAAACATGATCTCACCGCCGGTGATCGATCCGTTTGCGTCCAGCATTCCCACAAAGGATTTGGTAAATACGGATTTTCCGGAACCGGACTCTCCAACGATCGCCAGAGTCTCCCCCTCATAGAGATCCAGCGAACATTTACGGATTGCATTCAGTTTCTTTCCACGCAGACTGAACTGGATTTCCACATCCTTCGCAGACAATATTACATTTTTCTGTTCCATCATATGTTCCTCCGTTCTTTATACGTGATTTCTCGGGTCAGCCGCATCGGAAAACGCGTTGCCGATCAGATAGAAAGTCACTGTGATCAGCGATACGATAACTGCCGGGAAAACCAGCAGGTACGGGTAATTCAGGAAATAGTTTCTCGCGTTTCTCAGCAGAATACCCAGAGAAGGTGTCGTGACATCCAGACCAAGACCCAGATAAGAAAGTGTAGATTCCAGAGCGATCGTTGACGGAATGGACAAAGCCAGACGCAGGATAATCACACTGATCAGATACGGCAGGATATTCTTCACAAGAATCCGCCAGATCGGTGTACCCAGACAACGGGACGCCAGGTTGTACTCTCTGTCACGGTACATAAGAACCAGGTTGCGGACATTTCTCGCCATGGTAAGCCATCCAAACGCGATCAGGGAAATCGCCATGATCGTAAAGCTCTGGCCGACCAGAAGCGCGATCAGAGTCATATAGATAATAGTCGGGACATTGTTAATAATGTTGTACAGCTCCGTAAAGAAGCGGTCCAGCTTACGCACATAACCCCAGATACATCCGATCGTGATTCCCACCACACATTCGCCAAGGGCTACCAGCAGCGCCAGCTTGATGGAAATCTGTGCCGCGTACCATACCTGGCACCAGTAATCCTGTCCCAGGTTGTCGGTTCCGAACCAGTACTCGCCGTTGGGACTGATAAACCCATTTGCTGTGTTTGGAGTGAGCGTGTCAACGTCATACTTTCCGATTGCCAGCGCAATAAAGGAAAAGATGACCAGGCCGAAGAAGATAATGCTCAGCACAACCGCCGCTTTCTTCTTCAGAAAGTTCTTGAATACCGACTTCCAGTAAGAATACTCCGAATAGCCGGTACGCTCGGCAGCTTCCGGGCTGTACTCGACAAAAGTAAAAAGCTCGTCTTCATTTATCTGCTTTTTTTCTTCCACTATCGTGTACCTCCTTTATCTGCCAGTGTAATTCTCGGGTCAATGATCATCATCAGGACATCGCCAAGGAATACTCCTAGGATTCCCAGCGCCGCGTAGAGGATGACCAGCGCCTGAACAACATTTGTGTCGTATTTACCGATCGCATCCGTCAGCAGCGGTCCCATTCCCGGAACGGAAAAGAAACGCTCTACCAGCAGAGAACCGCCGATAGTCAGCAGAAACGATGCCGGAAGATACTGTGCCAGCGGAACGAACGCGTTTCGCAGAACGTGTTTTACCATAATGCTCTTGCTGGACATACCTTTGACTCTTGCAAGCTTGATATAATCTTTGTTGATCTCATCTACCATATACCGCCTGGTCCACAGAGCGTAGGAAGCTGTGGATGCAAGTGCCAGACATACCACCGGAAGGACGCTGGAGATGCCGGGATTTCTGGTAGAGTAGGTCGCCGGAAAATCCAGGACCAGGGCGCCGAACACCAGGATCAGGGAATAGGAAACCAGCGGCGGCACCGCATTGACGAAAATCGTGTACGCCGTTCCCAAGTGGTCGACCACCTTGTCTTTATGTCTCGCCTGCAGAATTCCAAGGGTAACTCCCAGGATCAGAGAAATAACCAGCGAAATAATACCGATCCGCATGGATACTGTAAATCGCTGTCCGATAACTGCCGTAACAGGTTGGCCGCTCTGAATTCTTCGTGACTCTCCAAGATCGCCATGAAGCAACTGCCCATAATAGCGGACCAACTGTTCCGGAATACTGTCGAGCATTCCTGCTGCTTCCAACGCATCGTGTTTCTGCTCTTCTGTAAATTTCATCAACTGATCTTCCGTGAAGAAATTTTCTATCGGCAGCATGCGCATCAGCAGGAAGACGACAGTTACAACGATTAAGACTGTTACAAGGGACTGTAACAGTCTTTTAATCGTGTACTTAACCATTATTCAGCCGCAGACGCTCCGTTGCCGGAACCGGATGCAAACTCGTCGTACTGCTCTGTAGTATAGGCGTCTACAGATGTCTCCCAGCCGACATATTTATAGTTCTGAATACCGAATGCGGCATTCTTGGTGGTGTAATCGTTGACATGTGTCAGCTGCCATGCGATGTTGTAGTTACACGGCATTACCAGCACGTTCTCGATCATAAATGCCTCTGCCTCCGCATATGCCTCATATCTGGCATCTGTGTCGTCAGTGATCGCTTTCGCGGTATTTACGAGGTCTGTGAACTGCTGATACAGGCTGATCAGTTCTTCGTCTGTCGCGTCGTTGATGTTGGAGTAGTTCTGTGAGTAGTAAGCGCCGTCCTCACCGTAGGTTTCCTGTCCAAGGAAGTTCTGCGGATCACCGTAGTCAGCGCCCCATCCGTTTACTACGAAGGACTGCAGCTGCGGGTCAACGACCTCTGCTGTCAGGTTATTTACATAAGTCTTGATATTCAGTGTTACGAAATCATCGCCAAGGCTGTCGCTGAACGCCTGTTTCAGGACAGTTGCGCTGTCGATACTTGTCTGGTTGTTTGCCGGAACGTAGTAGTCGATCTCAACCGGGAAGGTAACTCCCTCTGCAGACAGTTCTTCCATGGCCTGTGCTTTCAGCTGAGTAGCTTTATCTGCATCCAGACGAATCATGGTCTCGCCGTCAGACTCGCCAAGGCTGAGCTTCTCAGCTACAACGTCTGTGTAGTCTCTGCCGTCAGACATATAAACAAGACCCTTCATGGTGTAGAAGTTGTTCTCACACTTCAGCGGGTTGATCGCGTTGGTTCTTGCATAGTAGCTGGTCAGGTCCAGTCCGTAGTACATTGCCTGACGGAACGCTGTGTTCGCGATCGCTTTGTTCCAGTTGTCATCCGGAGTTCCGTCTTCCTTCATCTTGCTGTAGTTGAAGTGGAACTGATAGGAGAACTTATCCGGTCTCTTCTCTACCAGCTGATCGTGGTATTCGTTGTTTTCATCGTTGTAGATGGTTGTCAGGTTACTCTCAGACAGGTCAATTCTGTCCAGCTCTCCTGCCTGGTACAGCTGGAAACCGGTGTCCAGAGACTCGATCATCTTGATAGTAACGGTATCAAAACGCTGGCTTTCTGTATCCCAGTAAGCTTCGTTCTTGGTCAGAACTTTTTCATTGTTCGGGGTATAGCTGGTCAGCAGGTATGCGCCGTTGAACCACATGGTGGTATCGTCGCAAGCCAGGAATCCATCGATGCCAAGCTCGTCGATCAGTGCCTGAGATGCCGGATACAGACAGTTGTAAGTAGCTACGGTCGGGAAATACGGCAGCTCAGAGGTACAGTGGTAAACAACCGTATAATCATCTGGAGCTTCGATTCCTACCATCTCAAGGAATTTGCTTCCTTCATCTGCGGTCAGGGCTCTTCCTTCTTCCTCGGACAGAGTCTTGGTGTACTCATAATATTCATCCGCGCCTGTGATCATTTCCTGAGGCATGGAGATGTTTGTGCTGGCATTCTTGTGGTAGTTCATTACGAATTCAAGCCCGGTCAGGAAATCCTGTGCGGTACAGTCTGCTTTTTCCTCTCCGTTCTTGTCTACCCATTTTAAGCCTTCTCTCAGCTTGAAGGTCCAGGTCAGTCCGTTATCGTCGGTGCTGTAGTCCTCCGCCAGAGCCGGGATCAGCTGACCCTCACTGTCTGTAGACAGAAGACCTTCCACCAGGTTGGTGATAACGTTGGAGTCTGCTGCATTCTGAGAATTCAGAACGTTCAGAGTCTCCACCTCACGCGCCTGTGTCTCCCAGGTGTACAGATCGGTAAGCTGGTCAGAACTTGCGGATTCCCCGCTGCCTGAAGTGCTTCCTCCGCTGCTGCCACAGCCTGCCAGCGCCATCATGGCTGCCAGCGTTAACGCTGTAAGCTTTGCTGTTGACTTTTTCATACAATTCTCCTCTCTTTCTCTGTCGATCCATCATGATTCACGATCAACCGGCAACATTTGTTTTACAAAAAAAGCATAAACAAACGGATTTGTCTATGCTTCATTGCACGTGCATCTGATAACTGACAAAAGTCCACAATTCTTTTCTGATCCCTGGCGTATCTTCGGAATGCTCATTCCTTTCACATACGCTCCGGACGAATTCTCCGTCTGCATGAATGGTGTAACCTCCTGCCAGCGAACATGTTGTATCTTCAGCAGATGTAGTATTGTTACTTAAAAACAGTAACGTTTATTACATGTTCTGTATTGTAGCAGAAATACATTTGTTTGTCAATGACGTATTTTTGTAATTATAGCAAATATTCCCTGTGGTAAATTTGTGAAAATCTTACAGAAATCATCTCATTCGCCCTATTTTTTCCATCGTCAGGCACGATTGCCTTCAAATATTCGCGGGTGTATCCCACCCACCATTTTTTTCCGTCCAGCTCCACTTTTTCCTCCAGCAATACCTCTTTTTCTTCGCCGAGGAAGCTCTCCATATACTCCTGTCTCCGCTGAGCGTCCAGCTCCAGCAGAATATGGCTGCGCCTGGTTTTCTCCTGCTCCGGGATCTGATCCGGCATCGCCGCCGCGCGGGTCCCTTCTCTTCTGGAATATTTGAAAATATGGGTTTCGAAAAAATTCACTTCTTCCACAAACGCCCTGGACGCCTCAAACTCCTCCTCCGTTTCCCCCGGAAATCCCACGATCACATCGGTGGTCAACGCCGGGCGGTCATAGACCCTGCGCAGCAGTCTGCATTTTTCCATATATTCTTCTGAACGGTAACGGCGGTTCATCCGCTCCAGCACGGTATCGCATCCGCTCTGCAGAGACAGATGGAAGTGAGGGCAGACTTTTGGAAGCGCGGCGATGGCTTCGGCAAATTCTTCGGTGATAATTCCCGGTTCCAGGGAGCCCAGGCGGATCCGCCGGATTCCATCCACAGCATGGATCGTCCGGATCAAAGCCAGCAGATTCTGCCCCTCCTCCAGATCCACGCCGTAGGAACTCAGATGGATACCTGTAAGCACCACTTCCTGACATCCGGATTCCGCAAGACGCCGTACCTCCTCCAGCACATCCTCCGGCCGGCGGCTCCGCACCCGTCCGCGGGCATAGGGAATAATGCAGTAGGTACAGAACTGATTGCACCCGTCCTGTACTTTGATGAACGCCCGGGTATGTTCCGCCGTCCGGCTGATGGACAATGTCTCATACTCTCTGTTGTGGGTCATATCCGTCACCCATGTGCCGGAACCGGAACGTCCCTCCTCCTTCTCCCGGAAATATTCTTCCAGGATCGCCGGAATCTCTTTCTTCTTATTATTTCCTACGACCAGGTCAATGGCGGAATCCTGCTCCAGCTTTTCTCCCGCTGCCTGAACGTAACAGCCGCACGCCACCACAACGGCATCCGGATTCATCTTTTTCGACTTGTGGAGCATCTGGCGGGATTTCCGATCGGCAATATTGGTTACCGTACAGGTGTTGATAATATAAATATCCGCTCCCGGCGCAAACGGGACGATCTCATAACCCTGCTGTTCCAGCATCTGCTGGATCGCCTCCAGTTCGTAGGCATTGACCTTGCATCCAAGATTATGAAGCGCTGCTTTTTTCTTCATGGCTCCTCCTTCCTATTTCTGTTCCCCTTTTATCACTGTGCTGTAAAAATATCGCCGCTTTCCGGGAACTGGTTCTGTGGTCTTTGGCATCATTATCTAATTTGCCAAATAATCCATCATATCTTTGTAGGTTTTCGTATTGACTTTTCTATCTGTAAACGGTAAGATTAAACTGTCAAATGAAGGTATTAAATATCATTAATAAAACTATAGGGAGGATTTCACAATGAAAACAGTACAGATTTCACTCAACTCTATTGACAAAGTTAAATCCTTTGTTAATGACATTTCCAAGTTCGATTTTGACTTCGACCTGGTATCCGGAAGATACGTGATCGACGCAAAATCCATCATGGGAATCTTCAGCCTGGATCTGTCCAAACCGATCGATCTGAACATTCACACAGACGGAGCTGATCTGGAAAACGTATTAAACGTACTGAATCCATATCTGGTTTAATCCCGTGTGATCACACGACAGAAAAGTAACGTAAGCGTTTTTTGAGGAACCTGCCGGTTTGACCGGCAGGTTCCTTTCGTTTC
>ERZ1090879.2077-NODE-2079-length-10315-cov-7.697271_pt1 | contig 10315 bp, 8 predicted proteins | sample MGYA00478472_ERZ1090879 | MGnify/ENA primary metagenome ERZ1090879 (study PRJEB33644, sample SAMEA5815723) | chicken gut metagenome | biome: Chicken; feature: Gastrointestinal Tract; material: Caecum | place: Ireland | collected 2019-01-01 | study: A study of the...
ATCTGCGCCCGCCGCCACCGCCGCTTTTATAAAAAATACTCAAAATTCAAATAAATTCCTGTTGTATAATTGAAATCTCTTTAAATCAAAGGCTTTGAGATTGAAATCAGGTTGAGAAAATATCAGAGGTCGGCAAGTACGTCCTTCATATCATAAAGACCCGCAGGTTTTCCTGAAATCCACTTTGCTGCGCGTATTGCGCCTGCGGCAAACACCTTTTTCGAGCGAGCCGAGTGCGAAAGCGTTATAATTTCGTCCTCGCCGCAGAACATAACCTCGTGTTCGCCAACGATAGTGCCGCCGCGCACGGCGTGTATGCCTATCTCGTTCCCGCGCGCACCTACAATGCCCTCACGGCCGTAAACATACGGCTTTTCGGGTTCAAAGGCGGAGTTTGCACTCTCCGCGAGCATTAGCGCAGTGCCGCTGGGCGCGTCCTTTTTAAGGTTGTGGTGCTTTTCTATTATCTCTATGTCGAATTTTTCGCCCAGAAATTCGGCGGCCTCTCTGACGAGTTTTACCAGCAGGTTTACGCCTACCGAAAAGTTTGCCGTGCGGAATATCGCCACATCTTCGGCGCACGCCTTTATGTATTCAAGCTGCTCCTTTGTGTGCCCCGTTGCGGCTATAACGGCGGGTACGCCGTACTTTTTGCAGTAGTCAAGCTCGCCCTCAAGGCAGGCGGGGGAGGAAAAGTCTATAACAACGTCTACCTTTTCGCTGACCTCGTCAAAGGACTTATAAACCTTGCCCTCAAAGTTTTCGGGGGTGCGCACATCCACGCCGCATACGGCGCAGGCATCCTGGTCACCCTTGAGTAAATCAAGTATATTTCTGCCCATATGGCCGGCAATGCCGCATACAAGTACTTTTATCATACCTTTTTTATCCCCAGTTTTGCAATACAGTCTTCCATTATTTTCTTGTGCGCGTCCTCAAGCTCGGTGAGGGGAGGACGGGGCAAGCCGGCATCCAATCCTATAACATTGCAGCCGTATTTTACAGGTATGGGGTTGACCTCGGTAAAGCAGGCGTCTATGAGGGGGAGCAATTTGTCTTCAAGTTCGTTAGCCTTGTCGAGCTCGTGCGCCGCCATATAGCTGTAAACCTGCTTGGTCTCCTTGGGCGCAATGTTGGAAACTACCGAAATAAGTCCCGCGCCGCCTATTGCAAGTATGGGCAGGTTGAGGTTGTCGTCGCCCGAATAGAGGTCCATTTTGCCGCGTATTCTGCGCATTGTCTCGCATATCTGTTCCATATTGCCGCACGCCTCTTTTATGCCTGCCATATTGGGTATTGAGGCAAGTTCTTCGGCGGTGGCGGGCAGAATGTTCACGCCCGTGCGCGCGGGTACGTTATATGCTATCACGGGTATGGATACCGCCGAGCATATCGTCTTGTAGTATGCCACTATGCCCTTTTGCGTGCACTTGTTATAGTAGGGCGTAACGGCCAGCAGACCGTCTGCACCGATGCTTTCGGCCAGTCTGGCTGCCTCTACGGCGTGAGCCGTACTGTTTGAACCGCAACCGAATACTACTTTTGCCCTGCCTGCAACCTTTTTTACGGTGTAGCGCATCAGCTCCTGCTTTTCTTCGTCCGTCATTGTGGGCGGCTCGCCCGTTGTGCCAAGGACAAGCAGCATATCTGTGCCGTTTGCTATCTGGTATTCAATCATTCGGCCGAAGGCCTCAAAGTTTACGCCCTCTTCGTTAAAGGGTGTTACCATAGCGGTGCCCGTGCCTTTAAAAAATCCGAGCATATCTCCCTCCTGAATATGTGCTTACTTTCAGTATATTTTAAAATTTATATTTTTGACTAATTGTGCGGCGCTTAAATGTTCAATGCCGCAGCTCTGCTCTATGACTGATTGTGCGGTGCTTAATCGCACATTGTCGTGCGGCGCTTAAATGTTTGCTGTCGCGACAGTCCTTTGCAGAAAAGCTTCTTTGCACGGCTCAGTCGAAGTAGCCTTTTTTTGCCAGCAGTTCGGCAAGAAGAACGGCTCCGCCGGCCGCGCCGCGCAGCGTATTGTGCGAAAGACCTATAAATTTATAGTCGAACACGCTGTCTTCCCTCAGTCTGCCTGCACATATCGCCATTCCGTTCTCTGTCATTCTGTCGAGCTTGGCCTGGGGGCGGTTGTCCTCTTCAAAGTAGTGTATAAACTGTTTGGGAGCGGAGGGGAGGGCAAGTTTCTGGGGCTCGCCGCTGAATTTCACCCACGCTTTGAGTATTTCTTCCTTCGAGGGTTTGTTTTCAAAGTTTACAAATACGGCCGCCGTGTGTCCGTCAGATACGGGTACGCGCAGGCACTGCGCGGTGATGGCGGGGCCTTCTGCAGGCACTATCTCGCCGCCCTTAACCTCGCCCCATATCTTCAGGGGCTCGCGCTCGCTTTTCTCCTCTTCGCCGCCTATATAGGGTATAATGTTGTCGAGTATTTCGGGCATTGTTTCAAAAGTTTTGCCTGCGCCCGATATCGCCTGATAGGTGGTTACGGCCACGCTCTTTATTCCGAATTTTTTAAGCGGGTGCAAGAGGGGTACATATGACTGCAGCGAGCAGTTTGATTTTACCGCAATAAAGCCGCGCTTTGTGCCGAGGCGTTTTTTCTGCGCCTCTATAACGGCGATGTGGTCAGAGTTTATTTCGGGAATTACCATGGGTACGTCGGGCGTAAAGCGGTGCGCGCTGTTGTTTGAAACAATGGGACACTCCAGCTTTGCGTAGGCATACTCAAGCTCTTTAATTTCGTCCTTCTTCATATTTACGGCGCAGAAGCAGAAGTCTGTGCTTGCCGCAATCTTTTCCTTGTCGGCAGAGGCGTCCATAACCACCATATCCGCGTACTTTTCGGGCAGGGGTGCGCTCATGTGCCAGCGGCGGAGGGCGTCCTTATATTTCTTGCCCGCGGAGGAGGAAGAGGCCGCAAGGCAGGTTACATTGAACCAGGGGTGATTTTCCAGAAGGAGCAGGAAGCGCTGTCCTACCATGCCCGTCGCGCCTATGACGCCTACATTGTATTTTTTCATAACTGTTCTCCGTATTTTTTTCTGTTCTATAATTTTTAATTTGTGCGGCCGTGCCATAAAAATTTTGTGCTGTACAATTTTTGCGGGGCGCGTTAACTCAGGCATATTGCCGCACAAATTTAATTGGTTTAAGCATATTGCCGCACGTTTCAGATTGGGGTGACTGAATTGTACGCGCTTTGCGTTAATTCAGGTATATTGCTGCACAAATTTAATTGGTTGCGGCATATTGCCGCACCAATTCTGTATCAGCGGCGCGCTTTTAAGGCGCATTGCATCTGCCTTAAAATGTTGTTTCCGGGCGATTGACGCTTTAAGCGTTTACTTTTCAGCCGCATTTTCCGTGTGAATTTTTCTGCCCCGCACAGCATAAAAAAAGCAGGGCGCTCGCCCTGCGGAAAAGTTTTAAACAATTACCGAAAAGCTCAACGCGGAAAGTGCGACAGTTGCAGAGGTATTGTCCCCTGCACCCAGCACAGGCGGAAGAGACCTGCACTTCGGCGGAGATGCCCTTTTTTTGCAGAGAGTAAGCATTCCTTCCCTTGCGAATGCAACTCTGCAAATACTCATGCTCGTCCGCTCCTCTGTTCAGATAAAACTATTTTTCAATTTTTAATTTTGTATTTAACAAGTTAAATATATCACAGCGGCAGGCAAAAGTAAAGAATTTTATCAAACCTCGCATAAAATAATTGAAAAAATAATTGCATTGCGCTATAATAAAAAAAATGCAGTTCAACTGTTGTGCGCGCGTGCGCACTTTAAGTTAGGCAAAAATCTTTCCAAAAAGGAATTAAAATGGCAGCAAATTCAGTAGCAACCGCCCTTTCAGGGCAGGAAATGTCCGATTATTCACGCAGTGCGACAGACCAGAACAGGTGGGCGTATACCTGGGGAGTTTTCAAGTCAAACTTCGGCAAAATATTTTTGTGCAACCTCTTTACGCTCATATTCTTCCTGCCGATGATTGCGGCGGTGTACATCCGCAACTTGTATGTAGGCGGGCAGCTCACCCTGTATCCGTTCGGCGCCAACCTCGGCTTTGTTGGCGTGCCCTCAACCCCCAATGTAACGGGACTTGCCGAACAGCTCTTTATGTCGGCCGACATGATGTTCTATGCACTCGCCGTGCTCTGCGGCCTCATTGCCGCCGTGGGCGTGGCAGGCGTCAGCTATTCGCTTAAAAAACTCGTCAACACGGGCAGCACGTTTACAATCAAGGGTTATTTTGAAGGCGTGCGCAAATGCTACTTCAGGGTGGCATTCCCGATGGCGCTCTTCCTTATAGTATTTTTCTGCAACGTCCTCGTGTGGGACTGGAAGGAATACGTAATTGCCACGGGCGGCTCTTCGGCATGGCCCATTGCCGCAACCGTACTTATGATAATTCTTGCCGTAATTGTGGGCATATTGTGTATGTGGTTTATCGCCGTGGGCGTAAGCTATAAGGTAGGCCCACTCAATGTGATAAAATACGGCATTAAATTTCTGTTCTCCAGCATACTTCAGTCGCTCATAATGCTCGGCATTGCCTTCATTCCTGTATGGCTGCTGCTTATCGGCGGAATAGGCACCGTGCTTGCCGTAGTCTTCTTTATCATCTGCGGCTTTTCGTTCGTGTTCCTCACCTGGATGAGCTTTACTCAGAGCATATTCGATTTGTTCATAGCTCCTACAACAGAGGTGCAGAAGGCCGCTCCCCGCAACAAAACAAAGGAGGAGCTTGCCGCTGAAAAGGAGGAGGAAGAAAAGCTTACCGTCGGCGCCATTATTGCCGCAGGCAGGAGCGAACTTGTAGGAACGCCCGTTCCTCCCATCTCGGGTGAGGCTCTGCCCCATCTCGGCAAAATGTTCGGCAGGAGCGCCGTTGCAGAGGTAGCCTCCGCCCGCGCAGAGATGGAAAAATATGTTGCCGACTACAGTGCAGAGCATCTTAAGGATAAGAAGTACGCCGAATACAACAAGATGTTCGCCGAGAGGGAGAAGGCCATAAAGGATACCGGCAAGAAGGGCAAAAAGAAGAAGATAAGCGCAGATAATCTGTTAAGATAATTGCTTCTAAATATTGGCTTTTTGATGGCCGCCTGCGCGGCGTTGCCGCGCAGGCGGCCTTAAAATATAACCGCTTGTTTCAACCATCTGTCTGCCACGGCGTTGCAGCACGCAAACATAACTGCCTCCGTGCGTGCGGAAATTGCTGTTGCAGTTCGCGGTTTTTGATACTTGTTGTGGCACGCGGGAATTGCCGTCCGCTTTGCGGCTTATAAACAAATCGCCCGTTGCGGCTTATAAACAAATCGCCCGTTGCGGCGCAAGTTTTTTATTGTTATGGGAAAGAGTTACTCCGCTCTGGGCGGACTGTTCGAATATCTCAATTCAGACTGCGGCTATGAAGAATGGTCGCAGTATTTAATTAAAACGCTGCAAAGCGTTGGCGCCGGTGAAAGCGGCCTTGATATAGGCTGCGGCAACGGCTACTTTACGCGCGCCTTGAGCAGGGCGGGCAAGAGCATGGTCGGTATAGACATCTCACCCCAGATGCTCGGCAGGGCCGTGCAACTTGCGGCGGAAGAGGGCGTCCGCGCCGAATTTTTGCTCGGCGATATAGCCAAACTAAAAATAAACGGCCGTGTGGACTTTGCTGTTTCTGTAAACGACTGCCTAAACTACGTCGCGCCCTCAAAGCTGCACGCGGCGTTTGCGCACGTGGGCTCCTGCCTTAAAAAGGGCGGCGCGTTCGTGTTCGATATAAGTTCGGAGTATAAAATAAGGAACGTCCTCGGGAACAATCTCTTTGCCGAGGATTTGGACGACGTAACCTACCTCTGGTTCAACCGCCAGACGGAGGACGGCGTCGTTATGGATATAACTGTATTCACGCCCGAAGGCGACCTGTTCAGGCGCAGCGACGAAAGGCACGTCCAGTATGCTCACCGCACGGATGATGTCCTGCACGCGCTTGATGAGAGCGGTTTTGACGTGCTGCGCACGGAGGGACACCTCGGCGAGCCGCTCGGAGAAAAGAGTTTGCGCATAAACTTTGTGTGCAGGCGGCGTTGACGCTTTTAATACGCCGTGCCGCGCCCTGCCGTTTTTTTGGAGTTCTTTTGCATTTTTCGGCTGTGTTTGAAAGCCTTGTCCGCGCATTATATATAATAAAGTAAGTCCGGCGGCATTGCAGGCCGATACGTAGTCTGCAAATATGCTGCCGCAGGATATGCCTGCGGAACGCCATGCTTTCAAAGCGGTTCGGCATTGCCTGCGCGGTTGCATTGTCTGCGTGGTTGCGTTGTCTGCGTGGTTGCGTTGCCTGCGCGGACTGAATAAAATAGGGAAAATTACAGGTGGATATATGGACGCATTATGTAAAACTCTGATATGCAACAAGCAGGTCTCGCTCACCGTTGCGGAAACGACCGCACTGTGCGGCCGTGCGCGCGATATACACTCGCTCGAACCTGGCGCGGCAAAGACCTTCGGCGAGCTTTTAACCTGCGGCGTATATATGGCGGGTTGCCTTAAAAGCGACCGCGGCGCTATTTCTATAACTATAAAGGGGGCGGAGGGCAACGGCTCTGCCAGCGTCTCCGGCGACATAAATCTGCATATGCGCGGCTATATAAACGGCGCGTCGGGCGGCAGGCTCAAGGGCGGATTTATGACGGTTATAAAGGAGGACGGTTTTTTCCGTCCGTTTACGGGCGCGATAGAGCTTATCTCTGACGACGTCTCCGAGAATATGGAGCACTACTTCGACCTCTCCGAGCAGATACCCACAAAGGTCAAGGTGGGCGCGCTCTTCAATGGCGAAAAGTGCGTTGCTGCGGGCGGCGTTGTAATGCAGCTCATGCCCGGCCACGACGAGGCTGCAAAAAAATTAGTCGAACAAAAGAAGGAAGAGCTTGGCGACATTGCCGAGGATATAAGACTGCTCGGCGCCGAAGGCGTACTCAAAAAGTATTTTTCGGGCGAAGTCGAAGGCTCGCACATATACATCACCAGGCCGGAGTACAAGTGCAACTGCTCGCGCGAAAAAATTTCTGCCCTGCTTTTATCTATGGGCAGGCAGGAGCTGGAGAACATACTTGCGGAGCAGGGCGAAATATCCGTGCACTGCGACTATTGCAACACCGACTATAAGTTCGGCAAAGAGGACGTGGAAAATTTGTTCAGATGAGCGTACGTGATAAAAAGAGCAGGGCGGAAGGCATAGACTTAAGCGACGAAAGGCTTCTGGATATGGCCGCCGCTATGCTCGACGAACACAACTTAACGGGTGCGCTGAAAATGCTCAACAAGAACGCCGAAATCAACTATGATGACGAGCGTTCTTTTATGCTGTACGCCGAAACTTACGACGACATGGGGCTTTACGAGCGTTCGATAAATTACTGGTTCAGGTACCTCGACGAGTCGCCCGAAGGCGACCTCGAAGACGCGTACGAGGGGCTGGCCGTGGACTATATGAACCTCGATAACGAGCACTTCGCCGCCTATTACTACAATAAAATGCTCATGGAGTCGGGCGACCTCACGGCGGAAAACCGCCGCGATATTATAGATAGTTTTTTGCGCCGCCAGGAAAACCCGCTCAGGTTTGCATACCCTCCGCAGATAGCCGATTATTCGGCTGAGATGGCGCGCGGCGTGCAGCTTATGCGCGAACAGCAGTTCGATAAAGCCATCGCCGAATTTGATAAGGTGGCAGAGGGCAACCCGCGCTACCTCTCGGCGCGCAACTATATCGCAATGTGCAACATAATCAACGATAAGTGCGAAGAGGCGGAGGCGGAGTGTCTTTCAATCCTCAAAAAGAAGCCCGACGACGTACAGGCGCTCACCACGCTTGCGGCCGTAAAGACCGAGCAAAAAAAGGCGGAAGACGGCAGGGAGCTTGCCTTAAAGCTGTATAACCTGAACGCCAAAGAGCCCGACGATATATATAAAATTGCCACCGTATGCTGCGAAAACAAGCTGCACGACAAGGCTTACGAGCTGTTTTGCAAGCTCGAAGGCGAGTTTGCCTACGATACTTCCGTGCTCTACTTCAAGGCCATCTCCGCATACAACTGCGGAAAATACGATAAGAGTTTTGCTGCGTTTGATAAAATACTTGCAATAAACCCCGATGCCGTCGTCGCGAGGTATTATTATATGCGCGCCAAGGACAACGTGCGCGAGGGCAATACGGAAGAATTCAGCTATTTTTACCGCCTCCCGCAGTCCATGCGCGAGAGCTCGCTCGAATTCATTTCGGCATACTACCGCCTCTCCGGGCGCGCGGCGCGCAAGCTTGCCGGCGAGGTCAACATCCTCGACTGCGTAAAATGGTGCTTTGACGAAACGGAGAGTTCAGAGGAAAACCAGCTCCATCTGGTGGCGGCGCTGTGCGCCGTAAAGGGCGGGTATGACGACTATGTCCGCGCCCTTCTTCTGAACGCATTCCTTGCCGACAGCCTTAAAATTGCCGTCGTGCACGACCTGTGCGCCCGCAACGAAGATAACCAGTTCGGCGTGGTCATATGCAACATTTATAAGAGCATAGATATTTACGCGCTGCACATAGGCAGGCTCAAGCGCAAGTACTTCATTCAGGCATATTCTACGCTTATTTCCCGTTTTGCAATACTTGAAGAGGGCTATTCGTCAAAATTCTGCAGCGCAACCGAAAGGCTGTACCGCAATATGTCAAAAAAGGGCAACCTTGGCAGGGCGGCAGATGTAAAGGCGCTTGCCGCCGCCATCTTCACCGTTTCGGGCGTGCGTGAATCAAGCGTGCCCCAGGGCAACGTATGCAGCTTTTTCGACGCCGACGAGGGCGTCTATAACGATATTATGGAGGCAATGCAGTGGGAATGAAACTCTATGATTTCGACGGTATGTTCGATAAAAAACTCTCGCAGTATATCTCTAAAAACAGCGGACTGCACAGCGAGGAGGAGTGGGAAGATATAATTCCTGCAATGTATTCAAAGTTCGGTGATACGCAGATAAAGTCGCTCGGCACAAGTCCGCGCGGCTACTACGGCGCAATGAGCGACGAGCAGCTCATAAAGTGTCTGCGCGCACACGTCAAAAATTCTGTGCCCGTTTCCCGTTTTCTGTGCGAGGCGATAGAGTCGCGCCCCGGTTGCAGACCTGCCCTCGTTGAAATTTTAAACGGCGAAGAAGAGGGGCTTATGCAGTATGCTGTAAACATTCTGGGCGCCGCTGACGAGGCTATACCCGCATATATGCGCATTTTAAGCTGCGAGGAAGGGGATGACGACGAAGATTTCAAAAATCTCTGCGCCGATTTTGTAAAGGAAAAGGCCGACCTTGCAAAGGAGCAGGCGCTGGAGTGCTATGCCCGCGGAGTGCGCAAGCCGCTGATGCTGGAAATGCTTTCCTCTGTAAAGTCGCACGACGACCGCATCTTCGACATACTTATAAAGGAGTTCAGAATGGGCGAAAACGTGCCTATGATGGCGGGGTATCTCGCATCCTATGGCGACGAGCGTGCCCTCAGCTACCTCCTTGACAAGATTGCCGAGGACGGTATAACATACGACGAGTTTCAGGAGCTTAAGTACGCCATAGAGGCGTTGGGCGGCGAATACGACGGCGAAAGAGATTTTTCGCAGGACAAGGTGTATCAGCTCGTTCAGGAGCATAACCGCGCCGATGCCGATATTTTTTCCGCCTTCACGCAGGGCGCAGAGGGGCAGCAAGGCGCCGATAAAAAATAAGAATTTAAAAGTACATAGCTATATATAGCGGAAGATATACTTGTGTATAGAGTGAGCGGCGCGTAACATACTGTTCCGCGCCGCTCATATTTTTATCAGGACGTTTAATCCGATATTTACGGCATACTATGGCCTCTTTATATTGCAGCTTTACAATATTTGGGGCATATATGCTGCTCTTTTCAAATGGTTGGGCATATATGCGCCTTAATCTGCAAAAAGCAAATATTGTGTGACTGTGTTGATTGTGCCATATATGGCGGGCAATTACTGTTTGCCGCCTGCGGCGGAGGGCATTTTAAGTGTTTTCTGCTGCTTTTTAAAGGTATCGTTGGCCTGGTCTATTACGTCCTTTTTTGCGGGCGGAGCCTGATAATAGCCGCGCGCGCACATCTGCTGGTACAGCGTAAACTGGTTTTCAGCCACACCAAGAAGATTGTCTGAAAAGTTTTTCCGCAAATTTTTGCCGTTCCCCTCGTAAAGGGCGGTGGTGTAAAGGCTCATCAGCGCCTTTTCGCTGTCGAGCATATCCTGCAGCGCGTCCTTTTCGCA
>ERZ1090879.2081-NODE-2083-length-10308-cov-4.675802_pt1 | contig 10308 bp, 5 predicted proteins | sample MGYA00478472_ERZ1090879 | MGnify/ENA primary metagenome ERZ1090879 (study PRJEB33644, sample SAMEA5815723) | chicken gut metagenome | biome: Chicken; feature: Gastrointestinal Tract; material: Caecum | place: Ireland | collected 2019-01-01 | study: A study of the...
GGATGAACAACGATACAATGATCAAAATCAAAGATCTGAAAAAAGAATACAGGCTGTACGACAGCCCTCTGGACCGGGTGCGGGAGGTATTCAGCATTACCGGGAAGAAATACAGCAGGGCCTTCCGGGCGCTGGACGGCATCACCATAGATGTAAAAAAAGGAGAAACTGTGGGCATCATCGGGACCAACGGGGCAGGCAAGTCCACCCTTCTTAAGATTATCACGGGAGTGCTGCCGCCTACGGCGGGAGAGGTGCAGGTGAACGGAAAGATCGCCGCACTTCTGGAACTGGGGGCAGGATTCAATCAGGAATATACAGGACTGCAGAATATCTACCTGAACGGAAGGATCATGGGATTTACCAGGAAGCAGATGGATGAGCGTGTACAGGCCATTATTGATTTCGCAGATATCGGGGAATTCCTGGACCAGCCGGTGAAGACCTATTCCAGCGGAATGTTTGCCAGACTGGCATTCGCCGTTGCCATCAATGTGGAGCCGGATATTCTGATCGTGGATGAGGCTCTCAGCGTGGGAGATCTTTTTTTCCAGAATAAATGTTTCCGAAAGTTCGACGAACTGAAGGCTAAGGGAGTAACCATCCTCTTTGTCTCCCACGATATTGCCAGTGTACGGCAGATGTGTTCCCGGGCTCTGTGGATCGACCACGGAATCCAGAAAAAATTCGGAGACTGTGATCTGGTCTGCGATATGTACATGGATGAAAAACGGAAATCCATGAATCAGGGAGTGACCGCTGCTTCTTCTGAGGAGGAAAGGATGGAGCCGGTTTATCTCAGGGGGCGGGCGGTATTTCCCGCACTTCACTATAAGAGCAGCAAACTGGTGTCGGAGAGTTTTCGTTTCCTCAGCTGCTTTATCACAGACAGCAGAGGTTCTGTCACCACAGATATGCTGGTGGAAAATGAATACGAATTTCATATGGTAGTGGAATTCTACGAGGATATGGACCGCCTGATCGCGGGATTTGTCTTTGAGAACAACAAGGGTCTTCCCATTTATGACATCAACAATTACATCAATCAGGGACAGACCTGGAAGGGCGAGAAAGGCCAGGTATCGGAGATCATCTTTAAATACCGCCTGCCCAGGATCATGAAAGGCACCTATGTGGTGAGCGCGGCGCTTGCCCAGGGAACTCAGGAGAGACACATCATGCTTACCTGGCTTCACGGAGTCCTGGAGGCAACTATATATAACGAGGGATATAATTCTTCCTATATAGAAATACCAGGCGAGATACAGATTCAGCAGTTTGAGAGAGACCAGATTGAAATAATCGGGGAGGAGAAACCGTGAGCAGAGAATATACAGGAGAAAGATTTCTGCCCCAGGAGTGTCAGGGGGAAATGGCGGCGGAGCATTATCAGAGATACCGTTTTGCCGCCAGGCTGGTGAAAGGGAAAAAAGTTCTGGATGCCGCCTGCGGAGAAGGATACGGCAGCAGCCTTCTGGCGGAAGAGGCGGCAGAGGTGACAGGTCTTGATATTGATTCCCGGACCGTTGAAAATGCCGGCCGGAAATACGGAAATGAAAAACTGTCCTACAAAAACGGAAGTATTGAGCAGCTTCCCTTTGCGGATCAGTCCTTTGATGTGGTGGTATCCTTTGAGACCATCGAGCATGTGGGGGAGAAGATCCAGCAGAAATTCCTGGAGGAAATACGCCGGGTGCTGAAGCCGGAGGGGATGCTGATCATGTCCACACCAAACAGGGCAGTGTATACAGACCTGGTGGAGGGAGAAAATCCTTTCCATATAAAAGAGTTTTATGTGAATGAATTTCAGGAATTCCTGGGAAGCAGATTTACGAACATTGCGTTCTACTGCCAGTATCCCGATCTGGGATACTTCCTTACCAGGGAGGGCGAAGCTCCTGCCACATATAATAAGAAAGGAAAAACCAGGGAGGAGAGCCGCTATGTGATCGCCCTCTGCTCCAACGGACCTCTGAAGTGCGAAGTTGAAACTTCGGATCTGACAATCTTCGAGAATCAGATGTACTATGAGCTGAACCGCTACGCCCATGAGAAAGAGCGGGAGATCCGGAAAATGAAAGAAGAGGCGGATACCTTCCAGCAGCAGCTGGAAAACAATATACAGCAGCAGAAAGAGTATATCGCCAAACTGGAGGATGATCTGCGCCTTCTGAAGGAACCCTATAAGGCGCTGCTCCTTCACTGGAGACATCCGGTCAAATATCTGCGGGAGAAAATAAAGGGAAAGTGAACAACACTATGGATATCATATATGTGTCATATAATTCAGAAAAATGGATCGGCCGCTGCTTCTCTTCGCTGCTGCGTTCAGACTTCGATCTGAAAGAAGTGAACGTCTATGTGGTGGACAACGCTTCCACAGACAGTACTGTGGAGAAACTCCGTCAGGCGAAAAAAGAACTGGAAGGCAGCCTGGGCAGTTTCCATATCATAGAATCAGAAAAAAACCTGGGCTTCGGCCGGGGAAACAACCTGGGATTCCGGGAAGGCAGCTCGGATCTTGTATGCTTCTTTAACATCGATACAGAAGTACTGGACACCACCCTTTCGGAGCTGATGAAGGCAGTAAAGGACTCCGGGGAGGATACGGCGATGTGGGAACTCCGCCAGTTCCCCTATGAACATCCCAAGATCTATGATCCTGTGACCATGGAGGCACAGTGGAGCAGCGGAGCCGCTTTTGCCATAAAGAGAGAAGTCTATGAACAGCTTGGCGGCTTCGATGAGAAAATCTTCATGTATGGAGAGGATGTGGATCTCAGCTGGCGGCTCCGGTCTTTCGGATATAAGATCCGCTACGTGCCGAAATCCGTGATCATGCACTATTCCTACGAGGAAGCGGGAGTGGTGAAGCCCAATCAGCACGTATACGGAGTGATCAACAACCTGATGCTGCGCTACCGGTTCGGTTCCCTGAAGGATATCGTGAAAGGCCATCTGAAGTTCTGGTTCCTCATGGGAGTGCCCAGCGCCTTTCCCCATTCCAAGAGGATGCTTCTGAAACAGTATGTCCGGCACTTCGCGGACATTCCCCATTTTCGGTCCCGGAAAGTAAAAGGAAAAAGCGAAAACTTCACGCCGCGGTTCCCTATGTGGGATTATTCCCAGAACCGGGAAGGAGGCTACTATTTCAATGAGATTCCGGAAGAAAAACCCAGAGTATCCGTGATCGTGCGGACCTGCGGCCGTCCGGCGGTACTGCGGGAGACACTGATCACTCTCCGGGGGCAGACCTATCCCAACCTGGAAGTGGTGGTCGTGGAGGACGGAGAAGATATTTCCGGGAAAATGATACGGGAAGAGTTCGGAGACATGGACATCCGTTATTATGCAACCGGGGAAAAAGTGGGACGGTCCAGAGCCGGCAACCTGGGAATGGAGAAAGCCTCCGGCAGGTATCTGAATTTTCTGGACGATGACGATCTCTTTTTTGCAGACCATGTGGAAGTTCTGGTATCCCAGCTGCTTAAAGGAAAGAACCGGGCCGCCTACGCCTTTGCCTTCGAAACCCCTGTGGAGATACACAGCAGAGATCCCTATGTGTATACGGTAAAACAGTACAGAGAAGTCCACAGGCAGGAGTTTGACAAAGTAATCCTCTGTCACCACAATTACATCCCCATCCAGGCCATTATGTTTGAAAAAACTCTTTTTCAGGAATTCGGAGGACTGGATGAAACCCTGGACGCTCTGGAGGACTGGGATCTGTGGGTCCGGTATTCTCTGCACACAGATTTTACCTGCGTGAAAAAAACCACCTCCGTATACCGGGTGCCCCACAACAGAAAAATCAACTCCGAAAGACAGAAAGCCCTGGATGAGGCACTGGTTGTGGTCAGGAACAAACATAAGAACTATATACAGACCGTAAGCGTTTATGACATCGCCATGATGTATGAAAAACGGATCAGAATCCTGCCCAGATAAGCCTCCGGGCAGGATATTTTATGTGGGAGGAATACCAAGAATGGCATCTGTTGTCAGATAATTTTGCTTTGGGTTTTCTGAACGGTGAAAATTGTGTGTAAAATTTGGGAATTTTTGGTTTAAAATTCATGTAATTTACATGAAAAAATTGTGAAATATCTATTGACAAAAATATCCTTTGTAGCTATACTTTACCTATAGGTTGAATGGCAAAAGTCTTTTTTTTCCAAAAAAAGTACTGATACATACGGGCAACTCTGGCTTACACGACAGGGGAGAATAAGGGGAAAGAGGTCTTTTGCTTTGCGTGTTTGGGTTTATGAAGAGGTACAGCATCCTCTTCAGGAAACAGAGCACGAGGACACCATGAAAAAATTTATAAAAGAAAAGGAGACTTGAGTATGATGAACAAGAAAAGGCTCGCAGCGCTGGCATTATCCGCTGTGATGGCCGCAAGTACAATGTCAATCCCCGTTTATGCTGCGGATTTCTCCGACGGGACAACAGCTGACGCGGAAGTTCAGGTACAGTCTGACTTCACAGCAGATGCTGCAGCAAACAGCGTTCAGGCAGAAACACCGGCTGTAGAGGTAACCGAAGATACAGCGGAAGAAGTGGGAGATTCGACACAAGGAACCACAATAGATGAGAGCACTATTGTATTTTATTACGACGATTTAAACAAAGGTACCGTAATGGAATACAAACTGAAAGGCAACGATAAGGTATTTTCTGTAAAAGCAGAAAAAGACGAAGCTAAAAGTACTCCGGCAACCTGTACACAAGACGAAGTGGTTTGGCTGAAAGCAACTGTTGATGGGGAGCATTATTATTATTCCCAAACATCATTTAAAGGTGAATCCGCACTGGGTGAATCCGGCCATAAATGGAAAGTAGACTACGTTTATGAATCTGGAGTTCCATCTCACAACTTTTATTTTAAAGTAAAAGCTGTCTATACATGTACGGTTTGTAATACTGTAGAAGAGGACAAAGTAAAAGTTGAACCAATCGCACATACCTGGAGTGCAGAACCTGTATATGTTCCGGATACAAGTTATGCTGATCCGAACGTAAAGACAGATGATGATGGTTATGTGATTTTCAATGAAGATGGGGAAGCAGTCCTTCTCGATAATAGAAAAGACGGTCATTATGAAGCCAGATGGTATTGTACTGATGAAGCCTGCGCAGTCGAAAGAAGAGAAGAACTTGATGAAGGGCCTGCATATAGGGCTGAAGAGAAAATAGAATATGCTAAAACAGGCAGATATGCTATGATCACAGCTTATGACACAGAGCATATCGCTACTGATCTTACTGGTAGAAGATACTATAATCCTACACAGCAGCTTCCGCTCAATGAAGATGATATCGAACTTAAAGACTGCAGAGTAGGCGGATGGTATACTATCGAATATTTTGCTGATCAGGGAACACCCGACGATTTTTCAGATGACACAAAACTGTCCGAACATGATACAATCACTGTAGAACCGCATCATTATCATGTGTTCACAACTGCTGAGTTTGCAAATGCAACAGATCCCGCTCAGTGTACAGTAAGTCATGATGCAGATGGCAACTTGATTGTAACCAACAATAACTGCAGCCGTGAGGTTACATATAGCGAAGTGTCTCATTGTTCAGCTGATGGCTGCTATGAAAAAGCACATGAAGTAAAAGATGGATGTGAAAAAGACATCACCTGTGGTGGAGCACCATTCTTTGATAAAGTTGAAAAAACAGCGGAGGCTGCTGATACTCATGTGATCCGAGAGGAAGTCTACAACGAAATCGAGAGACAGATGAACGACAGCAAGGACTCCAAACTTTTAACTTATGCCAGACTTCTTCAGACAATCGTTCGTTTTAATGCTGAAGATTATGTGAAACTTTCTGCAGCTCCTGACTGTGAAGTTGGCGGTACTGTAACTGTAAGCTACATTTGTATACTTGATAGAAAAACCGTAGTAAAGACCCAGGAAGTGAAACTTGTAGCTGATGAACATGTAAAAACTTCTGCTATAGACGAAAACATTGTACAGCCAACGTGTGACAAGGCTGGAAGTTATGATTCCGTTATTAATTGTAAATACTGCGGAAAAGAGCTGAGCAGAGAAGAAAAAGAAATTCCGAGACTGACTCATACCAATGAGATTAAATCACAGTATGATAATTTTGGTATTTATGAGACTGATAAGGTAACTGACACAACTGCATACCTGAAGTTTATTGGCGATAAAGTCGTGGACGTAAACGGCGAATCTCTGGAGGCTAAAGGAACTAATATTACCAATCGTTATGGGGAAATGCTTTATGCCGGCACATATGCAGTAAAAGATATAGCTGCCGGATTTAAAAATGATTTTGCTGTTGGAGTACAGGTTTACACCAACTGTACGGAATGCGGTAAAAATGAAATTGCACTGATCAGCCAGGATAAGGTTGCTCTTAAGATTGTTGATGTTCAGAAAGAATCCGCAAACGGTAAAGCTGGTTCCATCACACTGGAAGCTACTTATAAGATCCAGTCAGAGGGAGAAAACAAAGGAAAAACTATTAAAGAAGAAATCACTGTTCCTTACTTCTCTACTATCGAAGCATATAACGGAAGACTGGAAGAGCAGCCGGAGACTCCTGAAGAAAAAATCAACGGTCTGCACTGGGATGAAGACGGAGAATGCCGCTATTATGTAGATGGTGAATTCCAGAAAGACTTCTCAGGAATCCTTACGTATGAGGCAGGCAGTTTCCTCCTTAAGGACGGTGTCCTTTGCCGGACTGTATCAGGTCTGACCCCAATTGATGATGAGTGGTATTATCTGACAGAGGGCAGAATCCGTACTGACGTTACACAGGTTGTAATGTATGACGGCGAGTGGTTCTATGTTTCTGAAGGTAAGCTTGATACCAGCGTAAACGATCTTGTTCCTTATGACGGTGAAACTTTCGTATTCGTTGACGGACGTCTTGCACAGGAAGGAAACGGACTGTGGATCGGCGAGGAAGGCGTATGGTATTTCCTTTCCAATGGCCGTGTGGCAGTAGAGCATACAGGTCTTGCAATGTATGACAACGAATGGTTCTACGTTGTAGACGGTAAACTTGCTGTTGATTACAGCGGAAATGTTGAATACAATGGAGCAACCTTCAAAGTAGATCATGGCATGCTGAAAGGACAGGTTAAATAATCCTGCCGCAGCTGCAATAGCAAAGTAAACATTTAAAACAAAGACAGGAGCTGTTTCCGGGAAACCGGAACAGCTCCTGTCTTTTGTCTATTATCTGATTAAAAAACACAATGAAACTCAGCCGGTACCTGACAGAAAAACTTAAAAATGCCGGATTGGACCGTCTCATTTCAAAAGATGAAGCGGCAACCTGATCCGGCAAATTTCAAGGTTTACTCCACAGAATTTATTTCTGAAAAAGAAGGACTGACCGTCACCATATATTCCTTTCTGCAGAATGCCATACCGTACTTTATGATTTTTTTCATGCTCCTGTGCTGAAGCCCGGCGGCATATTTTTTTTCTTCAATCTGCTTCAAAGCCTTCTCACAGGCGGTTTTCAGATTTCCGTCCTCTGCGTATTTCATCTCAATCACGATTCCTGTACGCTCCGGGGTACAGATGGAAATATCACTGTATCCTTCTCCGTTTTCTGCATTGGACTGGAGCAGCCAGCTGTCCTGACTCTGCAGCAGCCCGAGAACCATGCCGTGATAAAAATTTTCTTTTCGATCCATTCGCACAGCGGTATCCCGGACGCTGATGGAATCCCACAGATATTTATGGAGCATTTCCTGTATTGTTTCCGCGTCTCCTCTGGGAAAAGCACCCAGAATCATCCAGTTCCGGATACGTCAGTTCTTCTTTTATCTCCTTAACGATGGTCTGACCGTTTATAATCTTTTCAATTTCATTTCTGGTGTTTATATCCGCCCTTCCGATAAACCTCTGCACCATGGCGTTTCCGCTGGTATTGGCCCAGTAATTCTTCGGGTGCGCCTTGGGATTTGCAAGAAGCTCATCACAGTAATTGAGTACATCCCATGGACAATACACGCTGACATCACCAAAGAGATATCCGTCATACCAGTCCTGCATCTCTTCTCCGTAATCGGATAAACAGTAGAAATCCAGCATTTCTTTTACATCTGCATCCGTAAAACCGAAATACTCATCATATCTGACGTCTGAAATCGTATGAACTTTCAGGTTATTCAGCCCTGTAAAAATATTTTCTTTTGAAATGCGCAGACAACCTGTGAGGACTGCAAAATACAGATCAGGATTGCTTTTCAGGGCATTGCCGAACAGATTCCGGATAAGAGAAACCATCTCGTCATAGCAGCCGGACTGGAAGGCTTTATCCAGCGGAACATCATATTCATCGATCAGCAGAATTACTTTGCGCCCGTAATGACGGGCAAGCAGTTCGGAGAGAGTGCGCAGGCTGTCCGTAAGAACTTCTTCTGTCAGGGCAAATGTTCCGTCTTTTACAGCTGTCAAAGCACGGTAAAGTGCTTTATCATCCGGATCAAGGCGGCTGCTGTCTGCCAGAAAGCTGAAACGCCTGGCTTCTGTTCCGATAATCCGGCGAAGCGCTGCAGATGCCGCCTCAAAATTCAGTCCGTCTACATTTTTCAGACTGATGGCTATTACCGGATACTGTCCCATATATTCTTCACACAGTCTGCTTTCTTCTGTGATCTTCAGACCGTCAAAAAGAGATCTGTCACAGCCAGCCTCAAAAAAACATTTCAGCATGCTCATATTCAGCGACTTACCGAAACGTCCGGGACGGGTAAAAAGGTTCACTTCTCCCCAGTTCTGCAGAAGTTCTGCAATAAACATGGTCTTATCAACATAGTAAAAATTATTTTTTCTGATTTTTTCAAAGCTGTCAATACCTATGGGAAGTTTTCTGCCGCACACCATTTCCACACGCCTTCCGGTATGCCGATCACAACATATACTGCTGATAACAGTTTATCACACGGTACACGCTGAATGCCATTCTTTTTTCAATATACTGCTGGCCATACAGCCGGTGGGATAAAAATGAGGATCTACAGGGCTTTGTACTTCTTTGCCGCCCCCCTGCCGATAATTTCTATCAATCCGTTTTCATGCATCTGACGGGCAAGCAGATAAGCTCTCGTTTTCTTTATGTTCAATAGTTCCTGCAGATCTTGATCCGTCATTTCGCCATATTCCGCCAGATAGTCCAGCACTGTTTTCATCTGGGGCGTAATTACAGTGGAAGTACCCTCATTTGCCGCCGGTATTGTTTCATTGGCAGCTGTATTCATATTTGCATTCATATTTGGCAGTATCAGTTTAAATGTATTTGTGGTCACTTCAATACGCGGCTGTGCAGCACAGCCTTTATAAAGGGTATAAATCTTTCGGATACCCGTGCCGTAGGATTCGATCAGCTTTAACCGGTGAAAAATTTCTGCCAGTTTGCGGTTCCGAGGCTGGGAAATACCGCTTCGTATATCATCAGCGGAGAGACCTGGCAGCAGTCCGCCCAGGGATATAAATTCCATGCAGGCATCGTTAACATTGATAATAATACTGCCGCTGTAACTGTAATCGCGATGAACAAGGGCATTGAGCAGAGCTTCACGCAAAGCTTCTTCGGGATAGTCAGAACGCTCGATTCGTTCCAGTCCTTTGAATGTGGCGGTGGTGCGGTTGCAGAGAGCCAGATAGGCGAAACTTTCGTCCAGCTGTTTAAAAATGGAACCGCCGAATTCTTTTGCATCTTTAAAGGTGGTATTATCTTCATCCCCAAATACAGCTATTTTTGTAGTATGCTGGCATTGATCTGACAAAATCTGTGCCAGATTGGTATACTGATCGTCGTGAATGCTGCGCAGACCAAGTGCAATATATTTTTCCGGGGAAAACTCTACTTTGTATCGTTTGAAAGTAAGCCCGGCTTCTTGAAAAGTAAGATCCTGCCTCACTGTACGCATTTCTTCAAAAACATCCCCGTCTGAATTTTTAATCATCCTGCGGATCTGATCAGCGGATGCCGGCACACTGGAGGCTCCCTGGCGGACATAGACACCGGCAGGTCTCATACCTTTGGATTTCAGATAGTATGGTTTATAACTTCCCTCCCCGACTTCAATCTGGATCACGTTATTCTCCTGAAGCGTATAGCGGATAAACATAGTGACATCTGGAGCAATGGCATCACGGATACCATTTGTGAGACGGGTATAAACTACATCCACATCCTCAACCCCGATGCAGTTTCCTTTGTCATCAATCCCAATATAGAGAACACCTCCGTCCGTATTGGCAAATGCAATGACTTCTTTATAGATGTCGTTGACTA
>ERZ1090879.2090-NODE-2092-length-10284-cov-3.146251_pt1 | contig 10284 bp, 7 predicted proteins | sample MGYA00478472_ERZ1090879 | MGnify/ENA primary metagenome ERZ1090879 (study PRJEB33644, sample SAMEA5815723) | chicken gut metagenome | biome: Chicken; feature: Gastrointestinal Tract; material: Caecum | place: Ireland | collected 2019-01-01 | study: A study of the...
ACCCAAGAGCAACTCGGTTACCATGGCGAGCGGGGAGGCTATGGAGTCGGTGCGCACGGTCAAGGCTTCCGTGCCGGTCCATCTCCAGGACGCCCATTACGGGGGCGCCGGACAGCTGGGACACGGAGCGGGCTATCAGTATGCCCATGATTATCCCAAGCACTTTTCCAGACAGAGATATCTGCCGGAGGAACTGGGAGATACGGTATTCTACCGGCCCACAGAAAATGGGTATGAGGGCAGAATACGGGAATATCTGGACTGGCTCCATGAACTGTGATATACTGAACAAAGTTATGACAAAGCGGGAAAAAGATCCCAAGGAAAGGATAAGAGAAAGATGAAGCAGATACTGGATCTGATCAATGCGGAACTTGTGCGTGGATTTGAGACGGCAGGATACGACGGAAGCCTGGGACGGGCCACTCTGTCAAACCGGCCGGATCTGTGCGAATATCAGTGCAACGGCGCTATGGCGGGAGCAAAGCAGTATAAAAAGGCCCCTATCATGATTGCGGGCGATGTGGTGGCAGCCCTGAAGGACAGTGAGCTGTTTGAGGAAACGGCAGCGGTGACCCCCGGTTTTATTAACCTGAAGCTTAAAAAAGAATTTGTGGCGGACTACCTGAGACGGATGCAGGCAGACCCGGACCTGTCGGTGGAAAAAGCCGCCCATCCCAGGACCGTGATGATTGACTATGGCGGGGCCAACGTGGCAAAGCCTCTTCATGTAGGCCATCTGCGCTCCGCTATTATCGGAGAAAGCCTTAAGCGAATCGGACGGTTCATGGGGGATAAGGTGATTGGCGACGTGCATCTGGGGGACTGGGGACTTCAGATGGGACTGATTATTACGGAACTGAAAAAGCGCCAGCCGGATCTTCCCTATTTCCAGGAGGATTTTCAGGGGGAGTATCCTGCGGAAGCTCCCTTTACGATCGGCGATCTGGAGGAAATCTATCCGGCGGCCAGCAAAAAGTCCAAAGAGGATGAAACATACCGGGAGGAAGCCCTGGAGGCGACGGCCCTTCTGCAGCAGGGAAACAGGGGCTATCGGGCTCTCTGGCAGCACATTATGAATATTTCCGTGGCAGATCTGAAAAAGAATTACGGGGCGCTGAATGTGGAGTTTGATCTGTGGAAGGGCGAGTCTGACGCCCAGCCCTACATTCCGGATATGGTGCGGCGGCTGAAGGATGAGGGCTATGCCCATGAAGATCAGGGGGCTCTGGTGGTGGATGTAAAGGAAGAGTCGGATACCAAGGAAGTGCCGCCCTGCATTATTCTGAAATCGGACGGCGCTTCCCTGTATGCTACCACGGATCTGGCCACCATTGTAGAGAGAGTAAAGCTGTATAATCCGGACGAGATTCTGTATCTGACAGATAAACGGCAGGAAATGCACTTTATCCAGGTGTTCCGGACAGCCCGGAAAGCCGGGATTGTAGGACCGGACGTAAAACTGCGCCATCTTGGCTTTGGAACCATGAACGGGAAGGATGGAAAGCCCTTTAAGACCCGGGAGGGCGGGGTGATGCGTCTGGAAACCCTGATTAAAGACATCCATGAGGAGATGTACCGCAAGATCATGGACAATCATGAGATTGATCCCGATGAGGCCAGAGAGACGGCCCGCATTGTGGGCCTCTCGGCCATTAAATACGGAGACCTGTCCAACCAGGCTTCCAAGGATTATGTGTTTGATATTGACCGGTTTACTTCCTTCGAGGGAAATACCGGTCCCTACATCCTGTATACCATTGTCCGGATCAAATCCATTCTGAATAAATACCGGGAGTCCGGGAAAAATGTGGAAGAGGCCCGGATTGCCGGTGCGGTCAGCGAGAGCGAGAAAGCGCTGATGCTGGAGCTGTGCAAGTTCAATGAGGTGATGGAAACGGCGTATGCGGAGATTGCGCCCCACAAGATCTGTTCCTACATTTATGATCTGGCCAACGGACTGAACCGCTTTTATCATGAGACAAAGATCCTTACAGAGGAGAACCAGGAGCAGAAGGCTTCCTGGATTGCCCTGCTGGAGCTGACCAGAAAAGTGCTGGAAACCTGCATTGACCTGCTGGGCTTTTCCGCTCCGGAGAGAATGTAGCCGGCAGAAATGGATTTATATTCCATAATCAGAGGATGGGAATGCTGCAATAAGATCTTTTTGCAGCATTCCCATCCTTTTGGTTTATTTGGAACAGAAATTTCTTGACAAATACAACAAATCATATATAATGATAGATACAGATCGATGCAAAGCCACACATTGCATTCTATTTTCTGCCGGCTCTTCGGAGACGGCGTTTCTTAAGGGATATTCATCCCGCATATTTCACGGATTATCATTGACAGAGCAGGCGGACAGCAGGGAAGGCGGTGACGGAACTGTATGCCGGATATTTACTGAACGGAAAGTACCGGATGGTAAAACCACTGGGACAGGGAGGAGAAGGGAGCGTCTGGCTTGCCCTTCATCTGCAGACGGAACAGCTGTGGGCGGTAAAAATTATATGGAAGACCCGGCAGGGGAGAGGACGTCACGAACTGGATATGATGAAGCAGCTTCATCACCCCTCTCTTCCCAGAATTATCGACACGGCGGAGGATGAGGATAAAGTTTTTCTGGTCATGGAGTATGTCCACGGGCGAAGCCTGGAAACGATTTTGAGGGAAAAGGGGCCTTTTTCACCGGAGCAGGTACTGGACGTGGGAGTCCAGATCGGAAATGCGCTGTGCTATCTCCATGGACGGAAGATACCGGTGCTCCATCTGGATATAAAGCCGGCGAATATCATAAGAAAAAAAGAGGGAACCCTGGTGCTGGTAGATTTTGGCGCCGCAAGAAAAGCAGCCGGCGGCACCGGAAAAGAAAAGAGCAGAGGAACGGCGGGCTTTGCCGCTCCGGAGCAGTACGACCCGGATGGAGTGCTGTCGGAACAGACAGACCTCTATGAGCTGGGGGCAATGCTGTATTACCTGCTTGCAGGGGTCTGCTATGTGCCGGACGGGGAAAAGGACAGAATACCGGGATGTCCGGACAGACTGGCGGATATCATCCGAATCTGTCTGCGGCAGGAACCGGGACGGCGCTATTCCAGTGCCCGGCAGCTTTGCAGGGCTTTGGGGAAAGCGGGACGCAGACAGAGGAGGAGAAAAAAGAAAAGGGAAACGGGAATTGCGCTGCTGCTGGCGGCAGCGGCAGTTTTGGCGGCGGGAAAGGGAGTGGCGGAAGAATTTTTGCGGCAGGGGAAAAAGGTGTGGAATTATCAGGAACTTCTGCGGGAGGCGCTGTGCGTGGGAGAGGCAGAAAGCTTTGCCTGCTACCAGAAAGCGGTTTTTATGAAGCCGGGAAAAAAGGAAGCCTATCTGCAGTATCTTCGCCAGGCAGACGCAGACGCCAGCTTTACATTGGAGGAAGAAGAAAAAATGCGGCTGCTGCTTCATACCATTCCTCTGGGGGGAAGCGAAACGTATGAGGAGATACTCGCCCGCTCGCCGGAGCAGTACGGGGAAGTGGCGGCTGTGCTGGGAATGATATACTGGTACGATTATGAAGGGGAAGGAGGAGAGGATATCGGTACCGGCTGGTTTATGAAAGCGGCTGCCGCAGGAGAAGAAACAGAAGGTTCCCCTGCGTGGTCGGTTCGCGCCAGCCTGTTTGCCCATATGGGAAGTTATGCTGCCCGTCTTGGAAAGGAGGATGAAAACGGAGAAAGGGAAAACTCCATGAGGGCATACTGGGAAGATCTGGGAGAACTGCTGAAACAGGATTTTGCGGGATATGAATATCCTGTTACAGTCCTGCGGTTTTACGGGGAAGCGCTGGAACGGATTGCTTTCGGGACAGCGGATCTGAGAAAAACGGGTACCGCAGGGAAGGAGATGGAGGAAAGGGTGATGGAAATTCTGGCAAAAGCCGGGGAGATCAGGGAAAAAAACAGAGAAACGCAGAGTGAAGCCCTGGAGGTAGAATACAGGGAAATTCTGAACAGGGGAAATACTGCGCTGGAGATGATTGCGCACATGGAAGAGTATGAGCAGAAGCGGGAGACATAAGATATAAAAGCCGGGCTGGCAGCACCGGATAAAGGAAGGGGCGGGAATGATGAAAAAGCGGGAAGGGATCAGACTTGCGGCAGTGATCATTCTGTCACTGATAGCGGCAGGTTTTTATGTGGAGTATGGCAGGCAGATTCAGGCTTCCGCCACAGAGGCAGAAGAGAGGGCGGGCTGTACGGAAACAGAAGGAGAAAGCGGGACAGAAACGGAGAGTGAAACAGAAACGGAGACAGAGAGCGAGACGGAAACAGAGAGCGAAACAGAAACGGAGCCGGAGAGCGAGACAGAGCCGGGGAGCGAGACTCAGCCGGAGACGCCTGGTGAGACGGAAACCGAGACAGGAAAAGAGAGCGAGGTCCAGCCGGAGACGCCCGTGGAGCCGGAAACCGAGACAGGGAAAGAGAGCGAGAGCCAGCCGGAGACGCCTGGTGAGACGGAAACTGAGTCAGAGGGTGAGACAGAAACGGAAACAGAAACAGAGAAGCAGGAGCCGGCGGTGATTTATATAGAAAATATAGCGGCGGAGGATAAAATATACGACGGGACGAATCAGATATCGCTTCGATATGATGTCAGGCTCCCCCAGGGAGCTCCGGAAGAAATCCGGGAGATGGTAATCGGGCAGGCTGCGGCGGCGGGGTGTGACGCAGGCAGACAGGCGGTTTACTGCTGTTTTTCCCTGCCGGAGGATCTGCAGAGGCGCAGATAAAGCCCCGGCCCCTGTCCATACAGCTTCCGGATGGCTGGAAACTGTATGGAACCAAGGCGGTGATGGACCAGGTATATCTGACAGGGCAGGTGGAAGTTTCGGGATTTGTGGAAGACGGGCAGGGAAATGCGGTTATACCGGAGGGGTTTTTGCTGCCCCAGGTCAGACTGGATAAAAATGTTGTGGAAAGATGGAGTCCGGTTTATGAGGAAGGAAAACAGAAAATATACAGAAATGCCATTGTCCTGCGCTATGAAAAAAACGGGGAGATCACAGGAAATCCCACGGCGAATTATTATTTTGACACTGATTCGGACTCGGGACGCTACAGAAAAGGAAGCCTGACCGTTGTCAGGGCTCCGGTGGAGGAAGGGAAGGATTACGATGTATTTGGAGAGGAAGGGAGCAGCTTCCGGTCGGGAAATGTTTTATGGGTACGGCAGGGAACCGGGGTTTATGTGGTGCCAAGAGATGGAAGCGGCTATAACCGGGGAATGGATTTTGGACAGCTGTATACCGGAGGGACTTTGACTTTTACGCTGAAAAAGGTGAATGAAAAAGGAAAGATCCTTGCGGATTCCCTGGAGGGGCAGATACAGGTGATCGTAGACGGACAGGTCCCTCAGGCGGAAATAGAGATTTCAGGAGCCAAAGAAGTGGAGGGAGTGTACTACGGTAAGCCTGGAACAGCCGTATCTTTCCGGATACCGGAAGACGGACTCAGCGGAATGAAGGCGGCCCGCTACTTTATTTCCTCTGAAAACGGGAATGTTCCCGGCCGGCAGGGCAAAGGCAACTGGTGGGTTGACTGCGGGGACGGCGATACCATAACCCTAAAAGAGGAGGGAAGCTATCAGATTTATGTGCTGACAGAGGATCAGACAGGAAATCAGGCCTATGCCAGAAGCGCGCCCGTTGTGATCGATTCCGCGGGTCCTGTTCTTGAAGTGACTGGTGTGAAAAACCAGAGCGCCAACAGCGGAACCGTCCGGATCGGGGTAAACTGCAGTGACCCCTATTATGAGAAAGGCTCCCTGCAGATCGAGATCAGGAGATCCGGAGAGAATACGGGCCCGGCGGAAGAAATCCGCAGGGAGCGCGCGGACGGGGCAAAGGTAACATTTTCGGATTTTCCCCACATGCTTCAGTGGGACGGCAGCTACCGGCTGACAGCATCTGCCAGAGATTACGCGGGAAATGAAACCCGGATGGAGGTTGTTTTTTCGGTAAACCGGTTTGGCTCGGTGTATGACCTGGGCGAAGAGACAAAGGCCAAACTGGAACAGTTTTACCACACGGCAGCTTTTCCGGTGGTGTTTTTTGAGACAAACCTGGACGATGTAAAAACTGCCCGCATTTTCTGCCTGAAAAACGGAACGGCGGCGGTTTTGTCTGAAGGAAGAGACTATACGGTAAAACGCATGGAGGAGGGGGAATGGAAGCAGTACTGTTATACGGTGCTGCCCCAGGTTTTTGAAGATGACGGGAGTTATGAGGTGATTCTTACTTCCCGTGACCGGGCCAGCAACAGCTCTGACAATCAGGCGCAGCAGAAAACCGTTCGCTTTTTTATCGATAAAACGCCGCCGGAATGCCTGATCACCGGCGCCGCGTCGGGAGAGATCTTCCGGGGAGAGAAACTGTGGCTTTTTCTGGAAGCCAGAGATAACGGGGAACTGGATACTTTAAAAGTATATCTTGACGGAGAGGAAGCGGCGGCATATGGAAGGGAAGAGCTTGAGGCCCGGAAGGGCATTCTGAAATGGAAGCTGAACGCAAAGACAGAGTGGCAGAGAATACAGGTATATGTAAGGGATCTGGCAGGAAATGAATACTGGACGGAAGAACTTCCTTATTACATAACGGAGGCGGAGACAACTGCGCCGGTTGAGCCCTATCGAAAAACAGAAAAAACAGCAAAGGAGAAGGTGCTGGAAGAACGGGAGAAGGAAGAGAAAGCAGAGAAAGCAGACGCAAAAGCAGCGCCAAAGGAAAAGAAACAGGAGGAAGCGGCGGCAGAAAAGAAGAAGGAGCAGAAAGAACGGGAGGAAAAGATGCCTGGGAAATCGGAAAGGATTTTCTGGAAGCAGGCAGCTTTTCCGGCAATGCTGGCAGGGGGAGGGCTGATTTTCCTGGCGGCGGAGCGCAGGGAAAAAGGCCGGAGAAGAGGACGTAAAAAAGGAGACAGAAGGGGGAATTGTTGAATTTTCAATATGTCTGTGGTAATATGGCCCGTGAAGGGGTGAACTTACAGATGAGAAAACGGAATATAATAAAGCGGAACAGCGGCTTTATTCTGGCTTGTGTGATAGCGGGAGGCGCGTCTTTCCTGGGAGCGGATACGGTGTTAAATGAACTGTATCAGAGAAGGACGATGCCGGAGCCGGAGGAGGAGACGGCCCCCGTGCAGGCAGAGACAGAAAAGCCTTCCGGGAATTTGGCAGAGACATATGAGACAGCCCCGTTTACCATTACTGCCAGCGGTGCGGTTTTAAATCAGGTGGACAGCGAGACTATGGCGGCACAGCATGAGGAGGCGGAAAGCGAAACAGAGAGCACAGAGAGCGGGGAAGAAACGGGACTGCCCGGGAATCAGGAAGGAGCAGAGGAGACACTGCACAACGCGGCCGGGGAAAATGAAAGCGGGGCGGACGGCAGCGGCTTGGAGGAAAACGGGACGTCGGACGGGAACGGCAGCTATGACGGAGGCTGGAGCCCGGACGATGGCTCCGGAGGTGATACAGGCACAGGAGACGGCGGCTATGACCAGGGATGGATTGCGGAGGATAACGGCTATGAGGATTCCTGGACGGCAGAAAATACCGGCGGTTCCTGGACGGGAGACGGAAACAGTGCGGACAGCGGAAGTTCCTGGGATACCGGACTGGGAGGCGGTGTTGAAATCATCGATCCGGGTGACAGTACCTATGAAGAAAACGGCGGCTGGACAGACGGGACCGGCGGCACAGGGGACGGTGCCGGGGATGCCGGGATCCAGTCTCCGGATGACCTGATTCTCTGGGGGATTAATGCCCGGTATATCAGCGAGGAGGAACTGTATCCGTTTGCCGCGGCCACGATACGCCGGATCCGGATTGAGATTTTCGCGCTTCACGGCAGAATATTCCGGTCGGAAGACCTGCAGGCTTATTTCAGCACAAAATCCTGGTATGTGCCCACCTATGAGCCGGACGAGTTTGACGCCAATATGGAGTCTTTCCTGAACGATTATGAACTGGCAAACCTGAATGTGATTCTGGCTTATGAAGCAGCGTTGAATGGCTGACAGAGAGGAGAAAGGTATGAAGGTCTGGAAAAGAATACTGATTAAAACTCTGCTGTTTGCTGTTGTGGCGGCTGCGGCGGGGGCGGGCGGCGTTGCCTGGAAAGAGAGCAGCAGAGATACCGCCCGATATGCGCTGGAGCAGTATGCGCAGCATCTGATTGACCAGGAGCCTGACCGGGCGTATCTGTATCAGGATACAGAAGGGGAAGGGGCTCTGACAAAAGAGGAATTTACCGCTGCGGCGCAGGCCAGGAAATACAGTCTGTACGCAGGCTACCAGTTGGAAAAAGAAAACAGCAGGACAGATGAAAACGGCAGCGAATATGAAGATTACCGCATTTCTTTTGTCAATTCCGACGGTGAGGAGCAGCTGTCTGAAGAAATAGCGGTGCGGAAACAGGAAGAAAAGAAATTTTTCTTTTTTGACCAGTGGAAAGTGCTTCCGGATCACTGTATGGTAAAGGATTTTACGATTCAGGTTCCGGCGGGTTCCACTGTGACAGTGGGAGGAGAACGGCTGGACGCGTCCCTTATCCGGGAAGATGAGGACGATGCTTCCGATACCTATGTGGTGCCCTCCATACTGCCGGAGACCGTGGAAGTGTCCGCATCCCACAGCCAGTTTGACGACCTGACGGTTACAGTCAGCACCATGGATCAGACCGTTGATCTGAGGACAGATATGCAGCTGAGTGAAAACGCCAGGGCCGCCTGTCTGGAAACCGGCGTGAAAGCGCTTCGGGAAGTACTGCGCCAGGCTGCGGCGGATGAGGAGAACGCCGGAGAGGAAGCGGGAGATGAAAACCTGTTTGCTCTGTGTGAGGAGGAGACAGGCCGGCTGATACAGGAACAGCGCCTGGCATTGGAAGCACAGTCGGATGAAGGATATGAATTTGAGAGCGTGGCTGTATGGGAATACAATCCCCGGTTTGAACAGCCTGTTTATACGGAAGAAACCGGAATTCAGGCTGTCATGGAACTGACATTCCGATACAGCTGGACTTTCCGGTATCCGGAATACCTGGAGACGGGAGATTATGACGAGAACGGAGAGCCGATTCTGGAAGAGAGCAGCCGGGAGGATGTACGGCCCGGAGAGGGAAGGGCAAAGCTGACCTTTTCTTACCAAGAAGGAAGCTGGCAGCTGACCGGACTGGAACTTCCCCGGATATTGTAAAAATTTCCCCGGAAGATTCAGAACGGTTCAAATTCGACCGGGGGAAGCGGCGGGCCGCAGAAGAGAGGAAACACATGACGGAACTGATAAAAAAGACGGGACGGGTTCTGGCCCCCCTGCTGGTGCATCTGGGTGTCACGTTTGTGGTGGCATTTCTGGGAATTACCTTCCATATGATCTGGAATTTGGGAACGGATGAGGATACACTGCTCACCTCTTTAAGCGCCCTGTGCAGCATTCCGCTGCTTGGGAAAATGTGGAAGGCTGACCGGCTGCAGCTACCCTCCGCGGTAAAACGGCAGAACAGAGGATGGGTTTTTTATCTGCTGGTTTTCGCAGGGGGAGCTGCGGCTTCCCTGGCCGGCGGCTATGTTATGAACAGAAGCGGCCTTACCGGAATGTTTTCCAACCAGATTCAGGAAAACCTTTTTGCCGCCAGGCTGTGGCTGCAGATAGCCGGACTGGGGGTGGCGGTGCCTGTGGCGGAAGAATTGATCTTTAGGGGACTTTTTTATGAGAGGCTTCGGGAATGGCTTCCCCAGGGGCTGGGGATCCTCTGCGCTTCTGCTGTTTTTGCTCTTTACCACGGCAATCCTGTTCAGATGATCTATGCCTTTCCCATGGCGCTGCTGCTGCATCTCTGTTATGAGAAAAGCGGTTCTCTGGCCGCCCCTGTTCTGTTTCATATGGGTGCCAATCTGATTTCCGTAATACTGGAAAGCGCAGGCTGAGAAAAACAGGAAAAAATAAAAGTAAAAAAGGTGTTGACTTTTTGAAAAAGCTGTAATATAATCTATCTTGCGTTTGAGAGAGGAAAAACACCGAGGCCAACGGGGTGTGGCTCAGTTTGGCTAGAGCGCCTGGTTTGGGACCAGGAGGTCGCAGGTTCGAATCCTGTCACCCCGATCTGTGCGGGTGTAGTTCAATGGTAGAACACCAGCCTTCCAAGCTGGATACGTGGGTTCGATTCCCATCACCCGCTTAAGTGTTTGTAGCTCAGTTGGATAGAGCAACGGCCTTCTAAGCCGTGGGTCGGGGGTTCGAATCCCT
>ERZ1090879.2091-NODE-2093-length-10278-cov-6.704979_pt1 | contig 10278 bp, 6 predicted proteins | sample MGYA00478472_ERZ1090879 | MGnify/ENA primary metagenome ERZ1090879 (study PRJEB33644, sample SAMEA5815723) | chicken gut metagenome | biome: Chicken; feature: Gastrointestinal Tract; material: Caecum | place: Ireland | collected 2019-01-01 | study: A study of the...
ACTTTTAACTCTTTTACAATCCCCCCTTAGTCCCCCCTTTACACAAGGGGGGCTTAGGTATGTGTCCCCCCCATTTACACAAGGGGGACAAGTGGGCACGCATATGCTCGCCCGCCACAGCGTTACGCAACGCGCAACTCATCACGCGGCAAAGCCGCTCATCGTTTATCACGTTGCGCATGGCGCAACTTTTAACTCTTTTACAATCCCCCCTTAGTCCCCCCTTTACACAAGGGGGGCTTGAGAGTGCGTTCCCCCTTTACACAAGGGGGGCTTGAGAGTGCGTTCCCCCTTTACACAAGGGGGCTTGAGAGTGCGTTCCCCCTTTACACAATGGGGGCTTGAGAGTGCGTTCCCCCTTTACACAAGGGGCCTTGACCGTTGCCCGTCGTCTTGACGGACTATCAGACCTGTGTACCGTAAACGTAGAACTCGGAGAGCTGCGCGCCGTAGCGCGTGGAGCTGTTCGACGACCACGTGAGGCGGACGTACCTCGCCTGCACGGGAGTTTCGAGCGTGATGGAATTTACGCTGCCCGTCGAAGGGTCGAAGGTGTATTCCGTGCTCTCTACAATCGTCGTCCAGTCGGTGCCGTTGAGGCTTACTGAGATTTCTATCTGCTGGGTGCGCACTTCCCACGTAAGCAGGGGCGGCAGGTGCATTACTATGTTTGATACCGAATACTCACCGGCAAGGTCCACGATAAGGAACGCGCCGTCGCAATCGGAGGGAGCAGTTTCCCAATAGGTGTTTACGTTGCCGTCGACGAGGTTTGTAGGCCCGTATACATCGAAGTATTCGGTGGAATCTATTACCGCCTTGTTTGTCGAAAGCGAGCAGGGATATATTTCGATTTCAGAAATTTCGAGCGTCTCCTGACCGGTCATGCCGTCTACGCGGAAGAAGCGGAGCTGAAGCGCGGAGCTTACGAGGGTTGAAGAGAGCCTGATATCGAAGTAGTTGCCCGTTGCGGGGGTTGCCGTGTAGCTTGCCGCGGATAAGCTGCGCGCGAAGTTGCCGCCCTCTTCCCTGCGGTTGAACACGCTCACGCTCAAATCATAGACGTATGCATTGTCCTCTGCGAGGTAAATTCTCACAACGCTCACCGCGCCCGCTTCGAGCTGCTCGCCGAAGTCGAGAGTGACCGCCGCAAACTCGTCCTCCTCGCCCGTCCAAGTCTTGGCGGAGAAAACAGTCGATTTGTCGCCGTCGAAGGCGTTGGATATGGGATTCTCTTCGCTGTCGAAGGGGCCGCTGCCGTCGTCGTAGGGGTCGGTCGCCCTAGTGCCCGCGCCGTGGGTTACGGAAGCGGTTACAGTGCTCAAATCGCGGGCTTCGCCCATGTAAGCTTCCTGTATGTCAAGAATGGCGAAGTCGGGAACTTCGAGTCCGTGCTGAACCTTGGTTTCAACGACTGTCTTTTCAACGTCCTCCGTAGTGAGCGCAAGGTTGTAGGGCAGAGCCACGCCCGCTCCGAACAGCTCGTACTGAGCTTTTTCAACGGTGACGCCGCTGACGTACGTGTTGGTGGAAAGGCTGATATCCTCCGCGCTCTCCGCCTGCGCGCCCTCTATTTCAAGTCCGCGTATGGTGACATCCGAGATATTCTTTTCGGCGCTCTCGCCGTTCATGCGGCAGACTACGCTGTCCGCCATGGAGAGAACGCGGATATTTTCGAACAGAACGTCAGAAATTGTGCCGCGCTCTTCAGATTCCGACCAGTCGGCGTTGTAGGCAATCGTCATATCTATGAGATAGTCCTCAAGCCCGTCGAGCTGGTTGTCGCCGAGGGTGCGGGCGTCCTCCACCGTTATGCTCTGGTAGGTTACGTCGGATATGTCGGCGTCGTCGGCGTTGTGGATGCTCATAACCGCCTTGTGGTATGCGTGAACGACGGTTATATTTTTAAAGGTTATGCCGCTCATCGTCTCGCCGTTGGTTTCGTACCCGACCTCCATGCTCTGGGCGAGGTCTGTCCATACGACCACGTTGTCGAATGTGATATCCGAGGTACTGCCGCGGTCGTTGTTCTTGACTACGAGCGTATCGTCCCACGTGCGGACAAAGCCGCCCTTTACGTTTACGTTGGAGCACGACTGAACGGAGATGCCGTCGCCGTTGCCGCGCGCGGTGATTATTTTGAGGTTGTTTATGTTGACGTTTTCGCTGTGGTAGAGCGTAACCGCCCAGCCTGCAGGGTCAAGGAGGGCAATACCCTCTATCGTGACGTTGTTGCAGTAGCGTATTTCGATGGGGAGCGTGTATTCGGAGTCGCTGCGCCTATCGTAAATTTCACCGCTGATTATGCCCCTGCCGCGTATCGTTATGTTTTCGAGACTCTCGGCGCGAATCTGGCCGTAAACGTATGCGCCGCCCGCAAGATACAGAGTCTGTCCGCTCTGCATGGGAATGGCGCTCGCCGAATATACGCCGGGACCTATATATATGGTGTCCTCGGGAACGTTGTCCTCGGTTATGGGGTCTTCCTCGATGGGGTTCGCGAAGATATGAAGGGCGTTGTCGGCCGCGTCCTCCACCGTCCCGTCGTTGTATTCGAGCACGTAGTTCGCGGAGTATTCGAGGTCGAACTCAATCACGTTGCCGTTTACTTCGGGCTCAACGCCGTAGGAGAGCGGGCGCACCACCACGTCGGTAAGGCTGGTCGCGCCGTTAATTTCAACGCGCATGTGCACAGTACCCTCAAAATCGAAGGATACGACCTGGTTGTAGTCCTGCGAATAGGTGAAACTGAAAATGCGGTTGTGGTTTACGCGGGTGTCGTAAACGAACAGTTCCTCGTCCTCGACGTAGGCGTTGAGTTTGGAGGAGCTCTCCATAAGCCCGGGGCCCTCGTACACGGTAAGCTTTGTTTCGGTTACCGTTCTTTCGGGCTGTTCAATCGTCGGAGCGTCGGTCGAAGGGTCGGTCCCCGGATTGGGGTCGGGGCCGGGCTCGTCGGGGCCGCACGCGCCGAAAACGAACGTGCCGCAGAGGGCAGCGGCCGTGAGTAAACTTGCGATAATGCGTTTGAATTTCATAAAACCACCTTATTCCTTAAAAATTTTTTATGGGCAGTCGTTTATTGCCGTGGAGAAGTTTGCCGATTTTTATTATTTATTATCTTGTTCTGCGCGGGGTGTGCCGCCGTTTGCCGTTCGGGGGATTGCCGCGCCGCTATTTTGCGGAAACTATTTCAACCGCGATATCGTCGCCGAACTGCGAGAGATATTCGTCGGTGCGGCTCGATACGAAGCTTGCGCCCGTGACGGTGAAACTTTCGTCCTGAACGAAAGTGAAGTTTCGAAGGTATTCTTCACCCGTGGACGTAAAGGAACATTCCTCCTCCGTAGGGCGGCCGCCCGCGAGGGCTATGTTTTTTACCGTTACGTTGTCTACGTAGTGGTTGCTCTCGAAGCCTATGCGCGAATCGTAGCACCCGCCCATCACGGCGGTAAACCTGCGCGCAGATATCACGTTTACGTTTTCCACCGTAACCCCGTCGACGTTGCCGAGCGGGGTCGGGTCGGTGTGCTGGTCAGACCACGTGGGGGAATACAGCACGCGGAAGTCGATTATTCCCGCGCCGTCGGCGGCGTTTCTGCCGTCCTCTACCGTTATGTTGCGCCATACGACGTTCTTTATTTCGGCGTTGTTGGCGTTGTGTATGCTCATCACCGCAAGGTTCATGGCGTGAAGCACGGTTATGTTGTCGAAGGTTATATTTTCAAACTTTTCGCCCACCGTTTCGTAGCCGAGTTCCATGCTCTGAGCAAGGTCTGTCCACACGGTGCAGTTCGTGAACGTTATGTTTTCCGTTTCGCCGAATACCTTTCTGTCGTCCCAGCGGGGATAATTTTTAACGACGAGCGAATCGTCCCAACTGCGCACAAAGCAGCCGTCTACCTCTATGTTTTTGCACGATTGCAGAGAGATTCCGTCGCCGTTCGAGCGCGAGGAGATTATCTTTACGTCGTCAATCTTCGAATCTTCGATAAAGTAGAAATTTACGCACCAGCCTGCGGGGTCGAGCACGAAAAACTGTTTTAAAATAACGTTCGAGCAGTAGTTGAACTCGAGGGGAACGGTTACCGTGCCCGCGTTTGCGTCGCGCTCGAACGCGCTGCCGTCTATCACGCCCCTGCCCGCTATCATGATATTTTCGGCATTGTTCGCCGAAAATTTTGCACGGACTACCGCGCCGTCCTCCAGATATACGAGGGTGTCGGACGAGAGGGTTACGACGTTATTATCCGAAATGCGTTCGTCGTTTTCGGCGGTATGCAGCCCCGCTTCGAACACCATTACGTTTTTATAGCCCGAAATATCGGCCGCGCCGTCTGATTCGTCGTAGTCGCTGACAAAGAAGTGAATGGCGTCGTACGCCTCGCCGTTGACTTCGAGGACGTATTCGCCGGCGCTTGAAAAGGTGAAAGTAAGCTCGTTTTCTTCGATGTTAGCAATGGGGGTTATCTTTGCCGAAAGCGGACGGACGACGGAGGAATAGTTTATCTCCGTCTGAGGCCTGACGGTAACGGTTGCCGTGCCGTCGAGCTCCAGAAGGCACACGCCGTTTTGCACCCTGCGATAATTGTTGGCCGTCCAGCTCTGCGAGGTGTTCACCATAACCGAATATACGGGAATTTCTTCGCCGTTTATATAAACTTCGGCGCCCGAATAGCGCTCGACGCCCTCGGGTATATCGTAAACGCGCACCCTGTTTGTTTTTGCCGTGCCCGTCACGTCATCCCCGCCATCGCCGGGCGTGCCGCCATCGGCACACCCGGCTGCCATGGAGAATATGGAGAAACATATGACTAAAACCGAAATTAATATTTTTTTAAAATTTTTCATAGCTCTAAATATAAACAACAACTCAACCGACTGCGGCATATATGCTGGTCAATTTGAATTTTAACCGCAATTTAAGCCGTAAAAAGTTACGAAATTTTAATTGCCAGCTTTTTATCGTACACGGCAGATTTTGTGAGGTCTATGCCGAAGCTGACCGTATTTTCGCCGCCCTTGTAGGGTACGGCAATCTCCTTGCCGCAGAACGAACATACCGCAAATTTGCGCCTGCCGTAGTCGCATACCCTTATTATGTCTGCGGTGAAAGTATCTTCGTCGGTTACCGAGAACTCGTAGAATTTAAGCTCCATATCTTCGCCGAAAATCTTTCTGTCGCTCGCACCGAGAAGGCGCTTGAGTACGGGATAGGGGCAGGTTATCTTGGTTCCGCCCACGTCGATGTCTATGTCGAAAGCTCTCTTTTCCTCTTCCGGAAGAGCTTCGCGCGATTTTTTGTCGAGCGGGCGCTTTATGAGCTTTACGTCGACGACGTTCTCCGTGCTGAGGGCGGAAACCTCCTCCGCGCCCTTAAACGTCGCCATATGCCAGTCGATATCGATATCGGCGTATCCGCCGACCTCTTCGGCAAACAGCGCGTAGAATTTTACGCCGCCGACCTCTATGCGCGCAAGGTATCCCTCTTTGAGCTTTTCACACTCGAGCACCTTCGCCCTCTGCGTGCCGCCGGGCAATACGGCGTATGAAGGGAGCACCATATCGTACCCTCCCGCAAGCGATGAGAGAGCGGGCGGAAGCGCGAACTCCGCCGTGCCGATTTGCAGTTTGCCGCCCTTTGCGACAACGGGGACGTCGTTGTACGAAACATAGCGGTTTGAGATGCATACCTCCGTTTCCTTGTCGAAGTAGTGCACCTTGTTAAAATTAATGGTTACCTTTATTTTGTCGCCGCTCACGTAAGGGCTTGCGCCCTCGGTTTTGATGACTGCGGGATAAATTCCGTTTTCGTAGTCGGTTGCGCCGTTCACCGCAAAGTCGCAGTACAAAAGCGTTTCGCGGCCGAGCATTTCGGTGTTGGTTATCACGCACTCCGCGCCTTCGTCCGATATTACGAAATCTTCGGGACGGACGCCCATTGTGACCGTTTTGCCGAGATACTTCTTTTCAAACTTCTTTACATCTTCCGCCGAAAATTCAAGTTTCAGCCCGCCCGCGAACGTTACGGAGGCAGTTTCGCCGTCGACGTTTACAACCGCGTCGAGAAAGTTCATCGAGGGCGTTCCGATAAAGCCTGCGACGAACAGATTTGCGGGATATTCGTAGAGGTTGGCGGGCGTATCAATCTGCTGAATCGTGCCCTTTTTCATGACGACGATTCTGTCGCCCATGGTCATAGCCTCTACCTGGTCGTGGGTTACGTATATAAAGGTCGTCTTTAACCTGTTGTGGAGCTTGGTTATTTCGCTGCGCATCTGCGTGCGGAGCTTTGCGTCGAGGTTTGACAATGGCTCGTCCAGAAGGAACACCTTGGGATTGCGAACCATCGCCCTGCCGAGCGCCACCCTCTGCCTCTGGCCGCCGCTCATCGCGCCGGGTTTTTTGCCGAGGTACTCTTCGAGCCCCAGAATTTTTGCAATCTCTATCACGCGGGTGTAGATGCGCTCGCGCCTGGTTTGCCAAAGCCTTACAGGCCATAAAAGCGAGTTGAAAAAGGGCGTGTTGAAGTTGAAAATCTTTTTTAGCCTGTGCTTAAAACCCTTTTGGGAATTTTTACCCGATGTTACGGCTTCCTTTACCTCTTCGGCCTTTTCCGCCTCTTCGTTCTTCTCTTCGGTAAGCTTTTTGCGGGGATAAACTTCTTCGGCGCGGCGCCTTATTTCGGCCTTCTCTTCCTTGGTGAGTTTGGTCATTTTGAGGGGGAAAGCCATATTGTCGGCAACGGTCATGTGCGGATAGAGCGCATAGTTCTGGAAAACCATGGCGGTATCGCGCAGTTTGCAGTCGATATCGTTTACTACGACGTCGTCTATTTTAAGTTCGCCCGCGGAAATCTCCTCGAGCCCCGCAATCATGCGCAGCACCGTCGACTTGCCGCAGCCGGAGGGGCCGACGAACACGATGAACTCCTTGTCGTCAATCTCCATAGAGAAGTCGTTCACCGCCTTGGTGCCGTTCGGATAAACTTTATAAATATTCTTTAAACTCAGACTTGCCATAGCCGTTCCTCGCACTCACATTTATAGTTACATTTTAACAATATTTGTTAATTTCTTCAATGCGGTAAAACTGTTAAGAGGTTGGAAAAACTGCTATTGAATTATCGATTGGAGCGTATCAATGTAAAATTTTGGTGACAGATGATGTCGCGCTATGGTGGAATCGGCAAAAAATTTGCGTGAAATACATAAAATAACGCCGCCCGCAGGCGGCGTACGCTATATAATATGGTAAAAACAAAACAATTTTTGCCTGTTAATTTTTAACAATCGCGGCGGTTGAGAGAAAGTATTATCTGCCCGCCGTCTGCCGAAAAGCGGAGCAGTTTTTCGCCTTCCGCATCTTCCGCAAACAAATTTACGGCGGCGGGTGCGCGGCGCGAACGCGTTACGATATAGTAGTTGCCGCCGCAGGCGTCCATACAGCAGGAATAGCGGGTGTAAAAGCCGCCGTTTTCCGTTCTGCACGCGCCGCGCGGAACTTCGACGGAAGAGAGGACGTCGAAGAACATTCCGAGCGCCTCCTCCCCTTCGAGCGATGCCGGGGCGTTGCCGCGCACGAACGCCGCCCGCACGAAGCGCGACTGCGGCGAAAAATCGCCCGGAAGCCCGAAGGCGCCCAACCCTGCGCCGTATGGCGAGAGAGAAAGCCCCTTTGCAAAGTTGTTTTGCGGCGGGCGGGCAGAGAGAGACATATAGTTTGCAAGATTTTGCATGTGGTATAAAAAGGGCGGGTTGTTGGTGAGAACGCCCGCGGGATTTTCGTACACATTCAGCCCCGAGGATGTGCACTCCACGGTGAGCGTGCGGGAACCGTCGGCGATTAGCCAGTGCAGTTCGGCGGGCGGAAAGTCGGGCGAGAAACTTTCGGGAGTGATATTTATATTTTCAAGCGCGGCCGCCGCCTCGTCGGCGCTTGCAAAGCTCCCGAGAACGTACGGGATAAATTCGAACTGTGCAAGGTTGGTTTTGCCGCTCTTCGCGGGAAAGTAGTGCGCGTTGCCGATAAAATTTAGTCCCGCGGCGCACAAACCCCTTTCGTTCATGCCGTCGAAAAAGAGCGGATAGCCGCCGGAAACAATCGCCGCGCCCACGACGGCATATTTGCGGATTGACCCACGGATATGCCGCAACGAAAGGGGAAAATTGCGCGGCATTACCACCACTTCCGCGCCGTAATCGCGGTCGGCGTCGAGCGTGCGCCCGAAGAAAAAAGTTTTTGCATTATATGCTATCGCAGTGCACATAAAAACAGTATGCGCAGGCAAAAAATTTTTTTGAGCTTATATTTACTTTTTTAATTAGCCCACGCATATGCCGCGACGAAACAAAAAAAATGGCGCCGCATTGCGTTTGCAATGCGGCGCCATTTTTACTGACGAAAATTTATTTTACCGGCTCAGCCGAGAGATGTAAGCTTGCCCGTATTGAGGTCATACTGCCATATTGCGGAAGGGTCGTCGAAATTTTCGTTGGCAACCCAGAGTACCGTTTTTTGGGTGAGGTTGTAAACGGCGCTGTGCACGGTTACGCCGCCACCGCCGTTCCACGTTCTCCTGCCTACCGCCTGCAATATATCCATCGCCGCCTGTTCGTCCTTCACAACTCCGCCGACTGCCGAGAGCTGCGAATTTATGTAGTCGTACCTGTCGGCGCCCTGCGCCGCGTCGTCGGACTCGCCGTCGTAATAGCCGGGCGTTATAATGAAGTTGGTGATTGTCTGGAAGTTGAAATCGGAACCTTCGAGCAGTTCGTCGTACATGGGGTCGTCGTTATAGATGACGTTGAGCGTGCGCGCGGAACCGTCGTTGTCCTCAGAGTCGGTCACGCCCTCGGCGGGCACCCACTCCAGAATGGCGCTCCTGCCGCTCGCGTCGGCTATCATATAGTGGAAAGAGGTGTTCGCCGAATCGTGGAGGTTATAGTTTTGTATCAGCTCCACCGCCTCGTCCACGTCGTCGGCATAGTCGAGCACGAGGCGGAGCATGGTCGTGGAAGTAATGTTATCCTTAGCCGCGTCCTGCTGGTTCGTGGATACGGTGTCCTTGCCCTGGTAGGACATATATATGCCGCAGCTTACGCCCGCGTCGTTTATCCCGTCGAGCGGGGCATAGGGCGAAGCAAGGCAGGTCACTTTGTCTAAAAGCCCCTCCACGTCGCCGTTTATATCAACGCCCACGTAGTTCAAATCTACAGTGGAGAAAGATTTGTGCCTGCCCTCGCCGGGGTCGCATATGGTGAGGCATACGTTGGTTTTGTTGAAGTCGTAGTTTCTGGCGAAGAGTATGTCGCCGTTTTCGGCCTTTGCAATGAAGGAAGAGCAGCCGATGTCCGTTTCGCCAATCTCCATATTTATAAGACCGCGTGTAATGTTGCCCGTTATAAAATCGATAAGCTCGCTGTCGCCCGAAGCTCCGCCCTGCGCGAGGAACTCGTCGAAATAGAAATCGCCCATAACCTCCATGCTGTAAACAGAGCCCTCTTTGTTGTCGTCGTTGCGGGCGCGCAGGTGCGTGAACGTGCGCAGAGTTTCAATCTCGTACGCCCATTCCCACGCGAACGCTATGCCGAGGCAGCCGAGCGCGAAAATAATTACCGCGAGCACTATGCACAGCACGCGCCACCAGATTTTGCGTTTTTTCTTTGTCGTTTCCATTGACCTTTTTTGTTCTCCTTAAAAAATAAAATTTACCCCGCGAAAGGCTATCCCCGGCGGGTCATTCATGAGGGCGCAAAACCGCGCACCCGATTTACCTGCCGTTTTTTATAAGCCCTTCGTAATACGTTTCGAGGTTGGAGGCGATTGAATAGAGAGATTTATAGAGAATAATCCTTTCGGGCTCCGTCAAATCTTTGCCCGCTGCGCTGACTGCCGCCGCCGCGCGTACGTTTATGAATCCGCACAGCTTTTTCCCCTCGTCGGTGAGCCGGATTTCGGCATTATACGCCCCCGCGGGATAGGTAATATATCCCTTTTCTTTGAGAAGGGAGAGCGCGCGGGAAATTGCCGCCTTGTCTTCGGAGGTGAGCCTGCACAGCTCCACCGCCGTTACGGGCGAAAGCCCCGCAAAGTATATGCACATGACGTGAATGGCTTTTAGGCCGTACGACTCCATCTCGAACAGCTTTATCTTTTGAACGAGCTTGCCGAGCTTTAAAATCGTAACGGTGAAATTTTCGAACCTGCCGTCCATATCTTCCGCTCCTTTTGCAAATGCAGGTAAAATTGATTAATCAACATCGGAGATTATAGCCG
>ERZ1090879.2093-NODE-2095-length-10274-cov-6.764556_pt1 | contig 10274 bp, 8 predicted proteins | sample MGYA00478472_ERZ1090879 | MGnify/ENA primary metagenome ERZ1090879 (study PRJEB33644, sample SAMEA5815723) | chicken gut metagenome | biome: Chicken; feature: Gastrointestinal Tract; material: Caecum | place: Ireland | collected 2019-01-01 | study: A study of the...
CCGGCGCCGCGGCCCTTGGTGAGCTTGGCGCCCAGCTGGACCTTCTGCGTAGCCTTGGAATTGAGCAAGGCCTGCTGATCGGTGTTCATCGCAACGAACTCGACCCCGGACAGGCCGGACTCCACCATGCGGTTCACAGCGTTGCCGCCGCCGCCACCTACGCCGATGACCTTGATATTGGTCACATTTTGCATTTCTTCGTCGAGAACGAATGCCATGAGTGTATCCCCCTAAAATGTAAAAGTGTCAGCGGATCTACTGGTCACACCACCGAAATGGGCACACTGATCCGTGAATTTTTTGCATATAACCGATTATTAGAATAACAAATTTTCGCCCCGATTTCAATACCTGTGGGGAAAATTCGTAAAAAATGCCCGTTTGGGCACCGAATGTGCCAACCGTAGGGGGCGGTCAGCCCATTTATTTTGGCATAAACGTAGAATTTTATCCCATGGATCTTTCCCGCCCCGGCACCGTTTGCCGCGAAACAGCGCATTGCGCCCCCAGGGCGGCAAGCTCTCCCGGCAGGTCCGCATACCCGCGGCGGATATGTCCCGGGTCATATACCACACTGGTTCCCCGGGCTGCCAGCGCCGCTACCAGCAGCGCCGCACCGCCGCGCAGGTCCGGCGCCTGCACTTCTGCCCCCTGCAGGTCAGCCCTCCCCGCAATGAAAAGGCGGCGGCCTTCGGCCCGGCAGTCTGCCCCCATAGCGGCAAAGCCCGCCGCACAGGCAAACCGGTTGGCGAACAGATGATCGTAGATCTCGCTGGGGGCATCCGCCGTCAGCAGTACAGCCGCCGCCAGGGGGGCTGTATCGGTGGCAAAGGCGGGCCACCCATTGGCATACAGATGCTGCCCGCCATGCAGCCGCCGGGACGGGTCGCGGACAAGCTCCACTCCCTTTTCCCCCGGTCTGACCTGCACGCCGCATTCCTGCAAAAATTGTAAAAACGCCTGGTAGTACCGGGGAGGGCATCCCGCCACGGTGATCTGACCTCCGGCTGCCGCCAGCGCTGCCGCATAGGTAGCTGCCGCGATCCGGTCCGGCAGCGGCGTATAGGAAACACCGCCCAGCGCCCGGCGGCCCTGCACCACCAGCACCGGTGTTCCCTCTCCTGTGATCTGTGCACCACAGGCGCGCAGAAATCCCACCAGATCACAGACTTCCGGTTCACAGGCAGCACCGCGCAGTACAGTGGTCCCCATAGCACAGCAGGCCGCCATCAGCAACGTCATGGTAGCCCCCACACTGGGCAGCCGCAGGGTAAAATCCACTCCTTGCAGGGGACCGAAGCGCTGCAGCGTAACGGCATCCCCTTCCAGTTTCACCTTGGCCCCCATGGCGGCCAGACCGGATAGATGAATGTCCACCGGCCGCGGTCCCAGGCGGCAGCCCCCGGGCAGCGGCAGCCGGACCATCCCGGTACGGCAAAGCAGCGGCGCCAGATAAAACACCGAACTGCGCATGGCACCCGCCAGATGGGGTGGAATTTCTCCGCACAGATCTGCCACTCCGGCCGGCAGCGTGCAGAGGTCCGGCCCATGACGCACCGCCTTAGCCCCCACCGCCTGCAACAGCGCCAGACTGGTATCCACATCGGCCAGTTCCGGCACTCCGCGCAGACAGCAGGGTCCCGCACACAGAAGGGTAGCCGCCAGCAGCGGCAGCACGCTGTTTTTGGCGGCAGCCGGGCGAATGGTTCCGTGCAGGGTCTGCCCGCCGGTGATTGTGATTGTCTGCATGATGGCCCCCCAATCCAGATCCGGCCCAAAAGCAAAAGAACACGGCACTGCCCCCCAAAGGGGCGCGGTGCCGGCCTGCTTTTGCCGTTTTTCCTCATTACCTTATATATGAACAGCGATGCGGGATATGCCTTGCACTACAGCAGCATCGGCTGGATCTGTACGCCACGCAAAGCGCTTTCCAGGGCGTCCGGCAGCTGGGAAAAATCGCTTTTCAGGCTATTGGGCTTTTTGTAGCTGTCGTCCTGGCCGAAAGGCACAAAATAGTAATGCTTGCGCTGCAGCAGTGCCGCCAGAGCCGGGGCGCTGCCGGATAGGCCATCGTTGGTGGACGGCGCCACCACCACGGGGCAGCCGCCGCGCAGCATACTTTTTGCCGCCAGTGTTACCGCTGTGGAACTGATGCCCGCCGCCAGCAAAGCCATGGTGGTACCGGTAGCCGGTGCAATCACCAGGGCCCGGGCCCGGTGTTCCGGTCCCAACGGTTCCACCCCCTGCAAAGTAGTGAGCGGCGCGTGACCAGTCAGTTTCCGCAACGTACCATACAGCGCTTCCGCTGTACCAAAACGGGTATCCTGTGTGGCTGCACTGGCGCTGAGAATCGGCAACACGTCCCAGCCCCGCCGCCGCAATTCCTGTATCTGCGGCAACACTGCCGAAAAACTGCAAAAGCTGCCGCACAGGGCAAAGGCCACCGTGCGGGATGCATCCTTAGGGTTTGCCATCCAAAGTCCCCCTCTCCTCCAAAAGTGACAGTACCGTCTGGGCGATCAGCGTACCTGCCGTGCGCGGCGCACATTTTCCCGGCAGTGCCAGGGCGTGTTCAGCCCGGATGCCCAGTTCCGCCGCCGCCGTGAAATCCGTTCCGCCGGGTCGGCTGGCCAGGTCAATGACCAGAGATTCCGGCGGCAGCCTTTGCAGCAAGGCACGGGGCAGTACCATGGCGGGAATGGTGTTGATGACGGTATCAAACGCCGGAAGAATTTCTGCCAGCGCAGTCAGCGGTGCAGCATGATGCCCCGCACAGCGCGCATTGGCACGCTGTTCCCCATTGCGGGCCGCCACCGTGACATGCCCGCCCAACAGTTCCAGCCGCCTTGCCACCGCACGCCCCACGCGCCCATAGCCCAGTACCAGGAAGTCGCTTTCCCAGATGGTACGCTGGCGCAGCTGCAGCAGCATGGCAAGGCAGCCTTCTGCCGTTGGCACCGCGTTCAGGCATTCCAGTTCCGGGCGGCGGAAATAATCCACCAGGGGCAGGTTGGCTTCCCGTGCAGCACGCTGGACAGGGACCCCCGGCCGCCCGGCCAGCAGCAGTGTACCGGGATGCACCGCCTGCAGCGTGCGCGCCACTTCATCACTGACGCGTTCCTGCGACATGGGCAGCAACACATAGTCAGCCAGGGCCGCAGCCTCGGGACCTACCACCCGGTACCCCGCCATCCGCAGCGCCTGTGCCGCCGCCCGCTGGCGGGCATCCCGGCCCACCACGCAAAAAGTTTTGGACATTGCGCTCCCTCCTCTTCTGGGCCATACTATGGCTGCCGCCAGCCTGACGTTCCTGATTCGGATGAAAAACAGGCATACAAAAAGTGCCCTGTCCACAGGGGACAGGGCACCGTTCGTATAAGGTCAGTAATTTTTCAGAGCATCGCACTGGCCGCGCCAGATCTGCAGCGGGTCCACCGGCACCGCGCCGATGCGCATTTCCGCCACGGTGGTTTTGCCGCAGGTTGCCAGGGTCTGGCCCTGCTTGACGGCATCGCCGGCCTTGACATCGACCTTTGCCAGATTGTAGAAAATACTCTTGACGCCGGCACCATGGTCAATGACCAGGGTATAACCGAAATCGCCGCCCAGGTCCTTGGCCAGCACAACCGTGCCGCTGGCGGGAGCGATCAGTAATTCGCCGGATTTGGTATCAAGCACCAGGTTGGTGGCCGTGCGGCCACCGGCGCCATTATTGGTGCTGCGCTGGCTGTAGCTGCGGCCCACATACTCGGTGGTTCCGAAGGCCAGCTTGACGTCCAGCGTATTGAGGAGCGGCTGCACAAAACCGCCGTCGGACCAGGCCACTTCCGATTCACTTTCCGCCAGAAGTTTCTGCAGTTCAGCCGGGATGTCGTTCTGCCCGATATACGGCGACACCCGCTGGGAATTGCTGGAGTAATCCTTGTACTCCCACTCTGTGGCGCGAATCTTGAATTCCAGTGTTTCGGTATAGCCGCCTGCAGTGACCGTCAGAGTCTGGGTGCCGGCAGCCTGGTTCCAGGCAATGGGAATATAGCAAACCCACCCGGAGCTTGCCTTGAAGAAGCCCGGATTCTGGAGTTCCGTCTGGATGGTGGGTGCCTGGCCGTCCAGGGTATCGCCCACGCGCACCGCTACCACGCTGCCCTGGTCCACCGTTGTGCCGGACAGCCGGATCGAAGGCCGTACCCCCACCGTAAAGGTGAAGTACCAGGTTTCGCTGCCGGTGACCGAGGTATCCCCCGGCACCGAGCTGGCATCACTGTGAACCACCAGCTTGGCCGTGTAGGTTCCGTTGGCCGTGAACTGGAAGGTCGAGAAGGTATCGGTATCGCCCTCAAAAACCACGTTGTCCCCGGCGTCGGTCACCGTCACTTCCGTGCGGTAATCCGACGGGGAAATCACAAAATCGGGGGAAGCCTGGTCCACCGTTTCGCTCAGTTCCACCGGTGTGCTGCTGAGCGTATCGGCATAAGTGCGTTTGAAGATATTGCCGATGACCGGAACCTTCCATTTATAGGCGGTGGGTTCCAGCGTCTGCCCGGCAAAGGTTGCCGTGATCTGAGGCAGCATATCCGGTGTGGCACTGCGGTACAGCCACGCCACGCCGAATCCTGCAATGACCAGCACAATAAAGGCCACCAGGAGCAGCCACTTTGCCATGCCGGACAAGCCACTGCGCAGGTTTTCCTGCAGCGTCGCGGGTTCGTCCTCGGCTTCCTCTTCATCGGAAGATTCTTCTGCCGGTTCTTCCGTTGCCCCCGCGGTTTCCTCGCTGACCTGGGACATGATCTGTTCCACCGAAAGCTGTACCGTCCGGGTCAGATCGGAAAGGCGCTGCTCATCCTCCCGCGGTGTTTCCGCAGCTTCATCCCCGGAAGTTTCTTCCGGTTCCTCTGCCGCCTTCGTTTCTTCCCCGGGCTGTACCGCCTGCTCTTCCCCGGGTTCCGGCTCTTTTTCCGCATCCGGAGAGGCTGGTTCTTCCGCAGCCGGCTGTTCCGGTTCCGCCGTCACAGCGCTTTCCCCCGGAACGGCCGACTCTTCCGAAACGTCCCGGTTTTCTTCCGGTTCCTGGTCTGCCTTTTCTGTTTCTTCGGCAGGGTCAGGTTCCGCCGCGGCGGATTCCGCATTTGCTTCGGGCGCTTCCGGCTCAGAAGGCGCTTCTTCCGGTTCCGCCGGGCGCTCCTTCTCGGTATGGGTTTCCTCCACAGCCGGTTCCGCAGATTCTGCAGGTTCGGACGGTTCCGTTTGTTCTTCTTCCGGGGTCACCGGCTCCGACGTTTCCGGTTCTGCCGGGACCATTTCGGAGGATTTATCCTTCACAGGCGTCCCTTCCGAATCCGCCTTTTTCTCCTCAGCCGCCACGGCCGAAGAAGGCTCCTCCTGTTTGTCCGGAACCGCCTTGGCCGCAGCCTGGGCATCCGTTTCTTTCGGCGCCGTTTCCTCTGCCGGCGCTGCCACGGCTGTTTCCTGTACGGCGGGGTGCGGCTTCACCGCAGCAGACTTCTTTCTGCGGCGGCGATGCTTTCCCTCCGTAGTTTTCCCAGGCGTGGTGCTGTTCTTCTCTTCTTGCATGGTGTATGCCACTCTCCTGTTCCCCTCATGGCGCAAACACAGGGACAACCGCGTTGTCCCGCAGTGTATCTATAGTCAAAAGCACAGTCGCTTATTCCGATTCCCGGTACTGCAGACCGCTGCTTCCCAAAATCGCTTTGTCGGGATCGACCGATTTGTTGCCGATCCGCAATTCATAAATCAGGTCATGCTCCTCCCCTGCGGTGCCCACAGCGTCACCGGTGCTGACCGTCTGCCCCTGTTGGGCCGTAACCGTCTGCAATCCATACAGATAACTCTTGACGCCGCAGCCATGGTCGATGACCACGGTGCCGCCGGTCAGGGTCAGCGTACCGGCAAAGACCACCTTGCCCGCCTGGGGTGCCGTGATGGTTTCGCCCGGTTCGGCGGCGTAAGTCAGGCCAGTGGCCTGCCCACTGCGCTGTCCGTCCACCATCTGTACCACACCGTAAGAGAGCGTGACAGAGCCTGTGCTGGGGCGCTGGAAAGCACCGGACCACAGCTTTTCGCTTTCACCGGTGGTATACAGCGGCCAGATCGCATTGCGGAATTCCTCGGCGCCGCCGGATTCTTCCTCCGCCGGGACCGATGCATTGCCGTACTCGGTCTTGCTGACTGACAGCGTGACTTCCTGGGTCAGACTGCCACAGGTCAGCGTCATCACATGGTCGCCGCTCTCGGCATTATAGGTGACGGGGATATACCCCATATATCCGCTGGCCGTTTTGCGGAACCACACCGAACCAAGGTCGGTTTCCAGGGACGGTTCCCCGTCCAGAATACCAGAGAGCATGATGGCAACCACGCTGCCCTGGGCTGCGCGGTCGCTGCTCAGCGTAACGGTGGGCGTCAGCTGCATGGTGTACGCCGCATGATAGGCATACCACCCCTGCGGATCGGCCGGCGGCTCGTTTTCCTGATGGTAGGCTGTTACCGTAATATCATACTCACCGTTTTGTGTGTAGGTATAGGTATTGCAGTCCTCCACCCCCGCCGACCAGGTGCTGCCGTCCGGCGCGGTGATGGTGACCTCCGCCCGCGTGACCCACGAAGGCAGCACGAGCTGGGGCACCGTATCGGTAAAGGTGCCCAGTTTTTGTACAGTCAGGTTGGTCAGGCTCTGATAGGTCTTGTTGACAGAGTCCCCCAACACCGGGACGACCCAGTCCCAACCGTTGGGTTCCAGCGCCGTTTCACCGAACGTCACAGCTTCCTGCGGGAGAGAATCCTCCCCGGTGCGGCTATACAAAAAAGCCGCTGTGCCGCCCAGAATCAGCGCGACCATGCCAATGACCATGGCAAGCCAAAGCAGCAGTTTGCGCATAACATCTCCTTACCAAGCCACCCCGCGGGCCAGGGAAAGAGTGCCGTGTTCCGGGCAGCTTGCGGCGGTACCGCAAAGCGAGCCATCGCTTTGCGGTGACTAAAAAGCCGGGCGCGGTCAGGTTTGCGCCCGGCGGCTTATTGATTTTTGATACGCGGAATCAGAACTGATCCTCGTTGGCCTCAGCGGCATCGTCCATATCGGCATCGACGGGTTCGTCCTGAATCTTCTCATAGACAGGTTCCTCGTCGAAGTCGTCGTCCGCCTCATCCTCATATTCATCGTTGAAGAGCAGACGCTCGTATTCGTCCAGTTCCTTCTCACGGCGATAGAGGTAGATGGCCGCTGCGGTCAGCGCACCGGCCGCGGCAAACAGAAACGCCAGCACGGCGCCAAACGTAGACTTTTTCATCATGGGGCATTCTCCTTTCCGGGATCGGGGCCGTATTTCCGCGGCCTTGCGGTTGTGAACGTCCCGCTGTGCGAGGGTGGTTTTCCCCCGCACCGGGTCCTTTTTATTATACCCGACCCCACGCCGGAATACAACACTGCACATGTAAAAATTTGGCGGATTCCGTTTCTATTTTTTCAGGTACGTTGCATAAGCGTTGGGCACCGCATACACCTGTTTGAGTTCTTCCGGTGCCGCCCAGACCCAGCCTTCCGGCAGGTCACAGACAGGCGCCGTTGCGTGCCAGCCGCCCAGATTCCATATCTTGTGGGTAAAGACGTGACGGGCCGCAGGCAGCGCCTCGCCCCAGGCGACCTGTACGCCGATTTTGGCCAGTTTCTCCGCCAGTTCCGGCTGCGTCAGGGCGCCTTCCCAGGCGGCGGGCTGCCAGAGTCCCGCCAACAGACCCTTGGACGGGCGACGCTGCAGAAGAAGGCCCGCCGGGCTTTCCACCAACGCCACCGTGACAGCCACCGGCGTTTTGGCCTTGGGGGCCGGTTTGACCGGCAGTTCCCCCTGCCGCCCTGCCGCATACCCCTGGCAGCGATCCGCCAGCGGGCACGCCTCACAATGGGGCGTGCCCGGAACGCAGATAAGAGCGCCCAGTTCCATCAGCGCTTCATTGTAGGGACCGGGAGTTTCCTTGGGCATCTGGTCCAGCACCCGCTCCGTAAACAGCCGCTTGGTGGCAGGCTGCATCACATCGGCATCGTCATTATAAATGCGGGCGAACACCCGCAGCACGTTGCCGTCCACCGCAGGGGCCGGGATGCCGAAGGCAATGCTGGCAATGGCACCGGCTGTATAATCGCCGATGCCCGGCAACGAACGCAAAGCGTCATAATCCGCCGGCAGGTCGCCGCCGTACTGTTCGCAGACGATGCGGGCGGCCTTTTGCATATTGTTGACACGGTTGTAGTAGCCCAGCCCCTGCCACAGTTTGCGCAGGGCGTCCGGCTCACAGGCCGCCAGGGCCGCCGGGTCGGGCAGGGCTGCAATAAAACGGATGTAGTAAGGGATCGCCGCGGCCACACGGGTCTGCTGAAGCATGATCTCGCTGACCCAGATATGATAGGCAGAAGGCTCCTGCCGGAAAGGCAGGAGCCTTTTGTTTGCCTGAAACCATTGCAGCAGCGGCGGCGCAATGGGCCGCAGCATCAGAAACCTCCGCAGGTGCGCGGGAACGGAATCACGTCCCGGATGTTGGGGATGCCGGTCACATACATCAGCAGGCGCTCGAAGCCCAGGCCGTAGCCCGCGTGCTTCACGCTGCCGAAACGGCGCAGGTCGAGGTACCAGTCGTAGTCCTCCCGGCGCAGACCCAGCTCGTCCAGACGGGCCAGCAGCACGTCCAGACGCTCCTCACGCTGGGAGCCGCCGATCAGCTCGCCGATGCCGGGCACCAGCATATCGGCCGCGGCGACAGTTTTGCCGTCCTCGTTCTGGCGCATATAGAAAGCCTTGATCTCCTTCGGGTAATCGGTGACGAACACCGGCTTTTTGAAGATCTGCTCGGTGAGATAGCGCTCGTGCTCGGTCTGCAGATCCATACCCCAGGACACCTTGTACTGGAAATTGGCGTCGTTCTGCTTGAGCAGCTCGATGGCATCGGTGTAGCTGACCCGGGCAAAGTCCGAGTTAGCCACCAGCTCCAGGCGCTCGATCAGGCCCTTGTCAAAGAACTGGTTGAAGAAAGCCAGTTCATCGGGGCAGTTGTCCAGCAGGAAGCGGATGATGTATTTGGTCATAGCCTCGGCGGTATCCATGTAGGTGTTCAGGTCCGCGAAAGCCATCTCGGGCTCGATCATCCAGAACTCCGCGGCATGGCGGGTGTCGTAGCTCTTCTCGGCACGGAAGGTGGGGCCGAAGGTGTAGACATTGCCCAGGGCCATTGCCATGGCTTCCGCTTCCAGCTGACCGGAAACCGTCAGGTTCACCGGGCGCTTGAAGAAGTCCTTGGTGTAGTCGATGGCGCCGTCCTCGGTGCGGGGAATATCGTTCAGATCCATCGTCGTGACCTGGAACATCTCGCCCGCGCCCTCACAGTCGGAACCGGTGAAGATGGGCGTGTGCACATAGGTGAAGCCCCGCTCATGGAAGAACTGGTGAATGGCAAAAGCCGCCTGGCCGCGAACGCGGAATGCCGCATTGAAGGTGTTGGTACGCGGGCGCAGGTGGGTCATGGTACGCAGATAGTCCATGCCCATCTTCTTCTTCTGCAGCGGATACTCAGGTCCGCAGGTGCCCAGCACCGTGATGGTGTCGGCGTTGATCTCGAAGGGCTGTTTGGCGTTGGGGGTCAGCACCAGGGTGCCGGTGACCTCAAAGCTGGTGTACAGGCCGCACTTGGCGATCTCGGCATAATTGGACAGTTTATCCGCCTGGAAAACGATCTGCACAGGCTTATAGCAGCTGCCGTCCGACAGCGAGATAAAGCCGATATTTTTAGAATCGCGCACCGTTTTTGCCCAGCCGCAGACGGTAACTTTGGTGCCGTCGGCGGGGGTGGCCGTGTACAGCGATACAAGTTCGGTTCTCTGCATGGGTGGTCCACTCCTCTTATTAAAAACAATGATTGTTCTTATTATAGCGGGTTCGGACCAAATTGTACAGCATTTTTTTGCCGCTGCAGGTTCAATCCACGTGACCGCCCAGCAGTACGGCCAATGCTTCGGCCGCGTACTGCCCCCCGCGCACCGCTTCGGTCACGGTATTGGCGTGGCCGCCGATCTCGATGAGCAGGCTGCCGGTAGTCAGGTCCTGGTTGTAGTACCGGTAAGCGCACATCACCGGGCGGGTAAGGCCCGGTGTGCGGCTTTCCATGGCCTGTTCCCAGGCCGCCGCAAACCGCAGGTTGAGCCGCCAGTTGGGCAGTGAAATGCTGGAGCCGTTATCACACCCGGCAATGATCATGACCTGGGCGGT
>ERZ1090879.2096-NODE-2098-length-10260-cov-4.156002_pt1 | contig 10260 bp, 7 predicted proteins | sample MGYA00478472_ERZ1090879 | MGnify/ENA primary metagenome ERZ1090879 (study PRJEB33644, sample SAMEA5815723) | chicken gut metagenome | biome: Chicken; feature: Gastrointestinal Tract; material: Caecum | place: Ireland | collected 2019-01-01 | study: A study of the...
GCCGTAACGGAAGGCATACCCGTCGTCATACGCCCGCACGGTGATGTCGAGGTAAAAGTCCCATGCCTTAAACGTGGCGACGGTCTCGTTGCACCTGTACTCGACGAGCGAATGCTTTCCCGTGATATTCTGATAAGACCCCGAAACGGTACGCTCCTGCGTGTCTTCCATTTCAAGAAGCCCGAAGTCGTCCTCCTCGATGGTGAAGCCGAGCGAAGAGCGTTCTACGACCGCCGTGCCGTCCTTTTCAACGGTATAAAACAGCTGCCCGTCGCCGTCCATACCGAAACTGACCTCGAGGCTGCCGTCCGGCGAAACGACGCTCATGCTCTCCTTGTCGGGCGGGGCGGGAGGAGGAGTTTCCTCCTCCCCTCCGCAGCCTGCCAGCAGGAACGCGGCGCCGCATACGAGCAGCGCGCACGCCGCCGCCAACAGGATAAACAGAGCTCTCTTTCTTATATTGCCCATGCGCCCTTCCTCACAGCTGACCCTGAATGGAATACATCATGTTCGTGAGCGTCGCTTCCAGTTCCGCTTCCTGCGGCTCGAGGTCGAGCAGCGGCACGATGTACGTTTCGGCGGCGGTGGGGTTGAAGATGGACTTCCCGTTCACGTAGCCGTCGAGGGTGCGGAAATTCTCCGGATCGCCCGCCTGGAGCAGCAGCCTGATGACGCTGTTCGTAGAATTTTGGAAATCGTCGCTCTCGGCAAGGCTCTTGCGGAGGGGATACCAGCCCGCCCGCGCGAAATTGAGGCAGTTTTCCGTCAGCCAGTCCGCAAACACGGCGCCCGCGGCGTACTCGGTGAGCGAAACGTTGGTCGCCTCTTTGTAGAACTGCACGCCGATGGTATGGACGGGGATCTGATCCGCCTGCGCCTTGTCTCCGTCGGCAAACAGCCCGCTCAGAGGGAGGACGGCGAGGTTGGAATTGGAATACACCCTGGAAGTGCTTCCGCCGATGTTGATGAGCCCCATAAAGGCGGTACCCGCCTGCACGCGGGAAATCGCGTTCGTATCGTAATACTCTTCGTCAAACCCGGAGGAGATGCCCTTATCCGCGCCGTAATCTCCGAAGAGGTTATAGGTGTTCGTGAGCGCGGTGAGCGCGTTCGCGTATACGGCGGGGTCGCTCCACTTGTTCACATACGCCCCGTTTTCGTAGACGTAATAGTCGGCGTCGTTCTGAATGAACGCGACATAGCTCGTGGCTTCCTTGAACGTCCAGGATCGGTTGGTGACGACCGTCCTGAAATCGGGATCGGATGTGCTCTCCCCTGCATAGACTTCGGCGAGCAGGGCGCTCAATTCCGAATAGGACGAAGGCAGCGGATCGGAGCCGTTGTACTCCTGCATCAATTCCTTGTTGTACACGAAGTAGGGCACGCTCGCCGCCAGGGGCACGGAATACAACGCGCCGTTGACGTAGCTGTCCCTCGCCGCCTGCGCGTACCAGTCGGAGGCGGAATACTCGATGCCGGCAAAATCGTAGATATCCGAAACCGAGTAGTAGGTGCTGTTGGTGACGTTGATGCCGGGCTGCTGCTGGATGCGCACGCCCGCTTCGCTCTGCACGAGGTCGGTGGTGAGGGTAATGTGTATCTCCCCTTCATAAGCCGCGTTGAACTGTGCGACCGCCGTCTGCAGATAGCCGTTCAGCCCGAAGAAGTCGCTGTTGACCCAGACGGTGACGTCTACGTTGTTGTAGACGACGTTCCCGTCCTCGTCGCGGGGTACGCTGTCATCGGGGACGTAGCTCGCATACAGCGTCACGTTGCCGGTGACCCTGTCCGACGCGAGATCCCACTCGTCCGTGCAGCCGGCATCCCTGTACCAGCCGCCGAACTCCATGCCCAGGCGCGGGCAGCTCGGGAGCTGCGCCTCGCCGATCAGGCTGTTTTCGGTGACGCTCACCGCAATGGGGGCGGCGGCGCCGTCGTAATTGAGGTCGAACGTGACCGTGTAGCGCGCCGCATCCTTTTCCCAGAGGGCGTAAATGGTGATGTCCTCGTTGATGTAGTTGCCGAAATTGAACTCGTTCCCCTCGGTGCACGCCGCGTCGAGATACCACGCGACAAAGATATAGCCGCTGCGCGTGGGTTTCCAGTTCGTCGCGCGCGTTCCCGCCGCGACCGTTATCGTCCTCGATTCTGCGCCGTCATAATTCAGGTCGTAGATGACCGTATACTCGCTCTTTGCGACGGGTTCTTCCTCCGTCGGGCCGCACGCAGCCATAGCCAACGGGCCCGCGGCGAGAAAGACGCCGAGCAGCAGCACGAGCAGCCTCTTGCAAAATGTTCGCATATTTCCTCCTGAAAAATAATTCCCTTATTCAAATGCCCGCCCTGCCGCGCATACGGAGGGCGGGCACCCGGTGCGTTGTCAGAACGATCCGTTCGTGATCGCGGACGTTATGTCTTCCGCCTCGATGGACCATTCGATGTTGGAGTACTGCCCCGCGACGTTCGTGTTGTGCCACAGCATGAGCACCGTTTCGTTCCAGCGGTCTCCCGACCACTGAATGGTGCGCGTATACGTCTGCGAAGGGTCGGCGATGGAAGTTGCCGTCATCGTATATTCCGCATGATCGCTCATGACGCGGCGGGTGATGGTAAAGCGCGCGCCCTGCGAATCGTCGAAGCCGTTGCACTTTTCGTCCCATTTATCCGATTCGTTCGCGAACCCGGGGACGTTGAACAGGAAACGCCTGTCGCTGCCGTAATCTCCGCCGAACTGCACTACCTCGCTGCCGTAATCCCAGGGGCGCACCTCGAGGATCATCCTCGGGTTTTCTCCGCCCGTCGTCGCGGAAGTGTTTTTATACTCCCACTGGAAGGTGAAATCTCCGTCAAAATAGAGGTACGGGCTGACCATGCCGTCGTTGAATCCCCTGTTGTCGAGATTGAAATCGAAGTTCACGCCGCGCTGCTCGCTGACCGGGTTGACGGTGAAGTTGCCCTCGTTCAGCGAACCGCCCGACCACTCATCTGCATTAGGCGAATAGGCGCTGATCATCGCGGCGTTGCCCTGCAGAAGGGCTTCCGCCTTCGCCTGTGCCTCGCTGCCCGTGCAGTACACGATGCCGGACATGACGCTCGTATTCAGCGCGTGCCCGAAAATGCCGGGAACGGTATAGATCTCGCGGTAATAATCCAGCGTGATGCAGGCGATGTACTGCCCGTTGAGGAAGGAATAGAAGTAGTCGCCCAGGCGCGCTATGGCGTACGTCGCTTTGCCCGCGTCGGGGTCGGAAAGTCCTCTGTAATTTGCGAGCTGCCATGCGTAAGGGAGATTTTCACCCCAGTTCCACGATATATTTGTGTCGAAGTCCCCCATGTTGAAGTTCCTGTCGCCGCGGTCGACGGTAGAGCCGAGCCATCTGACACCGTCGCTCGGAGCAAAATGCCCCATGCCGATCAGGTTGCTGCCCGAAGGATCGGATACGGTAAACGTGACTTCCGCATAGTAGAGGGTGGATGCCTCCATATTGAACTGCACGAAAGTAAAGCCCGTATTCGTGGACGTGAGTTCTTGCTCCGCCTCCGCGGCATACAGGTCGGCAGACCATGAGCCGTCGGAATAGGCGATGATGTCTCTGTACACGTTGACGGTGACGACGGCGGTATCTGTCTGCCCGGCGTCGCGCGGGTCGGAGACCGTATAGGTGACGGTGTATTCCCCCGGCCCGGGCATGGTGAGCGTCGTGCCGTCCAGATCCATGCCGTCCGGGTCGGAAAGCTGTATCTTTATCGAAGAAGTGATATCCGTGCCGTCAAACGTCTCCGCACTCGCCGAAGGAAGTGTGACTGTGCCGCCTTCGAGGCACGAGAGCGCCTCTTCCGAGCTCAACGTGACGGTCGGCGCGAGGATGGGGTCAACGCTGACGCTGACCGTTTCGGAATCCGTGAGGCTCCCGTCGATATTGTCCGCAACGGTGAACGTTACGGTATATTCGCCCGCTTCGGATATTGTAAGGGCGGAACCTTCGAGGCTCATCTTCCCGGTATCGGAGAGCTGTATCTGAATGCCGGCCGTAAGGTCAGTCCCGTCGCAGGCCTCCGCCGTCGCCGAAGGGAGAGTGACCGTGCCGCCCGCCAAACATCCGAGCGCGGCAGACGAGCTTAAAGTGAGCGTCGGGGCGACACGTGCGAGCACGTTCACCGTGACGGAAGCCGTAGCCGTCAGGTCGGTGCCGCGGGGGTCGGTAACGGTATACGTCACCGTATAGCTGCCCTGCTCCGACACCGTAAGCAGCGAACCTTCAAGGCTCATCTTCTCCGTATCGGAGAGCTGTATCCGAATACTGTCCGTAAGGTCATTCCCTTCGCAGCTTTCCGCCGTCGCCGAAGGGAGAGTGACCGTGCCGCCCGCGTAGCATTCCAGCGCGGCGGACGAACTCAACTCGATCGTCGGTGCGGTGAGTGGCACAACGTTCACCGTGACGGAAGCCGTAGCCGTCAGCGCGGCGTCGCGCGGGTCGGAAACCGTGAAGGTGACCGTGTATGTACCTTCTTCCTCCATCGTCAGGGAAGAACCTTCGAGCGTCATGCTGTCGGGGTCGGAGAGCTGTATCTGAATCCTGTCCGTCAGATCGTCCCCGTCGCAGCTTTCCGCCGTCGCGGCGGGGAGCGTGACCGTTTCGCCCGCGAGGCAGCCGAGCGCCGCGTCGGAGCTGAGAGTGATGGTCGGTGCGGTGAGCGTTTCCTCCTCCGAGCCGTCCTGCGTACATGCCGTTACCGCAAAGGCCATCGCCGCCGCAAGAAGCGCGCCGAGGATCAATACGGCAAGTTTTTTGCCTGATTTTTTCATCTTTTCCTCCTTTTTACTCCGCTCTTCGCGGAAAATAAGTCCCATTTTCAACCTCTCACCCACAGTAAATCGGGCGAGTGTTTCACCCTTCCCGCCGCTTTGTAATACGGTGCGAAAAGCATTTTCAAGTCTATTATAACCCCCTCCTGACGATATTGTCAATCATTAAGTTTAATGTATAATTTTGATATATTTTGGTAGATCCCCCTTTATTTTCCAATATTGATTTATTTTGTAGCAAACGGCATTTTTATGTGATTTTACTGTTTTTTCTTATAAAAATGCGGGCGGAGCATTCTGCTCCGCCCGCATTCGTTTACGATGCATGGCAATATTTGAGATTTTATAGAAGATCTGTTCCCTTTCATGCAGTGCACTGCACGGGGCCGTTTTATCCTTTCCGCCCGCAGCCCGTTTTTCGCCTCAACCCGCAAGTTCCGCTTCGAGATAGTTGCCCAGACGCACCCGCCAGGCGGCGAACAGATCGTCGTCCGAGGCATAGGATACGATGCCCGTCGTTATCTTTGAGATGAGTTCGTTCACCGCTGCCGTGCCGATCTGCGCTTCCAGCATGGTGAGGTACTCGTAGTCCTCTATCCCGTCGCGCACGCTGTTGAGCCGCAGGGACGCCACGGGTATATCCAGCCCGAGCTGCGTGCCGCAGTAGATGAGCTGCCCGTCGCCCCATACCGTCTGCGATTCGGAATTGAATTTTTCATGCGAAGTCCAGCTGTCCGAACCCGCGTCCCATTCGTTGACGCAAAAATACAAGAAACCTTCCACGCCGAAATACTTCTGCTGCCAGAAGAGGATGCGATGATTTACCCCCTTCTCCTCGGTGTTCAGCGTGATATAGGGAGCGGTCGGATCCCAGCAGGTATACCACCAGAGGGTGTCCCCTCCCGCAGCCTCCGCCTCCATGCGCTCGCGGAAGGTGCCGTTTTCCGTCTCCTGCCAGGACTCGAAGAAGGGCTGCTTCGCGCCGTCGACGGTCATATAATCTTCGTCCGTCGTGTAGAGCGAGGCTTTGGGACACCAGATATTGATATAGTCCGCCATGAAAGAGACGTAATCTTCCCCCGTCGCCTGCACCGTGCCCGGCGTGAAGAAGGGGGAAACCATCCTGTATCCGGGATACGCGCCCTCCAGCATGGCGCCGTAACGGGCGATCTCGTTCAGGTCTGCCTCGTCCAGCGGTTCGTCCACGTAATAGAAATACGCCTTCTCCGCCCAGACGGGGTTCTCCGCCATGCGCTGCGCGGCGCGCGCCATGTACGCGGCGTCCGAGCCGAACTTGCTTAAATTGAAAGAGCGCACGCGCGGGTTGCTCATATAGGCTTCCGCCTCTTCCGAAAAGATGTCGTAAGGCAGCTCGTAGGCGCAGATACGGTTTTCGAGCAGGAAATCGTAATAATTTTTATACAGATCTCCCCTGCCCGAAACGCGCGCGATCTCATACCCGCTCATATCCATTGAAACGGTGCAGGACGTCTCTTCCGGCAGCGTAAAGCCCCATACGTGCAGGAACACGCGGGCACGCTTCACCTCCCGCCCCGCCGCGTCGCGGATGCGGAGCGTCGCCTCGTACTCTCCCGCGGCGGTCTCCGGCAGCGTCTTCACCCGCACCAGAAACGCCTGCGCAGCGCCGCCTTCGAGGTCGAACGATTCGCCCGCCCCGTAAGGGCAGAGCGCGTCGGGTATCTGTTCGTAATTGACGTCGAAATAGCGCAGCTTAAACAGTTCGGCGGAAAGCTCCTCCCCGCCCTGCGCGGCGAATGCGGTCATCTCCGCGCTATACCCTTCGCGCGCATCTTCCGCGGAGAGCAGGAACTGCATCGTTTCGATCTCGTTCCTGCCCATGTACATCTTATACGTATCCCTGCCCGTGCTTTCGGTGTCGGTGCGCGGGGTCTTGACGAAGGCGTGCTGAAAATACAGCGCGAGCCCTTCGTCCTCATGCTCCGCGCGTTCCGGCTCGTATTCCACGGGTATTTCGGCATACGGGTCTTTTTCCTCCGGCTGCTGCTGCGGCGCGCAGCCGGCAAAGAGGCACAGGCAGAGCGCCGCCGCCAGTAAAATGCTCGTTTTGCGCATCGGTTTTCCCTCCTTCCTATTTCAGACTGCCGACCTGTATGCCGCCGATCATCTGCTTCTGAAAGGCGAAAAAGAGCGCCATCGGCACGACGGTGACAAAGACGCACATCGCCATCATCTCGTTCGTCTTTTCGGCGAGCGCGCCGTCGGAATTGAAATTATAATAGAACGCCAGCCCGACGGTGAAATTCTCTTCCGAGTTGAGATAGATGAGCGGGCCCTGAAAATCCATCCACAGCCCCATGACCGTGGAGATGCAGATATACAGAAAAATATTGAAGCACAGCGGGAAGATCATGCCGAAATAGATCTGAAACCAGTTTGCGCCGTCTATCTTCGCGGCGTTGTCTATCTCTTTCGGGATGGATCGCATGAACTGCACCGCGAGGAAGATGTTCAGCGCACCGCCGCCCCAGAAGGAGCCGATCCACTGCGAAACGAGTTTGTCCACGAACCCGAACTTCACGAACAGGATGTACGTCGGCACCATCAGCACGGTGTTGGGGATCATGACCGTCGCCATGATCACCGCGAACACGATCCTTTTCCCGGCAAAGCGCATGCGCGCGATGGGGAAGGCGCAGAAGAGCGCGGTGAAGGGCACGAAAAAGCCGTTGATGCACACCACCTGCAGCGTGTTTCCGATATTTTTCAGATACTGCCCCACGATGCCGAAGTTGCGCAACTCGAAGCTCCTCGTCCAGAAACTCGAGCCCTCCGCGGCCTGCTGTACCGTCATCAGCGACTTGTTCAGCATATACAGGTACGGGAAACAGAAAAACAGGCACAGCAGCGCGGCGACGGCATATTTCGCCGCGAGCGTCGCCGTGCGCCTTTTCCGCGCGGAGCGGGAAAGGTCGTCTTTTTTGATCGTCATCTCCCTTTCATTCATCGCCGTATGTGACCCACTTGCTCGTTTTGAACATCACCGCCGTCAGCGCGGCGATGATCAGAAACAGCACCCAAGCCATCGCGCAGGCGAGCCCGTAGTTGGGGACGCCCATGTTGCCGGGGAATGCCGCCGTGTAAATGCGTATCGCCACGAAGTACAGCGATTCGTCCGTGCCCGTGCCGTATACCGCAAAGGTAGTAAAGATCTGCAGCCCGTTGATGAGCGACGTCAGCAGATTGTAAAAGAGCATATTCGTCGTGAGGGGTATGGTGATGGAAAACACTCTCCTGAAATACCCCGCCCCCTCCAGCTCGGCAGATTCGTACTCGCCGGCCGGCACGTTCTCCAGCGCGGGATCCACATGATCATTCCACCGCCCACCGTCCAAAGATTGGTGAGGATGAGCGAGAACATGGACGTGGAGGCAGCCTCAAAAAAGGGAAAGGGTTCCAGCCCCAGTGCGTACAGCCAGCTGTTGAAGATGCCGTATTCGCTCGCAATGCCCATCGCGTTGTAGGCGAAGGCGTCCTTCCAGATCAGCCCCGATGCCATCGCGGGGACGAGGCACGGGAGATAACAGAGCAGCCGTATCGCGCGGATCCCCTTTACCTGCCTGCGCAGAAAGAGGGCGAGCGCGTACGAGAGCACGAGGTTGAGCGCCGTCGAACAGACGACGTACAGCGCCGTGATGCCGAGCGAGCGCATGAACCCGAAAAACTCCCCCGAGCTGCCGTCAAACAGCGCGATATAATTGTCGAAATTGATGACCGTCGCGTAAGACCCGTTGAAATCGGAAAAGCTGTAAAACAGCGACATCACGATCGGATACGCCGTGAACAGCGCGATGCCGACGATGACCGGCGCGAGGAACAGATAGGCGACGGCGGTATCCTTTGCGTAACCCTTCATCCGCGCCCTCCCGTCATTCTCCGGCGCGGTCGATCGCCGCCTGCATATACTGCTCCTGCCGCTCGAGGATAGACTTCACCGCGTCCGCATAGTTCTCCGCGGGCGTGTTGTTGATGCCGCTCTTCATCGCGTTGAGCATATAATTCGCGACGTTCCCCACCGCCCCCGCGGGGATCTTCGACTTGAAGTCCACCATCGTGCAGGAATTGGTGTCGTACTTGTAGATGAACGCGTCGTGATTGAAATCTCCGGGCAGGGAAATGCCGTAGTCGCCGAGATTGCGCCAGGCGGCGTTTTCGTCGGTCAGCAGCGATTTGAGCACGGGCACCGCGTTGCCCGTTTCGCCGAAGGCGTTCTGCCCCTCTTCGCTGACCACGTGTTTGAGGAAGAGCCACGCCTCCGTTGCGTTCTGCGCGTTGTAATTCATGGCGTAGCCGCTGCAGCCCGAACCGATGGAATAGTTTTCCTCCGTGTCCAGCACGGGCAGCGGCATGACGCCTATGTAGTCGTTGAGCGGCACGTTGACCGTGGCGTTGTTCACGATGTCTGTGAAGTTCGCGCGCGTCTCGATGAGGAAGGGAGCGCGGAACCATTTGAATTCCGTGCCCAGCGACTGCGCGTCCGCGAGGGGCGCGTATCCCGCCGCGACGGCGCGCTTGATCCAGTCGATCGCGTTGTAATTCTCTTCGCTGTCGAAGATGAGGTTGCCCTCCCCGTCCGTGACCCCGCCGCCGAACATGCGGAACATCCCGTATGCCATCGAGCCCCAGTTCCAGTTCACGTCCAGCACCTGTCCCGCCATCGTGGTGGTGCCCGCGGGGGTCGATTTTGCCTGCTTCGACATCAGGTTATGCAGTTCGTCCATCAGCTCCCAGAACTCGCCCGCCTGCATCGCCTGCGTCTGATCGGGCATTTCCAGGGAAGGGTATGCGTCGAAGAACCACTTGTTATAATACAGCACGTACTGATTGTAATCGCGCGGCATCATATAGAGGTTGCCGTTGAACTCGCTGTCTTCCACCATGCTCTCCACGAGCCCGTCCGTGGAAAACGCCTCGTCCGCGTCGTCGATAAAGTTGACGGGCATCAGCATATCCATCGTGACCAGCGAGGGTATGGTTTCGTTCGTGACCCACATCACGTCCGCCACCTGCGAAAAATCGTTGTTGGAATAGGCGGCGGAGTTCTTGTTCTTGATGGTCGTTATGTATGCGTCCGGCGCAAACGTTTCCAGCACGACGTCGATGTTCGCGTACTTCTCCTCGAAGCTGCCGATAAACTTGTCGATAATGGCGCGCTCGGTGTCTTTGCTCTGCGCCCATATCCGCAGCGTGCCCTCGTAAGACTCGTCGGCATCGAAATCTATGCTCTCTATCACCGCCTGCATATGCTCGCTGATCTCCACCGGGTCACGGAGCAGCCCGCAACCCGAAACCGATGCCGACAGCACGGCGGCAATCCCCGCCGCGGCGATCTTTACTCCTTTCTTCATATACGTTTCCTCCTTTTCAGCACGGCAAACGATGCCGCGGCGACGGCCGCGACGCCTATGCTGCCC
>ERZ1090879.2103-NODE-2105-length-10227-cov-38.960185_pt1 | contig 10227 bp, 8 predicted proteins | sample MGYA00478472_ERZ1090879 | MGnify/ENA primary metagenome ERZ1090879 (study PRJEB33644, sample SAMEA5815723) | chicken gut metagenome | biome: Chicken; feature: Gastrointestinal Tract; material: Caecum | place: Ireland | collected 2019-01-01 | study: A study of...
GTTTTTTTATAAAAACCCCCCCCCCACAAAAAATTTAAACTATTAAACATTTTTTGGTTTTAAATATCAAAAAACTACCTCCCGGGGGCGCGGCCGCGGGCCCCCCCCCGCTTCATTGTGTTGCAAATCAAAACTGCGCCTGGTAGAGCTGCGCGTAGAAGCCGCCCTTTTTGAGGAGATCTTCGTGCGTGCCCTGCTCGACGATCCTGCCCGCGTTCATGACGAGAATGACGTCCGCATTCTGAATGGTGGAGAGGCGGTGCGCGACGATGAAGCACGTCCTGCCCTCCATGAGCTTGGCGAAGGCGTCCTGCACCAATTTTTCCGTGCGCGTATCGATGTTGCTCGTCGCCTCGTCGAGAATGAGCATGGGCGGTCGGCAGATCATGACGCGCGCCACGCACAGGAGCTGTTTCTGCCCTTCGGAGAGCGACCCTTCGCCGCCGATGACGGTATCATACCCCTTGGGCAGGCGCTTGATGAAGCCGTGCGCGTGCACCGCCTTTGCTGCCGCGATCATCTCCTCCTCCGTGCAGTCGGGCTTGCCCATGCACAGATTTTCGCGCACGGTGGTGCGTTTGAGCCACGTCTCCTGGAGCACCATGCCGTAGTTTTTGCGCAGCGAGGCGCGCGTGATATTGCGCACGTCCTGCCCGTCCACCGAGACGCTGCCTCCGTCCACGTCGTAAAAGCGCATCAGAAGATTGATGATGGTCGTCTTGCCGCAGCCGGTGGGTCCGACGATGGCGACGCGGTGCCCCGCCGTCACGCTGACGTTGAAATCGCGGATGAGATCCTGATCGGGACGGTAGGAGAAGCTGACGTCCTGAAGCGCCACGTCCCCCTTCGCCCTGCCCAGATCCGCGCAGCCTTCGTCCGAGGGCTGTTCCTCCTCCGCCGTGAGCGCAAAGATGCGCGCCGCGCAGGCAAGCGAGTTCTGGAACTCCGCGAGCACTTCGGTGATCTCGTTGAAGGGCTTGGTGTACTGGTTGGTGTAAAAGAGGCAGCTTGAAAGGCTCCCCACCGTAAATGCAAGCGCCGTTCCCGCCGTCGAGATACAGATGAGCGCGCCCGTCAGCGCGACGCCCGCGTAGACGATGGAGTTAATAAAGCGGGTGACGGGGTTGGGCGTGGAGGCAAAGAACACGGCGCGCAGGGCGCACTTGCGGAATTCCTCGTTTTTTTCGCGGAACACTTCGGCGTTCTCGTCCTCATGCGTGTACGCCTTGACGACTTTCAGATTCCCGATCGCCTCGTCGATGAACGCCGTCTGATCGGCGCGCACTTCCGCCTGACGCTTGAAGGTCTTGTAGGTGCGCGAGGAGATGAAGCGCGCCGCGAACAGCGAGAGCGGCGTGACGCACACGACGACGAGTGCGATTTCCCAGCGCATGACGAACAGGATGACGAGCACGCCGAGGATGGTCGTGACGCCCGTTAATAGCTGCGTAAACCCGAGCAACAGCCCGTCCGCAAACTGCTCCGCGTCCGTCAGGACGATGCCCGCGACCTCGCCGTACGGGCGGGCGTCCAGATACTTCAAAGGCAGGCGCTGGAGCTTGGCAAAGGCGTCCTCGCGCACCTGCGCCAGCAGGTGGAACACAATGCGGTTGTTGATGAGGCTCAGAAGGTACTGCGCCACGAACGCCACGGCGATGCACGCGCCGATCGCGACGAAGATGGAGAAGATCTCTTCGTAGTGCACGTTGTTCTCGCCGATGATGCAGTCGATCGCCTCACCGATGAAGTAGGGCACGGCAAGCTGCGCGGCGACGGTCGCGAGCGCGCACAGCATAGAGAGCGCCAAAAGAGGAGCAAACGGCTTTAAGTAGCGAAGAATGGTGCGGAAATTTTCCCGCCTGGAGATGACACGGCTCATTGCAGCGCCTCCTTTGCCTGCGACGCGGCGATCTCGCGATAGAGCGCGCAGCTGCCCATGAGCTGCTCGTGCGTGCCGATGCCCGCAATGCCGCCGTCGTCCAAAACGACGATCTTATCCGCGTGCCGCACGGACGCCGTGCGCTGCGAGACGATGAGCACCGTGCAGTCCAGCTCCCGGAGTGCCTCCCGGAGCCGCGCGTCCGTCGCATAGTCGAGCGCGGAGGAGCTGTCGTCGAGGATGAGCACTTCGGGATCGCGGACGAGGGCGCGCGCGATGGTCAGCCGCTGCCGCTGTCCGCCCGAGAGGTTCTTGCCCTCCTGCTCGACGGGCGCGTCCAGCCCGCCCTTTGCCCTGACGACGTCCTCCGCCTGCGCAAGGCGGACGGCGCGCGCGAGCTGCTCGTCCGTCGCCCCGCCGTTGCCCCATAGGAGGTTGGAACGGATGGTCCCCTTAAAGAGCACCGCCTTCTGCGGCACGACGCCCACGCGCTCACGGAGCGTCTCCGCAGGAATGGCGTTGACGTTGACGCCGTCCAGCTTGACCGCGCCGCGGCTGGCGGGATAGAAGCGGGGCAGCAGGTTGACGAGGGTGGATTTGCCCGAGCCGGTGCCGCCCAGGATGCCCACCGTCTCGCCGCGCTTTGCGCTGAAGGTGATATTGTGCAGCGCGGGCGCGCCGCCGCCGTGATAGGCGAACGTGACGTCCTCAAAGGAGAACGCGGGCGCATTCGGCGCTCCTTTCGCCTGCGCTTCGGGCGCGAGGGTCGCAGGCTCGCCCTCCCGCTCCAGCACCGCCTCGATGCGCTTTTCGCAGGAGATCGCCTTGGAAACGGTGAAAATGAGGTTTGCGAGCTTGACAAGCTCCACCAAAATGATGGAGAGATAGCTGTAGAGCGCGACGACGTCGCCCTGCAATAAGATCCCGCCGTCCACGCGCGTCGCGCCCACCCAGACGAGGGCGATCGCGGCGATGTTGACAAGGGCGTAGGTCAAAGGATTGGTGATCGCGGCGATACGCCCCGCCCGCTTTTGCTCCTTTCGGAGCGCCGCGTTGCGCTCCTCAAACTGTTCGACTTCATCCTTTTCCTTGCAGAACGCGCGCACAACGCGCACGCCCGCAAGATTTTCGCGCGTGGCAAGATATACGCCGTCCATCCTGCCCTGCACTTTTTTGTACAGCGGGATGCACAGCGCCATGATGCCGACGACGGCGAGCGCGAGCAGCGGAATGACCGCGACAAAGACGAGCGCCGCCGCCCAGTCCACCGTGAACGCCATGATCATGGCGCCGAACACGATGAGCGGCGAGCGCAGAAGCAGGCGCAGCGTCATGTTGACGCCCGCCTGCACCTGATTGACGTCGCTCGTCATGCGCGTGATCATCGTTGCGGTGCCCATTTCGTCGATGCTCGTATAGGACATGGACTGCAATTTATCAAACAGACGCGCGCGCAATTCCGCAGACGCGCCCACTGCCGCCTTTGCCGCAAAGAACTGCGCCGTGAGCGCAAACGCAAGTCCCGCCACGCCGAATGCAACAAGGATGAGGCAGCGCGTGACGATATAGCCGACGTCGCCGCCCGCAATGCCGATATCCATGATCTGCGCCACAACAAGGGGCACGAGCAGCTCCATCACCGCTTCACACAGTTTAAACAGGGGCGCAAGGATCGACTCCTTGCGGTATGCCCTGAGACAGGAAAACAGGTGTTTCAAAATTCTCTCCTTATATCGCGGCAGACTTCCCGCCGCATGATTCCGACGCGCGCCCCTGCGCGGCAAATGCCGCGCAGGGGCGCACAATGATCACAAAATGCGTAAAATATTCTTTGCCCTGCCTACGGGCACGGGCGCGGTCTGACGGGTGCAGTTCTCCGTGCGGACAACGACCCCCTCCGCGTTCTCCCGTCCGAATGGAACGAGCACTTTGTCCCCGGCCTCCACCTTGCGCGGCGCGAGGTACCAGCAAGGCGTGCCCGCAACGTCCACCTTGGCAAAGGTATACACCTCGCCGTCCGCGAGCACGCCGCCTGAAAGAGAATGAATCATACCTTCCTCCGTTCAATGATCCGCCCGCCGTACGGGCAAAACGACCCGGCTCCTAAAAGAGGGGCGCAAACAGTTTGGCGATCTCGCATACCCACCGCCAGACGACGTTCTTCTTGGCGTCCTCCTGCGTCTGCAAAGAGGATGCGGCGATCGTGCGAAGCATGTCCTCTTTGATCGCGGGGATCGCCGCCGTATCATACATAAAGACAGCGTTTTCATAATGATGCAGGAAAGAGCGATAGTCGAGGTTGATCGTCCCGACGACCGCCGCCTTATCGTCCGCCAGGAATCCCTTGGCATGCACAAACCCGGGCGTGTATTCATAGATCTTGACGCCGCCCTTGATGAGCGCCATATAGTTGGAGCGTGTGAGCGCGAACGCCACCTTTTTATCGGGAATGTGCGGCGTGATGATGCGCACGTCCACGCCGCGCTCCGCCGCGAGCACGAGCGCTTCGCGCATGCGGTAGTCAATGATGAGATAGGGCGTCATGATCCACACATAGCGGCGCGCCATGCTCAGTATGTTGATATACACGTCCTCGCCCACACTGCGCGGATAGACGGGTCGCGGACCGCTTCCGTACGGCTGTACAAAGCCCTGCCCTTCAAACTTTTCGTATGTTTCGGGAATGTAGGGCGCAAAGTCCTCCGGCTCGTCCTTGGCGGAGAGATTGTACAGCTTCAAAAACATGAGCAGCAATCCCCTGACCCCCTCGCCCTCCAGACGGATAGCGGTGTCCTTCCAATGTCCGAAAGGAGCATTGATATTGACATATTCGTCGGCAAGGTTGATGCCGCCCGTATAGCCCACCTTGCCGTCGATGACGGTGATCTTGCGGTGATCGCGGTTATTATGGACGTTGGAGAGCACGGGAACAAAGGGGGAAAACTTATGGCACTTGATGCCGAGTTTTTGCAGTTTTGTGGGATAGAACGTATTGACGCAGCCCATGCAGCCGATATCATCGTACATGAAGCGCACTTCAACGCCCTCTTTTGCCTTACGCGCGAGCACCCCAAGGATCTCGTCCCAGAACTCCCCTTTCTTAATGATGAAGTACTCCATGAAAATGTATTTCTCGGCACGCTCCAGATCGGCAATGAGGCGGTCGCGGAACGCCTCGCCCACAGGGAAATATTCCGTTTTTGTATTTTCATAGACGAGCGCCGCGGCATTGCCGGTCAACAGTGCCTCGCTGATATCCGACCAGCGACGCATCTCCGCATCCAAACGGGAACGCGATACGCCGCCCTGCTCAAACTGACGGGCATTCTCATAGATCTGAACCGCGCGTTTGTGATTTTTGCGGCTGGGACGGTGGGAAGAAAAAGTCGTATAGATGGCAACGCCGAACAATCCAAGCGCAATGATACACAGGATCCACGGGATCTTGGTCTCGGGAACCATGTCGCGGTTGGCGGCGTGGATGGCGGTAATGAATACGACGACCCCCGAAAGCGCCTGTACGATGAGGATCCCCCATGAGGCGGCGAACTCCTCGTTGATCAGCAGGATGATGAGATAGGTAAGGAAGTACCCGAGCCCGACGATGATGCCGACTTCGACAAGAAAGAGCAAAATGATCGTCAGCGCGACGATAAAAAACCGACTGAACAGTTTTTTGAACATTTTCTCCTCCTTTCCGCCGCCTTGCGGCATATGTCATATTCTCGTGAATTGCGTACAGCCGCAGGGAAGCAGTGTTTTGATAAAGTGTCCCGTCAGGCACACATCCGCGCGCGGCGAGTGCAGCACCCGGAGCCCGTCCATGCCGATAAACGCATCGCAGTCGATGTCCCGCACAGCAACCTCACAAGCGTTGATCTCCTCGATCATCGGACAGGCATAAAATGCATTTGCCGTAAGCACGCCGCCCGTCACCGTGACTCTTGCAAGCGTTTCGGGCACACGGTACCCGAAATCAGAGACAAACAGGTGCGCAAACAGTCCTTCCCAATCGCTCCCCGCGCCGCTTTTCGCGCTCCCGACGAAGGGCAGCGCCAGTTCACGAAGCGAGCCGCAGGCAGCGAGCGCGCCCTCGTCCGCAAAGTCCGCGTCGGGCAAGACGAGCGAGGTTGCCGTCGGCGCGGCGCAGACGATGCGCCTGCCGCCCGCGGTCTCCAGCGTGACAACACTGCCGTCCGAAGCATAGGGCGGAACGACTGAAATTTGCGCCACCTGCGTTCCCTCAAAATGCGATGCGGAAACCTCCACACCCTCGCGGCAATCGAGCGCCGTCACCCCGAGATCTGCGATCGTTCCCGCCGTGGGGAAGCCCGAAAAGACCGTAAGCCTACCGTCATACCCGACAGGCGGCGCTTCGGCAGAGACAAGCGTCTCGCCGTTCCAAACAAGCAGTCCGTTCGCGTACCAGAGTCTGCGCGAAAAAATACGCATGAGCACCGCGCGCTCGAGGCGCGTACATTTTTCCCGGGAGAGAGCGAGCACCTCGGCATAGCTGCCCGCTTTCAGGATCCGATATGCCGCACCGTACGCCTGTGACGCAAGAATCATACCCGTTTCCCCGTCACGTTCAAAATACATGTAATTCTCGTCCGCACCCGCAAAAGAGGAGAAAACCGAGGCGTAACTCTCCTGCGTCACCCCGTTCTGCCAGAAACAGGTATACGTCTTCTCCGCTTCGATACGTTGCGGCAGAGGCAGAAAAAGCAGGAAGGTCCCCGCCAACCAGAACACTGTCGCGGCGATGGGGATCAGGCGTCTCACCATGAAAGCCGGTGCAACGCGCCCTTTTGCGCGAGAGAACCGAAGCCGTTCTGCCGCAGTCCTTCATACACGGCGACCGCGACGCTGTTGGAAAGATTCAAAGAGCGCGCCTCCTCCCGCATGGGAATACGCACGCATTCCCCGCGATGCCGTACGAGAAACTCCTCGTCCAGCCCGCGCGTCTCCCGTCCGAACACCAGGAAATCCCCCGCCCTGTACTGTGCGTCGGCATACGTCCTTTCCGCCTTGGTCGTGAACAAGTGCATCCGCGCCTGCGGATACTGTGCAAGAAAATCATCCAGGCTCTCGTGAACTTCGACATTGACGAGATGCCAGTAGTCCAGTCCCGCACGTTTCAAGTATTTATCGGAGATCTCAAAACCGAGCGGACGAACAAGGTGAAGCGTACAACCCGTCGCTGCGCAGGTTCGTGCGATATTTCCCGTATTTTGCGGAATCTCAGGCTGTACGAGCACAACGTGAAACATGGTTCTCTCCCCAGTATTGGTGTGATATGCCTATTTTACTTCAAATCTTATCATTTTGCAAGAGTTTGCGCGAGGTTTGCTGAAAATCAGACCGACGGCAATGTTTTTGATGGAGAAAGAGAAAAAAATCTTGACATCTTTCTCTCTTTCCGATATAATATAACCAAACATTAGCGTTGTGTTGATTGATCGCCCACTCAAATCCATATTTTTTCTCATGAAAAAGCCGAGCGTTTCCGCCCGGCTTTTTCCATGATTTCGTTACGAAAGATAACTGCCCTGCGCGCTCGCATGAACGCGGAAGATGCGTACCTCCTCGCCTGTACGCGCATCGAGATAAAAAATGAACTGCTCTTCTCCGCTCGTACAGACAAATTCGTAGGTGAGCATTTCCCGCCCCATGACGGGAATGAGCGCAAGATGGGCGGACCGCACCGTAAGTTCCGGGGAAAGCCGCGCTTGCGCCTCCTCCTCGGAAAGCGAAGGATTGATCTTACGGTCGCCGTGGTGGTTGACCAGATATCCCCTTGCATCCAAGCCGACCACTCTCCCCTTTTCCTCGCAGACGCGCACGCGGATCATATCCGGATAGGCGCGCACGCCTTCGATTTCTGCAACATAAGCAATGGAGGCAACCATACCTGCATCCGAGAACCAGACGGGCGTCAAGTGCTCATAGCCCAGCATCTTCAGATGCGCCTGCGCAAGCGTATCGCAACTTTCAAGATCGAAATTTTTGGTGCCGCACGCTTCGAAGCTGTCAAAGAAGGCGAGTTTTCCGCCGTTCTTGGTGATTTGCGCAAAAAATTCCGTCCCGTTCTCATCCGTCAGCACGAAGTTGTACGCCCTGACATCGCGTGAGAGCGTCTCTCCCGTCAACCTGACATCGGCAATATGATACCCTTCAAAGTATTGACGCACTTTCTGCTCGGCTTCGGATGCGGGGATCTCCACCGTCCCCGCGAGTTGATTATCCTCCACGTTTCCCTCACCCGCAAACGGAACGTCGCGGATCTCCTCGCGTTCCGCGCGCATGCCCTGCCCCAGTTCGGCAAGACGGTTGGAGACATTGCCCTGCGCGCCGTCAAAAAATGCCAGCATCTCCTCGGCGGGCGTATGCAGCGCGAGATCGTTGAGTTCTGCGCACAACGTCGCGTTGGTCTCATACAGCGCGGCAATGCGCTCACGGTCTTCCTGTGAGAGCGTACCGCCCGCAGAAAGCTTGTGAAGCATGGCGCGCGCCTCAGCTCCCGTACGGTTGACAAAGGCAGAGATATCCGTCCCCGTTGCCGCATCCACAGGCATTTTTTCGAGTGCGCTCTCCAGAACCGCACTGCCCACGAGGATCTCCGTAAGGAGCGTGCGCTGTTCGTTCGCGCCCGAAGAGACGCGGAGTTTGGCAAAATTATCGTCCATCCCCTCGGAAACAGACACAAGCTCATAGAGCGTTGCCCTGTATCCGTTTGCCGACTGCATCGCCATGTCGTTCATGCGGAAATAGCCTGCGGTTACAACCGTTGCCAATGCCAGACAGGCAGCCCCCAGCACACTGACCGCGGCGATCCAGCCGCCGATGCCGGGCGCGCGCTTTTTACCGCCCGATTTCTTGTTACTGCGCTGCGCGGAACGCTTCTCCTGTGCCTTCCTGCGCGCTTCCTGTTTTTCCCTGACCTTCTGCTCACGCGCTTCCTGTTTTTGTCGGCGCGATGCAAGACGGGCGCGCTTTTCCCTGTTGCGGCGCGCACGACGCTCCGCTTCGCTCTCCGATGCAAGCATCTGTCTGCGCGCTGCTTTGGCGGCAAGTTTTTCGGCATGCTCGCTCTTGCTTTGTGCACGAGCTTCTTCTTTTTTCTGACGCGCTTCCAGTTTTTGCGTCAGCCTGTCCTGCTTCTCCTTGGCGGCCGCAAGCTTCTGCGCTTCCTTTTTCGCGGCACGCGCTTTCGCCGCTTCAAAACGAGCGTCAGCCGCCTCTTTTTCCGCCTGCACCGCCTGCTGCGCCGCACCGGACTTACGTTTTTCCGCAGCGCTGTCAGCCTTGACCGTCTTTTTCGATGTCTGAGCGCGGTCGTCGCCGAGCGCTTCTACTTTCTTGGCGCCGCTGGACATATTTTTTCCGATTTTTTTCTCCATAACTCCTCCTTAAATGGCGAAAACGTGCTTGCCGATGACCGTCACCGTTTCACGGCCAAAAATCCAGGAACTTGTTGCGACGGCGGGATTGTAGTAGTACAGACATCCGTACGTCGGATCCCAACCGTTCATCGCATCGCGTGCCGCGCGATATGCCGTATCGTTGGGTTCAAGGTTGATCTGCCCGTCGTCCACAGCGGTAAAAGCCCCCTTCTGGTAAATAACGCCCGCGATAGTGTTTGGGAACTCGGGACTCTTGACTCTGTTCATGATGACTGCCCCGATAGCGACCTGCCCCGTATAGCTCTCCCCTCTGCCCTCGGCATAGATCGCCTTTGCCATCAGATAGACGTCGGACGACGTATATCCGTTGACTCCGCCCGAACTGCTCGAAGAAGAACCGTCCAGCGCATGATAGGAGTCATTCATGCCGAGCGCCTTATAGGTCGCCTTCCCGACAATTCCGTCTGCCGTCAATCCGTTCTTTTGTTGAAAGTAGACAACTGCTTTGTAGGTCGCGCTGCCAAATACACCGTCAACCGCACCCGAATAATATCCCCAATTCTTGAGGCGGCGCTGAACCTCTTTGACCTCACCGCCTGTACTTCCACGACGCAGCACCGCCGTCTCGACAGCAACGAGCTGCGACTCCGCGCGCAGGGCGTGACCGCCCGCGACGCCCGCGACTGCCGCGCCCAACAGCGCAAGCGACAGCGCACCGATCATCAAACCTTTCTTCATACTGTCCTCCTGTGTTCACCTTGCGCAAAACAGAAGGAAATTATGCAGATGACGCAATTTTAAGGGACCGTTGTTGATTTTTGCTGCCGGAGCCAAAGGGCGCGCCCTACCCCCAACGCCAGGGCGGCCCCAAAAAACCGAATAAAAAAAAAGTTTTAATATATTAACCAAAATTTGTCGGGGAATTAAACGGCCAATTTACCCCCC
>ERZ1090879.2106-NODE-2108-length-10218-cov-5.944603_pt1 | contig 10218 bp, 16 predicted proteins | sample MGYA00478472_ERZ1090879 | MGnify/ENA primary metagenome ERZ1090879 (study PRJEB33644, sample SAMEA5815723) | chicken gut metagenome | biome: Chicken; feature: Gastrointestinal Tract; material: Caecum | place: Ireland | collected 2019-01-01 | study: A study of...
TGCCGCTGTTGTAGTTGCCGCTGTTGTAGTTGCCGCTGTTGTAGTTGCCGCTGTTCCGGTATCCAGTACAACCACTCCCAGTGTTTACAATCTCCAGCAATTCACTCCACGGAACTTCACGAACAATTTGCAATTTATCGGTGCAACATTTATCCCCATTCTCACTAATTTTTCCGTAGGCAATGACTTCTGCTACTTTGTTCTGAGGATTAAATGAGTAATAGTTAAAGCAATCAACCGCTCTTCGGCAAAAATGCATTCCTTGATGGCACACAGAAACATTCACATCTTCCTCAAATTTTCCCGGACAGGTGTACTGCTTCAAGTTACCGTTCGGCGAACAAGTCCAATCATGATTAAAAACTTTGTATCCATGCACTTTCATTTAAATTTCCTCCTTGTAAGTCGCTTGTAACCAATCAAGTAATCCTTTATGTCCAAGTTCGCAAAATTCACGGCCTGGACACGTCCTGTCACAACATTCGCTTGTCATAATGCTACAGATCCAATCGGACAGTTCTTTGTCGTCCATGGCGCGAATGTGGTCACCATTAGTTGGAGGCATATTTGCCTCTTTAATCCACCGCTGCTGAGCGGGAGGGTAGGAGTAGGCGAGCCAACCAAGTTTGTGCAACCCGTATCTTCCATCTGGATCATCGTGCTTCATTCCGTAAAAATTAAGGTTTCTGTCAACGATATAATCATTTGCATCTTCTGACAGTTCCCAATGCCCCCAGTCTGGATATTCCACAATCCACACCGGCTGCCCATCCATCTCCCGCAGCTGATCCAGCGTCAGGGGCTTGTTCGGCGGGGTGAGAGCAGGAATGCTGTCTATATCGTCCTTAAAATCTGCATAGGCCTCTGCCCAGGATACGGGAGCAGTTTTGCTGTTCCAAGTATCCTTAATTCGTTTGTTGCACAACTCTTGCAGTGCATCAGCATCAATCATTCTTGCCATCCTTCAGTGCCTCCAGCTCTTTGATTTTGCGTTTGATTTTCTCAACGTCACAGATGTTCTCCTGATATGAAGAACAAGGAACTTTAAAATGAGTGACTTTTTCAAGAAAGTGAGGGCTCTTCGCTTTACAGCTCCCGTAGTCTGTCCAATATCCCGGAAGGTCGCTCCCTTTGTAATGTACACATGTGGAACATTCTCCAATCTGCTCTTTGTGGATGCCAAGTATTTGAATAAGGTCTTTGATTTCTTCTTCTGGGACAGGACTAAAAATTCTTCGGATGCGATTCCCCATACTCGGCATCTCCTATTATCGCTTGTACACATAGTGCTTGCCATCTGGCCCCATAAGCGTAATGGTCGTTGGCATTCCGCTTTTATCTTGCGTGATGGGAAGATAGCGGGTTTTTATAATCTTAATCTGCTGAACATGGCCTTGTTCACATTTCTGGCATAAGTCTTTGTGAGCGAATTGGGTTCCGCAAATATCACACTGGTAAAGGTTAAGTTCCCTCGTCTTTCAACGCCTCCAATCTCCATGTACTATACGGCGCATGATACAACCACCCATCATTTGTTCGTACCATAATCTGCATAGCGGATGCTGTTGGAGTATAGATTTTTGTTATCACTCTTCGTACATCACTCACTATGCAGACAACCCGGTCACCTATCTTCATGCAACACCTCCAACCATTCATCTGGAAACATGTGCTCTCCAAAAACTTCTCTGCATAGTTTTTTCTCTGCTTCCCACGCCTTTTTATATTCTGGTGTTTCTTGTGCCTTTGGTGTTATTGTCCACCCATGATAAGGAAGCGGGCCGTAATCTTCTGGATCTCTGTAACACACTACAGAATCTACATAGCCATCAGCTTTTAGCTTCCTAAGTCTTCGCCTTGCAGTAGATATACTAATTCCGCATTGTTCTGCTATACACCATGCTGGGTATGGCCACCAACCATCCATAATTCCTACGCAATGGCGGCATAAGTGGTATAGCACGTTATTCATACAGAGCCTCCAGTCTCTCCATCACCATCTGCACGGCCTCGTCTGTGAGGGGCTTCCCACATACCGGGCAAAAATCGGCGTTTGTCCAAACCACTTCGTCCCCCACAACGACCGAAAACCCATGGTCATCTAAAAGAGAGCACTCCCAATTCTCAGGATTTTTGCCCTCGTTGTTGCACCAAGAACAGCCTTTCCACACCTTTTCCACCTGCTCCCGTGTGGGGGCCATGTACTTCCGCCAGTTGACAATACGCTCTTTCATCTCCTTGTTCTCGGCTTCTAACTCCTGCTCTCGGCTGACAGAGCGGAGGGCGAAAATTGCCATCCATAAAGCATCTTCATAGTCCAATTTTTCTACATTCTGAAACAGGTTGTTTCTGCATGATGAGTCGAACCTCTGCTCCAAAATTTTGATTGCTTCTTCTCTGGTCATAACACATCCCCTTGCATTTCGGATACCGGTTTCTTCAAATTTTTAATACACTCTTGAATAAAAGTTCCTTTGCTTTGTTCCAACACTTTAGTCACCGAGATTTTCGCAGACTTTCCACCCCGTGCGCACGCTATATCTTGCACTATCTTTAATTGACTATAAAAGAAAACATCAGCCATTTCTTGCATATTGCAGGTCTGCAAATATTCCATTACAGTCAATTCCTCTGAGGACTTTGATTCAGCTGTTTTCTTAATGGTACGTAATATTTCGCACAGCTCACGATGTTCTGCCTTGGCAATATTCTCCATCCAACTTTTGTCTAAACAGCTATCAATGTCCCTCTCAAACATCCATACAGTTTGCTCCCATTCCTTTAACGGAAGGTCTTTCAGTCTGATAGTAGCTTTATTTTTCATTGGCGACACCTCTCTCGCTCACACTGCGAATCAACTTACCAGAGCAATGCTTCGATTTTAAAATGTATATATACTACTTATAAATATAGACTTACTTATATAAAATATAGGTTTACAATTTTGAGAAAAGACTCTGCTAAGAGTCTTTCTCCAACGCCGCAATAGCAATTTGGACAGTATCCTTTGTCAGTTCGCAATTCGGATAAGCGCTAAGCTGTTGAATAGCGAAAATCTTTTTCTCTTCGTCGTTCATCAGCATCCCAACAGCACGACGCATTTCCGGCTGTTCCTTCAACACTTTGATAGCGGCATCCATGGCCTCCACCAGGCGCTGGCCCTTTCCTGTTTCCTCCGCTTGCCGGGCCAGCGCATTCCGGTGGATTTCCAAAAGCATAATTTCTCCGCTGTAAGCAATCATTGTTGTGTACTCCTTTCCTTGGGGCTTCCTTGCCCCTATCATACAAAAGTTTTTGGGCCTATGCAATGGCTCATTACTGTAAAACACGAATCCAATTTAAAATTCCATATCTTGATAGAAGCCTTTTTCCCACTTGGTGTATTCCGCCATAATGGGATGCATTATAACGCCCTCCGCCCTGAAGGCGTCCCTCATGTCCACAGAATACTGGGATAAAGAGACAGGGATGTGTTTTTGGATACGTACCTGCCGTATCCGGCAAAAGACGCCCGAATAATAAATGTTTTTGCGGGTCATCTTTTTGGCGACTGACGGAGAAATATTGTCTCTAAATTTTTTCCAAAGCGCAGACAACTCATGCTGCCGCAGAGGGCCAACCGCCGTTCGGAATAGCTCCTCGGTTGGCGCGTATCGATACTCGCATACGCTGATACCATTAGACCGCCAATAAGAATTGGTGATGGCGTGTTCCCGCAGGGCCAAAGTGGAATTGTGTTGCAAGGCGGCTGTGTGACCTCCAATGATGATTTCATCCGAAAAAGTTACATCGCTCTTCTTGCACTTGAGGATCTCTTTTTGTGCGAATCCCGCCCATGTAAGGCAGGCGTCGCATAGGATGGTTCTATATTGGTGTTCGTTAATGGGAAACGCTTCGTCTAAAGACGCAGTTATCTGCGCCCAAAAACGTTCGTAGCTGGGGAAGTAAATATTTCGGACTCGCTTTGAAAAATCCAATTGGCCAAATCTTAATTCCCTTAACGCTTTTTCTCCTTCTGTTCCTTCCCCCACGCGGCGGCGCACAACGGAACAAACATCTCGCTTCGTTACATCAAATTGTCTGCCTCCGACCTCATTTTCTTCAAAAAAAGCTTTCCAGTGACTTGTTTGGAACTCTGATACGGGGATGGAAAGGCGCAGTTCCCAGTTATCTAATTGCGCCTCTATATCACAGCTACGCATATTGCACCTCTCCCCCCATTCCAAAACTGACTCGCAGAGCCTGGTCTACCTCTCGAAAATCTTCCTGCGGCACCCGGCCTACCTTTTCCTTCAGCCGATGCTTGTCCAACGTTCTCACCTGTTCCAATAAGGCGATGGAATCTACCTTTAATCCTGTGTCTTTAGCACAAAGAGGAACATGGGTGGGAAGTGGCCGTTTGCCAGTCTTGCTGCTGATTGCGGCGGCAATGACGGTTGCGCTGAATTTGTTGCCCAGGTCATTTTGAATGATCAATACGGGGCGAACCCCGCCCTGTTCTGAGCCAACGACCGGGCTCAGATCGGCATAATAGATGTCGCCTCTTTTAATGATTTGACTCAAAACTCTCACCTCTCTAATATTATAAAATTAACAGAAAATCCTGCTAAAATCAATTCCCTAAATATTCTTTTGTAATGGGCTGGTTGATAATTGTATCATAAATTCCATAGAGAAGCCTCCCTCTCTTATGTTTGTAGTACATGGAAAATCCCGCCTTCAAATCGAACTTTGGAATCTTATAAGACCTCAAAACATTACAGAAGAACGCCTCTACCTCTTCCATTGAATACCTTCGCATCACCTCCTTCATGTCCACCACACACACCGGCCCTATTTTGGGCAATGTCGTGTATGTAACACCCATTTGGTTCAACATGACATCCAACTCCATACGCCATCTCCCCATTATGCAATTTCCAACTCATGATATTTTTTTGCTACAAACTGGTCATATTCCTCCGTTTTTCCTTGTTTTTGTAGAGTGTACAAAGAACGTAAGTCGAAATCAGAAAATTCCGCAATATCTACAATCTCCCCTCCTTTGGTTTTTAATACAGAAGATGACGACTTCCAAGATTCAAATGACTTTGAATCGAATGTATTCCCTACCTTTCCCAACAAGGAAACAATAACCTGGTATCTTTCCAAACACTTCTTTGCATCCGCCGCCTGCGAACGGGTTGTTGCGCTGTACTCTGGGATTGCCTTCCTCCCGGAAAAGATATGCTGGATTACGGCGGCCAGCTGAGCATCCGTACACTCTTCCTTCGCCATAACGTGCAGCAATACGCTTGCGAAATTGGCGCTCAGGGCACGTTTCGCAAGGGCGGTATCCAATCCCTTGAAAACAGAAATCAATCTGTCTATCAAAGCCTGGGCCTTTTTTTGGGCATTCAAAACATCATCCTCATATTCCTGGAGGGTCTTGCACAAGGAAGCGGCCTTGTTGTCTACAATTCCAATTCCTGCGGCCGCCAAAAGGGCATTCATCGCAATAATCTCATGGTGGTGCCCTTTGTTAAATGTAATTTTGGTGTCGGCCTCTCTAAAGTAGGGATTGCTGCTCAAAGCCAAGACGGCGCTGTTCAGACGGTCGGACAGCTTGGATCTGGCCTTGACTACCGCTGCCAAGGCGATACCACTATTGAGCCGCCCAAAATAATTTTTGATTTCCGGAAGCGACATATCGTACACCGTTTCAATTGTTATCGTATAATTCAATACCTCATTCTTCTCTGCCTCCGTCATGCCAACTTCATCGTGGTCTACAGAGAGATACATACAAGAAGTAAGGCGCTGCAAGCCGTCTACCAGATATAAGACGCCATCGTGTTCCGCTAGGATAATTGTCCCCAGAGAGGCGTTGTCCCGAATGGTATCCCATAAACTCAAGCGATGTTCTTTCCCCCATACATAAAGGCGCTGACAGAGGGGAAGCTGAATAGTACCCTCCTTCAGGCGAGTAAGCACTGCGCGAACGGATGTCATCTCCGACGATCTGCGGTGCCAACGGGAAGAAACTGGGCTCGACTCGTCCATTTCTGTAGCCGCCTGCGCAATCACATCCATGACTTTCTGCACACTATCTGTTTGCGTCATTTTCATACCCCTTTCTGTTGAAAAAACATTTGTTTTGTGTTATTCTGTGTGTGGGACTATAGTGTCCTTGTGGTTATTATATGTCGCTTTAGTGTCAGTGTCAACGACTATTGACACTAAAGTGTTAACGAAATATGGGAGGGATTTTTGTGGATTTTGCTACTCGTCTAGCTCAACTCCTCGCAGAAAATAATATGACAGTCAATCAATTGGCTCAAGAATTAGGATGCTCCCGCACTTCTATCAACAAATGGCTCAACGGCGGTTCCATTGGGTCGGACTACCTGCAAAAATTAGCAGACCGATTCCACGTGTCCTGCGATTACCTTCTCGGCCTGCCGGAACAATCCGAAGATGACCTTTCCACCAAGGAGAAACAGGACATCTCCCGCAAAGTGCAGAGGTTGATGGGAGAACTCGACGAAGGCGGTGACCTGATGTTTGATGGGAACCCCATGACTGCGGAAGCACAGGAAAGCCTGCGCAGCGCTTTGGCCCTGGGGTTTGAACTTGCCAGAAGAAAAAACAAGGAGAAATACACCCCCAAAAAGTATCGGAAGTGAGGTTCTGATATGAATATCTGGAAGCGATCCCAAAAATTGATCGCTCAGTGTGGCACCAATGACCCAGAAAGAATCCTGCAACAGCTTGGTGTTTCCATCCTTCCCTGTGAACTGCATGGGATCCGTGGTTTTTACAAACGAATTGAGCGCAACGAAATTGTATTTGTTGATGACAGTCTTTCGGAAGAAGAAAGGCGGTTTGTATTGGCCCATGAGTTGGGACACCTCCTTCTGCACAAAGGGATTAACCGAATTTTTCTGGAGCAAAACACCTATTTGAAAACCAGCCCTTATGAGAAAGAAGCGAATTTATTTGCTCTCTTCCTTCTCTTTCCAAATCCCTCAGATGTACACGCCGTCTGTGATACGATCGAAAAGACGGCGCGGTATTTGGGTTGCTCAGAAGAGTTGGCGGAAGATTACTTGACCAGCACCGCCAATCTGTAACCCTGGCTTTGGATACGCTTTCTCTCTCCAACAACGTAAATCACGTTTTGGTATCCTGCATTCCGAGCACGCTCCATAGCCTTATACAGCTTGCTATTTTTGTTATATGGTGCGGGCAAGCCGTAAAAAATGGAGTAGATGTGATAATCAGGATACTGCTCCGCCTGCTTTTCCAGAAAGCTTTTTTTCATGAATTGTTCCCCCTTTGTTGTTTTCACAACCTGCAAGGAGGTATTCTTCCTCCAGGCGGGTTATGTACGCCAACATCAGATGATCATCTCTTAAAATAACATCCATTGCGGCAATGCCCTTCTTTCTGGCTTGTCGCAGCGAAGCACCGTGCGGCTCACGCTCTAACGAGGCAACAATCTGCCTGGTAATAGCGGAACCGTTCTTTTTATTGTTACGCTTAGCAATGGCCTGTGTCGTCTTTTTCGCCCATTGCTGCAATCCCAGAGAGTCGTTGCGGTATGCAAAACAAGTCTCCAGCGCTCTCATTCTGGCCTTGTCCGTCAAGCCGATATGGGCTTTCGGAGATTCCTTTTCAGCGGCAGCCAGCCGCCTTTCCAGTGTCTCATGAGATTTCCGCAGATATTCAAAAGCCAGATTCATCTGGGCAAGGTCTGTCATAACAGAATTCAAGAGACGCTGCACCTGCTGGTTGTTTGTGTTCTGGTTGTTCATTTGAAAAACTCCTTTCATATCTCAGGCCGGAAGCAGCAGCATTTGAGGCACTGCTTCTGCCAGGTAATACTGTTTGTTTGCCATGACTTCCTGGTATGCTTTTTCTCCCTGGAAACTGTCAATAACCGCCTGCTCTTCCGCAGACATATTGCTGTATGCGGCTTTTCCGTAAGAGGGCGGAAGCCATCCGCGTTTTTGGGCGGCAAAGATATTAAAGCGGTCAATCAGTTTCATAACCTCTGGATGGAACTTGATATGCATCGTTCCTTTTTTAAATAAATCAATGTCAAAGTATTTGCACCGGATATTCCGAGTCTGGCCCGCCCTGTTTGCGGCCTCCAAGAACGACATCAAATTTACTTCGCTGGTGGTTCCATCATCCAGATAGTCCAAGCTCTTTTGAATATCGGAAATGACGTCATAGGCATTGCGCACGGAAAAGGTATCTTTCGACCATTTCCAATCGGAGAACATCCCGTTGACCGGCAAAATGACCTTCTTCCCAATCTTGTGGGCCTTGTTGGTTTTCCATCCATTGAAATAGTGGAGGTTCTTTTGGCATTCCGGATACCAGCTATGCTCTGCCGTCAATTTATCAAAGAGTTTCATGATGGTGTCTTCCACGCCGACGCAAAGCCCTGACATCATCTCCAAATAGAGCGTCCGGATATTGAATTCCGAAAAGTCGTAGTCCTGCAAAGCATCCACTTTATTCCGATATTCTCTCTGGAGGTTGGATGTGAGCAGTCCCACGAACTGCGGATTCTGAAATAGCGCTTCCCAATACTTTTTGCGAACAGCCTTCAAGTATTGGTTGATGGAAACCCGCCCGGAGTCCCTACTATCAGAAAACGATAACCGCAAAATCGGCGCTTTGTATTTTTCATCACCTAACGAATTCAGCATATACGGAACGAATGATTCATATTCATGAATCAGACGGACAGTAGCAGTCACTTCAAAGTTATACTGCGCTACGATCGCCTTGATGAAATCCGATGACGTAATAGCATCCGGCTCTTCTCCAAACTGCTCTTCTTGGTTTTGACTCTCCGCCTGCTCCCGCTTGAGCTTTTCAAAAATATCGCTGTGGCGTTCCGACGCAGGGATGTTGAGACGAATCAAGGCAATCTCCACTCTTGTAGTCCGTTCGGCATCCAAAAATTCGTCTTCCAAAAATTCAATCTCCGCCTGGTACTGCTGCAATTTCTGTGTGAGCAGCTTTCTGGTAGGAGTATAGGGATTCCGAATAGTTTCCGCATTCAAAAGGCACACCACTCCACCGCCCTCTGGTTCTTGGAGCTGGATAGCGTGAAGCAGGTGTTTGTCCCCTTTCGAAAAGGGAGGGTTCATGATAATCCAGTCGTAGTGCTTATAGGTGTGGAACTTCAGAAAATCGTCTCCCACAATGTGGACATATTTTCCAGCTTTCCGAATTTTTATCTCTGATTCCAGGAAGCGCTGCCTCCTCTTGTCTTCTTCTGTCTTTTCCATATACGGCTTTTCATTCAGCTTTCGCAACTCCTGGAGGAAAGGCTCTTCTTTTTCTTCTGAGAACTGGAACTTGAGAATTTGCCGCAGATACTCATCCACCTCCACGCAGTCAATGGTAAAATTCTCATTACTGGCTCTGACGTCTGCGCAGTGTTTCCGCAAAATCTGTTCTGCTAAATCCCCCTTGCCTGCGGACGGTTCCAAAAAGGAATAGCAAAGAGAAAAATCAATGCCTGACAGCATTTTATCCGCCAGACTTGCGGGCGTAGGATAGAATTCCGTTGTGCTGGGGGTAGTGGTCATATTTTTAACTTCCATGAGATTCATCCTTTCTTGACGCATTTCTGCACTTGCCGGTCAACCGTTTCTTCCTGGATGCTCACAAAGACGATCTCTTTCCGCTCTATGCGCTCTTCAAATCCAGAACGCCCAGACCATACAATATCGGAATGGGAAGACAGCAGCTTTGTGAGGGATTTATTGAATCTTGCCGCACGGACTTTTTCTTCATCTGCGGCTACGATACAGTAAACCGAATCTTGGAAACGTTTCGGCAAGGCTTTAGAGCAAATTTGAAAACAGCTTCCGACTGCAATGCGGCCTTCCTTTTGATTAGAGAGGGGCTCTGCGTGACGGACTTTTGCTTTTTGGGTTTTGGTGACGACTTGATAACAGTCGTCTTTCCCCTCCCCTATCTTTGGAGAAACCACCTTTTCCAGCCTATCAATGAACCGCTGGAATTTCTTCACTCGTTCCTTTTCAGCTTCCGCCAACTGCTGTCTGTCAAGCTCCTTATTCAAATTCACATCAACATAAATCGGAATGGGCAAATCACAGAAGGAAAAAGCTCCCATGCCCTTAGCGACAATGTTTCCAGCTTTTTCAATGTGCCAGTTGCAATGCGGTGGATTGGCGTGAAATTCCGGCC
>ERZ1090879.2109-NODE-2111-length-10215-cov-18.984252_pt1 | contig 10215 bp, 6 predicted proteins | sample MGYA00478472_ERZ1090879 | MGnify/ENA primary metagenome ERZ1090879 (study PRJEB33644, sample SAMEA5815723) | chicken gut metagenome | biome: Chicken; feature: Gastrointestinal Tract; material: Caecum | place: Ireland | collected 2019-01-01 | study: A study of...
TTCAAGACGTACACCGATCACGAGACGGGGCAGACCATCATCGCCGGCATGGGCGAGCTGCACCTCGATATCATCGTCGACAGACTTCTCCGCGAATTCCACGTCGAAGCCAACGTCGGCGCGCCTCAGGTCGCATACCGCGAGACCTTCCGCAAGGAAGTGGACGCAGAGGGTATGTACAAGCGTCAGTCGGGCGGTAAAGGTCAGTACGGTCATTGTAAAGTGCGCTTTATCCCGCTCGAGCCGGGTTCCGGTTACGAGTTCGAGGATGTCACCGTCGGCGGCTCGATCCCGAAGGAATATATCCCCGCGATCGACAAGGGCATTCAGGAGGCTGCAAAGAACGGGTTCCTTGCAGGCTACGAGATGGTCGATTTCAAGGCGCAGGTCTACGACGGAAGCTACCACGAGGTCGACTCTTCCGAAATGGCGTTCAAGATCGCCGGTTCGCTTGCCTTCAAAGACGGTATGGCGAAGGCGGGCGTCGTGCTCCTCGAGCCCATCATGAAGGTGCAGATCATCACGCCCGAAGATTACTTCGGCGACCTGATGGGCAACATCAGCGGCCGCCGCGGTACCATCATCGGCACGGACGACAGAAACGGCGCGAAGGTCATCGACGCAGAAGTTCCGCTCTCCGAGATGTTCGGTTACGCGACCGATCTCCGTTCCCGCACGCAGGGACGCGGTCAGTTCACGATGCAGCCCGATCACTATGCGGAAGTTCCCAAGTCGGTCTCCGAGAAGATCATCTCCAGCCGCGCGAAGAAGGACTGATCTCCCGATCGTGCTAAAAAGTGCAAAAATTTGAAAAAAATACGATAAAGTATTTGCAAATTTTTTGCGTATCGGGTATAATAAGGAAGCAAGCGTCAAGCTTGATATCAGAGATTGATAGATAGCTGCGCTTTCGATCCTGCGAAGGATCGGAAAAAGTTATCAAATTATAAAAGAAAATTTGGAGGAAATCAAAATGGCAAAGGCAAAATTCGACAGAAGCAAGCCCCACGTCAACATCGGTACGATCGGCCACGTTGACCACGGCAAGACCACTTTGACCGCAGCTATCACCATGGTTATGGCGTGCAAAGGTCAGGCTCAGAAGATGCGCTACGACGAAATCGACAAGGCGCCCGAAGAGAAAGCACGCGGTATCACAATCAACACCGCACACGTTGAGTATGAGACGGACAAGCGTCACTATGCGCACGTCGACTGCCCCGGACATGCTGACTACGTCAAGAACATGATCACGGGCGCTGCTCAGATGGACGGCGCGATCCTCGTTGTCGCTGCGACCGATGGTCCCATGCCCCAGACCCGTGAGCACATCCTGCTCGCTCGTCAGGTCGGCGTGCCTTATATCGTCGTGTTCCTGAACAAGTGCGACCAGCTCGACGATCCCGAGCTTCTTGAGCTCGTTGAAATGGAAATCAGAGAGTTGCTCTCTTCCTACGACTTCCCCGGCGACGACATCCCGATCATCAAGGGTTCCGCGCTCAAGGCTCTCGAGAAGGCTACGAGCGGCTGCTCCAACGAAGAGGTTCTTGCAGCTCCCGAGTGCCAGTGCATCCTCGAGCTCATGGACACCATCGACAGCTATATCCCCACGCCCGAGCGCGACGACAAGAAGCCTTTCCTTCTTCCCGTCGAGGACGTGTTCACCATCTCCGGCCGTGGTACGGTTGCTACGGGCAGAGTTGAGCGTGGTGTTGCGCACGTCGGCGATCCCGCTGAAATCGTCGGCCTCATCGACAAGCCCCGTTCCACGACCATCACCGGTCTCGAGATGTTCCACAAGCAGCTCGACGAGGCTATGGCGGGCGATAACGTCGGCGCACTTCTGCGCGGTATCAACAGAACGGACGTTGAGAAGGGTCAGGTCATCGCGAAGCCCGGCACTGTTCCTACGGCTACCGTGTTCGAGGCTCAGGTCTACGTTCTGACCAAGGAAGAGGGCGGCCGTCACACCGCATTCTTCAACCACTATCGTCCTCAGTTCTTCATCCGCACGACGGACGTTACCGGTTCCATCGAGCTCCCTCAGGGCGTTGAGATGGTCATGCCCGGCGACCACGTCACGATGACCGTCGAGCTCATCAAGCCCGTCGCGATCGAGGAAGGTCTTCGTTTCGCTATCCGTGAGGGTGGCAGAACGGTCGGCTCCGGCGTTGTGTCGAAGATCGTCAAGTAAGACAAATCAGATCAACATAAAACCGTTGCATTGCTGCAACGGTTTTTTAATGCCTATGAAAAAATGAAAAAGCCCGCCGCGGAACTGCGGCGGGCATTGGTCTGCCGAACGGGATTCGAACCCGCATTTGCACTCTTCGCGCAATGCTTAGCGATTGAGGAAAACCCGCTTCCCTACACGTTTCAGTCTGCCGGAACTTCCCCGGCGTCGGCAATGCCTTTCTGCCTTATGAACCTCTCGCTTGCGACGGGCATCCCAAGTTTTACCCCGCTTTATCCGTTAAGTTATCGGCAGTTTTCTCTATTATATCATTCCATTCTTTTAATGTCGAGAAGATATGGAGCGGGTATAAAAACAACCGCTCACGTGCGATGAGAGCGATTTTTGGGCTGTGTTTTGTCGCTTTTATGCGCCCGAAACGCGCCGAAAGTGGCAAAATTCATGTATTTAGAAATTTATCTAAATAACTTTTCGATATATATCGAAATAATATATGCACTCTGTGCGCCGCAAAGAGCGTGGAGCTGCTGCCACATGTCTTGCATGCGGCGCATTTTTTGAGTTTTGTGGGCACGATCGCCGTTCGCCGTGTGGATCGCATGTTTTTCGCACACAATGGGGATATGGAGCATGCAAAGAAAAAGAGCGGGAATCCGATCGTGCGGGGCTGGCAGCGGGGGCGTGTGGCGTGGAACATGCTCGCGGCGCATCGGTTCACGACGGTCGCGGGGACGCTCGTCTTTTTTCTCATCATGTCGCTCGTGCCGTTTCTCTTCTGGCTGTCGCTCCTGTTCGGCGGCGCGGACGCGCTTTTGGATCGTGTCCTCGAACTGGAGCTCTTCGGGTGGGCGCGCGATCTCATCTCCTTTCTGCGCGCCAACGCAGAGGGCGCAACGGCGGGGGCGAGCATTTTTCTCATTGCTACCACGCTGTGGTCGAGTTCGGCGTTTTTCTTTCATCTGCGGCGGAGCGGCGAGATCATCTACAACGTGCGACGCAGGGGAAAGGGACTGCGTGTCCGTCTCTCCGCCATCCTCTTTACCCTTGCAGCAATGCTCGGATTAACGCTTGCAGGCGGCGCGGTACTGGGACTCACGCTGCTCACAGGGCGGCTCCCGATGTGGCTCTCTGTTCCTGCCGACCTTGCCTCGCTGCTCTGCATCGGGTTTCTCGCCGCGTGGCTGCTGAACGTATATGCCTGCCCGTACCGCGGAGAGACGCGTGCACTCGCGCCTGGCAGCTTCTATACGGCGCTCGCCTGGCTCGTTGCCTCCGCGGCGTTTTCCGTGTATTTCCGTTTCAGCAATCCCGAGCGCCTGTACGGCGCACTTGCGCTCGTCATCGTATTTTTGCTGTGGCTGTATTGGCTGATGATCTGTTTCACGGCGGGCATGGTGTATAACCGTCGTGCCCTCACAGCGAAGAAAAATTGCGGAAAATAGGCGGAAGGGCAAACAAAAAACCCGCACGGGTGCGGGTTTTATAGTTTTATGATGCGCTCAGAGCTGGCGGACGCGGATGACGTCCTTTACGCCGCGGATGAGGTCGACGCAGGCTGCCGAGGGGACTTCGTCCAGATCGAGGATGAGGTACGCATATTCGCCCTTGCTCTGATCCTGCATGTGCGCCACGTTGATGCCCTGCGAGGAGACGATCGCAAGGATCTTGGAGAGGATCTCCTTCACATTTTTGTGGTGGACGCACACGCGTGCGGCGCTGTCGCGCGGCATGGTTACGGTGGGATAGTTGACGGAATTGACGATGTTGCCGTTCTCCAGGTAGTCGGTGAGCTGCTTCGCCGCCATGTAGGCGCAGTTGTCCTCCGCTTCGGGCGTGCTCGCGCCGAGGTGAGGCACGCAGAGGATGTTTTCCTTTCCGAGCAGCGTTTCGTCGGGGAAGTCGGTGATATAGCGGGAGACTTTTCCGCTTGCGACCGCGTCGGCAATGTCCGCGCTCACCACGAGGTCGCCGCGCGAGTTGTTGATGATGACGACGCCGTCCTTGCACGAGGCGAGCGTATCCTTGTTGAACATTCCCTTTGTATCGGGCGTGAGGGGAACGTGCACCGTGATAAAGTCGCAGGTCTTGAAAATGACGGAGAGATCGTCTGTAAATTCCACGCGCCTGTCGATCATCCACGCGCTCTTGACGGAGATGAAGGGATCGTATCCCACCACGCTCATGCCGAGGCGGATGGCGGCGTTGGCGACCATCGCGCCGATCGCGCCGAGTCCGATGACGCCCAGTTTCTTGCCGAGGATCTCCTGTCCGACGAACTTGCCCTTGCCTTTTTCGACGAGTTTGGAGATGTTCTCCTGTCCCTTCAGAGTCTGCGCCCAGTTTGCGCCGTCTACGATCTTTCTGCCGCCGAGGAAGAGTTCGCACAGCACGAGTTCCTTCACGGCGTTCGCGTTCGCGCCCGGGGTGTTGAATACGACGACGCCCTTTTCCGTGCATTTGTCGATGGGGATGTTGTTCACGCCCGCCCCTGCACGTGCAACGGCGAGCAAGTTCTCGCCGAGCGGATAATCGTGCATCGCAAAGGAGCGGAGCATGATGCCTTCGGGGTTTTCCGCCTTATCCGAATATTCGTAGCCCTTGAAAACCTCGTCCGCGACGGGGCTGATGGCGTTGAGCTTCAGGATCTTCATGTTATGCGTTCTCCTTTTCAAACTTCTTCATGAACTCGATGAGCGCCTTCACGCCCTCGACGGGCATTGCATTGTAGATGGAGGCGCGCATGCCGCCCACGAGGCGGTGTCCTTTGAGGGAGACAAGCCCGTTCTGCGCCGCCTCCTTCACGAATTTTGCGTCCAGCTCCGCGCTCGGGGTGACGAAGGGCACGTTCATGATGGAACGGTATTTCTTCACCACGTTGTTGGTATAGAAGGGGGAATTGTCGATAAAGTCGTACAAAAGCCCCGCCTTGTATTCGTTGATCGCGTTCATTTCCTTCACGCCGCCGAGCTTTTTCAGGCGGCGGAGCACAAGCGTCGCAATGTAGATGGGGAAGCAGGGGGGCGTGTTGTAGAGGCTCTTGTTCTCGTCCTGCACCTTCCATTTGAGCATGGTGGGGCAGATCGGGAGCGGATCCTGAATGAGCTCGCGCTTTGCGATGACGATGGTCACGCCCGCGGGAGCAAGGTTCTTCTGCGCGCCCGCGTAGATGACGCCGAATTTGCTCACGTCGATCTCGCGCGAGAGGATCTCGGACGACATGTCCGCCACGAGCGGCGCCTTTACGTCGGGGAACTCAACGTAGCGCGTCCCGAAGATGGTGTTGTTCGAGCAGATATGCACATAGTCGGTGCCTTCGCGGAATTTGATCCCGGAAAGTTCGGGGATATAGGTGTACGTCTTGTCTTCGGAGGACGCCACGCACGCCGCGTCGCCGTAGATCTTGCCTTCCTGGAACGCCTTTTTGGCGAAATTGCCCGTCACGATGTAGTCGGCTTTGCCGTTGTGCATCAGGTTGAGGGGGACTGCCGCAAATTGCGTGGACGCACCGCCCTGCACGAAGAGGACGGCATAGTCGTCGGGGATATTCAGAAGTTCGCGGAGGAGCGCCTCGCCCTCGTCCACGATCGCTTCGAACGCTTTGTTGCGGTGGGAGATCTCCGTGACAGACATGCCCGTGCCGGAGAAATCGAGAAGGTCGCGCTGTGCCTCTTCCAGTACTTCGAGGGAAAGCGTGGAAGGCCCTGCGGAAAAGTTGTATGCTCTCATGTTTTTCACCTCTTACAGCGAGTCAGATTTCTGCCGTCCGCGGCAGATATTTTATCTATTATAAAACTTTTCAGATTATTTGACAAGTATTTGATGTAAATTTTATCCGACTTTATACGCTTTTTATGCAATTTTTATGCGCTTTTTACATACGCGGCGGAAAAAATCGGGCGTTCGCACAAAAAAAAGAGGAGAAAGTATTTACATTTGCGGCGATTTGGTGTAAAATAGAAACAGGAGAAATTTTTATTCTCATCGACGAGAGGTGCGCATCATGGAAGACGTGAAAACTTACGAAGAGAGAAAGACGATGGTCATGGAGGGCATGTACAAGGGCATGACGGGCAAACTGGAAGAAGTCAGGCAGTCCGTCTCCAAGGAACTGCAATTCAGTTCCGCCCAGAACGCCTCCGCATACGAGTCGCTCGCGGGTGCGTTCAAGCAGGGCGTGGAGTCCCTGCTCGCAGAATTCCGCTATCTCTCCCAGCAGAACAGCGCCATATACGACTATAATCAGAAGGAGCGCACGAGCGCAAAGGATGCGCTTCTGGAGGCGGTCCGCGCATGTACGGAACAGATCGCCGCGCTCGAAGCGCGCATGAACGAGAAGATCGACGCGGTAAAGGCGGAACTTTCCGAAAAGGTCGCCGAGGAGATCTCCGCGTTCCATGCGGCGGCGCCCGCCGAAGCGCCCGCCGAGGAAAAGGCGGAGCCTGCCGCGGAAGAGCCTGCCGCTGAGCCCGTTACCGACGAGAACTTCGATTACGACGTGCTCGCCGAAAAGATCGCCTCCGTCATGCCCGAAGTCGATTACGACCTGCTCGTCGATAAAGTCGTGGCGGCGATCCCGCCCACCGACGCCGACGCCGTTGCCGCCGCCGTCGTGGCGACCATCCCGCAGGTGGACGAAAACGCCATTGCGGACAGGGTCGCGGAATCCGTGCCCCTCGTCGACTACGACCTCGTCGCGGAGCGCGTCGCCTCCGTCATGGAAAATGAGTTCGACGTTACGGTGGATGAGAACGGCATCGAGAAGATCGCGTCCGCCGTTGCCGCCGAGATCGATTACGAAAAACTTGCCGCGCGCGTCGCGGAGCTTCTGAAAGAGCAGGGCGCGTTCGCGGTCGTCGCGGCGCCCGCCGAGGCGCCCGCCGCGGAGGAACCCGTACCCGAGGAACCCGCCGCGGAGCCCGAAGAGCCGGCGCCCGCGGAGGCGGCGCCCGCCGAGGAACCCGCTCCCGCAGAGCCCGAGGCGCCCGCCGAGGAAGAGCTCGCCGTGAGCGCGGCGCCTGCGGCGGAACCCAAACCCGCCTATACGCCCGTCGTCGTTCCGGTGCCCGACGATCCCTCGCTCATGACGCGTTTCAAGCGCAGTTTTAAGGCGAAGATCATCGAGAGCACGGAGGAGATCAAGAATTATTACTTCGATCTGAAAAACGCGTTCCTCTCGTATGCGCGCGTGAGCTCGCAGGTCAGCTGGTCGAACGACCGCTTCACCTATGCGGGGGATACGATCGCAAAGATCGGCGTCCGCGGAAAGACGCTCTGTCTGTACGTGGCGCTCAATCCCGACGAGTTCCCGTCCAGCGTCTATCACCAGAAGTTTGCGGGCGACACAAAGATGTATGAAAAGACCCCGATGATGATCAAGATCAAGAGCGGCGTTGCCGTCAAACGCGGCATCCGTCTCATCGAAATGCTCATGGAGAATCTCGGGGCGGTCAGGGAAGAGAACTTCGCACCCGTCGATTATGCCGACGAATTCGCGTTCCGCAGTGAAGAACAGCTGCTTGCGGAGGGGCTCATCAAGACGGCGATCGTCGAGAAGTCCGACCTTGATTTTTGAGAATTAAGGAGTAGAAACAGCCGCTCACAACACGACGCAAAAGAGAGCTGAGTCATCGGCTCTCTCGTCTTGTTATGGCGGAGAAAAGGAGTGATTGTTTGAAAAACGGTAACAACAACCAAGGCGACAAGACCATGAGCGCCGTCGAGCTTGCCATTCTGAACGGCATCGAGGCGTACAACAGAGAACAGCAGGCAAAAAAGCAGTCTGCGGGCGAGATGCGTACGCCCGAGGCGATGGAGGAGGCAGGGCTCAAACCCCGCCGCCGTTCCCGCGCCAAAGGGAAGGGGACGAAGCTCCCCGCCCAGAGCGCGTCCGCCGCGCCCCGTGCCGAGCAGACCGAGCGCAAGCCCGCCGCAAAGGGCGGGAAGAAGAAGGACGCGCCCCGGAACGCGGAGCCGGCGCAGGCGGAACCCGCCGAGCGCAAGGAAAAGGGCAGGCGCAAAAAGCGCCCCGTCAAGGTGCTCTTTTTCGGCGGCGTGGGCGAGATCGGCAAGAATATGACGGCGATCGAGTACGGGAACGATATCATCGTCATCGACGCGGGCATCATCTTCCCCACGGAGGAGATGCCGGGCATCGACCTCGTATTCCCCGAGATCACCTATCTCGTCAACAACAAGCACAAGATCCGCGGCGTGTTTTTGACGCACGGGCACGAGGATCACATCGGCGGCGTACCCTATCTCATGAAGGAGATCGATCCTTCCACGCCCGTGTACGGCACGAAACTTACGCTTGCGCTCGTCGATAACAAACTGCGCGAGCACAAGCTGAACAACGCCGTGGAGCGCACCGTCAGTCCCAAAGAAAGCGTAAAGGCGGGCGTGTTCACGGTCAATTTTGTCAATGTGAACCATTCGATCGCGGGCGCGGTGGCGCTCGCCATCGAAACGCCGTACGGCATCATTTTCCACAGCGGCGATTTCAAGATCGATCTCACGCCCGTCGCGGGCGCGCCCATCGACCTTGCCGAGATCGCCGAATACGGCAAGAAGGGCGTGCTCCTCTATCTGGGCGAGTCCACCAACATCGAGCGCCCCGGCTATACCATGAGCGAGAAGGTGGTCGGCACCACGCTCGAGCACCTCTTTGCGGAGAATGCGGACAGGCGCCTCATTGTGGCGACGTTTGCCTCCAATGTACACCGCCTGCAGCAGATCATCGATATCGCCGTCAAGTACCGCCGCAAGGTCGCTCTTTCCGGGCGCAGCATGTTCAACGTCGTCGAGGCGGCGGCAAAGATCGGCGAGATCACCATCCCCGAGGGCGTGCTCGTCGACGTGGAAAAGACGAAGAACTTTTTCGACCGCGAGATCGTCATCGTATCCACGGGGTCGCAGGGCGAGCCGATGAGCGCGCTCACCCGTATGGCGTCGGGCGAATTTAATAAGGTGACCATCGGGTCGAATGATACCATCATCATTTCGGCAAGCCCCATCCCGGGCAACGAACGCATGATCTACCGCGTCATTAACAATCTGTATAAAAAGGGCGCGAATGTCGTATACGAATCGCTCGAAAAGATCCACGTCTCGGGGCATGCCTGCCAGGAAGAGCACAAGATCATGCACACGTTGCTGAAGCCGAAGTTCTTTATCCCCGTGCACGGCGAGTACCGCCACTTAAAGCGGCATGCGCTCCTTGCGCAGCAGCTCGGCATGAAACCCGCCCAAACGTTTATCCCCGATATCGGCGTATGCGTGGAACTCACCGACGATTCCCTCAAACAGGGCGATAATTTCCCCGCGGGCGCACGCCTCATCGACGGCGCAGGCTTCGAGGATTACGGCACGAGCGAGGTTCTGAAAGACCGTATCCGCATGTCGGGCGAGGGATTGTTCGTCGTCAGCGTCGCCGTCTCGAACGGGGTGCTCCTCGGCGAACCCGTCATCGAGAGCAGGGGATTCGTCTCCGGCGTGACCGATTTCACGCGTGAGCTCAAAGACGTCGTGGAAAAGGCTGCCGAGAGCGTCGGCGCGCATGCGACGTCGGGCGATATCGCGGGCGCCATCCGCCGCGCAGTCAAGAGCTATCTCTTCAAAAAGACCAAGCAGTCCCCGATGATCCTGCCGATCGTGCAGGAGATATAAGGGTTCACAGATTTTCCGCGAACTGACGCGGAAAATCTTCGTGAGTTTTAAGAAAACCCGCGGGTACGCCTGCGGCTAACCTCTGGTTTTCCTCGGCGGCGTTATTCGCAACAGTTTAGCAACGCCGTCTTCACCTTTCCGCATAAGCCGCGTGAGCGGCAAATAGGGGCGCAAAAGGCATAACGCAGTGACGCCTTTTGCAACAGGTTTTATAGCGGCTGGCGGAGGCGCAGCCTCCTTGCGCGAGTGCTTGCCTCCCTCTATGAGGGAGGTGGCGCGGCAACGCCGCGACGGTGGGAGTGCTTGCCTCCCTCTGTGAGGGTGAGCCATGCGTAATGCGCACCAGCGCGGTGCGC
>ERZ1090879.2116-NODE-2118-length-10184-cov-4.409912_pt1 | contig 10184 bp, 7 predicted proteins | sample MGYA00478472_ERZ1090879 | MGnify/ENA primary metagenome ERZ1090879 (study PRJEB33644, sample SAMEA5815723) | chicken gut metagenome | biome: Chicken; feature: Gastrointestinal Tract; material: Caecum | place: Ireland | collected 2019-01-01 | study: A study of the...
TTTTATATTCAATGGCAGAGGCAGCCACCGAATTGGCAAACCCGGTAATCGGCACCAGGGTGCCGGCTCCCCCCAGCTTTGCCAGTTTCGGGTACAGGTTCAGCCCCGTCAGCAGGACGCTGAGGGCGATCAGCAGCAGCGTACACCAGCTGGCCGCTTCCTCCTGTTCCAGTCCCGCGGACATGGCGGTGTTCAGAATCAGCTGCCCCAGCGCGCAGATCGCTCCCCCGATCAGAAACGCTTTGATCATATTCGCAGACAGGCTGTGGGTAGGGGTCACCCGTTTTACATACTCGTTATATTCTTTTTGCCTTTCCTCCTGAAATTGCTCCTCCATTTTTCTTCTCCTTTTCAAATGTGTTCTGTATCTTCAGGGAACTGTTTCCGTTCCGGATTTTCCCTGTTTTTATTCTTTCCTGTTCCCTTTTTTTTATCCGGCAAAGGCCATTCCAGGCTTTTTTAAGATTTCCCTATGAAAAAGGACAGGAATTTCATAATTACTTTAGGATTTATACACACTTTGAACACAATTCCCGGATATACTTATAAACGTATTAGCGAAGAGCTAATATGTTTCATAACTCACACTTCGTAGCTCCCACACGCTGCGAAGTACTCCCTCAAAACATTTTAATTTTTTCTCTTTCCTGAAAAAAGTCTGGCTTCGGCCAGACTTTTTTCTGTTCTTATTCTCTGCGGCAAAAGAAAGGGTCAGTTCAAATATTTTTTCACATACTGGCCGGTGTAGGATTCCGGTATCCGGGCCACTTCTTCCGGCGTTCCCCGGGCAATCACGGTTCCGCCGCCGTCTCCGCCTTCCGGTCCCATGTCAATCAGATAATCCGCTGTCTTGATCACATCCAGATTATGCTCAATGACAATCACTGTGTTTCCTCCGTCAGCCAGACGCTGAAGAATCTCCGTCAGCTTGTGCACATCCGCGAAATGCAGTCCGGTAGTGGGCTCATCCAGAATGTACACGGTCTTTCCCGTGCTGCGCCGGCTCAGTTCCGCCGCCAGCTTGATCCGCTGGGCTTCGCCTCCGGAAAGCTCCGTGGAAGGCTGTCCCAGACGGATATAAGACAGGCCCACATCGTTCAGCGTTTCAATCTTCCGGCGGATACTGGGCACATGGTCAAAAAACTTCAGCGCCTCCTCCACCGTCATATTCAGCACGTCGTAAATGTTCTTTCCTTTATATTTTACCTCCAGAGTCTCCCTGTTGTACCGCTTTCCATGGCAGACCTCACAGGGCACATACACATCCGGCAGGAAATGCATCTCAATCTTCAGGATGCCGTCGCCGCTGCAGGCTTCGCAGCGTCCGCCCTTTACGTTAAAGCTGAAGCGCCCCTTCTTGTAGCCCCTGGCTTTGGCGTCCGAGGTGGCGGCAAACAGATCCCGGATCTGGTCAAACACCCCTGTGTAGGTAGCCGGATTGGAGCGCGGGGTGCGGCCGATGGGGGACTGGTCAATGGCAATCACCTTGTCCAGCTGCTCAAGCCCCTGTATCTCCCTGTACTTTCCCGGAACCGTCCGGGCCCGGTTCAGCTTTTTCGCCAGCACCTTGTAGAGGATCTCGTTCACCAGAGAGCTTTTCCCTGATCCGGAGACGCCGGTCACACAGGTCATAACCCCAAGGGGGAATTCCACCGTAATATTTTTCAGATTGTTTTCCGCGGCTCCCGTTATTTTCAGCCATCCCGCAGGCTGCCGGCGTTTTGCCGGCACCGGTATCTGCAGTCTGCCGGCCAGATAGGCCCCTGTGATGGAAGCAGGGTTATTCATCAGATCCTCCGCTGTTCCCTGGGCCACTACTTCGCCGCCGTGCTCTCCGGCTCCCGGGCCGATATCCACCACGTAATCCGCCGCCCGCATGGTATCCTCATCGTGCTCTACCACAATCAGGGTGTTCCCCAGATCCCGCAGGGCAAACAGGGCGTTCAGCAGCTTATCATTGTCTCTCTGGTGAAGGCCGATGCTGGGCTCATCCAGAATATAGGCCACTCCCACCAGGCCGGATCCGATCTGGGTAGCCAGCCGGATCCGCTGAGCCTCTCCTCCGGAGAGGGTTCCGGTGGCTCTGGCCAGATTCAGATACTCCAGTCCCACATTTACCAGAAAACCGATTCTGGCTTTTATCTCTTTAATAATCTGATGCCCGATCAGCTCCTGCTGGGGGCTCAGCTTCATCTCGTTTAAAAATTCCTGCAGATGACCCACGGACATGGCGGTGATCTCATAGATATTTTTATCCGCCACCGTAACCGCCAGGGCGGAGGGCTTCAGCCTCTGGCCCTTGCAGGATTTGCAGGGGGTGATCCGCATAAAGGATTCATATTCCGCCTTGCTGGCCTCGGAAAAAGTTTCTTTGTACCGGCGCTCCACATTTTTAATCAGCCCCTCAAAGGCCACATCGTAGACGCCCTCGCCTCTCTGGCCTCTGTAATGTACTTTTACCTCCCGGCCCTCTGTGCCGTATATAAGCATGTCCTGAACCGCCTGGGGCAGATCCTGAAACGGGGTAGCCAGGCTGAAATGGTATTCTTCCGCCAGAGCGTCCAGAATCGCCCGGGTAAAGCTGCCTTTATCCTTGCAGGACTGCCAGCCCAGCACCACAATGGCCCCGTCCAGAATGCTCAGAGATTTGTCCGGTATCATCAGGTCCGGATCAAATTCCATCTTGTAGCCCAGTCCCAGACAGTCCGGGCAGGCGCCGAAGGGATTATTAAAGGAAAAGCTGCGGGGCTCTATCTCTTCAATACTGATCCCGCAGTCCGGACAGGCAAAATTCTGGCTGAAGTTAATCACCTCATTCTCCGCCTCTTTCCGAGACATTTCCTCACCGTCTGTCTGACCGGGGGCATCGGCAGGCCTCTGCACATCCACCACCGCCAGCCCTTCCGCCAGATCCATCACCTGCTCCAGCGATTCGGACAGCCGCTTTTCAATACCCGGCTTCACAATCAGCCGGTCCACCAGGATCTCGATATTATGCTTAATATTTTTATCCAGTTTAATCTCTTCTGAAAGATCGTAAAGACTTCCGTCAATGCGCACCCGCACATAACCGCTTTTCTTAGCCTGGGCCAGAAGCTTTACATGCTCTCCCTTCCTGCCCCGCACCACCGGCGCCAGCAGCTGCAGCCTGGTCCGCTCCGGCAGTTCCATCAGCTGATCCACCATCTGGTCGATGGTCTGCTTCTTAATCTCCTTCCCGCATTTGGGGCAGTGGGGAATCCCCACTCTGGCATAGAGCAGACGGAAATAGTCATAAATCTCTGTCACAGTTCCCACCGTGGAACGGGGATTCCGGTTGGTGGATTTCTGGTCAATGGAGATCGCCGGTGGAAGTCCCTCGATGCTCTCCACATCCGGCTTTTCCATCTGTCCCAGAAACTGTCTGGCGTAGGAAGAGAGAGATTCCATGTATCTTCTCTGCCCTTCCGCATAGATGGTGTCAAACGCCAGAGAGGATTTGCCTGAGCCTGAAAGCCCTGTAAACACCACAAACTGGTTCCTTGGAATATTCAGGCTTATGCCCTTCAGATTATGTTCATTGGCTCCCCGGATCCGGATATACTGGCGCATATCCTTCTTCTCCGCCCGGATCCGCTGCCCGGCCGATTCCTGCCCGCCGGTCATATCTGTTTTAATCGTATCATGTTCTGTCATTTTTCTGTCCTTCTAAAACTTTCCTCAATCCAGTCCCTGCAGATGATTTTTCAGCCGGATCATCTTATCCCGCAGTTCCGCGGCAGCCTCAAAGTTCAGCTCCGCGGCAGCTTTCCTCATCTGTTTTTCCACTTCGCCGATCAGCTTCTCCAGTTCTTTGCGGCTCATGGATTCCGGATCCTTCTCGTACTCTTTCTCTTCTCTTGCGATATCCTTGGAGATGCTGATCAGATCCCGCACTGCTTTTTTAATGGTCTGAGGCGTAATGCCGTGTTCTTCATTGTAGGCTTCCTGTACCGCCCGGCGGCGGTTGGTCTCATCAATGGCCCGGCGCATGGAATCCGTAATGGTATCCGCATACATAATCACATGGCCCTGGGCATTTCTGGCCGCCCGGCCGATGGTCTGAATCAGAGATGTCTCCGACCGGAGAAATCCCTCCTTATCCGCATCCAAAATCGCTACCAGGGAAATCTCCGGAATATCCAGGCCCTCCCGCAGCAGGTTGATTCCCACCAGCACGTCAAACACGTCCAGCCGCATATCCCGGATAATCTCCGTCCGCTCCAGGGTATCAATATCCGAATGCAGGTATCTGACCCGGATCCCCACTTCTTTCATGTAATCTGTCAGGTCCTCCGCCATATGCTTGGTCAGCGTGGTAACCAGAATCTTATTTCCTTCCTTTACCTCCCGGTTTACTTCTCCGATCAGATCGTCAATCTGTCCCTCCACCGGGCGCACCTCCACCCTGGGATCCAGAAGGCCCGTGGGCCGGATGATCTGTTCTGCCCGCAGGAACTCATGCTCCTCCTCATAGGGCCCCGGTGTGGCGGATACAAACAGCATCTGGTCTATTTTACTTTCAAATTCTTCAAAATTCAAGGGTCGGTTGTCCTTGGCAGAAGGCAGCCGGAAGCCGTAATCCACCAGGGTGGTTTTCCTGGACTGGTCTCCCGCGTACATTCCCCGTATCTGAGGAACCGTCATATGGGACTCGTCAATGATAATCAGGAAATCGTCAAAGAAGTCCATCAGCGTATGGGGCGTGGCTCCTGCCGGCAGGCCTGCCAGATGCCGGGAATAGTTTTCGATTCCGGAGCAGAATCCGGTCTCCCGCATCATCTCTATATCGAAGTTGGTCCGCTCCGCAATCCTCTGAGCCTCCAGCAGCTTGTCCTCGCTTTTGAAATACCGGACTCTCTCCGCCAGTTCTTTCTCTATCTCCACCGTGGCCTCCATGATCCGTTTCATGGGCACCACGTAGTGGGAAGCGGGGAATACGGCGATAAAATCCAGCGCCTTTTTCACGGTGCCGGTGAGCACGTCGATCTCGGTAATCCGGTCGATCTCATCCCCGAAAAATTCTACCCGGTAGGCGTAGTCATCCGCATTGGCCGGAAAAATCTCCAGCACATCTCCTCTCACCCGGAAGGTACTGCGGTGAAAATCCATATCGTTCCGGTCATAATGAATGTCGATCAGTTTCTTGATAATCTCATCCCGGTCCCGTTCCTGGCCCTGCCTCAGATAGATCACCATATCCCGGTAATCCACCGGGCTGCCCAGACCATAGATGCAGGACACGCTGGAAACCACAATGACATCCCGCCGCTCCACCAGGGAAGCGGTAGCGGAAAGCCGCAGTTTATCGATCTCCTCATTAATAGAGGAATCCTTGGCGATGTAGGTATCCGAGGAGGGCACATAGGCCTCCGGCTGGTAATAGTCGTAGTAGGAGACGAAATACTCCACGGCATTGTTCGGAAAAAACTCCTTGAACTCCCCGTAGAGCTGCGCCGCCAGAGTCTTGTTGTGGGCGATGATCAGCGTCGGCTTATTCAGTTGCTGGATGACGTTCGCCATCGTAAAAGTCTTGCCCGAACCGGTGACGCCAAGAAGGGTCTCAAACTGGTTTCCTTCCTTGAAACACTTGACCAGCTGCTCGATCGCCTGGGGCTGGTCGCCGGTAGGGGCGTATTCTGATACTAATTCGAAATGATCCATAATGATTTATCCCTTATTTCTAAAATGATTCATCCGCTTTATTTACGATCCAATAGCCATTTCTATTAGAACCTTTACGTTCCAAAATACCTTCATTCTTTCAATTCCTTTTTTGGCTCCTTTTTGGCGCCTTTTCGGCTCATCCACCCGATAGGTTTTTCCAGCCGAAGCAGTTGTTGCAAATTATGCAACAACTGACCATCTGTTTAACTCTCCTTCTGTGAAAATATTTTTATATGTCTGGAAATAGTTGATTTATCACGTTGAAACAATACTGCCATCTGTTCTACAGAAAACCTTATCGCCTCTATCCGCTTCTATTTTTTAACGACTAATTTTCCGCGTGTTTTGGATCATGATTTGTAATCTCGTCCCTTACCCGCATCAAAATTTGGCCCAGCAAATTCTGTCCTTTCCATTTATCAGTACAGAACCTGTCCTCATCTTTCATGGAAAGACCAATCCCCCAGATCCGATCTTTCACAGCACATTCCGCAATAATTTCTTTTCCTGTCTTTTCCAGCTTTTCGGCAAGCTCCGGATTCTGGCGAAATTTCTCTGATACGCCCCGGTAAACAATACCTTCTCTTTCCTTTGTCCAGACTTTGTCATCAAAATTTTGCACGGTTCTTCCCAAAGCTTTGATCTCTGCCACATCATCCGTCTGCAATATCTTTTCTGCGGTTGTCTGATCTTTGAATAAAACTGCCTTTTCATACATCATATATTGCTCCATGGAAGAAAATGTAATACCGTCAACTGTGAATTCAGTTAGAGACCAGTTGCTTAAATACCCATTTTCTTCATCCGGATTATGAAAACATATCATAGCCGCACCTTCTTCCTGCAATCCTCCGCCCTTATTCCTGTTTCCCAAGTCCGCACTGTTCTCCTACCTTTTGAACAGCCACCTGCAGATCAAGATCATGAAGTCCCGGATACCCTTCAAACATAAATTTCACCGGAAGAAGTCTGACAACTTCTTTGCTTGGCATCCTGTACATCCATTGAAACAAAGCGTAAAACTGTCCAATCCAGTCAGGAGCGAAGCCTCCTGTTTCTTTCCCCTGTTTCAACTCGTATTTATCATTTTTCAGGAAATAGTCAAATAAACTTTCTGCATCCATAGTAGAGACATATGCCTGTCCCTCATCTATCAGGGATCTTGTCCGACTGTTCATATAATGATCAATAAAATCTTCTATATCCATACCCGGGCAGTGATCCTCTGCATATTCAAACAGTTTTCCCTGATTTTCAACCACTTCATCCAAATACGCTTTACTAAATACTTCCATTCTTTTACCTCTTACAGCAGTTTACTGAACACATTCTCAATTTTATTCTTCTCAGAGTTAATCAATGCATACATAGCCTCTCTGGCGTTTCTGTCACGCTGTGTATACTGTGGATTGATCTTATGATAGTCAATTTCCTGCAGTGCTGTAACGTCCTCTTTCAAAGACAGAAACGCTTTTTCTGTCTTTAAGCAGTACTGAATTCCCAGATCTCCCAATTTTAATAAATCCGGCAAAATATCCAGATCCACTTCATCTCTGACAAAACATTTAGCAATATAAAAATATGACGCATTCGCCCTCCATCCTTTAATAACGTCGTATCCTTCTGTAGAAATCTGATACTTTTCTATAAATCTGGGCGCCAACACCTTATATCTTCGTCCTGTATCTGCATCCCGGTGTTTCATCAGTTCTGCCAGCCAGGAAAGTACATCATATTCCTGAAAATCCAATATATTTAATTCAGCAGCATCCAGTGTATACTTATGTACCCACCCGTTATTCTCTGTAGGATTGCAGACTGACCACTCAGATGCCAGCGCCGGACTTTCCGTCAGATAAAATCCTTTTCCGTAATCATGTTTGTCATTTCCCAGACCATATGTTGGTCGGATCTCTTTATTCGGACTTCCATGATATAGGATCAGTGCATTTTTATCACTCTTCATTCTCGCAATCCCTCCCTGCTTTTCGTATCCGTTATTCTGATTTTTCGAATACCTGAAAAAATCTGTAGTCAAATTTTCATTCTTATCCCCATTATACCAGAAACATTCTTTTAAGTTCTCAGAAATATGATCGATTTCCTTGCAGATTTCCAAACTGCCGCGCTTTCCTCGTCTATTGAAAAAGTATAGCATACTCCCGCTTAAAAGTATAGCTATTTCAGAACATTTGTTCTCTTTTCTGTCATTCGCATGTCCTCCCTGCCCTTCCCTATCCAGGCTCCGTGATACTGCAATCTTGGCGGCTGCTTGCCGGGCGTATGACACAAAAAGGCCTCCGCATCACGCGAAGGCCTCTTCTCTAGCATATTCTGTTTCAGATTAAGCAGCTTTTCTTTCGTTATAATTCTCAGCAGCACGGTTCTCTCTGGCAAGACGGTCCATCAGACCCATCATAACCTCTACATCTTCCCGTTTTGCCACAAACAGTTCCATTGATTCCTGGGAATCCAGAGCCAGTTTGGCAAAAGCTTCCGCCTGCATCTCGTCATTTTTCAGATCGTATTCTCTTCCGCTGGTGGAAGAAACCAGTGCCACATATCCGCTGCAGCGTTTAATTGCATCTCTGAGCATTTTCTTTTCCTGTTCGTTTCTAATCTTCATAAACATGCTCCTTTCTTTTCTCTTGACCATTTTTCCTCTTTACGGCATAATAATATCGATTTCTTACATTCATTTCAATCTCAATATCGACGCATATGATAACAAAACCGACTTTTCAGCCGGCAGATGCCTGTAAATGGCAGAATTAAAAAAGGAGGCGTCATAATGGCTCTTCATGAGTGCGGTTTCCCGCTGAATAATACCAATAAAGAACTGCGGCCTCACGGGACACCGGAGTTTCCCTGCGCAGGCTACGAATCCAGGCATACCTCTTCCATAGAAGATGTTATTCCCTGGCACTGGCATGAAGAGCTGGAAATAATCCATGTTATAAAGGGAACCATGAGGCTTCAGGTTCTCTCCCGGTATCTGACGGTTCATGAGGGAGAGCTGGCGGTTATCAACGCCCATACCCTTCACAGTGCCGCCGGGAATCCTTCCTGCGAACTTCAGTCCCTGGTTTTTTCTCCCCTTCTGGTAACCGGAAACCCCAATTTAATTTTCGCGGTAAAATATATCTCCCCTATGCTCGCATGCGGCAATTTTTCCTGTGTTCTGTTCGGAAAAAACAGCAAACGGGTATCCCGGTGGTTTACCTTTGCCTTCCAGGCGCTGCGGACAGACGTGTTTGGCTATGAATTTATCGTGCGGGATCAGCTTACCCATATCCTGATGGCCGTGTATCAGAAGCTGGAGGACGTTATCCTGAAACCGGATTCCGCGAAAAACGCGGATGAACTGCGGCTGGGAGAAATGCTGGAATTTATTCATGAAAACTTTACCCGGAATATTTCTCTCTCGGATATCGCCGACGTGGCAGGCATCAGCGAGCGGGAGGCCCTGCGCTGTTTCAAGCGCACCATCGGAGAATCTCCGGTCCAGTATCTGGTGAAGCATCGGCTTATGCAGAGCGCCTATATGCTGCTGACCCAGCCTGATATATCCGTCTCTGAAGTCGCCGCAAACTGCGGCTTTGATTCGCCGGCCTATTACGCAAAAAGATTTAAAGAGCTGTACCGCTGCGCCCCTCGGGATTACAGGAAGCATATTCTCAGCCGGGTCACAGTCTGAACATCCTACGGTTTCGGTTCACGATCATTCGAAAATATCCACTGCTTTTCATACTGTTTCCTATATTTTAAAATCACCGGCCCTGGATTTTCTGGCTGCCGGTTCCCCAGACATGCTGCTCTTTAGCGGCAGCCGGGGTGTTCTGTGCCATCACGCCCACCAGCCTGTGGGGGACATACGGTTCTTCCAGCCAGGCGATTTCCTCCGGCGTCAGTTTCAGTTCCACCGCTTTAGCCGCACCTTCGATGTGCTGCAGCCTGGTGGCTCCCACCACCGGGGCCGTCACCCTGGTAAGCAGCCACGCCAGAGAAACTTCTGTCATGGAAACGCCTTTCTTCTCAGCCAGCTCTGCCACCCGGTCAATGATAATCTGATCCTGACTGGCTGTGGCATCATATTTAAATTTTGCGTAGCTGTCCTCCCGGAGACGCCTGGAGGTCTCCCCCGGATGTCTGGAAAGCCGTCCGCCCGCCAGCGAACTGTAGGGCGTCATGGCAATATGATCCTCTGCGCAAAGCTTTGCCATCTCCCGCTCCTCCTCCCGGAAGATCAGATTATAGTGACCCTGAACAGAAACGAATTTTACAAACCCCTCTTTCTCTGCCAGAGCGTTGGCTTTGGCCAGCTGATAGGCAAAGCAGTTGGAGATACCGATATAACGCACCTTGCCCGCCTGCACAATGCGGTTCAATCCGTCCATAATGTCATAAAGGGGTGTTTCATAGTCCCACATATGGTAAATATAAAGATCTACATAATCCATCCCCAGGTTGTACAGACTGGTGTCGATCATATTCCGGAT
>ERZ1090879.2118-NODE-2120-length-10177-cov-8.502371_pt1 | contig 10177 bp, 5 predicted proteins | sample MGYA00478472_ERZ1090879 | MGnify/ENA primary metagenome ERZ1090879 (study PRJEB33644, sample SAMEA5815723) | chicken gut metagenome | biome: Chicken; feature: Gastrointestinal Tract; material: Caecum | place: Ireland | collected 2019-01-01 | study: A study of the...
CGTGGAAAATCTACGATTTGTTTGAGTTCTAATTGGTATTCCATAAGTAAGCCTCTCTTTCTGAAATAAAATAGAGGCAGCATGATGATGCTGCCTCTAGCCAATCGTTCGGTTGAATGTCACCTTTTTTCTATTAATTCTGGATGTGAGGATATCCTGCCAATATCCCTCCATCATCCCTTTTGCATCGAAAAAGCCTTGCCAAAGTCAAATTCTTGATTTATACTGAATTTGCAAGCAATTTATCATTTAGGCTGTTTCGAGCTGGTAAAAAATCCCCATTTTTCGGGACTCTAAGTTCCATTTCGTACCAATTCGTTCTGGGAAAATCGGTTGGCACTAAATGACTTAAAATCCTGCGGGACTTATACTCCCGTACCGGTTCGATTCCGGTCTGCGGCACTACGTAAAGAGACTAAGACGTTGCGGTTTTAGTCTTTTTTTATTTCGACAAATATCTATATATTTCGCTGTTTTTGTGCTAAAATAATAGGTAATACTGAATTTTAAAAATATGTTAATGATTGGCAGAATAGATAGTGATTTTGTACGGGAAATCCGGCAATCTGAAAGTGCTGATATTGGGCGGTATACGGGGATTTGCCGGAGTATTAACAGGAAGGAAGGATAAAGAAAAAATGGGGGATAAAAGGCTTCTGCAGGAAGAGGAAGCGGAAGATTATATCGTCAGATGCAGGGAGCGGATGACGGAGAAAGACGGGTGCGCAGTATTTCTCATTGAGTTCAATCTTGGCAGGGAGAAAGAACAGATCCGTAAAACGGAAAAATATCGCCGGCTGTTGAAACGTACATATACAGTACTTTCTTCAATGTTCCGTGGGTCAGATCTGATCACATGTGTGGAGGACGAAACTTTTTTAGTTTTTATCTGCGGCAGGATCACAGAAAAAAACGTGTTAGACAAGGCGGACAGTATCTGTGCAAATCTGCAGTTCTCCGTGGAAGAAAATCTTCCGCAGCCCTTGACGTTTTCCACTGGCGCATATATGGTTTCCGGCTGTGATTTTACGGTAGAAACTCTGTTAAAACAAGCAAGACAGGCTCTTGAGAAGGCGAAGAGAGAGTGTACTGGAAGCTATTGTGTCAGAGCCAGCGTGCAGGGAGGAGAAGAACGGGAGACGGTTAATACGTCCCGGATCGCATATTCAGAGCCTCTTGCCGCACTGCTGAATTTCAGCGATCTGGGAATCTGTTTTCTGGAAGTGAGAGATCGGGATCAGATCAGGGCGACCTATATCAGCCCGGGATTTTACCGAATGGAAGGGATAGAAGCGGAAACAAAACCGGTTCCATGCCTCTTTGAGAATCTGGGAATCCATCCGGAGATCCAGGAAGAGTATCGTTATATGCTTTTGGAAGCAGCGAAAGGATCCGTGATCACCCATGTCCACAGAATCTCGGGAGATGGAAAGAATTGGCGATAGAGGCGGGTACAGGCTGTACGTACAGAATTTTCCGATAGCGGCGTGCCGGTGATCCTTGAGATTTCTACAGATGTTACGGAGTTGATCGAAACCGAAGAAAAACTTCGGGAGAGTAATGAGCGGTTGTGGATAGCTTTCGGGCAGACACCCAATATCTTTTGGGAGGTAGATCTTGAAACAAGGGATTTTACGCTCTATACCATGGAAGACGATATCAATACAGGAATTATGAAACACAATGTCTTCACTGCGAATTTTCCTGAAGGACTGATCGAAAATGGGATGGTCCATCCGGACTCAGCAGATAACTTCCGTAAATTTGCAAGAGGGATCCTGCGGGGGAAAAAAGCGGATACTGGAAATTTCATTATGAGAAACCAAAAGGACAGCAACTATGGATGGGTGGCGCTTACCTACCGGATGCTCTGGAACCGGAGCGGAATACCGATAAAGGCCATCGGCATCAGAGAGCGGATGTCAAGTGTGGTTACTGGCACCCACTCAATGCTCTACGACAGAAGACCGCTGCCGGAGGCAGTAAGGCACCATCTGATCATCAGAATCTGTGTTAATCTTACAGAGGATCGGGTGGAGGAACTCTGGGAGGAAGGAAAAGAATGGCCGGAATTGATCAGAGAATATACCTATTCAGAGCTGTTTAAGAAGCGGGGGAGCGGAGCCTTTCCTTTCGGGCTGAGCCAGGAGGAGGTATTTCAGGAATTTCAGTCGGAGAAACTGCAGGAGGCATACAAACGGGGAGAACGCTGGCAGGTGAAAAAATACCCGGGAATTGATAAGGGAGGCAATATCCGTTGGGTACGGGCAGTGATCAATCTGCAGAGGAAAGAACGGAATAGAGCTCTGGTGATGTTTCTCTGTGTTTTAGATATCCAGGAACTTCATGAACTGGAAAATGCATATGAGGGAAATATCGATTATGATGAAACCGGACAGATCTATACGATGGATACCTTTTGTCATCTGACCAATATTCTTCTTGACAGGAGTTCCGATCAGTTTTGTGCCATGGCTCTGATCCATGTCAGCGGAGGAGTGGAACAGATGGATGGCCCGGAGGTTTCTCCGGGAAAAAGAGTACGGGATTTCATCGAGATAGCATTTTTGTTTGCCCTTGGTTCCGACTGTCTGGTAGGACACTACAGTGATGACAGGATCCTGGTGTTTTTTCCAACCACGGGTAACCGTTTTGATATTAAACGCCGGCTGAAAGACGCATTTATTTATGTCCGGACCAGTACTGGAGATATTTCGGGTATGGAAAATCTGCGTTTTATCGCTGGAGTTACAGTGGAGACTTCGGAACAGGCAGATTTGGACAAGATGCTGCACCAGGTTTCCAGTCTGTGCAATGTATGGAGAAATGCATCTATGGATGCGGTGGTCTTTTCAGATGAATACGGAAATCTCGACTGGGACGATGGAAGGGATGCGAATATTACGCTGGCCTCAGAGGAAAAACTTTCCCTGAGTGATGAAATAGAGGAACATAAGGCGGCGTTCCGGTGTACAGCAGCTATGCTGAAAAGTGAGACGCTGGAGATGTCTTTGCGGAATGCCTTGGAGGTGATCGGAAAATATTACTGCGCAGACCGGACTTACGAACTGCTACTGTCAGAGGAAGAGGATCGCAGGGAGGTCGGCATGGTTTACGAGTGGATGGCCCAGGGGAAGCCCAGTATCCGACAGTCGGTCCTGCGGCTGAAAGTGGATAGGATCCCTGTATTGCAGCGATGTATGCAGAAAAGATCGGCAGTTTTTGTGGAGCGGCCGCCGGAGTCCGACAGAGAGTACAAATGGGATTTCATGGCGTATCCGCTTTTGAAAGATGGACAGATCCAGGGATTTCTCTGTGTAGAAAATGCCCATATACATATTAGAGAAAGCGGTCTGCTGGACCTGGTGGCGCCGTATCTGCAAAAGGAACCGGAACGGTATAGGCGGAAAAAGTATAGGAGCGACGGTATCTCTAAGGATATCCTGAGCAGCCTTCCAAACAGAAAAGATTTTGAAGAGATGGTCTACACGCTGAATCTGGACAGGAAAAGCACTATGGGGGCCCTTACGGTTGACGTACCGGAACTGTCTGAACTGGACAACACTCGGGGATTTGCTTATGGGAAAGAGATCCTGCTGAATATTGTAGAAGCCCTGGACACCACTTTCGGTATTTCTAAAGTATTCCGGACTGGAGACAATGAGTTTGCCGTACTGTTTCCGAATATCATTTATGAAATTTTTTCCGCCCAGTGCATCCGGATGAGGGCGCTGCTGCAGAAAAAATATCCTGGATATATCCGGGTGGGATATACCTGGGCGAAAGGCGTCTTTTCGGCAGAAAAACTGGTGGAGGAAGCCCGTTCTCTTATGAACAGCGAGGTATCTGAAAATCAGAAATCCCCCCGGAAGGATAGTCTGGCGGAAAATCTGAGCGGCTCCCGGGGCATGGAATCTGTTCCGGTGGTGCGTTATGTGCCCTATTTCCAACCGAAAATAGATATGCGGGATGGCAGGCTGGTTGGGGCAGAGGCCCTGGTCAGAGGAATCGATAAGAAAGGAAACATAATCAAGCCGGGAAGATTTATCGAAATCCTGGAGGAGAACGGGAAAATCCGGGAACTTGATTTCTTTATGCTGGAGAGTGTGTTAAAACAACTGTCTCAATGGCACAAAAAGGAATATGACAAGATCACAGTGTCTGTGAATATTTCCCGTCGGACGCTGTTCAACCCTACGGTGCTTGCGTCTATCCTGGCAATCCAGAGCCATTATCCGGAGATCCCTTCCGAGCAGTTGGAGCTGGAGATCACAGAGACTGCCGGAAATATAGAGTTTGCCACCATGGCGGATGTGGTAGATCGGTTCCGAAAATTCGGCATCCGGTTTGAATTAGATGATTTTGGCTCCCGTTATGCAAACCTTGCGGTTTTCAGTAATGTAAAATTTCGGACGATCAAGCTGGACAGAAGCCTGATCAACGATCTTCAGAGCAACGATATCAGCAGAATGCTGGTAGAAAATATCACAGGCATCTGCAAGAATTTTGATATGTACTGTGTGGCCGAGGGAGTAGAGAACAGGGAACAGGTCGATATTTTACTCCGGCTGGGCTGTGTTTATGGGCAGGGATATTATTATTCCAAGCCGATACCCGCTCAGGAGTTTGAAGAGAAGTTTCTCGCCAGATAGGAAAAGCAGACAAGTTCTTACTTATTACTGTAAAGAAAAGACGCGGTTGGATCTGCCCGACCGTTCGGTGAAAGAACAGGAAGGAGACGTTTTCAATGACAAAAGAAAAGAAAATAGATGCTATGCGCCCGGTAAAGGGAGGAAAAAAGGGCGAACCGTTTGTTATCGGAATCGGAGCCTCTGCCGGCGGCCTGGAGGCCTTGCAGCAGTTCTTCAGAAATATGCCGGGAAACAGCGGTCTCAGCTTCGTGGTGGTCCAGCATCTCTCTCCGGATTATAAGAGCCTGATGGCGGATATACTGGGAAAGCATACGGAAATGCGGGTGATACAGGTGGAAAATGGCATGGAGATCGAGCCGGATACCGTTTATCTAATCCCGCCGAAACATAATATGACTATAGAAAATGGACGGCTGCTGCTCCAGGATGTGGAAGCGGGAAAACTGAATCATCCTATAGACAGATTTTTCGCCTCCTTGGCAAAGGAAAAGAAGGATAAGGCCATTGCCGTAGTTCTGTCCGGTACGGGCTCCGATGGTACAAGCGGTATTAAGATCATTAAGGAAAACGGCGGTCTTGTGATCGTACAGCAGCCGGAGACTGCGAAATTTGACGGTATGCCCCGAAGCGTGATCAATACCGGGCTTGCAGACTTCGTTCTCTCGCCAGAGGAGATAGTAGAGGAGATCCTGAATTTTTCAAGCAATCCAATGATCACGAAGCTTCATGAAAAAGATGTCCTTTTCTCTGATGACGAGACCTTTGCAAGGATTTATACGAACTTGAAAAAGTCAAGCGGTATAGATTTTACCAATTATAAAAGGACGACGATCCTGCGGCGGCTGGAGAGAAGAATGGTGGTGACCCACTGCGGCAGTCTTTCTGAATACGTGGATTTCCTGGAAAGCAATGAAGAGGAGCGCAATACTCTGGCTAAGGAAATCCTGATCGGTGTTACCAGCTTTTTCCGGGATGGGAACTATTTTGAAAAACTGAAGCAGAATGCTGTGTATCCCCTTGTAAAAAACACCGACAAAAACGAGGCTATCCGTGTATGGAGCGCCGGATGTTCCACCGGTGAGGAGGCGTATTCCCTTGCTATTTTGTTCAGTGAAGTCATGGAAGAGACAGGAATCGCACGTGATGTGAAGATTTTTGCTACAGATGTAGATACCCGGGCCATCGAACAGGCAGGAAAGGGAGTCTTTACGGAGAGTATCCTGGAGGATGTTTCTCCAGAGCGGCTGTCCAGATATTTTACAAAGAAGAATGAACAGTATGTTGTATCCAAGGAGATCCGCCGGATGATCATTTTCGCTCCCCACAATATGCTGTCGGACCCGCCTTTTGGGCGGCTGGATCTGATCAGCTGCAGGAATGTGATGATTTATTTCCAGCCGGTGCTTCAGAAGACACTGATCGCCATCTTTCATTCTGCGCTGAAGCAGGGCGGATATCTCTTTCTGGGGAAAAGTGAAACTGCCGGGGAATATGGAAATATCTTCCAGCCAGTGTGCAGCGCTGAGAAGATCTATATTCATAATGGAGAAGGAAAATTGGAGGATATCAGTCCCTCGACCTTCCATATCCCCAATGTCCATACGATTTCTCCCCAGACTGGAAGCTCATCGGGCCGGGAAAGCGCAACTTACGAACTGGAAAGTACATATATCCATTACCTGGAACAGTTTATGCCGGCTTCTGTTGTGCTCAATGAGGCAGATAATGTGATCCATTTCTTTGGAAACTATCAGGATTATTTGACCATTGCTCCGGGGAAGGCCACGTTTAATCTTTTCGCGATGCTGATCGGAGATCTGAGCCTTGCAGCTTCTACTGCGCTGAACCGCTGCCGTCTGGAGCATGTGCCGGTAACCTATGAGGGGATCGCCGTGGACACCCGGAACGGGCGGAAGGTCGTAGATCTGACCGTTGCGCCGGTAATGGGAAAAGACAATACCGATACGGGCCTTGTGGCCGTTTTATTCTGGGAGAAAAAGGCTACGGTGGTTAAGGGGATCACAGAGAAATATGACGTAGACACCACTGCTGCCCGGAGGATCCAGGATCTGGAGCAGGAGCTTCATGAATCACGGGATGATCTAAAGGCTACGATCGGAGAACTGGAAACGGTCAATGAGGAACTGCAGGCGGCTAATGAAGAGCTTCTGACAGCCAATGAGGAACTGCAAAGTTCTAACGAGGAACTGCAGTCAGTCAACGAAGAGCTGTATACGGTCAATACGGAATACCAGCAGAAGCTTGATGAGCTGACTATGCTGACGAATGACCTTTCCAATTTCCTGTCATCGACAATGATCGGAATCCTCTTCGTAGATGGAAATCTGAATATACGGAAGTTTACCGAGTATGTAGGACGGGAATTTCAGTTGATGGAACATGATGTGGGACGATCGCTGCAGATCTTTGCACATAGTTTCCCCCATGAAGATATCATCAAAGATGCCCAGGAAGTGTTAAAGAGCCTGATGCCTATCGACCGGGAAGTTGTTGCTATGAATGGACGCTATTATACGCTGCGTATCGCGCCGTACCGTACAACAGAAAATAATATCCGGGGATTAGTCATAACGATCATAGATTCACTGGGAACGGCAGAGAAAACGCAGGAATGACTGAACGGCTGCCAGCATGCGCAGGCCTGGAAATGACAAGGTTTTTGCAGACCTAATAGCTGAAATAAGAAGTAAGATAAGGACGGATGAAAGATGAAATTTGGCATTGTCAGTGACAGTTCCTGTGATTTATCGTCTCAATATACAGAGCAGGAGCAGGTCACTATCGTATCATTTTATGTATCCTTTGACGGGGAAAAATATCTGAGAGAGGGAAAAGATATCGCGGTCACTGATTTTTACCAGGAGATGGCGGATAACCAGGGGTGCTACCCTAGGACTTCCATGCCGTCGGTTCAGGATTATATAGATGCTTTTCTGCCTTTTGTGAAAAAAGGAATGCCGGTGCTGTGTATCTGCCTGACGAAGAAATTCAGCGGTTCTATGCAGTCTGCCATAAATGCCAAGGAAGAGCTTTTGGAAGACTACCCGCAGGCCCAGATCTATGTGATGGATTCCCAGGTGGTCACAGCCATACAGGGGCTTTTTGTACAGGAAGCAGTGAGGATCCGGAATATGGGAGCTTCTTTGAAAGAGGCAGTGGAGGCTCTGGAAAAGATCCGAAATACGGGACATATCTTTTTTACGACAAAAGACCTGAAATATCTGGAACATGGGGGACGGATCGGAAAGGCGGCTTCTCTGGCGGGGAGCGTTCTGAATATCAAGCCGCTTCTCCAGTATTATGACGGAGAACTGGGGCCTACAGAACTGTGCAGGGGCCGGAAAAAGTCGCTCCTGAAAGTCGTTGACATGTTTATGGAGTATCTGGAAAAGAAGAAGATCGATCTTGAGGAATATCTGCTGGTCACCGGCGTGGGACTGGATGTGCCGGAGTATAAGACTTTTAAAGACTATCTGAAAGAAAAACTGATGGAGAAAGGGTATCCGGTAAAAGAATGGCTCCAGATCCAGATCGGCGCCACCATCGGGGTGCATACGGGCCCCTATCCCATTGGAGTGGGGATCCTTAAAAAAGCGGAGATTTAGATCCGGAAATAAAAAAATGCTGTATTTCATTGCCTGGTTTTCTGAGACTTTGAAACACAGCATTTTTTATTCCGCGGCAGATCTTATCTCCGGTATCGGTTAAAGCAGGAATAGATTTCCTGCCTCCTTGGCATGGCAAGACCGCAGGGCGTGTAGGAAGAGGAACAGATGCCTGGCAGCCCCTCTTTTTCCAGCTTTTTCTCTAAAAGATCGATAACCTGGGAAAGGCTTTTCCTGTGATCGATAAGATGCTCTCTGGCATATTTCAGCATCTGGCCCAGCGCGGCAGTCTGTTCGGGATCTGCGATCTGCTCGACATATCTTAAATCTATGGTCTCCTTGCCCAGAGAGAAGGAGTCTTTTCCATGGACTTTCAGTTTCAGATCCTTATATCCGTCTCCTTTCACCGGCGGCGCGGTCATGATCCGGTTGGATTTCGGCATAATAAAGGCCGGAGCATGAGAGGCGTTAAGAGGATACTTTCCGCACAGGTCTTTTACTTTCTTTGTGATATCCAGAACCTGATAGCTGTCCATCTGGATCACTGTGTCTGCGATGTGGAAGAAAGCTCCGGAACTGCCGGCAACCAGAATGGTGGAGATCCCGGCTTTTTCATAAAGATCCCGCGCACGCTCCAGAAAGGGAGTGATGGGCTCTTTTTCCCTGCTGATCACTTCCTGCATAAAAGCGTCCCGGACCATGAAGTTAGTAGCTGAGGTATCTTCATCCAGGAGCAGCAGTCTGGTGCCAGACTCCATGCCTTCTACGATCCCGGCAGCCTGGGAGGTGCTTCCGCTGGCGTCCAGAGTGGAAAAACAGTGGGTATCCTTTTTATTGGGAAGATCGTTGATAAAAAGGGAGATATCTACATCTTTGATGAAACGCCCGTCTTCAGACCGTAGTTTCAGCGCAGAGGAGTCCGTGATCACATATTCTCTTCCGTCACCGGAAATATGGTTGTAAACTCCCCTTTCCAGAGCATTCAGCAGAGTGGATTTTCCGTGGTATCCTCCTCCGGCGATAAGTGTTATGCCCTTTGGGATACCCATGCCCCGGATCCGGCCTTTGTGGGGAAGATCCATCTCCACCCGGAGAGATTCCGGAGACAGGAAGGGAATGCTCCCTTTCATAGGCTTCTGGGAAACGCCGCTTTGTCTTGGCAGAATGGAATGATCTGCCACAAAGGCGGCCAGATCCCTTTTCGAAAGTTCCTGACGGATATATTCCTGATCCTCTGCCAGAAAAATCGTCTGTTCGACAATTTTGGCAGACAGATTTTTATAGTACAGGCTTTTTGAAATACACAGAGGAAGGAAATCAAAAAGGATTTTTTCCAGTTCCGGAGCGTTTATAGTTCTCCCGTTTGCAGGAAATCCTACGGTAAAACGGAGAATGATCTCTTCATCTGTGATCTCACAGGCGGTCCGCTCCAAAATCTCCTGACCGCAGCGGGTGATGGAGATCAGGCCGCTTTTCCCGGAGCCTTTCGCCCGGAAACTGTAAGCAGAAATCTGTTCTTCAAATTTTCTGGTGAGAAGGTCCTGAAGAGCGATCCTGGTGACCGGAGACCGGAAGCAGAGATCCGGGAATCCGGCTTTTTTTCTGGAAACAGAAATACTTACGTGAGAGGGGGAGGCAAAAGGGTCCCCCTGTACATGTTCGATGGACAGAAGATAGGCGGGAAAGCGATAAACTCCTTTCAGGCTTTTATAGGCTGGATAGCTTTTCCGGTTTATAGAGGAAAGCTGTTGCCGAAGCTGTGTGGATGTAAACATACGGAACTCCTTTCGGATATATTTTTATAAAACAAAAACCCTTATGTCCCGAAGACATAAGGGTCAATACCGTGCGTTAGAGGATTCGAACCCCCGGCCTTTTGATCCGTAGTCAAACGCTCTA
>ERZ1090879.2122-NODE-2124-length-10169-cov-54.421396_pt1 | contig 10169 bp, 8 predicted proteins | sample MGYA00478472_ERZ1090879 | MGnify/ENA primary metagenome ERZ1090879 (study PRJEB33644, sample SAMEA5815723) | chicken gut metagenome | biome: Chicken; feature: Gastrointestinal Tract; material: Caecum | place: Ireland | collected 2019-01-01 | study: A study of...
GCAGGGGCACAAGGGTGGTGCCGATGAGGGCGACACCGCCGCCGGCCATGAGCTGTTTTATCCCCAATTTGTTGGAACAGGCCCATTTTTCCAGATTTTATGCGGGGTCGTGTTCCCCTCGAAATCAATGGGTTCATTCCTGATTAGGTGTAACAGCAGCCATAGCCGGCGGCGGTGTGTCAAAAGTTATTCGGTTTTTGGGTTCAGGCGGTGACGGGTTTTGCCGCCGCGATGGGTTTGAGGTTGAAGTGTATCTCGATGGTGATGTGCCGGGTGCGGCCGGCGTCGATGGTCTCGTGGACAACAATCTCTTTGACCAGACGGTGGAGGGTGGCGGCGTCCAGTTCGGTGATATCGGCGTACTCCCGGATAACCTCGGCCCACTGGCGGGCATCGCGGACAAGCTGCTCCTCATCGGCCAGCTTTTTACGATCCCGCGCAGCCCGCTCTCTGAGCTGGGCCTGCTCGGCCTGGGTCTTGCGCAACATCAGGTTGAAGTTTTCCTCGCTGATGCGTCCTTCCATCCTGTCCTCGTAGAGCCGCAGGACCATCTTGTCCAACATCTCGATCCGTTCTTCGTCTTTGGCAAGGGAGCGTTCCAGCGCCTCCCGATGGGCACTCTGCTCAGCCGCGCAGGCGTCGGACAGCCGGCCCGCCACGGCCTCCTCGTCCTGCAAGGCGGCCTGGGCGCACTCCCGGATCTGGTCCAGTACCAGCTTGTAGAGCACGTCGTACTCGACCCGGTGCTGGGTACAGTGGTTTTTGCCGTAGGCGTTGTAGGTTTTGCAGGCGTAAATCTGTTTGGGGCGCTTGGCATTGGTGGCTCGGATGGTCAGGGACTTGCCGCACTCGCCGCATTTGAGCAGCCCGGCGAACAGGCTGACCTCGCCGTTTTGCCGCGGCCGCTGCCGGGCGCGGAGCTTTTCCTGCACCACCTCGAAACTGCCCCGGTCGATGAGGGCCTCATGCTGGCCTTCCACTACGATCCAGTCCTCGGGGCGCTTGTCCCCGATGGTGCCAATCTTGAAGCGGTAGAGCTTTTTCTGGGAGGCGATTGCTCCGGTATAAACAGGGTTGGTCAAGATGTCCTTGATGACGCTGAAATCCCAGATATAGCGCCCGTTTTCGGGGTCGGCTTTCTCCCATTTGGTGAAGGTATCCCGCAGGCCCCGCTGGCGGTTCCACCAGGTGGGGCATGGTACCCGCTGTTCCTCCAGCCGTCGCCGGATGAAGTTCGGCCCGTGGCCTTCCAGCGCCCACGCAAAGATTTGCCGGACAATGGGAGCCGTTTCCTCGTCAATCAGCAGATGGTTTTTGTCCTTCGGGTCTTTCCGGTAGCCGAAGGGGGCAAGGCAGCCGGTGAACTGCCCCTTTTGCGCTTTCAGCAGGTAGGACGAGTGGACTTTTTTGGAGATGTCCTTGCTGTACATCTCGTTGAGGATGTTCTTGAACGGGGCAATATCATTGCTCTCCCGCATGGTGTCGATGCCGTCGTTCATGGCGATATACCGCACCCCATGACGCGGGAAGAAGTCCTCGATGAGGTAGCCAGTCTGCAAATAGTTGCGGCCCAGTCTCGACAAATCTTTCGTTACAACGATATTGACCTGTTTGCGTTCGACGGCTTTCAGCATCCGCTGCAGCGCGGGTCGCTCCATATTCAGCCCTGTATAGCCGTCGTCCTGGTAAACTTCCACGACCTCCCATCCCTGCTGTTCGCAGTAGGTTTCCAGCATGGCCCGCTGGTTGGCGATGCTGGCGCTCTCGCCCTGCAGGTCGTCGTCCTTGGACAGACGGCAGTAGACCGCTGCCCGGTGCGACCCGGTCAAAAGCGTCCGCATCTGTTCGTTCATGGTGTTCTTCATAACCGTTCCCCGCGCAATCCAGACGGTACTCGGTCACTTGGAACCTTGCTTTCAGTATACCGGAAATCCGGCCCGCCTGCAAGGCAGCCGGCGGCGTGCCGCTCGTGATATTTTTTCACGATGAGGCTCACAAAAACGTCGGTGGCGTCGAGGCTGCCGGCAAAGACGGTCTTGACAGTGATGCTCGTTTGATTCTTCCCCATAGGCACCACCTTCCGCTCAGTCCCGGCCCGCTTCACGGCGGGCAGCTTTGGGCTTTCGGAACTCGTCCAGGACTTCGGGCGGTATCCGCTCCAGCAGCGCCAGGGCGTCCTCGTAGTCGCGCCGGAGCTGCACGTCCCGCAGCTCCTTGAGGACGCTGGTCTTGGTGGCGCCTTCCAGGGATTGCTTCAACTCGGTAGTTTTCTTTTTGAGCCGCTTGTTTTCGGTGACTGTCTCAGTGAAAGCTACATTGTACTTCTTGAGCTGGGTGTGCATCTTTTCCACAGCCGGGATATAGCCGTCCAGCAGTTTGGAAATCTCGGCAGCCCGCTTCTTGCTATTAAGAGGACCGATGCCGGAAAGCAGCTCATCCAGCTTTTGGCGCTGCTTGTTGAGGCGGGTCATCTCCTTGAAGATACGGGGCGGGATGTGGTCGCGGCCCGTCTGGCTGGCGCTCTCGCCGCGCTCCAGGTCGGGGTACCTTTGGACCATGTGTTCCCAGAAATTGTCCTGCCACCAGGTCAGCTTCTTTTTGTTGCCCACGATTTCCTTGGCGCTCAGGCGGCCGTCCGGCGTCAACGGGACAAAAGAAAGGTGCATATGGGGCGTTTTCTCGTCCATATGCACCACAGCGGATAGGATCGTTTCTTTGGCTTGATGCTGTTCCAGAAAATGCAGAGCTTCGGTGAAAAATGCCCGAATCTCCGCCCTGTTCTTGCTCTTGAAGAACTCCGGCGTAGCGGTGAACAGCACCTCCACTACCCGGATGCTGTCTTTCCGGGTGCGGCAGCCGGCGGCGCTGATCTGCCGCTCGGCCTCGGCGCGGTACCTGCCGGAAGGTTCGATGAGATGGAAGTTGTATTTGCTGCGGGAGAGGTCAATATCTGGGTTGCTGGCGTAGTTTTCTTTCCGGCGTTCGTTATGGGCCTCGATATTCGTGATCTCGGGGCCTTTGTACTTGGCGAAGCGCATGATGGCGTAGTGAGGTTGTGTCAAGGGCAGCCCTCCTTATTTGAAGCATTTTCATGTTAAAGGCGGTCATACAAAAAGCTCCTTTCTTTTTTGAAAATGAAAGCGGCCGGTTTCAAGCAAAACCGACCGCTTTACACTGGTAAACAATCTTCTATATGGCTATATGGCGCATTTTGGGTAAAACGCTATGTACATGCGTACATAAAACGGCCAAGAAAGCGGAAGAACGAATTAACGATTATTTTTCAGCTCTTGGCCTATTGACAAAAAACTTGCTGATGTGTATACTAATCATAGAAGGGCAGAGTCCCTCCCAAAATAGTGTTCGCTCCCCGACAAGCGGCTTATAAATGGCCGGGATCACAAATATTGTCCGCTCCCCGATATGCGGCTTATAAATGTTCGGGACTCAAATGTTTGTAACGTCCTGTCAACCGGCAGGACGTTATTTTGTTACAGGAGGGATGTTCCATGTTGCAGGCACAGCTATACTTTTTATCAGACCAATATTATCAAGATTTCCCGGATGATAAACTGATGAAAAACAAGGACACCATCGACGGTGTGCCGCACAGCCGTCCTTGTTTCTTTGCTTTTCCTGACTCAAAAAATCCTGAGATTTACTGGGTCGTTCCTATTTCGTCCAAATTTGAAAAGTATAAACATATTGAACAGGATAAAATTCGAAAATATGGCCGCTGCAACACCATTTGCTTCGGCACCGTTCTCGGCAGGAATACAGCATTTTTGATTCAAAATATGTGTCCTGCTATTGAAAAGTACCTTGTCCCATACATCGACAAAAACCGGCAGCCGATTCGGATTGATGACCGTGTAGCTGCCGATATAAAGAAAAATGCCCGCGAAGTGCTTGCGATCGCCAGGCGGGGTGCAAAAGTGATATTCCCGGACGTTTTTCAAATCTACCGTGGACTGGAAGAACAGCTTCGACAGGCGCAGAAGGATAGATTGCCTCCTTCAAGCACGCAAGAAAAGACCAGTATTTTAGAGCAATTACACCAATTGAAGCAAGCCCAGCCTTCCGGCAATCGAAAAAAGACTCCAAAGCGGCGAGATCAGGAGCGGTAAGTCATATCCTTACTCATGTACGGACGTACATAGCGAAAAGGCCAAGTTCTCCCATATCATATATAGAATCATTCAAGAATTTCGGTAGCCGCTACCGAAATTCTTTTTCTATGCCCACTGGCTGTATGCTTTGACGAGGGTTTGTGATACAATAAGGCAAAGTCCCAACACAGAAGGAGGGCTGAATCATGGAACAGGACAAGCGAGGCCGGGGCCGGCCGAAAATCGACACGCACATTACCGAGACTTATGCGTCCAGCAGACGGCAGGCTGTCAATGCTGTGTACATGTATGAAGGCGTCGAGTTGATTTCGGTAGCGGCTACCGAAATTCCAGACAGCCACCTTTTGTGGCGCTCGGATGCCTCCACCCAAACGGCAGGCGGGAAGCAAGGCGTTCTGGAGCAGCTTGGACGGATGCTTATCCAGGACAAGTTCAGTCAGGACGACTGCATTACCATCGCCAATTTTGCGATTCAGGCGCTGAAAGCAGGGCACACTTCCAGAGAGATCGAAAAGGCGATCCGTAAAGTCCGGCTCACGAACAAGAAAGCCTCTGCCGATCCAGAAAACGAGGCACTCAACCACGCGGCGGTCAATGCGCTGGATGAGCTGCGGTCGATGGGAGATGCAGACAATACGAGCCTGTAAAAGGCTTGCCGCTCTCCCTGCATGAGCTTCCTGCCCCCTTCCGGCGGCGTTGTCCGGCTCGCTCCTTTTGGAGGTCCTGGCCGGGTATTCCATGCAGACGGTCGTTCGGTTCTCAAAGTGCAAACAGGGCTTCGGAACCAAAAAATCGCTACACAAACAGACCGGAAAAGCTCTCCCTTTTTGGGAGGCCTCCAGTTCCGTTTTATGTAGCGATTCAATTTGTTCTAAAACTGCTCCGATTGCTCTGAATGCTTTGAGAATCGAGCCAAAATATCTATATGATTTATTTTTCTGTATTCAATTGTCTGGTGAGTATATCATGGGTTCGCATGGGATGTCAACGGATTTTTACGATGGCAAGACAATTTCGGCAGGGTGCAATAGAATGAGATAAAAATTTCAGCAAAACGCCAAGCAGAACAAAATACGGGGGAAAGAAACGAGAGTGATATACCTTTGCTCCACAGAGGGCGAAAGGCTGGCAGACGAGTGCAAACCGCACCATCTGCCAGCCTTTCTTTGTCGTTGATACTCCCCGCAGAGGCATCTCGTGCGCCAAGAGGATAGCCCGAAACCGTCCCATCCCGCCGCCCTCTCCTTCGCAAAGGTATAACACACTAGACTTTCTTTCTATGAAAGTCGTGTGCCACGAAACCCCGGCGCGGTTTCTTTGGATTCTTCCGCGCCAAAGGGTCGGGCCCCCTTGACAGCATCTCTGTAAAATTTGTTAAAACGAGCCGGTCTACAACGTACCCTATTATTGGAAATTTTCTACCAAGACCAGCTTTGTATGACAATGCCAGGTTTCCGGCTGCTATCCCTCCTTGTTTGCTTGTCCATCCGATCCCAGATGTCTGTAAGCATCCGGCAGCATACCATAGTATGCTTTAAATGTACGGTAAAAACTGCTGAGGTTGGACATTCCCACCCGGCTGGCAATATCCTGAACAGATTCATCTGTTTCTGTCAGCAGACGACCAGCCTCTTTCATCCGTTCCCGAACCTGGATCTGCTTAAAGCTGAAACCGGTCATTTCCCGCAGCATAGCCGAAATATACTTCGGGTGGTATCCAAACTGTTCTGCCAAATCCTGCAGGGAACAGTTTACATAGTGCTGCTCAATATAAGAGAGAATATCCACCACCCTGCGGTTGTGGGTAGATATGATCTGCACCATCTGTCCGTCCGAATCCTGCTGATGCAGCCGCAGCAGATACAGGAAAATCAACTGGAAATACCCCTGGATCAGGGGTTTGCGATAGGGCTGCTCCCCGTAATATTCGCAGAGCAGATGGACAAACAGATTCCGAATATCCCCATCATTCCGGGTTCGGAAAATCATATAGTGATCGTGGGTGGGGCTGCGCGTCGAAAGGACACGCAGCATGAATTGTGAGAAAATGTTCTGCTGCCCTGCCTTTCTGAGGAAGCTGTCATTGAAAAATGCGTTGGTCATGTTTAGATTGATGACAATGTCATTCTCCCCCAGGTACTCCTTCCGGCGGACTACATCCAGGTCAAAGATGGCCACGTCTCCCTGGTGCAGCGTCACCGGGACTTCATCAATCAGGTAGTGGCAGCAGCCGGAATAAATATAGTTGATATTCACATTGGAATGGACATAGTAGGGCACATCCGTAAAGCGAGAATCCTTTCGGATGTGAATCTCATCCTGGGGCAGATCCGGCAGCTGAAAAATGTAGGCTATGTGCCCATGCAGCACTTCCTGCCGGGATATCTGATAGATGGGGCTGCGCGCACCAGGATGTTCCAGATAAAATTGTTCCCTCGCCGTCAGGCTGCGCAGAAAATCGTCGAGCTGCTGTTGATCCATAAATCTTCCTTTTTGACAGTCACGCTGTGTGCTATAGGCATTGTGCCAGGGTGTATCAGCAAATATAATAAAAACAACAAAAGTTTGCAGCTCTATTATAGCAAAGATGTGGCCACATTTTCCACTATTTCCTGCAATCTCTTTTGTACATCCACCCCTCTCTGCCGGGAAAGGATACTGCCATTTTGACCGTTTGCCCATAGACAAGCATATCCCGGCTGACCAAAAGCATCTTGCGGAAAGGATTCGGAATGAAGGACTACAAACAGCTCGCATCCAAAATTCTCGACGCAGTGGGCGGCAAAGAAAACGTCGCTTCCCTGGTCCACTGTGCCACCCGCCTGCGCTTCCAGCTGCACGACGGGAGCAAATTCGATACCGACACCCTCAAACAGATCAAGGGCGTCATGGGCGCCCTCTTTACCGGCGGCCAGTATCAGGTCATCATCGGACCCGACGTCAGCCATGTGTACGATGAGCTGGCGGCATCCACCGGCATCGCAGGGGGCAGCATCGACAAAGTCGAGACCGCCGACCTGAAAGGCGCCAAGCTCAAGGTGATGGAACGGCTGATGGACACCATCTCGGGCCTGTTCACGCCGGCGGTGGCCGCCATCACCGGCGCCGCCATGGTCAAGGTGGTGCTGACCATCCTGACCATGACCGGCCTGCTGGACAGCTCCAGCACAACCTATGCCCTGTTCAGCATTGCAGGGGACGCGCCCTTCCTGTTCCTGCCGGTCATTCTGGCCTATACCTCCTCGGTGAAGTTTGGCGTTGACCCCATGGTCGGCATGGCCATCGGCCTCATGATGGTGCATCCCAACTACACCGCCCTGGTCAGCGCCGGCGAGCCGGTCACCATGTTCGGCTTCCTGCCGGTGACCCTGGCCACCTACACCTCCACCGTTATCCCCGTCATCCTGGTGATCTATGTGGCCTCCTGGGTGCAGAAGCTGGCAGACAAGCTCTCCCCGCAGGTGGTGAAGTTCTTCTTCCGTCCCCTGCTGACCTTCCTGATCATGACCCCGCTGGTCTTCTGCATTGTGGGCCCTCTGGGCAATCTGGTGGGCGAAGGCCTGGAGGCCGTCCTGTCGGTGATCCAGAACAACGCCGCCTGGTTCCTGCCCATCTTCTTCGGCGCGCTGGGCCCCATTGTCATCATGCTGGGCATGCACTACGCCGTCACCATCCCTCTGGCGCTGGCCGCCACCCAGGCCTTCGGCTATGACATGCTGGGCGCCGGCTTCCTGGTGGCCAACATTGCCCAGGGCGCCGCAGCCCTGGCCGTCATGACCCAGGCCAAAAACAAAGACTTCCGCTCTCTGGCCTTCTCCACCGGCATCAGCGCCATTCTGGGCACCACTGAGCCCGCCCTCTACGGCGTCAACCTCCGCCTGAAGAAACCCCTTTACGCCACCATCCTGGGCGGCGCCATCGGCGGCATCTTCTGCGGCGTGCTGGGCGTCAAGCGCATTGTCTTTGGCCCCACCGGCCTGACCTCCATCATCATCTTCATCGACCCCAACAATCCCTGGAACTTCGTCTTCGCCATTGCCGCAGTCATCCTGACCTTTGTGGTCACCTTTGCATTGACCTACGTCATGATCCGCAACGACGCATCCATCCAAAACGAAATCGGAGGCTGAGCCATGAATTTTCCCAAAGACTTCCTCTGGGGCGGCGCCATCGCCTGTTCCCAGGCCGAAGGCGCCTGGAACGAGGACGGCAAAGGGCTGGACACCCAGGACCTGCGGTATTTTGATGCCGGCTGGACCCGGGAACAGCGCCAGAAAAACCGCGACATCAACATGACCACCCAGCGGTTCCAGGCCGCTCTCGCCGCCTCCGACATCGAGCACTACCCCTTCCGGTGGGGCATCGACTTTTACCACACCTACAAAGAGGATCTGGCCCTGCTGCAGGAGCTGGGGCTGAAGATTTTCCGCACGTCCATCAGCTGGGCCCGCATCTATCCCAACGGCGACGACGAGTCCCCCAACGAAGCGGGCATCCAATACTATGTGGACCTGTTCACCGAGTGCCACAAGCGGGGAATGAAGGTCTTTGCCACCATCCTCCATTACGCCGCCCCGGTTCATCTGGTCACCGCCTATGGCGGCTGGAAAAACCGCCGGATGATCGACTTTTACCTCCGCTACTGCAAAACCCTCTATGAGCGGCTGGGAAATCTGGTGGATTTCTGGCTCCCCTTCAACGAGATCAACTGCTCCCGTTTCAATCCCTGGAACGGCTGCTGTCTGATCAAGGACCAGGAACCCCACTATGACCAGGCTATTTTCCAGTGCACCCACCACCAGCTGCTGGCCAACGCCCTGGCGGTGCGGATGGCCCACGAAATGCTCCCCGGCAGCAAGGTGGGCGGCATGATCGCCCGTTTCACCAGTTATCCCGCCACCTGCAGCCCCGACGATGTGATGTGCGGCATTCTGGACGAAAACTACACCAACTACTTCTATACCGACGTCATGGCCCGGGGCAGATACCCCTCCTACACCAAGCGGATGTTCGCCTCCCTGGGGGTGCAGATCGAAACCCAGCCCGGCGACGAGGAAATTCTGGCAGCTGGCAAGGTGGATTTTCTCAGCTTCAGCTATTACATGTCCATGATTTCCACCAACGCCTCCGGCTACGCGGTCACCAGCGGCAACCTGTTGTCGGGCAAAAAGAATCCCTATCTGGAGACCAGCGACTGGGGCTGGCAGATCGACCCCAAGGGCCTGCGGATTTCCCTCAACGAAATGTACGACCGCTACAACCTGCCCCTGTTCATCGCCGAAAACGGCATCGGCGCCCACGACACCCTGACCCCGGAGGGTCAGGTCCACGACCCCTACCGCCTCGGCTATCTGAAGGCCCACATCCAGCAGATGGCCGAGGCCATAGCCGACGGCGTGGAACTGCTGGGCTACACCATGTGGGGCATCCTGGACATTGTCAGCTGCGGCACCATCGAGATGAACAAGCGCTACGGCGTCATCTATGTGGATCGGGACGAGCGGGGCTGCGGCTCCAACCGCCGCTTCCGCAAGGACAGCTTTTATTGGTACCAAAAGTGTATTGCCACCAATGGTGAAGATCTGACTTGAAATGCCCACCCTCTAAAATTATAGTGATACTATCAAAGACCCGGCCCCTGGAAGGAGAGCCGGGTCTTTTGCTTTGTCTGCTTCGCAAAAATGTTTTCGCTTCAGATATTAAGCCGAACCAAACGAAACATTCAAATCTTAAGAGGCCTTTGTTAAGATGTACTGTCCTCTCTCGGGCAGCAGGGCAAAGGATGCAGGTCCTTTTCAGGGGCCAACCCATCTGACCTGACGTCCTTCCGGAACGAGAAAGTCAACGCTTTGTCTATATTCTGACCGAGCGCATATTGGATTCAAACTTCCTTGCATATCTGGTTCCTTCCTACCGCCTTCCTACCACCCCGTCTGGATTGTGCTTTTCCTTTCTCATTTTGTTACAACTACTTGGCCATCAAGTGCTTCATGCCCTGGCTCTTCGAGCCGGGGTTGTCCGAACCGTAACCTTCCAGCA
>ERZ1090879.2123-NODE-2125-length-10168-cov-10.722338_pt1 | contig 10168 bp, 9 predicted proteins | sample MGYA00478472_ERZ1090879 | MGnify/ENA primary metagenome ERZ1090879 (study PRJEB33644, sample SAMEA5815723) | chicken gut metagenome | biome: Chicken; feature: Gastrointestinal Tract; material: Caecum | place: Ireland | collected 2019-01-01 | study: A study of...
CATCGGTGAGATAGACCCACATCCAGTTCTGGGTGGAGCCCTTCTGGCCCGGTTCTTCAAAATTGCCGGAGACGGGAAATATATTCAGTTATAAAGCTCAGATCCACAGCGAAAGCGGCTCTTCTCTATCCCAGGTCCCATGGCCGAATAGTTAGAAAAGATTTTGTTTTCTACTTTATTTCTGTCGTAAAATGTAGTATGATATTGTAGTAATTGATGATATCAGGGTAAAAAATTTACGTATTTCATATATCCATGAAAATGCCTGAATTTGGAACCCATAAAACAGGAGGAATAAGAGATGGTAAAAGCAGTAGTAGGGGCCAACTGGGGTGACGAAGGAAAAGGTAAGATTACCGATATGCTTGCGCAGGAGTCAGATATCATTGTCAGATTTCAGGGTGGCGCCAACGCAGGTCATACGATTGTAAATAATTACGGGAAATTCGCACTTCATACCCTTCCTTCCGGAGTATTTTATGACCATACTACCAGTGTGATCGGAAACGGTGTGGCATTGAATATCCCGGTACTGTTTAAGGAGATTCAGTCAATTGTGGAAAAAGGAGTTCCCATGCCCAAGATCAAAGTATCTGACAGGGCACAGATGGTAATGTCCTATCATATTAAATTTGATGAGTATGAGGAAGAGCGTCTGGGAAAACATTCTTTTGGATCCACAAAATCAGGAATCGCACCCTTCTATTCAGATAAATACGCAAAGATCGGCTTCCAGGTCAGCGAGCTTTTTGAAGATGAGGCAGAGCTTCGTGAAAAAGTAGAGAATGTCTGCGAGAAGAAAAATGTTACACTGGAGCACTTATATCACAAACCTGCTCTGAATCCGGACGACATTATGGAAGAGCTGCGTCAGTACAGAGAGATGATCGCGCCATATGTATGTGATGTTTCTCTGTATCTGTGGAATGCTCTTAAAGAGGGCAAAGAAATCCTTTTAGAGGGACAGTTAGGCTCTCTGAAGGATCCGGATCACGGAATCTATCCTATGGTAACTTCTTCTTCCACCCTGGCCGCTTACGGCGCTGTGGGAGCAGGGGTTCCGCCTTACGAGATCAAAAAGGTGATCACAGTATGCAAGGCATACTCAAGTGCTGTGGGAGCAGGAGCATTTGTTTCCGAGATCTTCGGTGATGAAGCAGACGAGCTGAGACGCAGAGGCGGCGACGGCGGCGAATACGGCGCAACTACCGGACGTCCAAGAAGAATGGGCTGGTTCGACTGTGTGGCTTCCAAATACGGCTGCCGTATCCAGGGAACTACAGATGTGGCCTTTACGGTACTGGATGTACTGGGATACTTAGACGAGATCCCTGTATGTGTGGGATATGAGATTGACGGAGAAGTGACCACAGAATTCCCTACTACACATCTTCTGGAGAAGGCAAAACCGGTACTGGAGGTCCTGCCGGGATGGAAATGCGATATCAGAGGCATTAAGAAATACGAAGATCTTCCGGAAAACTGCAGGAAATACATTGAGTTCGTGGAAGAGAAGATCGGTTTCCCGATCACAATGATCTCCAACGGACCAAGCAGAGAAGATATTATTTACAGAAAATAGACAATGGTATAGGAAAGAAAAGGCTGACACAGTTTATGGGTCGGCCTTTTCCTTTTCTATAAATCGTGTCGATGTATTCTTTTCTGAGCAGTTTCATAGATCTCGCTGTCCTCTCGCACACCAATAACTACGATAAGGATTTCAGTCTCAGTTCGAATCAACTGATAGACAATGCGCAGAACTGCTCCTCGTAGCTTTATCTTTAGAAAACCGGACAAATTCGTCTTATTTTTGTTTCCCAGGATTTTGCCATAGCCGCCTTCTGAATACAAATATATCCCCCCGCCGGGCTTGTAGGCCTGTTAAATTTTTGATAAACTGACCCTGTTAGACGGGATATTCATGTCCCCTGAGAAAGAAAACAAAATGTTACAAAGGTCAGATACCCCGGCCCTGGAGTGCTGGGGATCTGCTGTCAGCAGCGGAGCCTTTGACGAAAAGACAGAGATAAGGATAAAATTATGAATGAAAATGGAATTTTTCAGTTAGGAAGTTTTAAGGTAAAACCAGGGGAGAGAGTCAGCGGCTTCCTTTCTCTTGGAGAGGGAGAATTTCAGCTTCCGGTTACGATCTTAAATGGAGAAGAACCGGGAAAGACAGTGCTGATCACTGCGGGGATCCACGCGGAGGAGTATGTAGGGATCCAGGCGGCCGTAGAGCTGGCTGACCGGTTAAAGACGGAGAAGATCGCCGGAACAGTGGTGATCGTGAAAGTAATAAACAGAGAAGCCTTTGAAAAGCGGAGCGGAAGCTTCGGTTATGAAGACGGGAAAAATCTCAATCGGGTATTTCCGGGAAACCCAGAGGGAACCCAGATGGAACGTCTGGCCTGGGGGATCGAGAAAGAGCTGTTTCCTGTGGCAGACTATTATATTGATCTTCACAGCGGTGACAGCTATGAGCAGCTTGCTCCCTATGTATATTATGCGGGACAGGCTTCGGAAGAGACAGTAAAGGTATCCAGGGAGATGGCCCAGCAGGTGGATGTCCCCTATATGGTCTGCTCTACAGTGGCAAAGGGAGGCTGCTATAATTATGCGGCTTATGCTTACGGGATCCCCAGTATCCTTATTGAAAGGGGAGGTATGGGAGCCTGGACCAGGGAGGAATCCCATTCTACCAGACGGGATGTCCGGAATATCCTCTGCCATCTGGGAGTTTACCTGGGACAGAAGGATTACAGGATTTATTATCCCCTGGAAGTAAGAGACATTATTTACCAGTCTGCTTCCCAGAACGGTCTGTGGTATCCAAACAAAATGCCGGGAGATATGATCCGGGCAGGAGAGGTCCTGGGAATGGTCAAGGACTATCAGGGCCATATCCTGGAAGTAGCTTACGGAGAAAACGACGGGGTGATCCTTTACCAGACAGGAAGTCTTCAGGTAGAAGAATCCGGTCCTATGATCGCCTATGGAAAGATTTCCCGGGAGGCGGACAGCCGGAAGGAGAGGATCACCAATTACTGGACAAAACGCAGCAGCGGTTTTAAAGAACAGAGGAAGGCAGAGCTCCATGATCCTATTGCCCAAAGATGGCAGAAAGAGATCGAAAAGTACCTTCCAAAGGGGAAACTGAAGATCCTGGACGTAGGCTGCGGGGCTGGATTTTTTACCATCCTTTTGTCAAAAATGGGACATGAGGTTACAGGGACGGACCTGACTCCGGATATGATCCGCTATGCCAGAGAACTGGCGGAAGAAGAAAAGGCAGGCTGTCAGTTTCTGATCATGGACGGAGAAAGTCTGGACTTTGAGGATGGGACATTTGACGTTGTGATCTCCAGAAATCTTACCTGGACTTTGCCGGATACAGCCAGAGCCTATAAAGAATGGCTGCGGGTGCTGAAAAAAGGCGGCATCCTGCTGAACTTTGACGCCAACTACGGGGCAGTGAATTTTGCGGATACTTCCAAACTTCCCAAAAACCATACCCACAATAAACTGGGACTGGATATGATGGCAGAATGCGAGGAGATCAAACGGCAGCTTCCTATCAGCAGCCGTATCCGTCCTGCCTGGGATGTGGAGACCCTGGGAAACCTGGGTGTGGAGCGGCTGTCAGTGGACTTTAGTGTCAGCAGGAAAATCTATACAGTAAAAGATGAATTTTATAATCCAGATGCGCTGTTTGCCCTTTTTGCGGTAAAAGGATAAAACAGCAGAGTATCTCAACGGGGGGATGGGGTTATCTCCCCGTATTTTTCTGTCTGAAAAGAGGGGATCGAGAGGAAAATGCCAGAATAAAAAAACAACCCCCTAAGGGGCTTGTGAGGGATCCCCGAAAGCTTTATACTCTAAACGAGTATTTTAAGAGCAGATTAAGGTGAAAAAGAATGAAAAAATATATTTTAACCAGGCTGATCCAGATGATCCCGATTTTGCTGGGGATCACTGTGCTGTCCTTTATCCTGACAAATCTGTCCGCGGCAGATGCGGTAGATATTATGGAAAGCAATCAGGGGATTGCTATGTCGGCAGAGGAAAAAAATGAACTCCGCCAGGAGCTGGGACTGGACAGACCTGTGACAGAGCAGTATGTAACATGGCTGGGAAACCTGCTGAAAGGAGATATGGGAGAATCTTTTGTTTCAGGACAACCGGTTCTTTCTTCGTTCCTTTCTAAGCTGCCGGCCACCATTTATCTGACAGTTGTGTCTCTTCTGCTGACTGTGGGGATCTCTATACCTTTGGGGATCCTGGCGGCAGTGAGGCAGAACCGGTTTTGGGATTATCTGATACGGCTTTTCAGTTTTATCGGAAATTCCCTGCCTAACTTTTTCGCAGCCCTGCTGCTGATCTATTTCTTTTCTCTGAAATTAAAGATCTTTCCGGTAATGGGAAACACAGGGGACTGGAAAAGTGTTGTCCTTCCTGCAGTTACCCTGGCTCTGGCTATGACTTCCAAGTATATCCGCCAGGTAAGGGCCGCGGTTCTGGAGGAACTGGATCAGGAATATGTCCAGGGAGCCAGAGCCCGGGGGATCCGGAAAAAGAGGATCCTGCTTTTCAGCGTGCTGAAAGCCTCTATGCTGACGATTATCAATCTGCTGGCTCTTTCCATTGGTTCTCTGATGGGAGGAACCGCTATCGTGGAATCTATTTTTATGTGGGACGGCGTGGGAAAGATGGCGGTGGACGCCATTACCATGCGAGACTATCCGGTTATCCAGGCCTATGTGATCTGGATGGCAGTGATCTATGTAGTAATTAACCTGGCGGCAGATCTGGTCTGCCATTATCTGGACCCCAGGATCCGTCTTGGACAGGAGGAAGCACAGTGAGAGAAAAAAAGAGGACCAAAAGAAAACAGAAAGTTTCCAGAGACTGGACAAAGCTGAAGCTGGTTGTCTGCGGCGCTCTGGTCCTGGCGATCCTGCTGACGGCAGTGCTTGCACCTTATATTACCCCTTATGATCCCTATGAACAGGATCTGGGAAGGGCTCTTCTGGCACCATGCAGAGAGTATCTGCTGGGGACGGACCGGTATGGGAGAGATATGCTTTCCAGGGTGATCATGGGAGCCAGGACTTCGGTATTTTCCGCAGTTTTTCTGGTACTGATCATTACGGTGACCGGGAGTATGGTAGGTACAGTCTGCGGTTATCATGGAGGAAAACTGGATACCTTTCTCATGCGGGTTTCCGATGTTTTTCTGGCATTTCCGGGTATGGTATTTGCCATTGCGGCAGCCAGCGTCCTGAAAGGCGGACTTTTCGGAGCAGTGGCGGCTCTGGCTCTGATATCCTGGCCTAAGTACGCAAGGATCGTCAGAAGCCAGGTGATGTCCATAAAAAATGCTCCCTATATCGAGGCTGCCCGGCTGGCAGGATCCGGTACTGGAAAAATCATTTTAAAACATATGATCCCCAACATAGCGGGGCCGGTGATCACCACGGCAGTCCTGGATATAGGAACGATGATGATGGAGATCGCGGGACTTTCTTTCCTGGGACTGGGAGCGATGCCCCCTGCGGCAGAATGGGGATCTATGATGAGCAACGGAAGGAGCATGCTCCAGACGTCGCCCTGGGTGATCCTGGCGCCGGGATGTGCCATCTTTCTTACGGTTATCGTCTTTAACCTTCTGGGAGATACGGTCCGTGACCTGCTGGATCCAAGACAGAGAAAAAAGGAGGAACTGCCTTTATGACAAAGCCCTTACTTGAGATTTCCAATCTGGAAGTCTGTTATTTCGGAAAGCCGGTGGTCCGGGATCTGTCTCTTAAGATAGAGCCGGGAGAGATCCTGGGTATCGTGGGGGAGTCAGGAAGCGGAAAAAGCACAGTGATCCGGGCTGCCATGGGACTTTTGAAAAAAGGAGGAACCGTTACAAAAGGGGAGATTTCCTATAAAGGACAGAACATAACCCAGGCAGGAGAAGAGGAACTGCGAAAGATCCGGGGACCGGAAATGGGAATGGTCTTCCAGAACGCGGGGGCTTCCCTCTGCCCTGTGCGTACCATTGAAAAACAGCTTTATGAAACCGTTCTGGAGCATGAAAAGATCAGCCGCAGAGAGATTAAAGAAAGGGCCCTGGAAATCTTTAAAAATATGGGATTCTCCAGAGGAGAAGAAATCCTGAAAAGCTATCCTTTCCAGCTCTCCGGGGGAATGAACCAGCGGGTGGGCATTATGATGGCTATGATACTGAAGCCGGACCTTCTTTTGGCTGACGAGCCTACCAGCGCTCTGGATGTGACCGTCCAGGCCCAGGTGGTAAAAGAGATGATGAAAATGCGTGAAATGTACGGCACGGCCATTGTGATCGTTACCCACAATATCGGCCTGATAGAACACATGGCAGATAAGGTGGCGGTGATGCGGCAGGGACGTCTGGTGGAATACGGGACCAGGGAAGAGATCACCGGAAGCCCCCGGCAGGAGTATACAAAGGAACTGCTGGGAGCGGTCCTTCGGCTGAACAGAGGACAGAGATAACAGGAGGTACAGGAGACAGGAATGGAAAAGATCCTGGAAGTAAAAAATCTGAGAAAAACTTTTTATAAGAGCAGATCCCTTTTCCCCGCTGTGGAAGATGTGAGTTTTCATCTTATGAGGGGAGAATGTCTGGGTCTGGTAGGAGAAAGCGGCTGCGGAAAAAGCACCACGGCCAGGCTCATCGCCGGACTGCTGGAACCGGACAGGGGAAGCGTGCGTTTAGAGGGTGAAGAAATACTGGGACTGAAAGGAAAAAAGAAACAGGCTGTATACACAAAGCTCCAGATGGTCTTTCAGACCCCACAGGATTCCTTTGATCCCCGATGCACCCTGGGAGACGGGATCATGGAAAGTATGAGGAACCGGGGAATGAAAAAAGACCAGGCCCGGGAAAGAATGTACCGGCTTCTGGAACAGGTGGAACTGGACCGGAGCTTTGGAGAAAGATATCCTCATGAAGTAAGCGGAGGAGAATGCCAGAGGGCAGCCATAGCCAGGGCGCTGGCTGTAGATCCCAGGCTGGTGATCTGCGATGAAGCCACCAGCGCTCTGGACGTAACCGTTCAGGCTCAGATCGTGGAACTGTTGAAAAGACTTCAGAAGGAAAGAAAGCTTTCTCTTCTGTTTATCTGCCATGATCTGGCTCTGGTCCAGCATATGTGTCAGAGAGTCCTGGTCATGTATCAGGGAAAGATCATAGAGCAGGGGACGCCTGATGAAGTGATACAGCACCCCAGGGAGGCGTATACCAGAACCCTGGTAGATTCTGTACTGTGAAAGCATACCCTTATACACTGAGGGTAGGGAAAGGAGAAACAGAATGAGAAAAAAATACTTACAGAGAAAAGCATGGGGGTCTTTACTGGCCCTGACCCTTAGCGCGGGACTCCTGTCCGGATGCGGTTCTTCCGGCACAGAAAGCACAGGAGATGAGTCTGCCTCCGGGGAAAAGGTTTTTTATTATGGAGATACTACTTTTAACACGGAAAATGACGAGACAGATGTGGATCCCCACAATGGATATTCCGGCTGGGCCTGTATCCGCTACGGCATTGGGGAGACTTTGTTCCGATATTCTGATTCTATGGAACTGGAACCCTGGCTGGCTTCCGGCTATGAAAATGTAGATGAGAATACCTGGCGGATCACCTTAAAGGATGGTATACAGTTTACCAGCGGGAGAAGTCTGGACGCCCAGGCAGTGAAGGAATGTCTGGATCATCTGGTGGAAGTCCATGCCAGGGCAAAAGGGGATCTGAAAATAAAGGAGATCACTGCAGAAGACATGACTCTTACCATTACCACATCTGAGCCTGTGCCGGCTCTGATGAACTATCTGGCGGATCCTTACGGCTGTATCATCGATATGGAAGCAGGGATCACAGAGGATGGAAACGTATCCGGGACCGGCCCTTATACTGCCACTGAGGTAAATACAGACCAGGGACTGACGCTGGTGAAAAATGAAAATTACTGGGGCCAGACCCCGAAACTGGATACCATTTATGTAAAGACCATCACAGACGGAGATACCCTCACTATGGCCCTTCAGTCAGGAGAGCTGGATGCTGCCTACGGCCTTCCCTACGCCAGCCTTCCACTGTTTTCAGAAGCGCCCTATACCATTTCATCTGTGGAGACTTCCCGGTCTTTCTTTGCTCAGATGAATTATCAGACAGAGGCCCTTCAGGACGAAAAAGTCCGGGAAGCCATTGCCATGGGAATCGATAAAGATGGCTTTACCCGTGTGCTTCTTGACGGCAACGGTACAGCGGCGGCAGGTCCCTTCCCCTCCAGTTTTGCCTTTGGGGATGATACCGTGACTGCTCCGGCATATGATCCGGACCAGGCCAGGGAGCTTCTTAAGGAAGCAGGATGGACAGACACAGACGGAGACGGCTATGTAGATAAAAACGGAGAGGATCTGACGATCCGCTGGCTGACTTATCCCAGCCGCCAGGAACTGCCTCTTCTTGCGGAAAGTGTTCAGTCTACTCTGGGGGATATTGGTATAAAAGTGGAAGTAAACAGTACCGCAAATCATCTGGACGTACTCCAGAGGGGTGACTGGGATATCTATGCCAGCGCCTTTGTCTGCGCTCCTACAGGAGATCCGGAGTACTTCTTTACCACCCACTGTCTGGATTCCTCTACTCATAACAGAGGGGGATATCACAGTGACAGGCTTGAAGAACTGGAAGCTCAGATGAGTACCGCCTTTGATGTAGAAAAGAGAGCTTCCCTGGCTACAGAAATGACCCAGACGATCCTGGATGACAACGCCTTTATCTTTGCTTCCCACTTAAGAATGTCTATCGTATCAGGGGAAGGCGTCACAGGACTGGAGGCTCATCCCTGCGATTATTATGAGATCACTGCGGATCTGGATAAAAATTAAAGGAGCATATTTATGTACCGTATATTTATCGTAGAAGATGATCCGGGGATCGCCCGGGGGATCAAAAAGCAGATGGAGTCCTGGAACCTGGAAGCCCGGTGCGCTGTAGATTTCGAGAAGATCATGGAGGAATTTCAGGATTACCATCCTCATCTGGTCCTGCTGGATATTTCTCTGCCTTTCTATAACGGCTATTACTGGTGCCAGGAGATCCGGAAGGTTTCCAAGGTGCCGGTGATCTTTATCTCTTCCGCTTCGGATAACATGAATATTGTTATGGCCATGCAGATGGGAGGAGATGATTTTATCGCCAAGCCCTTTGACCAGATGGTGATGACTGCCAAGATCCAGGCAGTGCTGAGAAGGACCTATGATTATAACGGGAAACCGGCTTTTCTGGAACATAGAGGCGCCATTTTGAATATGGCAGATGCTTCTTTATCTTATAGAGGAGGAAAGATCGATCTGACGAAAAATGAATACCGGATCCTTCAGACCCTTCTGGAAAACAAGGGAAAGATCATCAGCCGGGAGCGGCTGATGGAAAAACTGTGGGAAACGGACAGCTTTGTAGATGAGAATACCTTAAGCGTGAATGTGAACCGCCTGCGGAAAAAGCTGGAGAAAGCAGGGCTCACAGACTTTATTACCACCAAGGTGGGTATGGGATATCTGATCGGATAAGGAGAGCAGTATGAAATTTTTGCCTGCATATATAAGACAGCACAAAAGAGTCGCGGCCTTTTATTTTATAGCCATGGCAGTGTTTTTTATCCTTCTGTTTTTTTACAGGCTGCCGGTGGCGGCCTGGGCCTATGGGGCGGTGCTCTGCCTGGCATTCGGCCTGATCCTGGCAGTGCCGGATTACCTGAAATTCCGGAAAAAACATCAGGGGCTTTGCCGCCTGGAAGGGCAGCAGGAAATAACCGATACCGGGCTGCTGCCGGATCCGGAAGGACTTCTGGAACAGGATTATCAGGGGCTGATCGCAGGTCTTCTGGAAAAAGAGAAGGATACCCAGGATAGACTGAACCGCCGGTATCAGGATATGAGCGACTACTATACTATGTGGGCCCATCAGGTGAAGACCCCCATTGCCGCGTTAAAGCTGAGCCTGGAAAATGAAGACAGTTCTCTGGCCAGGGAGGTCCGGGGAGAAGTGACCCGGATCGATCAGTATGTGGATATGGCCATGTGCTATCTCCGGCTGGATTCTGAGACCACAGATTATGTTTTTGAAGAGTGTGA
>ERZ1090879.2126-NODE-2128-length-10165-cov-40.257864_pt1 | contig 10165 bp, 9 predicted proteins | sample MGYA00478472_ERZ1090879 | MGnify/ENA primary metagenome ERZ1090879 (study PRJEB33644, sample SAMEA5815723) | chicken gut metagenome | biome: Chicken; feature: Gastrointestinal Tract; material: Caecum | place: Ireland | collected 2019-01-01 | study: A study of...
CTTCCTGGCAGATGGAAGTGTATGCCGAGAAGGAGACGTGCGCGCTCTCGGGCGGGCTCGCGGACTATGAGTTCGGGCATTGGCGCAAGCGGATTGCCCCCGGGGAAGGCTTTGTGACGCACAGGGCCTTTCTGACGGTGAAAGACAGTGTGCTTTCCTGCTGCAACGCCTTTGTCGCAGAGCAGGAGAGGAGGCTCGAGGTGCCTGCCTCCGAGGAAGAGATGCCCGTTCTCTTCAACGAGTACTGCACGACGTGGGGCTGTCCTTCGGCGGAGAACATCCGCGCCATTTTAAAGGCCATCGAGCCCTTTCCCATCGACACCTTCGTCATCGACTGCGGCTGGTACAAGCCCGACGACAAGGGCTGGTGCAACGCCATCGGCGACTGGCGGGAGAGCCGCGCGCTCTTCCCCGAAGGCATCTCGGCAGTCTCGGACGCCATCAGGGCGGCGGGCAAGCAGCCCGGCATCTGGTTCGAATTCGAGGTGGCGGGCAGAGACAGCGACTGTTTTTACGATGAGAGCAAGCTTTTGAAGCGGGACGGGCACATCATCACGGGCAAGAACCGCCGCTTCCTCGACCTGCGTCTTCCCAAAGTGCAGGAGTATCTCAAAGAGCGCATGCTCGGGTTTTTGCAGAAGAACGGCTTTGAGTATATCAAGATCGACTATAACGACAGCCTCGGCATCGGGTGCGACAGCGCGGACGGCGCGGCGCCGGGCGAGGGCGGGCGTCGGATCGCCGAAGAGAGCCTTGTGTGGCTTGCAAAGCTCAAAGAGGCCGTCCCGGGGCTCGTCATCGAGAACTGTTCTTCGGGCGGCAGCCGCATCGAACCGCTCAGGATGAGCCAAGTTTCCATGTGCTCTTTCTCGGACGCGCACGAGTGCAATGAGATCCCGCTCGTCGCCGCCAACGTCTCGCGCGTCATCCCCGCGCGGCAGATGCAGATCTGGGCGGTGCTGCGGGAAGGGGAGAGCGTTTCGCGTACCGTCTACTCGCTCTGCGCCGCCATGATGGGCCGTATCTGCCTCTCGGGCGACGTGCTGCATCTCGGCGAGGAGCGCGTCCGCCTCATCCAAGAGGGGCTGGAGTTCTATCAGCAAGTCAAAGACGTCGTGCGCTATGGCAGCATCTCCCTCATCGACAACACGGTGGAGTACTACCGCGCCCCCGAAGGCAGGCAGGTGTATCTCAAGGAATACGAGGGGAGAAAGCTCGTCATCGTGCATTTTTTGGAGAGTGCGGAGAAGGTCTCTCTTCCGCTCGACGGGTACTGCCTCAAACGCGCCTTCACCGACCTTGCCTATACGGCGGAGGGCGAACTTGAGATCGAAGGCAGGCCGTTTGCGGCGGGCGCCTTCCTGTTGGAGCGTATCTGAACCGCGCGCAGGGCGGCCTCGCTGTTGACTGAAAGTTTTGTGAAAATGGGCTCGGGCATTGACTTTTGTCGCCCGAGCCCTTATAATAGAGAAGAAGTAACTTGACGGGAGGGGCTATGGACCGAAAGGAACGTGTGGAACAGCTCCTGATCGCAAACGGGCAGGAGCATCTCATCGCCCATATCCGAGAGCTTGACGGCGCGGAGCAAGAGCGCTTTTTTTCTGAGCTCGAGCGCGTCGATTGGAGTATTTTTTCCGAGGAGGCGCGCGTCCGTCCGCCCGAAGGGGAGATCGCGCCCATCGAAGGACTGAAAAAAGAGGAGATCGCTTCCCGCCGTGAGGAATTCGCGAGGGTCGGGATGCAGGCTGTCCGCGAAGGCAAAGTGGCGGCGCTCATGCTCGCGGGCGGGCAGGGGACGCGGCTCGGCTTCGACGGGCCGAAGGGGACGCTCGATATCGGCTTGACCCGCCCCCTCTATATCTATGAGTGCCTCATCCGCAACCTTTTGGAGGTGTGCACCGCGTGCGGGGCGACTGTGCCGCTCTATATCATGACGAGCGACAAGACCGACCGTATGACGCGCGCCTTTTTGAAGGAGCACGGCTGTTTCGGTTATCCCGAAGAAAAAGTGCGCTTCTTCTTGCAGGACATGGCGCCCGCGACCGACTTTGAGGGCAGGCTGCTGCTCGAAGGGAGGGGCGCGCTCGCGCTCTCGCCCAACGGCAACGGCGGCTGTTTTTCCTCTCTTCGGCGGGCGGGGCTCATGGACGAGGCGAAACAAAGCGGCGTGGAGTGGATCAACGTCTTTTCCGTCGACAACGTCCTGCAGCGCATTGCAGACCCCGTCTTTGTGGGGGCGACGCTTTTATCGGGCGTAAACTGCGGGGCGAAGTTTGTGAAAAAGTGCGCGCCCGAGGAGCGCGTCGGCGTGCTGTGCAGGCGGGGGAGCCTTCCCGACGTCGTGGAATATTACGACCTGCCCGCAGCGATGGCAAACGCGCGCGATGAAAGGGGGGAGCTCGTCTATTCCTTCGGGGTCACCCTCAACTATCTCTTCCGCTTAAAAGCGATCGAACAGGCTTCGCGTACCGCCATCCCCGTCCACAGGGCGAAAAAGAAGATCACCTATTGGAACGGCTCGGAGCTCATCCGCCCCGAAAAGGAGAACGGATATAAGTACGAGACGCTCGTCGTCGATTGGGTGCGGCTCATGAAGAGCTGCCTTCCCTTCGAAGCGGTGCGCGAGCGTGAGTTTGCGCCCATCAAGAACGCCGAGGGCGTCGACAGCGTGCAGTCCGCGCGCGAACTTTTGAAATACAACGGAGTGACACTATAATGGAAGAACAGGCATCTCAGGTGACCATAGATTTCGCGAAGCAGCTCATCGAGCTGAGCCGCGTCATCGTCGATATTTTTAAGACGAACGATCTTGATAAGCTCCCTTCGATGAACCGCATCATCAAGGAAATGTACCGCTTGCAGCACGGCAGCGAGGATCCCGCCATGCAGACCATCGACGTGGAGGCGAACGTCATTTATTCGAATTTTGACATGCTCGTTCAGGTCTTGAAGACCGCCGAGTCGGACAGCGATCTGCCTTCCCTTCAGAATGCGGTGAATAAGTTCCTGCATAATATCAATGAGGCGACTGTAAATATCGCCGCCATGTTCGGGCTGCTCTGACGCCAAATTTGCGGCGCAATACTTTGTCCTGCTGCGGCAACCCTCAGTCATTTACTATTTTGTAAACTCCTTCGGGTTTTCCTCGCACTTCGCGTCTTGCTTGCAACTTTGACGTCAGGAAGGACTTCTTTGCGCGCGCTCCTTGTCTTGCTTGCATCTCCAACCCCAAATCTCGCTTTGTATGGGTGATAGCGTGACCCGAAACTGCCGCGTTACGACGGGCTGAGGCGTAGCGCACTCCGCGTCTTGCTTGCAACTTTGACGTCAGGATGTGCTTAGGCGTATTTTAATTTGAGCCATATAGTTTTCTTTTAGGGAGGAAATGATGAAAACGAAAATTTTTGCAGATGCCAACCTTCGGGTGGGCGAGATCGACCGCAACCTCTTCGGCTCGTTCATCGAGCATCTGGGGCGCGCGGTATACGAGGGCATCTATGAGCCCGGGCATCCCACGGCGGACGAAAACGGCTTCCGCGAGGACGTCATCAGGCTCATCCGCGAGCTGAATGTGCCCATCGTGCGCTATCCGGGCGGCAACTTCCTTTCGGGGTACGACTGGCGGGACGGCATCGGCCCCCGCGAGAAGCGGCCCACCCGCCTCGATCTTGCATGGCTCACGACGGAGACCAACGAGTTCGGCACCGATGAGTTCATGAAGTGGTGCAAAAAGACGGGCATCACCCCCATGATGGCGGTGAATATGGGCACGGGCACCATCCTCGATGCGGCGCACCTCGTCGAATACTGCAATCATGCGGGCGGCACGACCATCTCCGATCTGCGCCGCGAAAACGGGGCGGAAGAGCCGTATAACGTCAAATATTGGTGCATCGGCAACGAGATGGACGGCCCCTGGCAGACGGGGCACTTAAGCGCCGACGAGTACGGCAAAAAAGCGCTCGAAGCCGCCAAAGTCATGCGCTGGACGAACGGCGAATATGAAAAGAACGCGCCGCACGACTTGAAGCTCATCGTCTCGGGCTCCTCTAACCACGAGATGAAGACCTTCCCCGAATGGGATCGCGTTGTCCTCGAACACACCTATGAGGCGGTCGATTATCTTTCCATGCACCGCTATTATCAGTACGACGAGACGAGGAAGCGCCCGTTGGAGGACTTCTTGGGTTCTGCCGACGACATGAACGAGTATATCGGCACGCTGAAAGCGACCATCGAATATGTGCGTGCCAAGGTGCGCTCCAAACGGCATTTGAAGATCAGTTTCGACGAGTGGAACATCTGGACGGTGGACGCGCCCCGCACCGAGCCGCTCTGGAAGAAGGCGCCTCATCTTCTCGAAGACGTCTATACCTTCCGCGACGCGCTCGTCTTTGCAGGCCTCATGAATACGCTGCTCAACAACTGCGACGTCGTGAAGATCGGCTGTCTTGCGCAGCTCGTCAACGTCATCGCGCCCATCATGACGAAGAAGGGCGGCGGCACCTTCAAACAGGCGTCCTTCTATCCCTTCCGCTATCTTGCGGGCAACGCGTCGGGCGCGACGGTGCGCACCTTCTCCGACAGCGACACCTTCGAAAACATGTACGGCACGGCGCGGACCATCAACGAAGCCGTCACGCACGATATGGCAAAGCGCGAAGTGTGCGTTTCCCTCTGCAATTACAGCCAGGAAACGCGCGAAGTGGAGCTTGAACTGCGCTCCTTCGGCGACCTCAAAGCCAAGGAATATGTGCGTATGGTAAATCCCGACCTCGACGCCACCAACGGCTTTGAACACCCCGATACGGTGAAGCCCGAGGAGCTCGACGTGCCGAACGTCAAGGACGGCTCGCTCGTTTCCCTGACGCTTGCGCCCATGAGCTGGAGCTTTGTGCGCTTTCAGTACTGAGATAGGATAGGTCACATAAGATAAATCATGGCAAGAAGATCGAAAGCCTCTCAACAACGTATTTTGCGGGCGGTCGCCGTCCTCCTCGTCATCGTGCTCGTCGCGGCGGCGGTGTTCAGCGTTTACTGGTTTGTCGTCAAAGGCAAGAGCTGGGACGACTTCAAGGCGCTGTTCCAAAAGCCCGATACCCCGCCTGCGACGGGCACCATCGAGACGGGCGAGCTTACAATCAACTTTCTGGAGCTCGGCAACAAGTACACGGGCGACAGCACGCTCATCAAGATCGGCGATACCGAAGTGCTCATCGACGCGGGCTCGCGCAAGGGCTCGGCGGAGACGCTCATCCCCGCCATTTCCGAGTACTGCACGGACGGCGTGCTCGAATACGTGATTGCGACGCACGCCGATCAGGATCATATCGCCGCCTTCGTGGGAACGAACGAGTTCCCGGGCGTCTTTGAAAGCTTTGAGTGCGAGGTCATCATCGACTTTCCGAAGACCAACAAGAACACCGCCATCTACAAGGACTATCTCGAAGAACGCGACAAGGAAGTGAAGGCGGGCGCCGAGCACTATACCGCTCTCGAATGCTGGAACGAGACGGCGGGGGCTTCCCGCAGCTATACCCTTGCAGAGGGAGTGACGATGAACTTCCTCTATCAGAAGTTCTACGAAGAGCACGCCTCGGACGAGAACAACTATTCCGTCTGCATGCTGTTGACGCAGGGAGACTATAACTACCTCTTCACGGGCGACCTCGAAGAGGAAGGGGAGGCTTCGCTCGTCGAGAGCAACGATCTGCCGCAGTGTAAGCTCTTCAAGGGCGGGCATCACGGCAGCAAGACCTCTTCGACGGAAAAATTGCTCTCCGTCATCCGTCCCGAGATCGTGTGCGTGTGCTGCTGCGCGGGCTCGCCCGAGTACACGACGAACAACGACAACACCTTCCCCACGCAGGCGATGATCGACCGCGTTTCTAAGTACACCGATAAGATCTATGTGACGACGCTTGCGACCAATGTCGACTGGGAGGAGGAGAGCTGGGACTATACTTCCATGAACGGCACCATCACTTATAAGTCTGACGGCAAAGAGTGGTCGGTGACGGGCAGCAACAATTCGACGGTCTTGAAAGATACCGAGTGGTTCAAAAAGAACCGCGTCTGGAACGGCGGCTGAGCGCAAAGAGAGTGCCGAAAAACTTCATTCAGACATGCGCCGTAGTGCATGTTCTCAAAACCGAGAGAGTTCCCCCGAAAAAGGGGAGCTCTTTTTTGCTAATTCGACAAAACGTGCCGAAATATATCCTCTCATTTATTGTATCCTTATGCAAAACGGTGCGCGCGGGGGGTTAGCAATGGCAAGAAAGATCGTGGTCACATCGGGGAAGGGGGGAGTCGGCAAGACGACCGTCACCGCCAACCTCGGGGTACAGCTCGCAAAGAACGGATGCCGCGTCGTCGTCTGCGATCTCGACTTCGGGCTCAACAACGTGGACGTGGTGCTCGGCGTCGAGAACCTTGCAAGCTTCGACGTCATCGACGCCATCGAAGGCAGGTGCCGCCCCAAACAGGCGCTCGTGCGCCATCCCCGCTATCCGACGCTCTATTCCCTGGCGAGCAACCGCATCTCCGAACGGTACGTCTCCCCGCAGGCGGTGCGGCTCATCTTAGATACGCTCGCGCCGCAGTTCGATTATATCCTCATCGACTCGCCCGCGGGCATCGACGAAGGCTTTCATCGCGCCGTCGCCTGTGCAGAGGAAGCGCTGCTCGTTACGACGCCGCACATTTCGGCGATGCGGGACGCCGACCGCGTGGGGAACATGCTCAAAGGGTACCGGTTGAGCCGCATCGGGCTCGTCGTCAACATGGTGCGCGGCGATCTCGTGCGGCGGGGGGAGATCTTGACGCCCGAGGAGATCGCAAAGGCGCTCAGGATCCCGCTCACCGCCATCGTGCCCGAGGAGGACAAGATCTTTTTGGAAAACGTTGCCGACCGCGTGCGGGCGTTCAAGCTGCTCGCGAACTTTTATACAGGCAAACCGCAGGAGGAAGGGGAACGGAAGTACACGGGGCTTTGGGGCGCGCTCATGCGCGGACTGAAAAATCGTTGAGGAGGGGATCTATGCGGAGCGAAGTGACCAAGGAAAGGCTGATGGGCATCCTGCATGCAGACAAGGAAGAGATGAACGAGGTGACGAGGGAGGCGTGCATCGCCGAATTTTCCCGCGTTGCGGGCGAATATTTCGAAACGGAGGGGGATGTCGCGATGGAGATCAGAAGAGGGCGCTCTTCCTCCGAAGTGAGCATCACCTTTCGTGCAAACCGTGTAAAAAATTTCACCATCGTCAAATGAGAGGTCGCTCACGCGGTTGACAGGAATTAGCGGTTTTGGTATAATATAGCGTAAGGCAAAGAGGAGCGCCCCTTTGGGGCAGCCCTGAAAGCCGCATCCAAAAAGCCATACAACGGAGATCAATTATGAGAAATTTTGCGATCGTGACCGATTCCGCATCCGATCTTCCCGCGGAATATTTTGAAGAACATGACATTGCCTGCGTCGACCTCGGCTTCAACCTCGACGGCGTGATCTACGGCGGCGAGAGCGGCAACAAGATGGACGTCAAAGTCTTTTACGACAAACTGCGTGCGGGCGCGATGCCCACGACCTTCCAGGTGACGCCCGAACAGGCGCGCCTCACCATCGAGCCCCTTTTAAAAGAGGGGAAGGACGTGCTCGTCCTCGCCTTTTCTTCGGGGCTTTCGGGGACTGCCAACAGCTTCAAGATCGCCGCGCGCGATCTCATGGAAGACTATCCTTACCGCCATGTCGAAGTCGTCGACTCGCTGTGCGCTTCCATGGGCGAGGGCTTGTTCGTCGATTATGTCGTCAAAAAGGCGGACGAGGGCGTCGCTTTGAAAGAGGCGCGCGACTACGCGGAAAATCTGAAGCAGCACATCTGCCACTTCTTTACGGTGGACAATTTGTTCCACTTGAAGCGCGGCGGAAGGGTCTCGGCGGCGACGGCGGTCGTCGGCACCATGCTCAACATCAAGCCCGTGCTGCACGTCGACCACGAGGGGCACCTCATCGCCATCGGCAAGGCGATGGGCAGAAAGAAGTCCATCTCGGCGCTCGTCGATCACATGAAGGAGCTGCAGACGATGGGGGAACACGACCCCATCTTCATCAGCCACGGCGACTGCATCGAGGATGTGAACTATCTCATCTCCCTCTTAAAAGCCAATTTCCCGGGGCATGAGATCAAGTATAACTACGTCGGGAACGTCATCGGCACGCACTCGGGCGCGGGCACTTTGGCACTCTTCTTCCTCGGCGCACACCGTTGAGAGAAGGGGCGTGTGCACGGCGGGGCGCCGCCGAGGAGCGGGCTCGGAAAACGGGGCGCTGCCGAGGAAGGAAATTTGAAATCGGGCGCTGCCGAGGAATCGGCGAGAGAGCGCCCTCAAACAACAAAAACCGGCTGCCATTTGAGGCGGCCGATACGGAAGGATGGCGGAGCGGTCGATCGCGGCGGTCTTGAAAACCGTTGAGGTGAAAGCCTCCGGGGGTTCGAATCCCTCTCCTTCCGCCAACGGGAACGGGGAGCAGGCAAACAGCCTGTTCCCCGTTCCCGCTGAACGAATAAAGAGAGGGATCCGAGGGTGGAGGCGCGAGCGCCCGCCGCGATCAAGGGATGCCCGCTTGCGGAAGCATCCCGCAGCCGTGACGCACGAGGGCAAAGCCCGAAGTAGCAGCCGCTTGCGGCTGCGAAGCCATCGAGCCGCCTGAAAAAGAGGGGATGACGCAAACTTTATGCGGCGAAGATCATCTCTCTCCTTTGCTTTTGGCGTGAGCGTGTGTTGTATGGATGTGTATTTTCAATACGGCACCTTAAAATAATCAAGATAGCGCTTGAATTTATCCTGTGCGGTCAGGCAGGTGTCGCGCAGGTAACCGCGCTCATGGTTCCATTCTTTCAAGCCGCGATAGTAGAACAGTTTCAGTTCTTCATCGATGATGAACGGCACGATGTCATGTTTCAAGCAGTCTTTGAATAGGAGAAGTCTTCCGACACGCCCGTTGCCGTCCTGAAAGGGGTGGATACATTCGAATTTGTAGTGAAAGTCCAAAAGGTCGTCAAACGTCTTTTCTTTCTTTGCGTTGTATTCAAAGAGCAGCTCCTGTATTTTTTGCGGCACGTCTTCGGGAAGCGTCGTATCCATATTTCCGACGGTATTCGGCAGCCGTTTGTAATCGCCAACGGCGAACCAATCCTGCCTTGCATCCGTTGTCCCGTTCTTCAAGGTGCGGTGGAGTTCCTTGATCAATGCTTCCGAAATGGGTCTTTTTGCGTTTTCGATGATGAGATCGATGCACCTGAAATGATTGGCAGTCTCTACAATGTCGTCAACTTTCACCGAGCCGCCGCCGATCCCGATCGTATTCGTTTCAAAGATATAGCGGGTCTGGTCGTGCGTCAGACGGCTTCCTTCGATATGATTGGAATTGTATGTGAATTCGATCTGGACTTTATGATAGATGCCGCCCGAAATTTTTGCGCGTCTTTCTGCCGAAAGCCTTTCCAAAAGAGTTGGCGGCAACGAGGGCTTGTGATTCGCTCTTTCGGGCTTTTGCGCGTCTTCGGGGATATTCCAAGTCTTTCCCGTTAAAAACGCGCCGTCGATCCTGCCTGAGGCGCAGTAGTTGCGGACGCTGCGCTCCGAGATCTTCCATTTTTTCGCTGTTTCTGCCACCGATACATATTTCATACGAGTACCTCGTCTATCAGTATATCACGCTATCGGCAAAATTGCAAGAGGGCTGATTGGAAATGTGACGGTATTTTTGCCGATAACGGAAACAAATCTCTTCTTTCGCCCGCTTTTTGGGTAATGAAAAACCCCGCCGAACGCGGGGTTTCTGTTTTTATTCGGGATAAAAGCGGGGATCATTTGTCTTTGTCTGTTCTCCCGTCTGTGTCTTCGCTGCGGGGTTTTAGCTTGACGGGGCAGCTCATGCCGCAGGAGGGGCAGTTTCCGCCGCAGCCGTGGCATCCGCCTTTCTTATGACGCCGTTTCACAATGGATATGACGGCGAAGACAGCCGCCGCAAGGATGATCGCCGCAAGTACGAGGGTGACGGCGAGCCCCGCTCCCGTCAGCTCGGCGGCTTGAAGTTGTGCGCTTGAAAAAAGCTGCCGCATGGTGTGCTCCTTATACGATGAGAAGCCCGACCTGATAGACGACG
>ERZ1090879.2128-NODE-2130-length-10156-cov-39.312147_pt1 | contig 10156 bp, 10 predicted proteins | sample MGYA00478472_ERZ1090879 | MGnify/ENA primary metagenome ERZ1090879 (study PRJEB33644, sample SAMEA5815723) | chicken gut metagenome | biome: Chicken; feature: Gastrointestinal Tract; material: Caecum | place: Ireland | collected 2019-01-01 | study: A study of...
TTTTTTTTTTGGGGGGGGTTTTTTATTAATATCTCCTTGTTTTTTTGTTTTTTACCAGTGCTCAGGTTTTGGTGTGGGGGGTGTTTTTTTTTTTTCCCCCCCCCCCCCCCCGCCCGTTTTTTTGATGAGCTGAAATTGATGCATGCAAAGCAAATCCCCCGAAACTTACGCTTCGGGGGATTTGCTATATGATAAGGGGGAAAAATGATGAGCGATGTTTGTCGGGAGCGCTTCCGCACTTCCTGTTTACGCCATTATTATATCTGCTCTTTTCGCAAAAGTAAAATTATTTTTCGACATTTTTTTTAAAATGTTTTTTCTGATAAAATATATCAATCGGCAGAAAATTCGTTCACAAACGGTAAAAATTTTTTTATTTTCTCACAAGAATGACCGTGTTTTATAAATATCGGCAGAGAAAGCAGCCTAAAATGACGCTTACAAAGTTTGCGACCAGAGCAATGGCGATGGGAAGAAGCAGATTTTTTTTGCTGCCCGCGAAATAGACGGCGGAGACGTAGAACACCGTTTCACTGGAACCGAACGCCACGCAGGCGCACCGTGCAATGTAACTGTCCGCGCCGTAGGCGGCAAAGATGTCCGAAAGCACTGCCGTTGCGCCGCTTCCCGAAAAGGGTTTGATAAGGACAAGCTTTGCGATCTCGGGCGGAATCCCCAGTGCGTTCAGGACGGGAGCGATCAGGGCGGTGAGAGACTGCGAAAGCCCGCTCTGTTCAAACAGCTCGGAGAGGATCAGCACCGCTGCGAGATAGGGAAAGAGGGACATTGCAAGCGGGATCGCGCCTTTCACCCCTTCGGTGAAGCAGTCGTAGAGCCGCACTTTTTTGAAAAGAGCAAACAAAAACAGCGCCAAGAACAGCGCAGGAACGATAAGCGCTAAATACGGCATCTTTTCCCCGCGAGAGCAACCAGTCCCGCGCCGAGCAGTGTGGAGCAGAGGGTCGCAATCAGTGTAGGCAGGACGATATCGGCGGCATTTGCCGAACCTGCCGCGGTACGCAGAGCGATGACCGTTGTCGGAAGAAGCTGCAGGCTTGTTGCATTCAGTACAAAGAGCATATTTGCGGCATACCCGTTTTTTGCGGCAAGAAATTTTTTCGCAGCCTCCACGCCCAAGGGGGTGGGGGCGCCGGGCAGTCCCAGAAGGTTGGCGGCGATATTTTGACAGGCGGCGGACAGTGCGGCCTTGTCATCGGAGCGGAACAGCCGTCCGGATAGAGGGTACAGCCTCTGTGAGATCATGGCGGAAAGCCCGCTCTTTTCCATAACTTTAAAAAATCCCAGCCAAACACAATAAGAGGCGAGCAGCGTCAGGGTGAGTGTTGCGGCGCGCTCGCCGCCGGTGAGCATGGCGGGCAGAAAACCGGACGGGTCGTGAATGAAAAAGATGACGGCGGCCGCGAGGAAGATCACGGCAAAGATGGCGTTCATGCCCTATTGTATGTCCGTCGCGCGCAAAATATCATCAAATGCTTGACAAGGTCCGAATGCAGTGTTACAATTAGCATATGAGAAAGGATTTTGCAACAGTCAGTACTATGCCCACCGTATTTGTTTGGCAAATACGGTGATTCGGCGTGTTTACATGCAAGATGTTTTTTCCCGTCGGGTCATCCGGCGGGTCTTTTTTTAGAGGGGGATCTATGAATCAATTGGGAAGCAGGGTGCTTACAACGCAGCGGCTGAGACTTCGTCCCTTCTGTGCAACGGACGCGGAACAGGCGTTTTCAGGCTGGATGAGTGATCCCGTCGTCACGAAGTATCTCACCTGGGAGAGGCATGAGAGTATTTTTTTCACGCGGCAGCTGCTTGCCGCATGGGAGCAGGAAGCAAAGCTTCTTACGTCCTATCGCTGGGCGATCGTCTGGCGGGAGACAGGTGTGGTCATCGGGGATATTTCCGTTCCGATCGCCGACATGCGCTCGCAGTGGGCGGAAGTCGGTTACTGTCTTTCGCGTGCGTATTGGGGCAAGGGCATTATGACGGAGGCGCTCTCGGCGGTCATTGATTTCCTCATCGGGAAGGTCGGCTTTCTTCGCATTGAGGCGAAGCATGCGACGGAGAACATCGCTTCGGGGCGGGTCATGGAAAAATGCGGCATGCAGCCTGAAGGGGTGCTGCGCAAGGGATACCGTCTTCTCTCCACGGGCGAACTTGTGGACATTGCCATCCGCGCCATCCTGCGTGAGGAGTGGGAAGCAAGAAAGTCGTTGCAATAGCTGTGCAAGAAAAGCGCAATGTCTTTTGCTATAATTTGTTGCGCAAGCAAAACCACGCTTTTGCGCAGCGGGACCCAATTTGCGCGGCAGCGCTTTGGGGAAAAGTGAAGCGGCGCGCGCTATTATGTTGCGATTGCGCGCCGCGAGAAAAACAGAACGCAGAGCCGCATTGCGGCGAACGTTGGGTTTTCCTAAAACTCACGGCATTTCTTTTCGTCAGTTCGAAAAGAAATGCGTGAACATTGCCTCTTTAAAATTTGTTTACATTTGCAAAGAAATAGAGTATAATATCCGCGAACGTAGTTTACGAACAGGAATCATGGGCAGCGAATCCATTCTGCGCAGGGAGTCAGTATGAAAAAACCCTATTATGTTACCACGGCGATCGCCTATACTTCGGGCAAGCCGCACATCGGAAATACCTACGAGGCGATTCTGACGGACGCGATCGTCCGCTTCAAGCGCCTGCAGGGCTATGACGTCCGCTTCCAGACGGGCACGGACGAGCACGGGCAGAAGATCGAAGAGAAGGCGGCGGCCGCGGGCGTCACCCCGCAGGCGTATGTCGACAACGTCGCAAACGTCATCCGCACGATCTGGGACAGCGTCGGCACGTCCTACGATAAGTTCATCCGCACGACGGACGCCGAGCACTGCGCCACCGTGCAGAAGATCTTCCGTAAATTCTACGAGCAGGGCGACATCTACAAGAGCGAGTACGAGGGCTGGTACTGTACCCCGTGTGAGAGCTTCTGGACGGAGAGCCAGCTCGTGGATGGCAAGTGCCCCGACTGCGGCAGAGAGGTCAAGAAGGCAAAGGAAGAGGCGTACTTCTTTAAGATGGGCAAGTATGCGGACAGGCTCATCGCGCACATCGAGTCCCACCCCGACTTCATCCGTCCCGTCTCCCGGAAGAACGAGATGATGAACAACTTCTTAAAGAAGGGGTTGCAGGATCTGTGCGTCTCGCGCTCCACCTTCACATGGGGCATTCCCGTCGACTTTGACAGCCGCCACGTCGTCTACGTCTGGTTGGACGCGCTCACCAACTATATCACCGGTCTCGGGTACGACCCGGACGGCAATTCGGGCGAGCTGTACAAGAAGTACTGGCAGGGCGGCGAGAAGCTGCACGTCATCGGCAAGGACATCGCCCGCTTTCACACCATTTACTGGCCCATCTTCCTGATGGCGCTGGGCGAGCCGCTGCCCGATCACGTCTTTGCGCACCCGTGGCTGTTGCAGGGCGGCGAGAAGATGAGCAAGTCGCGCGGCAACGTCATCTATGCGGACGATCTTGCCTCGGTGTTCGGCGTGGACGCCGTACGCTATTTCGTCCTGCACGAGATGCCCTACGAAGGCGACGGCACGATCACATGGGAGCTCATGACCGAGCGCGTCAATTCCGATCTTGCCAACACGCTGGGAAACCTGGTGCGCCGCACGCTCGCGATGACGCGCAAATATTTCGGCGGCGTTGTCGAAAATAAGAACGTCTCCGAGCCCGTGGACGAGGAATTGAAGGCGGTCGCCGTCGGTGTGCGCGCCAAAGTGGAGGCGTGTATGAACGAGTTCCGCATCGCGGACGCGCTCAACGAGCTGTTCACCCTGTTCCGCCGCGCAAACAAGTATATCGATGAGACCATGCCCTGGGCGCTGGGCAAGGACGAGGGCAAGAAAGACCGCCTCGCGACCGTCCTTTATAACCTGACCGAAGCTATTTTAACGGGCGCAAGCCTTCTGTCTCCCTTCCTGCCCGCGACGGCGGAGAAGATCGCGGGCTATCTGAACGCGCCTTTGAAGTCGCTGGAGGCGTGCGATGCCTTCGGGAGCTATCCGAGCGGGAACACCATCGCCGCGGAGGACGAGGCGCTCTTTGCCCGCTTTGACTGGAAGGAAGTTGTACCCAAGGTGGAGGCGATCCGCAAGGCGCAGCGCGAGGAGTACGAGCGCGAAAACGCGCCCGCACAGAAGCAGTCGCCCGCCGCAGACGAGGCTGCAAACGAGGCGCCGCAGACAACGCCGCTCGTCTCCATTGACGACTTTGCCAAGATCGAGCTGAAAGTGGGCGAGGTCATTGCGTGCGAGCGCGTACCCAAGTCCAAAAAACTGCTGCACGAGACCATCCGCGTGGGCGGGGAAGTGCGCTCGGTCGTTTCCGGCATCGCGCAGTTCTATACGCCCGAGGAGATGGTGGGCAAGAAGGTCGTTCTGGTCACCAACCTTGCGCCCGTCAAGCTGTGCGGCGTGCTGTCCGAGGGCATGATTTTATGTGCCGAGGACGAGGCGGGCAATCTTTCGCTGCTCACGCCCGAACGGGCGGTGGCGAGCGGCGCGAACATCCGCTGATATGTACATCGACATTCACGCCCATTTCGCGGACGAGGGCTACGCCTTCCCCGCAGAATGGGAGCGCGTTCGCACGGCGGGCGTTTCGCGCGTCGTGCTCGCGGGCGATACGCTCGCCCACAGCGCATGGCACGCGGAATTCTGCCAAAGCCATGAAGGCGCGTACTTCACGGCGGGCGTGCATCCTTCGGAAGCGGAGGGCTTCGGGCAGCAGACGCTTGACGAACTTGCGCGCCTTGGCGGGCAGGGAAAGTGCATCGCGGTGGGGGAGATCGGGCTGGACTACCACTACTCCGGGCCGGAAAAGAGCGTCCAGCGCGCGGCATTCGTGGCGCAGCTCGAACTTGCGCACCGCTTGGGACTGCCTGTACAGATCCACTCGCGCGACTGCTTTGCGGATATGATCGCGATCTTAAATGAGCATAAAGAGCTGCTCAAAAACGGATTTCTGATGCACTGCTATTCGCACGGCGCGCAGAACATGGAGGAATTTTTGCGGCTTGGGGGGTATTTCTCCTTTGGCGGCGTGGCGTGCTTCAAGAACGCCAAAAATGTGTGGGAGAGCGTCAGAGCGTGCCCTGCGGACAGAATTTTGTCCGAGACGGACAGCCCGTACCTGTCGCCCTTCCGCGGGGAAAAGAACAGTCCCGCCAACATTCCGGTCATCGTACGGCGGCTGGCGGAACTGCGTGGGGAAGATGAGGAGAGATTACAGCATCAGATTTGGGAGAACGCCCTTCGGCTGTTTCCGAAACTGATGTAACAAGGCCGCAGGCGCATGTTGCGCGGCGGCAGGCTAGTACAAAAGGAGTGGTCATATGGATACTTACGTCTACAAGCTCGGGAACAATCTCTACGTCAATCTCACCAACCGCTGTTCCAACCGCTGCACCTTCTGCGTGCGCGACGAAAAACACCCCTTTGAGGGGTACGATCTCTGGTTTAAGGAGAGTGAGCCGACCGCACAGCAGGTCATCGACCTCATCGGCGATCCTGCGCAGTACGATGAGATCGTGTTCTGCGGCTTCGGGGAACCCACCTATCGCCTGGGCGCGATGGTCAAGATCTGCGATTACGTCCACGAAAAGGGCGGCAAGACCAGGCTCAACACCAACGGACACGGCAGCATCATCAACCAGCACGACATCACCGCCGACCTCGTCGGACGGCTGGACGGCATCAATATCTCCCTCAACGCGTCCAACGCGCGCCTGTACGAAAAGCTGTGCCGTCCCATCTATCCGGAGATGGCGTTCGATTCCATGCTCTTTTTTGCACAGGCGTGCAAGGAAAAGGGGCTGAATTGCTGGTTTTCCGTCGTCGACTGCATCGGGACGGAGGAGGTCGCCGCCTGCCAAAAACTTGCGGACAGCATCGGTATCCCCCTGCGCGTGCGCGAGATGATCAAATAATAAGCGAGAGAGCCGCATTGCGCGGCTCCCTTTATTCATTTGTGAGGAGGGCCGTCCCCTCACAGACAGATTGCGCCGCCGCGGCGGCGGTATGCGAGGAAAATTATGGAAGATCTGAAAAACATCTTGGCGCGGCACGGCTTTTCCTTCAAGAAGAAGTTCGGGCAGAACTTTCTGACGGATACCAACCTCTTGTCCGCCATCGTGCACGACGCGGGCGTCGACGAAACGGCCACGGTTTTGGAAATCGGCGCGGGTGCGGGTGCGCTGACGCGCGAACTCTCCCGCGCCGCAAAAAAGGTCGTCGCCTATGAGATCGACGCCTCTCTCCGGTCCGTGCTTGCCGAGACGCTTTCAGGCTGCGAGAACACGGAGGTCGTGTTCGGCGACATTCTGCGCGCCGACCTCCCCGCGCTGGAGGCGGAGCTGGGGCGATACCGCGTCGTCGCCAACCTTCCATATTATGTGACGACGCCCGTTCTCATGCGCTTTCTGGAGGAGGCGCACGGCTGCGACGGATTGACCGTCATGGTGCAGGAGGAAGTTGCCGACCGCTTCTGCGCGCAGCCCGGAACGGCGGAATACGGCGCGGTGACGGCGGCAATCGCATTAAAGGGCGCGGCGCGCGTGACGCGCAAGGTACCGCGCACCATGTTCATGCCCCGCCCCAACGTGGACTCCGCCGTCGTGCGCATCGATTTTGAGCCGGGCCGCATCCCCGTCGGGAGCGAGGCGGCCTACCGCGCCGTGGTGCGCTGCGCCTTTTCGAGCCGCAGAAAGACGCTGGAGAATAACCTGATGAGCGCCTTTCGTCTTCCGCGCGAGCAGGCAAAGGCGGCGCTCGTTCGGGCAGATATCCCCGATATGGCGCGCGGTGAGACGCTCTCACCTCAAATGCTCGCCCGCCTTGCGGACGTCCTGCAAGAAGAGGGCGTCATAAAATAAAACCCGACGCGCCCATGTCTGCAGGGATGCAGACATGGGCGCGTCTTCTTCAATCGTGCATGTTTGGGCTGTAAAATGCTGCGCCGCTGCCCCGTATGGGCGGCGGCGCGTGACCATGATCGCCATAGCGATGTACAACCATGCCTCGATCGGGCGGCTTACAGCGGGACATGTATTTCTCTGCCGCAGTCGGGCACGCTGATATGCGTAAATCCGATTTCCTTCAGCGCCGCGCAGACGATGCCTCGCTTGGCGCAGATCTGTTCCGCGCCGTGTGCGTCCGAGGCAAAGGATACCTTGCGCCCGCCGAGCGCGAAATAGCGCGCTAAAATGTCCGTCCCCGGCAAAAAGTCGCCCGCCTGCCGTGCGGAGGAGTTGACTTCTAAAATTTTGCCTTTTGCAATGATGGTGCGCAGGATATCGTCCAGCAGATCGGGGTACTCTTCGTACCGCAGCGCCGTGGGCGCCGGGTAGGGCGCATTGCGCCCGACGTATCCGATATGCGCGACGATCTCATAGGGATAGGGAGCTTCAAGGCTGGCGCGCACCCGCTCCAGATAGCGCGCGTACGCTTCGCGGCGCGTCTTGCCCGCGAAGTATTCCGCGAACCACGGATCCAAGCCGTCCACCGTGTGTACGCTGTTGACGATAAAGTCGGGGCGAAACGTCTCAATAACGGCAAGATAGCGATCGATCGCCGCCTGTGTGGGCGTGTAGCCAAACTCGCCGCCGACGAGAACGCGCATTTTCGACGCATACTGTTGTTGCAGGGCGCGGGCGGCGGGGAAGTATGCCTCCGCGTCGATAAGCGGCACTTCCTTGCCCTCGGCAAGCACACCGTCCGCTTGGTAGTCATAGTCGAAATGTTCTGAGACGCCGTAGTACGCCGTACCCATCTCCGCAGCGCGGGCAAGCATGTCCGAAAGCGGCGACCTGCCGTCCGCCGAAAATTTGCTGTGTGTGTGAACGTCTGTGATCATGCCTTCAGTATAGCACGCGGGGCGCGCAAAAGCAAGCGGAGGACGGAAAAATTTCCGTCCTCCGCCGCCCCATCACATTTCCGTGCGGCTTCGCCCGAAGCGTGCGCCGCGACAAAGAGTAAGCGTCAGAAAAATCTGCGCGCCGTCACAAAGTACGCCTTGCGTGTCGCGCTCATTTGCTCGATGACGGCATAGTCGCTCGCCGTGTGCAGGATATAGTTGTTGCCCAGGTACAGCGCGACGTGCCCGATGCGTTCCACGCCCGTCTTGTTGTATCGCTGGGCGTTGGTATAAAAGAGCAGGTCGCCGCGTTTGATATTGTTCCAGCTGACGGCAACGCCCTGTTTGACCTGGGTGCGCGTTGTCACGTCCAGCAAGATCCCCGCGCCCTGATAGAAGATATACTGCATGAGCGAGGAGCAGTCGAACTTGGTCACGGTGAAGCCCTTGAGCATGTTGCCCTTGCCGTCGTGCAGACGCGTCGCGCCGTAGACGTAGGGCACGCCCAGAAGCTCCAAGCCCTCCGCAATAACGCGCTCCACCTGCTCGCTGCCCTTATCGAGGTATGCGATGGTCGTGTACGCGTCGCTCGCGCTGACGTAAGCGGTCTGAGAGCGGTAGCGGGTCTCGTACCAGTCGCCCGCCTTGCGTACGAAGTGCAGCATGTCGCCGCTGTTCACCGCGCCGAGCGAGGCGAATCCCGTTCCCGCGCCTGTTCTTACATTGAGGGAATTGGCGCGTACATAGATATATTCTGCCTGCGCGGAGACGGCGGGCTGTTCCGGTTCCGGCTCGGGTTCCGTGACGGGCACGTCCGGCTCCGCTTCGGGTTCTTCTGCCGGTTCGTCCGGCTCCGTTTCTTCCGCCGGCGCGTCCGATTCGGGCGCGTCCGGGTCGCCCAAATCGGGCAGGACGGGAAGATCGTCTGCGGGCAGCTCCAGTGCGGGTTCGTCCGTTTGGACATCGCCGCATGCCGCCAAAAGAGGCGCTGTTCCCAGGAGAAGCGCAAGGGAACAAGCCGTCAAAGCAAAAAGTCTTTTCATGGGTTTACCTTCCTTTTGTGTTTCTCGTGGTGTAAGGATAGCAGAAAAATATACTTTCATGCAACAAAAGAACGCAGGTGAGTTGCTGGAAGCCGCCCCAAAGACTGGAAGTTGACAGCGGCGCGGTTGTCTGCTATAATGACCCAAAAAACGTACTGCAAAAGGGGGACGTGATATGCAGTTTACAAGTTTTGACGGCAAGAAGATCTGCCTTTATGTTTGGGACGATGTCGCCTCGCCGTGCGGCGTGGTTCAGATCGTGCACGGCATGACCGAGCACGCCGCCCGTTATGAGGCGTTTGCGAAATTTCTCAATGCGCACGGGTATATCGTCGTGGCGGACGATCACCGCGGGCACGGCGGCTCCGATCCCGAAACGCTCGGCTGGTGCAAAGGAGACATGTTCGCGGATACCGTACGCGACGAGCTTGCGATCACGGAGCATTTTCGGGAGAAGTACGCAGGACTTCCCTACTTCGTGTTCGGATTTTCCTACGGCTCCTTTCTGACGCAGTGCTATATTGCCGCATGCGGGGACATCTCAGGCGCGGTCATTGCGGGCAGCAACTACAAAAAGGACTTCGAGGTCTATCTTGGGAGCGTTGTGGCACGGCTGGGCATCCTCTTTTGCGGCGAGAAAAAACCCGCAAAGCTCATTGAAAAGCTTTCCTTCGGCGCATATGCAAGGCGCTTTGCGGACAGGGAATGGCTCTCTGCAGACGCGGACAACAACGCCGCCTACCATGCCGACCCGCTGTGTGGGTTTACCTGCTCCTTCCGCTTCTATGCCGACTTCTTCCGCGGGCTGCGCAGCCTGTACACCAAGAAGTATCGCGCGGGATTGCAAAGGGGCATGCCGCTGCTGCTCGTTTCGGGTGAATCGGATCCCGTTGGCGACATGGGTAAGGGCGTAAAGAAGCTGTATCGTTTTTATACGCAAATGGCGGGCATGCGCAACGTGACGCTCAGATTGTTTTCCGGTTCCCGCCACGAGTTTCTGAATGAAAAAGAGCACCGTGACGAAAAATGGGACACCGTCCTCGCGTTTTTCGACCAAAATTGCAGATAGGGGCCGCAAAACAAGAGGGGCGGGGGGGGGCGGGCCGGGGGGGCGGGGGGGGCCCCCGCCGACAAAAACAAAACAAAAAAAAAAACCCCCCCCCCGCCCCCGGGGCGGGGGTATAACA